>MEHZ011473001.1_pt1 | contig 80138 bp, 78 predicted proteins | sample 897221 | NCBI WGS metagenome assembly MEHZ01 (sample SAMN05514161, study PRJNA337945) | marine metagenome | isolation source: marine surface water | place: Arctic Ocean | collected 2007-12-13 | reverse complement strand
GCCCTCCATTGAGCCCGTGTTGATTGGTAAGGCATATACTGCGGAAGCACTTCGCGAGAGTGGTAGATGCTCTCTCTTCCTATTATACTCTTTTGCTTGGGAAGGATTCCTCCTGAAATTGTTTTTATTTCTAAAGTACCAGCTCCTTCTAAGCCGATGAATACAGAAACCATACCAAGAGTAGTACCTAAAAACCCAATCATTGGAGCTACGCCCGAACACGTTGCAAGAACACCAAGTGTCTCCCCTAACCTAGATAGCTCAAAGTCACCTTGGTTTTTTAATTGTGATTCGGCGGTAGATTTCGTGTTTCCATCCTTTTTAGTCGAAATGTATTTGGATATAAGTTTCTTGAATGGATTTAGAGAATTGTCATATTTGCTGAGCATCATTGAATCATATTCTTCCTCTATTTTTCTATTGATGTTGCTGTAACTCTTGAGTATACTGTTATAATCGAAATATTTTTTCACAAAAATAAACACGACATATCCTAAGATAAGGAGAAGGGTTACGTTAATGGTTAATCCAACAAGTTCGTCTGTATTGACGAAAACTTCCCAAAATGTTTTTGTCGTTTCTTTTGGTGTAGCGGTTAAAAAAAATGTAATCATAATGTCTAAACGAATTAGTGTTAGTAAGTTACTGTAAAATTAAAAATACTCCAATACCTGCAAAATAACCAATTAGAGCTAATAATGAAATTCTCTTGAGGTACCAGAAGAAAGAAATGTTTTCCATTCCCATAGCAACAACACCTGCGGCTGAGCCAATAATAAGCATCGATCCTCCTGTGCCTGCAGCATAAGCAATGAAATGCCAAACTCGTGAATCCATAACGTCTGGAAACATTCCCATTGAGGCCGCCACTAGTGGAACGTTGTCGATGATAGCAGATCCGATACCTAATAATGAAACAAATAAATCTTGGTCCATTTGGGCATTTACCGTATTCCCAAATGTATAAATCATACCTAACGATTCTAATGCAGCGACTGTCATTAATATTCCTAAGAAAAATAAAATACTAGGCATCTCTATTTTAGTAAGTGCCTTAAAGGTGGGGCCATGGCCGTGCTCGCTATCTTCTTTTTTGGATAAGGTGAAATCTCGATTCGTTAAAATCTCAGCAACCATTGACATAATACCTAAAGAAAGCATCATTCCTATATAAGGAGGAAGATGGGTCATTGTTTTGAATATAGGAACAAAGACAATCAATAGTAAGCCTAATGCGAGCATGAATGCACTATTTTTGCTTATTTCTTCTGAGGTTTCTTCTGATTCTATTTCACCTTTGAAAATGGGAAGGTAAGTTGCGATAAGTGTCGGAATCAGCATGCAAACTAAAGAAGGAATAAGTAGGGACTCTATAAGCACACCAGCAGTTACTTTGTCTTGCATCCAAAGCATAGTGGTTGTTACATCTCCAATTGGAGACCATGCTCCTCCCGCATTTGCAGCGATTATGATCATACCCGCAAACCACATGCGTAGATTCTTGTCTTTGATTATTTTTCTAAGAATAGTAATCAAAACGATGGTTGCGGTTAAATTGTCAATAATGGCAGAAAGAATAAAGGCCAAAATGCAAACAATCCACAAGAGCTTTGATTTTTTTCTTGTGCTAATCATTGCTTTGAATGTCTGAAAACCATTAAAATGATCTATAATTTCAACAATGGTCATTGCACCCACAAGAAAAATCAGAATTTCACATGTTTTGCCAAAATGGTGGAGTAAGGTATCTTCCATCCAGTCCATTTTAGAGATTTCGCCATGAGTCCCCGTAAGTGGGAGATTAGCGAAGCCATCAACGAGCTTGTGACTGCCTGGGTCAAACCAATTCGCGAATGAATCAAGACCAAAAGCAACGCCAGCCCAAGCCAAAGCCATCATAACTAATGCAGGGATTAGTTTGTCTATCTTTAAGGTGTGCTCAATTGTGATTGCGAAATATCCAAGGACGAATATGACGAGAATAAAAATCTCCATAACTTATATTAATTGATTTAATGCTATTTCGAAGGCTGTTTTAGCTAGGCCAGTCGATTTGGAATTTACTTTATAAGTTGCTTCCAACGCTTCTTTTATAATTTTACTTGTGTCTTCAAATATTTTTTGATCTTCAAGTTTTTTTAAGTCATTAGACATGAGGTAGGCAAAAACACGGGCCATACCACAATTTGCAATGAAGTCCGGAATCAATGCAATGGATTCATCTGCTTTCTCAGCGATTGAACCAAAGAATATTTCAGGGTCAGCAAAAGGAACATTCGCACCTGCAGAAATAACATTAACACCAGCATTAATCATTCTATCTAGTTGCTCATCAGAGATCATTCGAGATCCAGCGCATGGGATAAAAACATCGGCATGAGTATCCCATATTTTATCGTTAGTAGCCTCGTAGCTTTGCATGTCAGCTGAAACCAATTCATTTCCATTCTTATGGAGAAATAGGTCTTTAATTTCTTCAAAAGAGTACCCATCTGTCTTAATTAAACCCCCAACTCGATCAATTATTCCTACAATTTTAGCACCGCTTTGTGCTAAGTAAAAAGCAGCAGCAGAGCCGACATTTCCCCATCCTTGGACGAGTACTTTTTTATCTTTTAAGGAACCGCCCCAAATCGAATAATAGTGTTTGATAGATTCCGCAACACCAAAGCCGGTAATCATATCAGCAACTACATATTTTCGTTCTACGGATGGTGTGTATTTCTCATCCTCAATGACTTTAAGGACACCTTGTCTCAGTTGACCAATTCTGTTTATTTTTTGTGCCTCTTTGGGTTGAAAGTGTCCGTTAAAAACACCTTCTTGCGGATGCCATACACCGCAGTCCTCCGTGATTGGAATGACCTCATGTATTTCATCTACATTTAAATCTCCACCTGTTCCATAATAGTGCTTAAGTAATGGGGAGACCGCGGCATACCACCGTCTTAATACAGCTTCCTTTCTTGGGTCTTTAGGGTCAAAATTTATTCCTGATTTCGCACCGCCGATTGGCGGACCAGCCACTGTGAATTTAATCTCCATTGTTTTTGCAAGTGACTCAACTTCTCTCTTGTCAAGTCCTTTTCTCATTCTTGTTCCCCCACCTGCAGCACCACCTCGAAGTGAGTTAATAACGACCCAACCTTTGGCATCTGTTTCAGCATCACTCCACTCAAATACGATTTCGGGTTGCTTATTTTCAAATTTTTCTAATAATTCTTTCATGAGATATATTCATTCAAAGTGTCAACAAAAGTAACAATAACCTAATGCAAAAGATTCGTTTTTTTTTGATTTACTAACATTAGGGATGTGGAAAAGTAGGGTAGCCTGGCTTATGCAAGACTCCCGTGCTTAACGAAGCCTCTGCTCCTGTTACTGATAAAATAGTCGTCGTGCGGTTCAGTAAGTAACAATAGCCAAGATAGGCAAAGATTAGCGCTTCTTTAAAGTCAATAATATTTATTTCTGGAATAATAACTTTTCCCCTAAATGATTTTTTTATTTGTTCTATGAGGAATTCGTTTTTTGCCCCGCCCCCAGTAAGGTAAACGGACTTTAAATCTTTAGCTTGTAAAGTGGTTGAGATTTGTTCCGCTATATGGATCGTTATAGTCCTAAGTGCTACTTCAGGCGTGTTTTGAGACGTGATTAAAGGAAAAAAAGATTGTTCTAACCATTCCGTACCGAGTGATTTTGGCGCCGTTTTTTTATAATATTCGAGCGAATTAAGAGAATCTAAAAGTTCAGAGTTTAAAGTGCCATTTCTAGCAAATTCGCCTCCTTTGTCAAATGAGCAATCCAAATATTTGGCATATTTATTTAGAGGTAAGTTTCCAGGGCAAACATCAAAAGCATGAATCACGTCATTCTCCTTATAGCTAATGTTACAAAAGCCTCCAATATTAATAAAGGCCGCTGCTTTCCCCTTAAATAGATTAAAGTCCCCAATCGGAACGAGAGGCGCTCCTTGACCACCTGCAATCACATCTAAGGCTCTAAAATTGTTTATTACTGGAATACCGCAATGGTATGCTAAAGTGCTCCCGCATCCTATTTGCATAGTGAACCCATTTTCAGGTTGATGGAGTATTGTTTGCCCATGCGATGCAATTGCTTCAACATCATTTCTGTCAATATTAAAGTCATTTAAAAACAGCTTGACCTGCTCTGCATAAAAGAGACCGATCCTCTTATCAAGTATTTGTAAATATTGAGCACTTTTATTGCTTGCTTCTTGGATATCCAGTTCTAAATCAGTTGGATAGCCAATGGTTCTGCAATTCAGGATTGTGAATTCAATACCATTTTTATTTTCTTCAAACTTGACATGGACTACATCTAAGCCATCAAGTGATGTCCCGCTCATAAGACCAATCAAATTTTTTAAAATCATTTTGCTTTTTTTAATCCCCTTAGAAATAAGTATTTTTGTCAAAAATAATTTAAATTTCACCTAATATGAATTTTGATCTATCAGAGGAGCAATTATCTGTAAAAGAAGCGGCAAGAGATTTTGCGCAAAACGTTTTGAAGAAAGGCGTTATTCAACGTGATAATGATCAGGAATTTCCTGCCGAACAAATTAAGGAATTGGGAGATCTCGGATTCATGGGAATGATGGTTTCTCCTGAATACGGGGGTAGTGGTATGGACACGTTATCTTATGTGTTGGCTATGGAGGAGATTTCTAAAATTGATGCATCTACATCCGTTTGCATGTCGGTCAATAATTCTTTAGTCTGTTGGGGACTTGATAAATTTGGAACAGAAGCGCAAAAACAAAAATATTTGATACCACTGGCTTCGGGCCGAAAAATAGGAGCATTCTGCTTATCTGAACCTGAAGCAGGTTCAGATGCGACGTCACAATCAACAACAGCCTTGGATAAAGGAGACCATTATTTGTTAAATGGCACTAAAAACTGGATTACGAATGGCTCTTCAGCAAGCGTTTATATAGTCATTGCACAAACCAATATTGAAGCAGGTCATAAAGGAATTAATGCTTTTATCATTGAGCGAGGCATGGATGGTTTCATCGTTGGTGCTAAAGAAGATAAGCTTGGGATTAGAGGTAGTGATACGCATACACTTCTTTTTAATGATGTAAAGGTTCCTAAAGAAAACAGAATAGGAGAAGATGGTTTTGGATTTAAATTCGCAATGAAGGTACTTTCTGGAGGCAGAATAGGAATTGCAGCGCAAGCATTAGGAATTGCTGCAGGTGGATTGGAGATGTCCATAGCATATTCAAAGCAAAGAAAAACTTTTGGTAAAGAAATATACAAGCATCAGGCGATTGCTTTCAAGTTGGCAGATATGGCAACGGAAATTGAAGCTGCTAGACTTTTGGTTTATAGATCGGCTTTGGATAAGGACCAGGGCAGAAATTTTGATCAATCTAGCGCAATGGCCAAGTTATATGCTTCAAAGGTTGCTATGGAACAAACAGTAGAGGCTGTTCAGATTCATGGAGGATATGGATTTGTCAAGGAATACCACGTGGAACGGTTAATGCGAGATGCTAAAATCACTCAAATCTATGAAGGTACTTCAGAGATCCAAAAGATTGTTATATCAAGAGGGATTTTAAAGGACTAAATATAATTTGCTTTTTTTTCTATTAAAAAACGACATAAAAAGGTTGAATTTTAAAATGAGATGTTCAGCATGTAAATTAAATTATTTCTTTTGTAAGCAATTTAAGGCATAGCTAATATGTCCTTCCGCATTGCTCATCGAGTTATAGGTCCCTATACAGACTCCTTTTTCGTTAAATACAAATGTGACCCGACCAGGAATTAGACCAAATAAGTTTCTGGGAACCTTAAATAATTTCCTTAATTCTTGATTGCTATCTGCAATCAAGTTGTAATTCAGTTCGTATTTATTTGAAAAAGAAAGATGCCTTTTCTCACTATCTGATGAGATGCCAATGATTTCACAATTAAAGGAGTTAAAACCTTCGAGATTATCTCGAAAATTACATGCTTCTTTTGTGCAACCTGGAGTGAAATCTTTTGGATAAAAAAACAGAACGATATTTTTAGTGCCTAATATTTTTTTAAAATCAATATTCGTTCCATGCTGATTTTGAGCGTTTATTTCCGGGAATTTCTCTCCTATATTCATAATCTATCTAATCCTTTTTTATATCTATTCAGTGCTCTTTCTCTAGCATACTTATGATCTACAATTGGGCTGGGATATTGATCTGTTCCAAACTCAGGCACCCATTTAGTAATGTAATTAAAGTTTTTATCAAATTTTTGTTGTTGTGTGTAGGGGTTGAAGATCCGAAAATAGGGCGCTGCATCGCAACCACATCCTGCTGCCCATTGCCAACCACCTGTGTTACTGGCTAACTCGAAATCTAATAGGTGTTCCGCAAAATAAGCTGCCCCGAGTCTCCAATCAATTAATAAATGCTTGGTTAAGAATGATGCAACAATCATACGTACCCTGTTGTGCATGAAACCCGTTGCATTTAATTCTCTCATACCAGCATCTACAATAGGATACCCCGTTTTACCTTGGCACCATAAATCGAAGGATTCTATGTCTTTTTCCCATTCAATGAGGTCATACTTCTTTCTAAAGGAGTTTTCTGCAGAATGTGGAAAATGATATATTATCATTTGATAAAAGTCACGCCATATAAGCTCGTTCAGATATGTTTCACTCTTACCCAGAGATTCATTAACTATCGACCTAATGCTCCGTGTACCAAATCGAAGGTGTACCCCAATTAACGAGGTGCCTTGTTGTGATGGATAATCCCTTTTCTCATTATAAGAAATAAGGGTATCCTGGTGAATTGAATTTTTTGGAAATTCGTGAATAATACTTTCGAATCCCATTTCAATTAATTCTATGAGATTTTGCTTTTCTGGTTGTTGAATTAATTTGTCAGTTAATTTTTCACTCGGGTAGGAACTTTTATAATTGTCTTTGAAATATTCTTTCCATTTTCTAGAGTATGGCGTATAAACGGTGTAAGGTAATCCATCTGCTTTAAGTACTTCATTTTTCTCGAAAACAACATGATCTTTGGTGCCAATAAAATCAATTCCTTTTGCTTTAAATGTTTCATGAATAGCTTTATCCCGACCAATAGCATAAGGCTCATAGTCACGATTTGTATAAACAGCAGATGCTTTATTTGCTTCTGCTAATTGCGGAATGATGTCTATTGGATCGCCATGGAGTACCAGGAGATCTGAACCTAAAGTGCTGTATTTTCTCTTGAGTTTTTTAATTTCTTGATGAATAAATACTAAGCGACGGTCTGATTTAGGCAGTCTTGATAGGATTGTGTGATCAAAAATAAAAACAGGAATTACTTCCCTTGAGTTGGAAAGAGCCTTAAAGAGCCCAGCATTGTCATCTATTCTTAGATCTCTTCTATGCCAAAAGATAGATTTATTGAATTCCATATCCACTATTTATCCTTGGCATAGGCTAATGAGGAAAGTTTTTCCACCGAATAGTAATCTGAAAGTCCAGAAACATTAACCCCATTAAGACTTTCAAAATCAAGATCTGTAGGCTTTTCATTTTTTAATTCAACCTTAGAAACGGACAACACCTTCCCGATAATTAAATGGGTGTTGTTCGATTTTATTTTTATATCGTCAAAAAGTTCCAAAGCGATGTGGAGTGGGGATTCTTCTACAAATGGACAATTTATATCAGATCTATATAATGCGGTTAACCCCACTTCTTTAAATTCGCTACGACCTTTTGCATAACGCGCAGAGGTTTGATGCCCTTTTTGATACATATCGCCGGAAATTAAATTGAAACTGTAATACCCGTATTTCAAAATATTTTGATAGGTATGCCTTTCAACGCTGGTGGGTCTTTGCACGAATCCTAATAATGGTGGATTAGCGCCTAGATGCGTAATGGAATTGAAAATAGCTACGTTCTCGTCATCGCCCATACCAGAACCAATTAGGAATGCTGGTTTCGCTCCTGAAAGTGAATTTAGAAAAGTATTATACGCTCTGTCATCCAATTCCTTAAATTTTGCAGATTCCATGATGTGCATGTTTAAATTCTTTTTTTAGCTTCCAGAATATTCGAAAAGGTTGTTTTCTGTTTCCCAAAGGCGTACAGATAGGTCGTATGTTGAATCCAATTTAGCACGTAATAAATCCCAGCAAACGATACTTATATACTCAGCGGTTGGATTTAAATCCTGGAATTCAGGACAGTCTAAATTTAGATTTCGATGATCGAAGCGCTCAATTATTTCATTGTTAATTATCTCTTTTAAGACTTTTAAATCAATCACATAACCTGTTTCAGGATCAATTTTTCCACTGACCCAAACTTCTAATTTGTAATTATGGCCATGAAAATTGGGGTTGTTACATTTTCCAAATATTAGATTGTTCTTTTCGTCTGACCAGTCTGGACGATACAACCTATGAGCGGCATTGAATTTGGCTATTCTGCAAACTTTCATTAATAATAATTTTTCAATGAATCACCATAAGTCTCAATGATGAGTTTAAACCAATATGTATATGAGTTAGGGTCTTCGGTCATGTTCTTTTTTAGATCTGCAATTGAAATCCATGTGAAATCCATCGCTTCTTCAGGATTTAGGTGAGGGTTTTCATCCGATTCACCAACAAACACATGGTCTAATTCATGTTCAATTAATCCATTTTCGAAATCGACTTTATATAAGAATTTGAATACAAATTCTAAGTCGGTCACCATACCCATTTCTTCTTTTAATCTTCTATTCGCTGCGTTAAGTGGGGGCTCTTGTGGATATGGATGGCTACAGCAAGTGTTCGTCCAAAGTCCAGGTGAGTGGTATTTACCTAGTGCACGGCGCTGGAGAAGTATTTCTTTTTTTGAATTAAATATGATAACGGATAATGCACGATGTAATAACCCCATACGGTGCGCTTCAATTTTCTCCATAACACCCGTTGGTTGGTCTTGGGCGTCTACAAGCTGAACTTCGATCATGTTATAGAATGTTTAAATTATGTCGGACATAAGATGTGACAAGAATACGTGCTTTTTTTCTATTCGGAATTCTAACTCTTTCCTCTAATATGGTTGCGGCTTGTATTCGTTTAATTTTATTGAACAATTTAAAGTAATATTTATAGGCCATGTAAACTCCAAAACGTGCTTTTTTAGGAAGCATAAGAATTCCTTCATATCCAAGTCTAAAATCTTTTTCTATATCTTCTTCGATTTCTTTTTTTACAATATTATTAAATTCTGTCATATTTATTCCTGGAAAATAAGTTCTTCCTAGTTCATTAAAATCATCATTTAAATCACGGAGGAAGTTGATTTTCTGAAACGCAGAACCAAGCTTCATTGCATTCATTTTAAGTCGTTTATACTCGTTTTCATCGCCGTCCACAAATATTTTTAAGCACATAAGGCCCACAACTTCGGCGGAACCTAATATATATCTATCATAGGTTTCCTTATCATGAACCTTTTTATCAAGATCCATTTCCATCGAATCCAAAAAAGTTTCAATTAATTCATGCGGTATATTGTAAGTATTTACGGCCCACTGAAATGAATTTAGAATTGGATTTAAGGATATTTTTCTCTCTACTGCTTCATAGGTATCATCTTTGAATTCTTTGAGTAGAGAAGCCTTGTCATACCCTTCAAAAGAGTCAACAATTTCGTCAGCAAATCGAACGAAACCGTAGATTGAATATATGGGTTTGTGTAATTCTGTATTTAGAAAACGAATCCCTAATGAAAAGGATGTGCTATAACGCCGAGTAGTCAACTTACTCATGTCTTGGCTTAGGTTATCGAATATAGCTTTCATTTTATGAATGGTTTTTAAGAACGTATTTGGCAACAACTTCTCCAGATATAATTGACGGGGGAACGCCTGGTCCGGGAACCGTTAATTGTCCAGTATAATAAAAGTTACTTATTTTTTTATTTCGGATAGAGGGCTTTAATACCGCAGTTTGACGTAAAGTATTTGCGAGTCCGTATGCATTTCCTTTAAATGCGTTGTATTCAGTTTTGAAGTCTTCGATGCAAAAGCTTTTCTTGTATACGATGTTTTCGCTAATATCATTACCTGTTCTTTTCTTAAATCGATCAAGTAAAATGTTAAAATATTTTTCTCTTGTTTCTTCGTCATCCTTCAGGTCAGGTGCGATAGGAATTAAGAAGAATAAATTCTCGCAGCCCTTTGGGGCTACAGTCGCATCTGTCACTGATGGCGCACAAACGTAGAATAGGGGAGCGCTAGGCCATTTTGGTTCTTTATAAATTTCTACTCCATGATTTGTTAAAGACTCGTCAAAAAACAGATTATGATGTTGAAGATTTTCTAGCTTTCTATCAACACCAACATAGAAGAGAAGGCAGGAAGGAGCCATTACTCTTTTATTCCAATATTTTTTTGAATAATTTGCATCATCGTTGAGTAGTTTTTTATCTGTGTGATGATAGTCTGCACCAGATATGACTATGTCTGCAAAATAGGATGAATTTGTAGTAATAACTTTGTTTATTCTCTTTTTATCTTTCTCAAATGAAACAACCTCTTCATTCGTAATGATTTTCACATTGTTTTCAATTGCAATTTTTTCGAAAGCCTCAACAAATTTGTGCATGCCTCCTTTTGGGTACCATGTACCTAATTTTATGTCGGCATAATTCATTAAAGAATAAAGTGCGGGGGTTTCATTCGGCATTGCACCTAGAAATAAAACCGGAAATTCTAAAAGACCTATGATTTTCTCATTAGAGAAATAACCACGAATAAATTTACCAAAAGAGGAGAATAAATTCATACTAAATAGCCCCTTTAAGACTCTTTTATTTGCAAACTCTAAGAGACTCATACTTGGTCTGTAAACCAAATCTTCCATGCCTACTTGATATTTAATTTGCGCATCTTTTAAAAAGGCCCTAAGTTTCAAGGCGCTTCCTTTTTCATTTGATTCAAACCAAAGCTCTAAAGCTTTCATATCGGCAGGGACATCTGTATGGGTGTCATCATTCCAATAAACCCTGTAGGATGGATCTAATCTTTTTAAATCGTAAAAATCACTTGTAGTATGGTTAAATTTCTTGTAGAAATTCTCAAATACATCGGGCATCCAATACCAACTTGGTCCCATGTCGAATGTAAAACCGTCCTTGCTGAATTTTCTAGCGCGGCCACCTATCTCGTTGTTTTTTTCAAGAATGGTCACATCATGGCCTTCCTTAGCAATAAACGATGCTGCTGATAGGCTTGAGATACCTGAGCCAATAATGATAACTTTAAGTGGCATTCTTTAATTTATAGAATAAGTGTAATCGGGTAGTAAATCTATTAATTTTTTTCGGGCTATAAAGATTCTGCTCTTAACAGTTCCAATCGGTATTTCCAGTCTATCTGCGATTTCCTTATATTTAAATCCACTAAAGTGAAGAACAAAAGGCTCTTTGTACTCACTGCTTAGGCTATCTATTTTCTCTTCAATATCTTTTGTAGCAATTTGAGAAACAGCACTTTGCTCGTGGCCTTTGCTATTAGTTATAAGGTATAATTCCTTAGAATTGTCAAAAATAGTACGGGATTTAACTTTACGTCTGTATTGGTTGATAAAAATATTTCTCATGATCGTAAAAACCCATGCTTTGAAGTTTGTTTGCGGCGTATAATAGGTTTTGTAGTTAATAGCCTTGAGCATTGTGTCTTGAGTAAGGTCTTTAGCGTCTTCTTGGTTTCTAGTAAAACCAAGGGCAAAGGACTTGAGATTTGTCTCAATATCCATTAGTGCTTCAGTGAATTCGATAGTTGACATATTGTTTTGTTTAAAGTTATTGATATAAAGTTAAACAAAAAATGTTTAACAAAACAACAAAAAGACTAAACAAAGCTAAAAGAAGGCTGTTTTACAGCTTTAAACCTCTTCTTTATCCCTGGATAAACCAATAAGCATTTTGGATACGAGATCTTTAAGTTTGCTTTCGTTTTTCCAATTCCAATCTTTTTGAGCACAAGAGTCATCAATGGAATTTGGCCAACTATCTGCAATAGCTTGTCGGAAGTCAGGTTGATATTTTATTTTGAAATCTGCTCGTTTTTTTTGTATTTCATCCGCAAGCTCTTTAGGATTGAAACTAATCCCTGCTAGATTATAGGAACTTCTGATTTTAATGCTATCTGATGGAGCTTCCATAATTTCAATGGTTGCCCGAATCGCATCACTCATATACATCATGGGTAATTTTGATTCGGCACTTAGGTAGCATGTGTATTCATCATGCGAAACAGCTTTCACAAAAATATCTACGGCATAATCAGTGGTTCCACCGCCAGGTGCGCTTTTGTAGGAAATTAATCCGGGATATCTGATGCTCCTCACATCAACATCATATTTGTTATGGTAGTATTCGCACCATCTTTCTCCAGCGAGTTTTGAGATGCCATAAACAGTACTGGGCTCCATGACAGTATGCTGAGGTGTTTGATCCATAGGCGAATTTGAACCAAATACGGCGATTGAACTGGGCCAGAAAATTTTATTTATTTTTTTACTTTTAGCAAGTTCTAAGACATTGAATAATCCCTCCATATTAAGCTTCCAGGCAAATCGCGGCTTACTTTCTGCAGTTGCCGATAATAACGCTGCTAAGAGATAAACTTGTTTTACATTGTTGTTTTCCACAATAGTCTCAAGTTTAGATTTATCCATAATATCTAGAGTGATATAGGGGCCGTCTATTATGGCCTCTGGACAATTGTCTTTAATGTCCGAAGCAAGAACGGTGTGCGTCCCATATAATTTGCGCAATTCTAGAACCAATTCAATTCCGATTTGACCACAGGCACCTACAACGAGAATTTTTGACATAACTAAGATTTGTACAAAAATAACTTTTGAAATGAAATAATCACCAAAACTGAGATTAGTCATTTTTTAATTGATTAAATAGCTATTAATTTGTGTCAAGTGAATTTTTATTAATTTCATTACTATTATGCCATTTTACAGAAAATTGGGTTCGATTCCCCACAAAAGACACACCATTTTTAGACAACCAGACGGTGCATTGTATCATGAACAGTTGTTTGGAACAATTGGGTTTGATGGAATGTCTTCATTACTTTACCATACCCATCCCCCTACTGGAGTGCAAGAGATTCTATCATCCAAGGATATAAGTCCAGAAATTGCAGTCGGAAAGAACATGCAAATGAGAGCATTTAAAGGCTTTGATGTTCCGGTCATTGGAGATTTAATTGAATCGAGAATACCCGTATTGACAAATAGCGATGTGACCCTTCATTTATCCCGTCCAAAAAATTTGACAGAGACCTATTTTTATAAAAATGTCGATGCAGACGAAGTTGTTTTTATTCATGAAGGTCAAGGAACGCTGCATACTCAAGTCGGAAATATCGATTTTTCTTATGGAGATTATTTGGTCATCCCTCGAGGAATGATTTATCAAATGCGTTTTAATAGTGATGTTAACAGGCATTTTATTATCGAATCAAGTCATCCAATATATACGCCCAAGCGTTACCGAAATTGGTTTGGTCAATTGCTTGAGCATTCCCCTTTCTGTGAAAGAGACCTACGCACTCCAGAAAATCTAGAAACACATGATGAAAAAGGAGATTTTTTAGTTAAAATAAAAAAAGAAGGTATCCTTTATAATTACAGCTATGCATCGCATCCATTTGACGTCATAGGTTGGGATGGTTATAATTTTCCTTATGCTTTTTCAATTCACGATTTTGAACCCATAACAGGACGAGTACATCAACCACCGCCGGTTCATCAAACCTTTGAAACTTCAGCTTTTGTGATTTGTTCTTTTTGTCCGAGGCTTTATGATTATCATCCCGATTCAATTCCCGCACCTTATAACCATAGCAATATTGATTCAGATGAAGTTCTCTATTATGTAGATGGTGACTTTATGAGTCGAAATGATATTTCGAAGGGGCAGATTACTTTGCATCCTTCAGGTATTCCTCATGGACCTCATCCTGGTGCATACGAGAGAAGTATTGGTAAAAAGGAAACAAAGGAGCTAGCAGTTATGGTGGATACGTTCAAGCCTCTTAAACTAACAAAACAAGCTCTTGAAATAGAAGTTAAAGATTATTATAAATCTTGGATTCATTAATTATATTCCTAAAAATAAAAAATGAAAGAAATTAAAAATGTAGAATACGGGCTCGAGAAAATTTTTGAAGATGCCCAAGATTTTTTACCATTAATGGGAACCGACTATGTAGAGTTTTATGTCGGTAATGCTAAGCAAGCAGCGCATTTTTATAAAACAGCTTTTGGATTTCAATCCTATGCTTATGCTGGATTAGAAACGGGGTTAAAGGACCGTGTTTCATATGTTTTAAAGCAAGATAAAATCAGACTTGTTCTTACAACAGCCCTAAATAGTCAATCTGATATAGGTGAACATGTTAAAAAACATGGAGATGGCGTAAAAGTCATAGCGCTATGGGTCGATGATGCTAGGAAGTCTTACGAGGAAACAATCAAAAGAGGAGCAAAGTCATACATGGAGCCTATCGTTGAAAAAGACGCACATGGAGAAGTTGTTAGGGCTGGTATCTATACTTACGGTGAAACTGTCCATATGTTTGTTGAACGTAAAAATTACAAAGGTGAGTTTTTACCCGGTTTCAGAAAATGGGAATCCGATTATAAACCAGCCTCGATAGGATTAAAATATATTGACCATATGGTTGGTAATGTTGGATGGGGCGAAATGAATACATGGGTGAAATGGTATGAAGACGTAATGGGATTTGTAAATTTCTTGTCATTTGATGACAAACAGATTCATACGGAATATTCTGCCTTGATGAGTAAGGTCATGAGTAATGGTAACGGCAGAATAAAATTCCCAATTAATGAGCCAGCAAAAGGTAAAAAGCGTTCTCAAATTGAAGAATATTTAGATTTTTACGAGGGTTCGGGTGTGCAGCATATAGCCATTGCTACAGATGATATTATTAAAACAGTTGGCGAGTTAAGGTATAGAGGTATAGAGTTTCTTTCTGCCCCTCCACAAGCTTATTATGACGACATTCCTAACAGGCTAGGAGACCACATGAAAATAATGAAAGAAGACATTGGTGAACTTCAGAAATTGGCCATCATGATTGATGCTGATGAAGAAGGATATCTCTTGCAGATTTTCACAAAACCTGTGGAAGATCGTCCTACTTTATTCTTTGAAATTATACAAAGAATGGGGGCAAGAGGATTCGGTGCGGGTAATTTCAAAGCACTTTTCGAATCTATCGAAAGGGAACAAGCAAATAGAGGAACCCTGTAGTCGTATATTAGAAATTTACGAGGAGGGCCATTGCATTTTATACAGTCATGATGTCCTTCTCTTTGATTTCAAATTGAGCGTCGATCTGTTTAGAAGACAGATTCGTTATCTCTTGAATTTCTACTTCTGCATTTTTCATCATGTCTTCAGATAAGCCATCATTTTTCATTTCTTTAATCATGTCCAAGGCATCTTTTCTATTATTTCTAACACCGACTTTGGCATTTTCCGACTCTGACTTGGCTTTTTTCACTAAATCCCTTCTCCTTTCTTCGGTTAATGGAGGAATAGAAATAATTAATTGCTCCCCATTGTTTTGAGGATTCAACCCTATATTAGAATCAATAATACCTTTGGCTAAATCATTTAATGATGATTTCTCCCAGGGTTGTACAATTAAGGTGCGTGCATCCATAACACTTACGTTCGCGACTTGTTGAAGAGGAGTCATTGCCTCATAGTACTCCACCATGATACCAGATAACATCGAAGGAGAGGCTTTCCCAGCGCGTATTTTTGATAATGCACTATCGAAATGTTGAAGACTGTTATTGTTTGATGTCTTCAATTCGTCATAGATCATTTGTAATTCTTCAATCATTTGTTGAGGGTTTAATTTCGTACTAATGTTCCTATGGTTTTACCAGATAACACTTTTTCTAAATTACCAGGTGTATCCATGTTAAATACAATAATTGGGAGATTATTTTCTTTACACAGTGTAAATGCAGTTAGGTCCATAACGTTGAGTCCTTTTTTATAAACTTCATCAAAAGTAATAGTCTCGTATTTTGTGGCGTTTTTATCTTTTTCAGGATCAGCTGTGTAAATACCATCAACACGCGTTCCTTTTAAAATAACATCAGCATTTATTTCTATGGCCCTTAAAGAAGCCGCAGAATCAGTTGTAAAAAATGGATTTCCAGTACCTGCTCCAAAAATAACGACTCTACCTTTCTCTAGATGTCTAACAGCTTTGCGTCTTATAAACGGTTCTGCTATCGCTTTCATTTCTATTGCCGACTGCAAGCGTGTTTTTACGCCATTTGATTCTAATGCTGATTGTAAAGCCATTGCATTAATCATGGTAGCAAGCATGCCCATATAGTCTCCATGAGTTCGATCCATTCCACCTTCTTCTGCCTGAACACCTCGAAATATATTACCACCTCCGATAACGATGGCGACTTCGTGTCCAATATTCTGGATTTCTTTTATTTGTTTGGCGTAGGAATTAATTCTATCGTTATCGATTCCAAACTGTTTAGAACCCATTAAGGATTCTCCACTAAGCTTGAGCAATATTCTTTTGTACTTCATATATTTTTAGTTGAACAAATATATATAAATCAAGTAGGGAAAAAGTAATAATCAAAAAAAAAGCTATCCGGAGATAGCTTTTCATTTATTTTTTAATTTGGTCTAGCTTAAAGAGAATCTTTTAAACGCTGAAATAGTTAAACCTTTTTCAGAATTATTTAAGAATTGCTCTACAGTAAATTTATTGTCTCTAACAAATTGCTGACTTAACAAAGTATTTTCTTTAAAGAACTTGTTTAATCGGCCAAGAGCAATTTTTTCAGCCATTTCAGCCGGTTTACCTTCTTGAATAGCCTGATCTTTACCGACCTCAATTTCTTTCTCGATAGTCTTAGAATCAATGCCATCCTTATTTACTGCCAAAGGATTCATTGCCGCTACCTGCATAGCAACCTGTTTTCCTGCGTCTTCTGCAATCTCAGATTCACTATTAAGAGCAACTAACGTCGCTAATTGATTACCAGGGTGATTATAAGCAACCACTTTATCAGATTCCATAATGGTGTATGCTGAAAGGTCTAATTTCTCTCCTAATATTCCAATTTGCTCTGTTATTTTTTCTGAAACAGAAAGTTTTTCGTTGTATGAAAGTGACTTGAGCTCATCTAACGTCGAAGGCAGTTTATCCAAAGCTAGGTCTACTAAAGATTGAACTAATGCTAGGTAACCATCGTTTTTTGCAACGAAGTCAGTTTCACAATTCAAAGTTACGATTACACCTGTCTTTGAGTCAGCACTTGATTGCGCAATAATAAGGCCTTCTTTAGCATCATTATCACCTCGTTTTGCTGCAATTTTTTGGCCTTTTTTACGAAGCACATCAACTGCTATTTCAAAGTCGCCATTGGCTTCAACGAGTGCATTTTTGCAGTCCATCATTCCGGCTCCTGTTTGTTGTCGAAGTTTGTTAACTTCTGAAGCTGTTATTGCCATTTCTTTATAAATTTTTGGGTTATTTTTTTTCTTTAACAGCTTTTGTCGCTGTTTCTTTTTTAGCCGCTGGTTTTTTAGTTGCAGGCTTTTTAGCTGCTACCTTTTTAACAGGAGCTTTCTTCTCTTTCGCTGCGACTGGCGCTTTCTTCTCTTTCGCTGCGACTGGCGCTTTCTTCTTTGCTACTTTCGCTACTGGAGTTTCCTCTTTTGCTACTTCTGCAACTGGAGCTTCCTCTTTTACTGCTTCTATAACTGGAGTTTCCTCTTTTGCTACTTCTGCAACTGGTGTTGTTTCCTTTGCTTCAGGTTTTGCTTTAAGATCTTTTCTTTCTTCTAAACCTTCTTGAATTGATTTGCAAATTTCGTCTATAATAATAGTGATAGATTTGGTTGCGTCATCATTAGCAGGTATTGGGAAATCCACAAGTTTTGGATTTGAATTTGTATCAACCAAAGCAAATGTTGGAATATTTAGTCTTCTAGCCTCTGCAAGAGCGATGTGCTCTTTTAAAATATCTACGATAAAAATCGCTGCAGGCTGTCTCGTCATGTCCGCGATAGATCCAAATGTCTTCTCTAGCTTTTCTCTTTGACGTGTCTTAAATAGTTTCTCTCTTTTGTTCAATGTGTCCCAAGTACCATCAGACTGCATTTTATCAATAGAAGTCATTTTACGAACAGACTTTCTAGTTGTTTGAAAATTTGTAAGCATCCCTCCAGACCATCTTTCAGTCACAAAAGGCATATTTACGTTTTTAATTTTTTCGGCGACGATATCTTTGGCTTGTTTTTTTGTAGCAACGAAAAGAATTTTCTTTCCGGATTTAGCAATTTGTTTAACTGCTGCACTTGCTTGTTCAATATGAACAAGGGTCTTGTTAAGATCAATGATGTGAATTCCCTTTTTTTCTTCGAAAATATAAGGGGCCATTGCTGGATTCCACTTTCTTTTCAGGTGACCAAAATGAACACCTGCATCTAACAATTCTTTAAAAGATAATTTTGACATATATATATTTGTTTACATTCCTAAATTCGTCAGCAATTCTGGGGGCATTATGCCAATTCCAAAAAAGCTTGGATACTAAACCATTCCGGATAACGATTAACGTTTTGAGAACTGGAATTTCTTTCTTGCTTTGGGTTGACCTGGTTTTTTACGTTCAACCATTCTTGGGTCTCTGGTCATTAAACCTTCTTCCTTAAGTAATGGCTTGTTATCAGCGGCGATTTGAACTAACGCTCTAGAGATTCCTAGACGAATAGCTTCTACTTGGCCGTTGATACCACCGCCGCTAACGTTAACGTTAACATTGTATTTACCTACAGTGTCAGTTAGAGCAAAAGGCTGCACTAATTTTGATTGTAGAACATCAGTAGGGAATACCTCTGCTGCTGTTTTGTTATTTACAGTGATGACTCCTTTACCCTTTGATAGGTAAACTCTTGCGACTGCTGTCTTTCTTCTTCCTAATGAGTTGATAATTTCCATACTACTTATTTAACCGTATCAAGATTTAATACTGTTGGTTTCTGAGCTTCGTGGTTGTGCTCAATACCTGTATAAACTTTTAAATTTCTGAATAATTGGCGGCCAAGTGTATTCTTTGGCAACATTCCCTTAACTGCTTTTTCAATAAGTCTTTCTGGGTGTTTCTTTAATAATTGTTCAGCAGCAGTAAAACGTTGACCACCTGGATAACCAGAGTAACGAACGTATTCTTTGTCTTTTAATTTTGCACCTGAAAAAGAAACCTTTTCTGCATTGATTACAATTACATTATCTCCGCAGTCTGCATGAGGGGTGTAACACGTTTTGTATTTGCCTCGAATAACTTTCGCTACTGTACTTGCAAGTCTACCAACGGTTTGATTTTCGGCATCCACAATAAACCATTTTTTGTCGGCTGTTGCAGTATTACCAGAAATTGTTTTATAACTTAATGTATCCACGTTTGTCTATTTAATAGCTATTTAATAGCGTAAATTAGGGGTGCAAAGATACAACTAATACTTAAATGAACAAGCCAATTGCAAAAAAAAACAAAATGATTCTAGGATTTTTTAAATGATTGAATCGCATTCTTGGTAAAGTCACTTAAAACGAGCTCTCCACTGATTTCAGCACGCTCATTAAGTAGCGTGTCCCAGTGTGCTGTTCCTTGCCAAAAAACCTGCTTTAAATTTGCCATTGCAGCGGGATTTGAATTGGTTAACTTGTCTGTAAGAATTGAAATAGCCTCATCCATAAGTTGAGTGGTTTCATAAACTTGCGCATACAAGCCTTTGCTTTCTGCCCATCTAGCACTTCGCCAAGCACTCGCATTAATAGCGAGGTCACTCATTGCCGATAGACCTATTTTTCTTTCGACAGCAGGCCCAACTACAAAGGGCCCAATCCCCACGGCAAGTTCTGATAGTTTAACATGTGCGGCTTCTGTTGCGAAAGCGTAATCGACGGCAGAAGCTATTCCAACACCTCCTCCAACGGCCTTCCCATGAACCCTTCCAATAATGAGTTTGGTGCAATTTCTGCAGGCGTTAATTACTTTTGCAAAGCCTGAAAAGAAGACTTTACCGTCCTCTATGTTTTTAATTGCAATAAGTTCATCAAAACTAGCACCAGCACAAAAAGCACGATCTCCGCTAGACTTTAATAGAATTACTTTACAATCTTTATGATCGCTAAATTCCGAAATAGTAGAAGCAAGTTTGCTGAGGATATTTCCAGGTAAAGCATTACTTGAAGGGTGACCAAATTCAATTGTAGCCAAGCCATCGGAATCTATTTTAGATATTACATGTCCTTCTTCCATATTATTTTAAAGTAAAACTATCTGAACCAATTAGGCTTTCATTACAGTAAATATTCACTTTGTAATTACCTTTTGAAAGAGGCTCTTCACGAATATCATAGTATATTGAAATATCAAGTGACTTATTTTGGTAATCAATATCTTTCTTTTCCGTATAAGCTACTGTTCCATCTTCAGTTTCCGTAAGGTAGCTTGTCATGCGCTGAAGTGTTTTCCCTGAGGGAGCAATTATTTGCATGTAAACAACCTTCTTTCCAGACGGGGTAATAGGATTTTCTGAAATGGTAAACGTAGATTGAAGTTGCCCCGCTTGACGAGCTTTGGTAGTCACCTTGGCCTTTATAGCAGACTTTAATGCGCTTGAATTGAAATTGTAGGCACTGAGCTTCGAGCCCTTTTTAACCTGTTCAGACTTGACAGCAACCTCATCTTTGTACTGGTCTCTTTCGACTGTTGTTCGGTTCAAATCACTTTTCGTCTCTGTTAGATTTAATTCCAACTGTAGATTCAATGTGTTTAAGGAGTCAATCTGTACCACATAACTTCTCATGATGCCTCGCAAACTTTCATTCTCTTCTTTGAGCTTAAGAACCTGTGATGCTGAAAAATTCTTGCTTCTTTTTAATTTGTCAATTTTTTCGATTTGTTCTTGTATTTTTAGCTTTTGGGCATTTAAGCTATCGGCCTTAGATGCATCCTTTTCTAATAAACGGTCGTAAGTATTAAGCATGTTTTTGAAGTCCGATTTTAAATCTGTGGACATTTCGCCAATGTAACCTTGCAGCATTTTATTCATGCCTTGTAGGGTGTCTTGATACTCAAGATTGATTTGTGCGCATTCTTTTGCTGAGTTTCGCTTTGATGACCAGAAAAAAGTCATGGCGCCTAATGCAAGGACTAAAAATATTATGGTTCCTAAGTATAGGTTTTTATAGTCATTTGAATTTTCATTATCCTCCATGAAATCGTTTTTAATGTAAAAGTAATGTTTTTATCAAATGCGAAAATCCTGAATAGTTACGCTTCTTTGAAATCGTTTTATACTATCGGTGCCAACTGCGGTAAAGCGACTGTCTGAACTCGCGGGATATGGGCCTCCATGATGCATTGATGCACATACATTAACACCGGTAGGCAGATCATTAAAAATAATCCTTCCCGCTAATGATACGCCTACTTGAGTTAATGATTCAAGAAACGCATCTTGTTTAGTACTGAAAATAGAAAAAGTTAATTGTCCTCTTAGTTGATTTAAAACGGGTATGAGTTCTGACTCGTTATCATAATGAAAGATAGATACATGTGGCCCGAAAATCTCCTCCTGAAGAAATGGATGGCTAGATAGTTCTTTGATATTTGAAATGAGGATTGACCTTTCTGGGAATTGTTTATTTACTCCAGTACTTCTTGATGCTTCGGAAAATAGACTTTCTCCAAAATGAGTGCGAATCATTTGGATTGAATTCTCAAATTTTCTTTGAATACTAGGCTGAAGCATTGGATGATCTGGAAATCGAAGAACCTCGGCCTTCACTTCTTGGCTCAATTCTACGCCAGCAATGTTATTCGGAATAAAGAGTAAACCTGGTTTGGTGCAGAATTGTCCAGCATCAGTACAAACAGAATTTGCAATTTTCTTAGCCAATGAGGTATCGCCGTTTTCTAAAAATGAGTTTAATATTATTACTGGATTGGAACTGCCCATCTCCGCAAATACAGGAATTGGGTTTTTTCTGTTATTTGCTATTTTAAGTATGGCTTCTCCTCCTAATTGACTCCCTGTAAAACCTATAGCCTTAACATATTCGTGACCAGCTGTATACGTCGCTAAATCGTATTTGTCATCCAAGATGTGAGAAAAGGTTCCTATTGGAAAACCCATTTCTTTTACGGCTTCATGAACGACAGTTGAAACCATGCTACTCGTTCCAGCATGAAAGGGGTGTGCTTTAACAATGATTGGATTCTTAGAAGCTAGCGCTGCAATACTATCACCGCCCATTGTGGAATAAGCCAATGGAAAGTTACTAGCACCGAGTATTAATACGGTGCCTATTCCGATTTTCTTTTTGATAAAAATTTTATCTGCAATCTCTTCCTTTGAATAGAGATCAGATTGATGGTTTTTTGACTTTAGGTAATTAGAAAAAAGAACAAGTTGATCAACCGTTCTCGCAAATTCATTTTTAAATCGGTTTTCTCCTAAGCCAGATTCTTCACAATAAACAATTTGAAGTTCATCTGCGATCTCTAGTAGCTTGTCTTTAATGGTTAAAAGAAATTGGCCTATGTTTTCGTTGGTCTTTTGACCTAAAATAAGCTGTGCTTCTTTTGCCTTGTCTAATAATGCATTTACTTCATCAACCGTATTTACGGTGTGACTTTTATTGTTAAAAGTGTTTTTTAATGGATTAAATGTGCGAAAAGTCCTTTGGGACATTTTACACCTGAGATAAGCTAAACGAGTAGCTCTCCATGATTTGGTTGGCAAGCATCTTTTTACAAGCTTCATCGACCTTTCCTTCGGCAACTTTCTGCGAATCTGCTTCAATAAATAGTCTAATATGCTTTCCGATTCGGACCCCATCAATTTCAGGAAGTCCAACATTCCCCATTGAACTGCTAACCGCTTTGCCTTGAGGATCAAGAAGTGCGTCTAGTGGCATTACATCAATTTCGGCTTTAAATTTCATCTTTATTTTTTTTGATTGAATGATAAATTGAAACTATGAGATACAAAGTTAAAATAAATGGAATAGACAGCACCTTTAAAAATGGAATACTTAACGCAGAAATGATTAGAAACCCTAATTTTAATTGGTTTTCACGTGGATTTGTTTTTTGAATCTTCAGAGACATTAAAGGAATTGGTAAAAGCATGCAAATAGAAAAGATAGCAATGATAGCCGAAAGTGTATAGGCATCAAATAGGAAATGTATCAAGGATGATTCAGTGGTCCAGGTGTTTAAATTTAGAGAAAAATACAAAGGGAAAAAGCAAAATATGATAGCGATAAGCGGTGTTGGAAATCCACTGAAATTAACGGATTGAGTCTCGTCAATATTGAATTTAGCCAAGCGGAACAATGAGAAAAAAGGAATAAGAAATGCGACCAGAGGAAGGAATTTAATACTTGCATCAAATTTATTGGGGATATGGTAAAAACTAGCGTTTACCCAAGTAAAAAACTCTTGTAAAATGTAATAGTCAAAAAATGTAATCTTATTTGAGGTATCTGCTATAAGTCCTTCTTGATCAATGCCTATAATAAGCATGAAGAACATTAGAAACCCCGGTGCTACACCAAAAGTTACAAGGTCTGATAAGGAGTCTAGCTGTTTTCCCATCGGGCTCATTAAATTGAATCTTCGTGCTACAAATCCATCCGAAAAGTCAAAGAATGCTCCTGCGAAAATGGCATAAACAGCCCAGTCTAATTGGCCGCTAAAACAAAATAGTATTGACAGCATTCCGCAAATGAGATTCATGCTTGTCAGTAGATTTGCAATATTGAACATGGTAATTCTATTAAATATGATTCAAAATCAATAGTTCTTCCTTATCTTTGAATTGTGCCTAATTGAATTACAAAGAACACAATTTTTTACGAAATCTGTTGTTATAATCATTAAATTAGTTCTATGCCCTTTAAAGCGTTTTGTTTCATTTTTCTTATTATTTTTTGTTTTACTGTTCAAAGTCAAACAATTGCACCAAAATATTCCAATGAGTTTTTAGCATTAGGAGTGGGCGCTGAGGCTTACGGTGTCGGAAACAGTGTGGTCGCTGACGTTGAGGATGCGAATTCTATTTATTGGAACCCTGCAGGCTTAGTTGGGGTTTCCAAATGGGCGGAGGTTTCATTTATGCACTCTGAATACTTCGCGGGCATTGCTAAATACGATTATCTGGCGGTCGCTCATGCGATTGATGATAAGAGTGCCCTGGGACTTGGTTTTATTCGTTTTGGAGTTGATGATATACCGAATACAACACAATTGATTGATAACAACGGCGCTATAAATTATGATAATGTAAGTTCTTTTTCTGCGGGGGACTATGCTTTCATTGGTAGCTATGCTAGGAAGTTAAAGACCCCTGGACTTAGTCTTGGAGGAAGTGCAAAAGTTATTTATCGTAAGGTCGGTGATTTTGCTAAATCCTGGGGGTTTGGTCTTGATTTCGGACTTAAATACAAAAGGAATGAACATTTTACATTTGGTGTGATGGCCCGAGATGTGACTTCAACATTTAATGCTTGGGTTTTTACTCTGGATGAAGAAACTCAGAATGTTTTTGTTCAAACAGGAAATGAAATCCCTGAAAATGGCATCGAATTGACTTTGCCGAGAATTATTTTGGCGGCGAGTACTCGTTATAATTTGGGATCGAAGGGAATCTATGCGGGAGGAGAAATCGATATTGACTTAACGACCGATGGCAAACGAAATACGCTAATTAAGTTGAATCCTTTTTCGATGGATCCTCATTGCGGAGTTAAAATTGGTTTTAAAGATCTTGTTCAGGTTAGGGGTGGGATATCCAACATACAGCAATTTTCAAATATTGATGAAAGTCAATATTGGGGTATCCAGCCTAATTTAGGACTTGGAGTTGGTTTCAAGGGCTTTTCTTTGGACTATGCCTTTACAAGGTTAGGCGCTGGCGAGGCGAATTATTACACGCATATTTTCTCCATAAAACTAAGACTCGATAAACCTAAAAATGCCGGAAAATGAGAATTGTAATCCTTCTTGTTCTTTCACTGTTATCTTGCTTCATTTCGTTAGCTCAAAATTATGGGAATGAGTGGATTTCTTATGATCAAAAACACTTTTCTTTCCCAATATTAGAGTCAGGTATTCATAAAATAGAATATGCTGCAATGGTCAACGCAGGGATACCATTGGGGAGTATCAGCTCGGCAAATCTTCAAATCTTTGGAAAGGAAAAGGAAATCCCTATATACATTGAGGATGGTGGTGATGCGGTCATTGATAATGGGGATTATGTTTTGTTTTATGCCGAAGCAAATGATGGTTGGTTGGACTCAACCCTGTATGATGAGGAAGAATGGATTGGTAATCCAAAATATAGTCTATACAATGATACCCTTCAATATTTTTTAACATGGAATTCAGAAGTATCTAATTTTAGATTCACAATAGAATCGGCTATTGATTTTGAGAATTTTGACGCTGAAGATTTTGTTATTGAAGAGCGCTTTAATTATTATTCAAATAGCTATAACGAAGGAGAGAAATCTTCGGATGCTTCTAGTTCTTTTTATATGCCGGGAGAGGGGTGGGGCAGTTCGCCGAAAAACGGAAACAACGGTTACACTTGGGATTTTGGTGATTTAAATTTTGATGGAATTTTTCAGGGCCCCTCGGCACCTGCAATAAATTATGAATCTGTTGTCGTTGGACGCTCGAATGCTGTACAAATAAATCCTGGTTCAGGAAATCACCATACCCGTCATACAATAGGTGTTAGTGATTTTGTTTTAGTTGATTCTGTTTTTTCTGGGTATAAAAGTGTGTTTATAAATGGACAATTTCCTGCAAGTATTATCTCTCCAAACGGCTCTTCAGATTTCAAAGTGAATATTATTGGAGATTTAGGCGTGGCAACGGATTATCAATCTATAAATTATTGGTCATTTAAATATCCCCGTACTTTATTGTTTTCTAATGAAAGCCGTTTGGATTTTGAGGTGTTCAATTCAACTAATCTTAAATCCAAGATTGAATTAGAAGGTGGTGTTTTTACAAATCCAATTGCTTTTATTGTGGGTTCTGAGTCTTATAAATTAACCTTGGTAAATGACAATGGTCTAATTAAGTTTCTGGTTCCAAATTCCACTCAATTGGATAGACAAAAAATAGTTATTCAAAGCAGCTCCTCTATTCAGGATATATCTGCGCTTCGGCCAGTTAATCAGAATGGTTTTTTCACCGAATATGCATCGACACCCAATATCGAAAGTATGTTGCTTTTTGTTTATAACAAGCAGCTTGAATTGGTCGCCAATGAGTATGCTGCACATCGTTCTTCAACAGATGGAGGGATGTACAATGTTGTCATGGCTGAAGTAGAAGAATTGTACCAGCAATATGGTGGGGGAATACCAAAACATATAAACGGAATACGGCGTTTTGCACATCATATGTATGAGTTATCTACTGAAAAACCTGTAGGCTTATTCCTAATTGGAAAAGGAGTGAGAGAAGCCAATATTACGTCGATTACAAGTATCGGCCCCGGTTCTAGGACAAGTGCTTCCGCTTATCAAAACTCATTGGTTCCGTCATTTGGCCAGCCTTCATGTGATGCTTGTATTACTTCTAATTTTATAGGAACAGATAAGTGGACCCCCTTGATTCCTACGGGTCGCATTTCGGCTAAAACACCGGCTGATCTTCAAATTTATCTTTCCAAAATCATTGCCTATGATGCCCAACAAAACCCTAATGATCCTTATTCAACAAGTACAAAAGATTGGCAAAAACACATATTGCATTTTTCAGGGGGTGGGTCATTTCAAGAACAGCAATCTTTCCAAATCTATTTGAATGGCATGGCCGACAAAGCAGAAGACTATTATTTTGGTGGTGATGTAGAACTTGTTGCAAAAGAAAATGACAACCCAATAAGCCCTAGTGAACTTCAGGATATAAAAGATAGAATAAGTCAAGGTGTTTCAATCATGAATTTCTTTGGCCACTTCTCAACGACAGAAAGCGGCTTTGATATAAACTTAGACAATCCATTAAATTGGGAAAACCAGGATAAGTACCCTGTGCTTATAGCAAATTCATGCTATAATGGCAATATCTTCCATAATGCAACATCAAATTCAGAAAGCTTTGTTTTAACTCCTGATGCTGGGGTTATTGCTTATTTAGGCACGCTCAATTATGGTTTTACCGGCGCGCTTAATTCCTATTCGAATCATTTTTATGAAGCCTTCTCTCGAACAAATTATGGCGGTACTATTGGTGAGCATATTCAGGCAACGATAGATTCGGTCATGGATGAAAATTCAAGCCTTATTTATGAATCTACTTTTATGCAAATGACACTTCATGGCGATCCGATGATTAAGATTAACTCGCATGAACTACCAGAACTTGAATTAACTGATTCTCGAATTTCTTTTGGCCCGGATGATATTTCTTTGGCAACCGATTCTATTGAGTTAACTATTAAGATTCGTAACCTAGGTAAAGCGATAGTGGACACCTTCGATTTAACGGTTAATAGGAATTTTCCAGGATCGTTAATAGACTCTAATTATGTCTATAATATTCCAGGTTTGAATTATGAAACAATTCTGAATATTAAACTGCCATTTCAAGCGAGTCAAGGAATAGGTATCAATACATTCAATGTGAAAGTAGATCGGCCTGACTTCGTGGAAGAGCAATACGATGAGCTGGTAAATAATCAAGTGGTTAAGAATTTTTTAATCAATGTCGATGGCCTTGAGCCAGTCTGGCCCGAAAACTTTGCGGTCCTACCTATCGATTCCGTTACGGTTAAGGCTTCTACTATTGATGCATTGGCACCCTTTAATACCTATCGATTTGAGCTTGATACAACCCCTGAATTCAATAGTCCTTTTGCTAAAGTTATTAGTAAGAGCGCATCGGGTGGGGTTCTCGAAGTGCATCCTTCGGAGTGGTCACTTAAGTCATCAGGAATCTCATCAACCTTGGTTCTTGAAGACAGTATTGTTTATTTTTGGAGAACGGCATTAGATGACACAGATTTGATTTGGAAACAAAGATCTTTTCAGTTTATACCGAACAAAAGAGGTTGGGGGCAAGATGTGTATGGACAATTCATTTCTAATTCATTTAACGGTGTTGAACTTAGTTCAACAAACTTTTATAGGGAGTTTACTCCAATTGAAGCCGATATCTCTTGCCTTTGTAAATCAACCACATCTTCCCCGGGACATTACGATAATGCTTGGTATTTAAATAGTGTAATACAAGATTATAACATATGCACCCTGACCCCTAAGTTTCATGTCGCCGTAATTGACAAATCGACTCTTCAAGCATGGGGGACTCGTTATGTTAATTCAAATGGAACGGTTACCAATCCGAACAATAATTTCGGTAATAACAACGATAATGGCGGATGTAACGATCGCGTAATGAAATACTTTACATTTAATCAAAATAGTGCCGTTGAAATCGATGCATTTCAGAATTTCGTTGAAAATGAAATACCTGATGGAGATTATATTTTGATCTATACGCCGATGACTACGCGCTACGATTTATGGGATAATATTGATCCAGATTTGTATACGACGTTCATGGGTTTAGGATCGGATAGTATTGCGCCGGGACGAGCCAATCGTCCTTTTATATTTCTGACTCGAAAAGGAGATCCTAATTTTGTATTGGAAATTTTCTCTCAAAATAACGAGGATATATTTCTAGACACGTTGATCACAGGGGCAGAAGTTATTGGATTTGAGTCTTCTCCAGTTATTGGCCCTGTACAACAGTGGAACGAGCTTCATTGGAAACAAGATCCATTAGAGTCGAACTCTGATGATACAACCTTCCTAGAGATTCAACTCTTGGATGCTTTGGGTAATTATCAGTACTCAATAGATACCTTGTTTACACAGCATGATTCGATATTGAATCTACAGACACTTATTGATGGGGGAGTTTATCCTAAAATAAAACTGATCGGAAAATACCAAGATTTAACAAATCAGACACCTGCCCAGGTTGATTTTTGGCATGTGCTCTATAGTCCTATTCCTGAGGCTGCCATTGCTAGTAATGGCGTTTTTCTATGGGAACCTTCGGATACGATTCAAGAGGGACGAATTGGTCAGTTTTCGGTCGATGTAGTTAACATTAGTGATGTTGCTATGGATTCTTTACTCATAGCTTACTTCATACTTGATGCAAATCAAGAGAAGCATTACATACCTTATGAAAGGCAGGATTCTTTGCGCGTTTCAGGGGTATTGAAGGATACAGTTTCATTTGACACCAAAGGATTGGTGGGGAGTAACTTCTTCTGTATGGAAGTAAACCCATACATCAATGCTTCGCTAACGCTTACTGATCAATTAGAATGGTCACACCTTAATAATATATTGCAGTATCCTTTCAGTGTCATTGAAGAGGATATTAATCCTATTCTTGATGTTACCTTTAATGGAATTCACATCTTGAATAAAGATATCATTGCTCCTACAACTGAGATCAATATCTCGTTAAATGATGAAAACCCATACTTACTTTTGGATTCTGATATAGACACTTCTCTTTTCGGTATTTATATTACCGATCCAGATGGATTAACCTCTCGTATCCCGTTTATGGATGGTTCAGGAAATATGGTAATGAATTGGATTCCGGGGAATGAGAATCAGAATAAGTTTAAAATTTCTTATCCCGCTTATTTTGAGAAATCTGGTGTTTATCTTCTTCTTGTTCAAGGATCGGATAAAACAGGTAACGAATCCGGTGATTTTGAATATGAAATATCTTTTGAAGTGATTCATAAATCGATGATCACCCAGCTTTTGAATTATCCAAATCCTTTTTCTACGAGTACAAGGTTTGTTTTTACATTAACAGGAGATTTAGTCCCTGATGAGGTTTTTATTCAAATCATGACCATCAGCGGAAGGGTGGTTAGAGAGATTTCAGAGAGTGAAATTGGCCCTATTCAGATCGGACGGAACATCACTGAATTTGCATGGGATGGCAGGGATCAATTTGGAGATTTGTTAGCTAATGGTGTCTATTTATATCGGGTGAAAGCGCAAATTAACGGTAAGGATATTGATTTATTAAATTCAGGGGCAGATCAATATTTCCATAAGGGATTAGGGAAAATGTATATCATACGTTAACCGACCTATTTTTTAGAAGAATTTACAACTAAAGATTGCAGTGTCATCCACAAAATTCAAATCCCCTCTCCAATCATCTAATTTTGAGAAAATGATATTATTCATATCTTCCATTTTTAAAGGGGAGTAAGATTGTGCGGCTTTAACTAGTTGGTTGACGCCAAATAGTTCTCCTTCGTTATTTTCTAGTTCGATGATCCCATCGGTGTAGAGAACAAAAGTTGAATTTGGACTTAATTCAATGGTGCCTACATTTATTTTTGGAATTTCGTCTAACATTCCGAGACCTATACACCCCTTGTCTAGCATAAATATCTTTTTACCATGGAGGATGAAAGGATGGTTGTGTCCCGCATTAACATACTTCATTTGCCTTGTATGGGCGTTGTAATGGGCTATAAAAAAGGTGATAAATTTTTCGCCTTTGGCACTTCTCATTACCTTTTTATTGAGTTCTTCAATTAAAAAAGGCATTTCGAATCTTTGGTATTTAAATAGAGTGCGAATAGTGGCTTGGAAATTGGCCATCAATAAGGCGGCACTAATCCCTTTTCCTGAGACATCAGCAATACAGATGATATACTCGTCATCCCCTAAAGGAATAAAGTCATAGTAATCTCCTCCGATTGCGTGCCTTGGAATGTATTTGGCGGATAGATCCATTTTACGATTGGAGGGTAGCTGAGAAGGGAATAGAAGTTTTTGCATTTCAGAGGCCACCTCAAGGTCTTTGGAAATTCTTTCTTTGATGATGTTTTGTTCCCCAAGTCTTTTATTCTCAACGGCGACTGCAATAATATTAGTTAGCGTTTGGACAAAGGAAAAATAACTGGTTTCAGTGGTGCTATCTAGATTACTTGAAAGTAATAGAAAAGCGAGCGGTTTTTCCGAATGAAATACCGGTATGATCACTTGAAATTGATGAAGTATTCTTGATTTTGAGGATTCTATAATGGTGATTTCTTTGAATCTGCTAAATTCTTCATCTATATCTCCTAGGTCAATTTTACCCTTAAAACCAATTTTAACAGGATTGCTCCATTTTTTTTGGTGCATCAGTAGCACGAATTTTGAAAATCCGAGTTGCTCTTGTAGAATAAAGGTAAATATCTTCATCAGATGCTTTACAGGAGCATTTTCATTGATTGCATTCGTAATCTCTAACAAAGACATTAGCTTGATTTCCTTTACCTCGTTTTGGTATACTAAATCTTGCTCTCTTGTTGTATACATCTTTATTTATTCAAAAATTTGGGCAAATTTCTTAAAGCTGCAAGCTCACGAAACTTTTTCGTTGCTTCAATACACGGAGAGCCAAAATAGCTCTTTCCTGTTTCAAGGTCCTTAGAGATCCCCGATTGTGCAAAAACGACAACATTTTCACCGATAGTTACTTTACTGGCGCATCCAACCTGCCCCCAGATGGTTACATGGTCTTTTATCGTTACACATCCCGCGATGCCCGCCCCGGATGCTATTAAACAATCTTTTCCAATAACTGTGTCATGACCGATTTGTACCAAATTATCAATTTTAGTACCCTGCCCTATAGTTGTCATTGATGATACACCTCGATCAATGGTACAAGAAGCACCGATTTCAACATGATCTTCGATCTTGACACCTCCAATACTATTCATTCTTGTATGTATTCGCTTCTTGGTATTGTAATAAAAAGCGTCATGTCCAATCACGGAATTTGGTCCAATAATGACATGGTCTCCAATTTCTACATAGTCCATAATAACTGCCCCTGGAAGAATAACTACCCCCTTACCAATCTGAACGTGATTGCCAATTGTTGCGTTTTGAGCAATCGTTGCAGTATGGTTTATGGTTTGATTCATATTAGCGCCTAATGGACTTTTAGGAAAATAGAACTGAGTCAATTGATTGTAATCGTCAAAAGGGTGATCTGAAATTATGATAGCTTTTCCTTCAGGGGGATCTATTTTCTCATTTATTAAAATAGTATTTGCATTTGACAATAAAGCTTTTTGAAAATATTTTGGATGGTCAACAAAAATTAAATCACCTTTTTCAACTTGATTAATTTCGCTAAGCCCTAGTACCTTATGTGCCTTAGGGCCAGCGAACTCCCTCTTGAGGTGCGCCGCAATATCTTCAATGTATTTTGGTGAGGAGAATCTCATTCGTGTTCTTTTACCAAAAATAAGGATTGATTTGACCCTTTATTGGGATCTAGGCAAGACTTATCACCCGTTCGATGTTCAAAGCAATTCAATAATATTTCATTAAAAGTTTTGGTGTTATTTAAAAAGAAATCCTTATTTTTGCAAACCATTTTTGAAAGAACTATTATGAGAAAAGAGATACATCCAGACGATTATAGACTAGTAGTCTTTAAAGATATGTCAAACGACTACGCCTTTTTATGCCCTTCGTGCGCACCGACCAAAGAGTCTATAAAGTGGGAAGATGGCAACGATTATCCTTTAGTTAAATTGGATATCTCGCACAAATCTCATCCATTCTTTACGGGTGTTGCTCAGTTTGTTGATACTGCAGGTAGAATTGACAAATTTAAGAACCGTCATGGAAGACATATGAAATAATTTATTTCTAATAAATATTTTAAAGCCCTTTTTTAAGGGCTTTTTTTATGCTTTGTTTTTTGAAGGGCTCTTCGTATACGGTCATTGATTGACCGGCCCAACTCTAGTTCCGGAACTAATTCTACAAATATAGCCTCGTAATTTTTGGCATCCATAACATGAAATGAGGCATACAATTGTTGAGCGGCTTCTTTAAGATCTCCGTTTGAGCTAAGTAGATACTGATTTTCAGTCGGTATATCCTTGTCTAGATTTTTTAAGCCGATGAAACCATAATTTTTCAGATTTATTTTATTGTCTTTTTCAAGAATACTATATAATGGGGTTGTCGGCGCATAATGATGTTTTACCATCCCACTGGCAAGTGGTTCATTATCGTCGTTATTTTTATTAGTGACTAATATTTTTTTATTTATGCAATTTTCTAATGCTTCAATATCGATTCCTCCAAGTCTATATACTACCACCTCACCATCATCAAATCCGACAATAGTTGACTCTATCCCTTTATTACATTTACCTCCATCTAGAATGTAGGGGATTCTGTTATTGAGTTGGTCGAGTACATGATTTGCAGTTGTAGGGCTAATGCAACCATACAAATTAGCGCTTGGAGCAGCCAAAGGGAAATCTAAGCTTTCTAGCAGGGCTCTGGTTACAGGGTGATTTGGTACCCTAATTGCCACTCGATGCTTTCCGGCCGTTACAGAATCAGGAATATGACTTTTTTTTGGAAGAAGCATGGTTAGAGGGCCAGGCCAAAATTCTTGAGCAAGTAACCTTGCTGCGTCAGGTATTTTAATAACATCATTAAATGCTGATGGAGTATCCTTATAATGAAGTATGAGTGGATTTGAGAGCGGTCTTTTTTTTGCCGTAAAAATTTTAGCGATGGCAACTGAATTTAGACCATTGGCAGCCAAACCATATACAGTTTCTGTTGGGATTGCTACGACTTCCGAATCAGCGAGATGCAATTTTGCTTTAAGAATATCCTTTCCGACTTCGGTTTGAATCATGGTCAAAAATAAGGATATATTGGATTTATACCCCACTCATCTAATTTTAGATATATAAAAGCCCCAAATTAATTCTTCAATTTAAAGTAGTTGTGTATTTTTGTTTAGAATAAATCTAAATAAGATGTCGATTGTTCTTGCGGATAGTAATGATTTGGTTAGAGCAGGATTGCGCTCAATTATTGCCACACAGACAGGTTTGTCGATAGTAGGGGAGGCAACAAGCAATGAGGAGCTTCTCGAGCAATTGAAGTCCTTTGAAACTAAAATCATTTTAATAGATTTTACCTCTCATGGTTTTGATATCGATATCATACCCAAAATTCAAAGCCTAAATAAATCAATTAAATTCATTGCGATTACCCCAGAGCAAAACGCGCAGACCTTGGTGGATGCCCTGAGGCTAGGCGTAATGAGCTATGTAAAGAAGGATTGTGAGTTATCTGAAATTGTGAATGCTGTTAATGAAACAAGTCGCGGAAACAAATTCTTTTGCGGCCAAATTTTAGAGACCATTCAAAAAGCGGAGATAGATGTAAATGATCTTGATTTTGATTCTTTTTCTTGTGAAGCCGTTGTCTTAAGTCAGCGGGAGAATGAAATCATCAAACTTGTCGCAGAAGGAAATACGAATGGAAAAATTGCCGAGCTATTGTTTTTAAGTAACCATACGATAAATACACATCGCAAGAATATTATGGCTAAGCTAGGTGTTAAAAATACGGCCGGAATAGTTATGTATGCTGTGAAGATGAATATAGTATCTCCAAATAAATTCTTGTTTGCACCGAGCAATTAAAATCTAACGATCATCTTTAGGTTAAACCTTCTTTGGGTTAAATAATTGGGGATTGAATAATACTTTCCGCTAACATCTTGAATCCATTGTTTCGAAAGAACGTTATTAATACCTAGAAGGTTAAATATTTCAAGGGATAAAAGGGCTTCTGTAAAGTTTTTCTTCCAAAAAGAAGTCTGCGATGCTTTTCTTATAAAATCATAAGACATACCAAGATCGACTCTAAAATAGGACTTCATTCTTAAGGTGTCTTTGTATCGTGTTGGGTCAGGAGGGCCGTATGGTAAACGGGTCCCGAATTGCATTCCCATTTGAACGGTAAAACTTTCTAATCCGGGCATCTGGTCTTGGACAAGAGCTCCGAAATTAAATAACTGGTCGGTTGGTCTAGGGATGTACCCAGGATAAATAACTGCACTATCAACGACAACTTGATCCTCACTAAAGCCAAAAATAATTCTATCTCCAGTTGCGTTATAGTATTCAGTATACTGGTCATCGAGAATATCTTCTTTTGTTGAAAGTAAACCAAATTTAAAAAAGGATTCTATTCCCTCGACAAATTCCCCATGTATATTCACATCGAGGCCATAGGCATAGGCTACTGCATTATTATCGGCGTAGTAACGTGTTCTTACATTCTCAATTTGATAAGGGTTTACGTCCCATAAATATTTATAATACACCTCCCCTGAAAATTTAAAGGGTGATTCTCTTTTCCACATGTTAAAGTAAAAATCGGTGCCAGCGACGACATGAACTGATTTTTGAGATTTCACATTTGTACGGAGTGTGCCGTCGAAATATCTAAATTCTCTATAAAAAGGTGGCTGATAGTACATTCCTGAGGATAATCTGTAGGAGATGTTTCGCTTTTTAAGGGTTTGATTTTGGACAACAAAGGCACTAGGGTAATATACTAATGCAACACGTGGAGTAAGATAACGCTCATTATTTATCGTTGTATAGCCACCTCTTGTCCCTATGCGTAATGCCAATTTCGAGCGAGCTTCCTTCACGGTGTCTTTGAGCCATATTTTCTCTTTTTCTCCATGTTCACCTATTTTATAGCTACGCTCTATGACTACGTTCTTTTTTGATTTTGCCCAAATCGAATTGAATTGAAAAAAACCAGTATAACGCTGATTACTCAAAGAAAGATCTCCTTTAATTGTTTCAAAAAGTTCAATTTCATTCGAATTGTTTTGTGGCACGCTATAACCTGCTGAGTCTATCATCCTCCATTCACTTAAGACATCTTGAAATTCATCTGCTTGAAACGAGATTCCCCAAATGAGACTGCGCTTTCTGTATTTTACGCGCTCATCATCTATAAAACCATTGTACAATACCTGCTCACCGTTATGATAAATATTTATGATCGTTGCATCTAGTCGATTACGTGCGTGGTTCAGAAATGTACCTATTCCCAATACGGCTATTGAATCTCCGTATTCTTCTTTTGAAGGATCGGTTTCTAATTCATTAATGTAATACTGTCCTTGAATATCAAAATATTCCCTTTCTGTTGTTTTAAAAGCGGTGGCATAAAGATCTAGTTTCGTTTTATCACCTGGTTTCCAATTTAGTGATAGCCCGCCCATCATTGTTTGAAACTTTGTCTGCTCCTGTCCGTCAAAGTAAATCCTAAAAGAATAAGCTTCATTGGCGGTTCCAAAATCCGTTTCTGATGTTTGCGGGCTAAAACGATAATTGTTGGAAGAGTAATGAATTAGTGTTTTAAGACTTAATGTTTTTGAGATTTTAGTCTCTGTGGCAATTTGTCCATCCATAAAGACGGGGTTATATGCTCCTTTTGTAGGCAATGAATTTAAAAAATAGCCATTGGATCTATATCTTGCACCTGCTATATAGCTGAATTTATCGTTTACTTTTTGTTCGGCGTGTGCTTCAGCACCCAATAGAGAAAGCATTAAGGAAGACTTGAAGGATCCAGGTTCTTTATATGATATATCAAGTACAGAGCTTAATTTGTCTCCATATCGGGCATCAAAGCCCCCTGCGGAAAATCGGACGGATTGAACAAGAGCTGAATGAATAAAACTCATTCCTTCTTGCTGTCCACTTCTTGTTAAAAAAGGACGATAAACCAAAAAACCATTTACATAAACAAGATTTTCATCATAATTTCCGCCTCTAACATTATAATTTGAAGTGAGTTCGTTATTGGAGGTAGCTGCAGTTGTAAGTACCAATCCTTTTTCAACACTCCCCGTTATCTTTTGAGCATCGATTACTGTTAAGGACTCTAACTCAAACGGTGTTTCACGATTTTGAATAACATCGACACCTTGCTGTTGCTGAATTGGAAAGCGGACATCTGGAAATCGCTTCATTCCTTGAGTTACAACAAGCCTCTCTTTTTTAATCAGTTCATTTGCTTTATAAACTAATTGAACCGAATCGCCGACATTTAAAGAAAAGGTATACATTCCTTTGGCATTACTGTATGCTTTTTGAACTGGATTTGTATTTATTTTAATGAATACATTTTCAAGGGCATTTCCTTTCTCGTCGAAACAGAAACCCTTGAGTTTATTGGCCTGGCTGTAATGGTGGAAAGCCAACAAAATGAATAAAATACTACTAATTATTTTCACGACGTAAAGTTAAGAGCATAACGATTTACAAACGTATTTATTTTGTTTAATTTTTATGATAAGAATTTATTATATTTGTCGCCACGAAATGGTGGTTGTAGCTCAGCTGGTTAGAGCATCGGTTTGTGGTACCGAGGGTCGTGGGTTCGAGCCCCATCTTCCACCCAAAAAAGTCTGAGAAATCAGACTTTTTTTTATGTCTTTATTTCTGAAATAAATTGGTGCGTATAAAAGCACAATTCCTCAAGAGAATCAGGCATTTTCGACTCTAACCATGGATGACGGCTTCCGAACACATGATTTGTCTCTTTCATCATATTCAGGTTGCCTTTGCTCCAAGACGCAAGTTGAACAGCGTTTTCAGGAAGAACAGATGTGTCTTCCAATCCGTGGAAATGTGAAATCGGTTTTAGATATTTCTTGCAAAGGCTTTCAAGGTTATACTTTGATTTATTTTTCTCGAAATCTTCGTATAGATTAAAATACTGAGGTAATTCTTGCTTCGTACGTCCATTTTTCACGAAACGCACCCCTTTATTTTTCCATTCTATCAATAATTTATCTTTTGGAAAGCGATTTTCAATTGATGCGATTGATGCCCATGTACTAATTGATTTTATTTTTTCAAATTGATTTCCTGCAATCATAGCAATTGCACCACCTTTTGAATGACCAATGAGATGCCCATTCCAATTTGCCTTCTTTGAATCAATATATTTGATTACTGATTGAATGTCCTCTATCTCTTTACTGTAGGTGTTTCTTCCAAATGCTTCAAGATCGTCAAAGTCAATTGCTTGTTCAACGGTTCCTCCGTTGTGACTGGTGTTAAATTTACAAAACCCAAATCCTTTATTCACGAAATATGCTTGGACAAGGTGCCATGCCCCCCAATCTTTGAACCCCATAAATCCATGTATGAAAATGATGATTTCTTTATTGAAGTTTTCAGGAATTTCTAAATCGATTAAACTATATCGAGTATCGGCGCCTAGGTAAGAATCATTAATAATTTTCATGAAGAATATTTAGGATACATATTCTTGCTTATGAACAAGAAGGTACTCTTTGTTTTCTATTTCTCTATACCCCATGTCGTAGCAAAATATATACTGAAGACCTTTTTTTGTCGTGTATATATTGGTGAAATAATGAAAATTGAAGCCAAGTTCTGCCAATTGGATAAGGTGAATCTTGTTTTTACCATTTGGATTTAGATTGGCTAAGATCCTACGGTTTTTTCTTAAAATTCGATTTATATTACGAACGGCTTTATTGGAATCTTCATTGAGTTTGTTGTTGAAGGAATTACGGCAATAGTCACAACAGAACTTTTGATCTTTTCGACCAACTAGTTTCTCATTGCATTCCAGGCAATTACGTTCGTTATTCTTCTTCATCTATACAAGATTAACAAGAATTAACATGAAATACAATTCATAAAATTCAATGTTTCGGATTTTTGTATGAATTAAAATATTGAAACGAATGATTGAGACCAATTCTGAAGCATATTCTAAAGAAACGAACCCGTCCGAGCACTTAAGGAAGCTCAACGCAGAAATAGCTATAGAGAAGATCCTTCTTGATCAACTCAGGGCGGAGATTGCTAGAGTAGTAATTGGTCAAAAGGGTATGATTGATTCATTATTAATTGCTCTTTTGACTGAAGGGCATGTGCTCCTTGAGGGGTTACCGGGTTTGGCGAAGACTTTAGCGGTTAAATCTTTGGCTCAAACTATGGATCTTGATTTTAGTAGAATACAATTTACACCTGATTTACTTCCTGCGGATGTTACAGGAACAATGATATATCAGCAAAAATCAGATGCTTTCACAGTAAGAAAGGGACCTGTGTTCACCTCTTTTTTATTGGCCGACGAAATAAACAGAGCACCAGCGAAGGTTCAGAGTGCTCTGCTTGAAGCCATGCAGGAAGGGCAAGTTACAATTGGAGATGAGACCTTTGAATTACCGTCGCCTTTTTTAGTGATGGCTACTCAAAATCCAATAGAACAAGAAGGAACTTATGTGCTTCCAGAAGCACAAAAAGATAGGTTTTTATTAAAGATAAAAGTTAGTTATCCTAGTGCAGCAGAAGAGCAAGAGATCATACATTCACATATTCAATCTGAGGAAAAAAAGCCACTTCGAAAAATTGTATCCAAAAAGGACATTATTCGATTAAAAGCAATAGTAAAGCAAGTGTATTTGGATGAAAAAATAGAAAGGTATATCGTCGATATTATTCAACAGACAAGAAAGCCAAGCATTCAAGCTTTAGAGCCATTAAAACCTTATTTGATTTTTGGTTCCTCCCCAAGAGGGGGCATAGGACTTGCAGTTGCGGCAAAAGCGCATGCATTTATGGAGGGAAGGTCCTTCGTTATCCCTGATGATGTCAAGGTGATGGCCGTTCGCGTATTACACCATAGGATAGGACTTTCTTATGAAGCAGAAATGGACCAGATTAGTGCAGAAGATATAATCGAAAAAGTAATTCAATACGTAGAAGTACCTTGAGCCTAAAGGAACTCATACGGTCAGTGCGAAGGATTCAATTCAAATCCCAAGGTTTAACCAATCAAAAAAGATTGGGTGAGGTTTCCAGCTCATTCAAAGGTTTTGGGATGAATTTTAGTGAAGTGCGTGAATACCAATTTGGTGATGAAACGAGGTTTATTGATTGGAATGTCACGGCTAGATATAACCGCCCTCATGTTAAGGTTTTTGAAGAGGAGCGCGAGCAAGTTAATATGTTGATGATTGATGTATCAAAATCAATGGATTTTCAAAGTGATCAAAAATCTAAAAAACAGACGCTCATCGAATTATTTGCAACCATTTCTTTCTCTTGTGCATTTAATAAGGACCGAGTCGGCGCTATTTTTTTCTCGGACAAGGTCGAGCGGTATTTTGAGCCAAAGGCGGGTATTAAAAATATATGGATGATTGCAATGGAGCTGATAGAGTGGGAGAGCAGGGCGAAGCATTCCGAACTGATTGTTCCGCTTTCGTTTCTAAGGTCTTTAAAACTAAAAAAATACCGACTTTTCTTATTGAGCGATTTTCATTTTGAGGATACAGAAAAGCAGGTAGAAGCCTTGGTGAAAACTAAAAGAAAAAATAGAATTTATGTACTTAATGTCCGACAAAATCTAGAAACGGCATTGCCTCTTAGGGGTTTTTACCAGCTCATTAACTCCGAGACAGGCTCAAAGACTTGGCATAATGGGTTTTCAAATAAAATCAGAAATAGATTGTCTGACCAAACTGAGACCCTAAAAACATATTGGAAAAATCAATGCAGAAAAAGCAATATGCATTATATGGAACTGACGAGTCAAGATGATATTTTTAAAAAGTTAAATAAATTGATTTGATAAAAACGAAGCTCATTTTATTTTTTATACTAGTCGCAATTACTGCGATAGGTCAAGAAATCGTAACTGTTGAAGTTTCTTCTGACTCTCCTAGGGTTGGCGATGTTTTTCAAATCAAATGCACAGTCGAAGATTCAAATGGCTTTACTGAAAAAATGCAAAAGGAAAGTTTTTATCCTGCTCGGTATCTTTCTGTGGATACCTCTATTCATGAAACCCTATGCAAGGATGTAGAGATATTAAAAACTGCTGATCGTAGTTTTGTAATTGATGGAACGCGTTTTTATCGTAAAACATATGACGTTATCGCTTGGGATTCATGTGAGTTGTCATTGGTTGGATTTGACTATCGCATTGGAGACAGTGTGAGGAGGTCACAGCAAGTTTATATAAACGTTTCCTTTTATGCGCAAAAAGATAATATTGAAATATATGATATTAAAGAGGCTTTTTCGGATTGGAATTCACATGCTCAGAAATTCAAGTTTGCGACTACTATTTATTTGATCTTAACAATGATGGCCCTTTTTCTTATTTTCCTTTTTATTTGGTTCCGATATTTCAAAAAAGACAAGAACATTGAAACACACCTTTCTATTGAGCAGAAAACATTGTCTGGTATACAAGCCCTATATGCAGATGAGTTATGGCATAAAAACAGGCTTCAAGAACATTTCGTGCAGTTTTCATTTCTTCTTAGAGACTATTTGACACTGCGGTTTGGGGTTTCTTTTCTAGAGAAGACAACCCTTCAATCTAAAATACTTTTAAAGAATCTTGAGATTAATGAGGGTATTAGAAGTCAAATTGAAAAACTGTTGAACGCTTCGGACTACGTTAAATTTGCGGATTCAACAATTTCCGATGAACAAATAGAGCTCTTAAAATCTGAATTAATTAAAATTGTTCATGACACGACACCTGTAATAATAGAAGATAAATGAATTGGTTAATTCAAAATACGGGGTATGATTTCCTAGAGCCAAATTGGTTTTATTTATTGCTCTTGTTGCCTCTTTTTATTATTGCGCTTGTCTTGCTAGAGCGGCGTCAATTCCATGGTGTTGCATTCATCCAAACTGAATCCTCTCAGGAATTAATTCAATCATCTTTCACTCAATATTTGCGCCATTTCTTATTTGTTTTAAAAATCGTGTTTTTTGTGTTAGTTATTTTGACTCTAGCACACCCTTTTTCCTGGGAGAATCAGCGACAGAGTGATGCAATCAATGCGACGGGTATTGATATACTCTTTGTTTTAGATGTTTCTGAATCCATGCAAGCTATGGATTTGAAACCCAATCGTTTGAATTCGGCAAAAAAGGTGATCGAACAATTTGTAAACAATAGGAAGCATGATCGTATTGGCTTGGTGGCTTATGCAGGAGAAGCATATTCAGTATGTCCTAAAACAACTGATCACGGGTTGCTTTTAGAACAGCTTTCTAGAGTCAATGGTGAGGAGATGGTTCCTGGGACTGCCATTGGAATTGGTCTCGGGACAGCAGTTGCCCAATTAAAAGGGGATAGTACAGAATCAAAAGCAATTATTCTTTTAACGGATGGAACAAATAATAGGGGGGATATTGCTCCTTTGGAGGCTGCCGCCCTTGCTAAAGGCGAAAATATTCGGGTTTATTGCATTGGCGTTGGCACCAATGGTTTTGCAGCCATGCCAGATTCTTCTCCTTTTGGTATGGGTTATTTCTATGCTCCTGTCGAAATAGACGAGGAGGTTCTTCAAGAAATTTCTGGCTTAACAGGTGCGAAATATTTTAGGGCAACCAACTCTAGCTCTTTAGCAAAAGTCATTTCGGAGATTGATCAGATAGAGAAAAAGAGAATCAAAATACAACCAGATATACAGGCGTCGATAGCTATTCCAGAGTTTTTATTATTCTCGATTCTGTTTTTGAGTACCCTCCTTTTTAGTATTGACTTTTTTTTATTTAAAGGCCATGAGTAAAAGGCATACAAATCGCTGGTCTAGTGTTTGGAAAGTATTTCTTCTAGACCTTATTTCCTCAATACTTATTCTTGCCGTAATACAAAATTTTTTCTTAAAAGGTCTGGTTTTTCAAAACCCGAGTATATTATATCTTCTACTTCTTCTGGTCCCGGCATATTTATTTTTTATTCAAGATCACAAAGTAATCTTATCGCAACTGGAGAGCCATCGTCATTCAAAAAGGCACTCCTATAAGTTCTTAGCCCTTAAGTTTTGTTTCATTGGTTTATTATTTGGAGCGTCAGATCCCGTTATAGGAATTGAAAATACGACTATCGCTTCAAAGGAAGGGGACATCATGGTTTGTCTTGATCTATCACGATCCATGGATGTTAAAGACATTGAAGGCATAAGTAGGTTGGAGGCAGGACGTCATTTATTAAAGGCTTTGGTTAGTAAATTGTCAGGACAGAGGATAGGACTTTGTATTTTTGCTCAAAATGCAATGATTGAGCTCCCTTTGACTAGGGATTATGACCGATTTAAATTAATGGTTTCTGAGGTGAACACGGATCATTTTAGTAATCAAGGAACGGATGTAGGAGGCGCTCTTCAAACGGCTAAGGGTACTTTTGAAAGCGAAAAATTGAATAATGTGATACTCCTTTTAACAGATGGAGAAGATCACGAACCTGAGAGTAATCAAATTTATGATTCGATTGCTAATTCAAATATTAAGTTGATTTCAGTTGCTATTGGATCAAAATCCGGTGGCCCTCTTCTAAAACCTGGAACTGCTTCTATGAGGCTTGATGATGCAGGGAATTTAATCTTATCGAAAGTCAACCTTTCCTTTGTTAAGAATTTATCAGAACTCACAAATGGCGTTTGGTTTCATGCCGAGGAGCGTTATCCAGCTACAGATTTTATATTAACAGAAATTAACCTCAGTTCAAATGGATATTTGCGAGATTTGACCTTTAAGATAGAGAGAAGATTGTATTATATACCCCTACTTTTAGCCCTTGCTTCTTTTTGTCTTTATGTATTGTTTCCATTGTTATTCAAAAAACCAAAATGAAAGGTTCATTTGTTCTTTTATTAGTTTGTATTCATGGGCTTTGTTGGTCACAGTCCTTTATGGATACTGCCTTTTTTGCACAAAAACAATATAAATTGAAGAACTACCTAGGTGCATTATCGTCCTATGAAAGTGCCCAGAAAATGCAAATTACAGAAAAAGACACAAGGAATTTAAATGAGATAGCCATTGAATTAGGGCAGGCTACTTACAAGACAGGAGATTATAAACAAGCCATTGAAAATTTCGAAAAGGCTTTAAAAAATGAAGCCAAGCAAGAAAGTAGGGGCGCACTTTATTATAACCTAGGTAATGCGAGTTATATGTCGGGTAATACTCAAAAGGCGATTGAATATTATAAGCAAGGAATCAAGGCGTCGCCCGAAGATCTTCAAATGAAGTACAATTTATCTCAGGTCTTGCGTAAAAAAGCAGCACAGAAAAAGCAGTCTAATGAACAGGGACAACAAACAGAAAATGTGAAAAGTGATCTTAGTGCAGGCTCGGAAAAAAACACAAAACCATCAAAGTATTCTTTTGAAGATCAACAAAAACAAAAGCTATTAAATGATTTACTAAGGAACGCGGCGAATACAAAAAGAAGGTTAGAAAAAAAGAAAAAAACTCCGTCACCAAAGGCTAAGGATTGGTAATGAAAATAGTATTGTACATATCGTTTATCATTTGTTTTACTTGTGCGATCGCACAAAAGCCGGTTGTACAACTTAAGGTATCAAACATACAGCCGATGGTCGGTGAGTTGATCACGATTCAAATGACTTCAAACCTAGGCAGTGTATTTGAGGTTAAATTCCCAACCGCTTTTACAAGCAGAGAAGAAGTAAATGGAATGCGTCAAGAATATATTAACGGTAGGAGTAATACCGTTTATTATCAGACTTTAAGTGGTTTTTTCGTTACATCAGGCAATTATATTTTAGGCCCCGTATATGTCAAGGGGCGTACAAAAAAAGTCAAGTCAAATAAAGTTGAGATTTCTGTTAGTACTGACAAGAAAGAAGGTGAATTAAAAGGAAAAAAGAATGCTCCTCAAGCCAACAAGCCTCCAGTTTTTGCTCAGACAGAGTGCTCGTCTCTTCAGATCTATAGAGGTCAATCGGTCAGCCTCAAATCAAAAGTATACTCTAAAAAAGAATTTACTGGAATACGACATTACGAAGCTTATACGATTGTGGGGAAACATGAGGCATATGAGTTGAAAGCGCCTAAAGAATTAGATTGGCTAAAGGTAAATCTAGATGGTCAGGCATACTTGAAGTTACAGTTTGAGGAAAAGGTGATCTTTCCGAATGAATTAGGAGAACTCTCGATTTCCCCTTTTGAGATGATTTTGACTGGCTACGGGAGTTATATGGTTAGGTCAAAGGCGAATACTATTGAGGTTGTGGACCTTCCCGCCAAAGGACAGCCCTATGATTTCTCAGGCCTAGTAGGTAGATTTGAAGTAAATACGACATTATCAGATTCAATTGCCAAGACTCAAGATATTGTTTCTTTGACCATTGAAATCGATGGTATCGGTAACCTTCAGCATGCAATGGTTCCTGAAATTAAATTACCCAAGCAGCTTGAGTTATACTCTGACCCAATCATTACGAAGAATTACAAGATAGGTGTCGATGGATTTAAAGGAAATGTGATTTTCACATATCCAATAAGAGTTCTCGAGCAAGTAAGCAGTGTAATTGAACCTATTTCAATTTCTTATTTTGATCTAGATTCAAATCAATATATAACAGTTAATGGAATGGAGATTGTATTGAATCCATCGGGATTGAACGACTCTATTATTGAAGGTTCAAAAAAAGACCCATCGGAATATGTAAAGTCAAAGCCTATGGGGTCTCCCTCTATTATAAAAGAGGAATCGAATATTAACTTCCTAATGTTTTTGGGGGGCGCTTCAGTACTTTTATTTTTGTTTTTCTTTTATAGAAGAAAATGGAAATCCGATGCGATAAATCATACTGCTTATCATGTCCCCAAATTATCCACAGTTCAAAAACAGATAAAATCTGCCGTAGATCCATTAATTGAGGAGTCAGAGTCGCTTCCTAAAATGGAGCATTGTTTGTTTACGCTGTGTTCTTTTCTGCTCTCTCAGGATAGTTTGAAATTGTCACGGAATGAGATTTATTTATTTTTATCAAAGCAAATAAGTCAAGAACAGATTGATGATATTCGCTCATTATTCACTTCTATTGACGAGAAGAGGTATGCTCAAGGCTTGTCCCAGTCATCTTTTACGCAATTCCAATTAAGTTTTAAAGAGCGTGTATTAACCATTTTGAAATTGGCTTCTAATTAACTCCATAAGCTTTTTTTTAATAATTTTCGAACCTTTTTTAAAAATAATAGTAAAAAACATCCAACCTTGGCGAATTTTCATCGTCTTAAGTGTAAATGTGATAGAACATGAGACAATTAAAAATTGCAAAACAAGTAACGAACCGCGAGACGGCATCATTAGATAAGTACCTCCAAGAAATTGGACGTGTAGATTTAATATCTGCCGATGAAGAGGTGGAATTAGCGCAGAGAATTAAAGCGGGAGATCGTCAAGCACTAGAACGTCTTACGAAGGCGAACCTGCGTTTTGTGGTTTCAGTCTCTAAACAATACCAAAATCAAGGATTGACCTTATCGGATTTAATTAATGAAGGAAATCTAGGTTTAATTAAAGCGGCTGAACGTTTTGATGAAACCCGGGGTTTTAAATTTATTTCCTATGCGGTATGGTGGATTCGTCAATCTATTTTACAAGCGCTTGCAGAGCAAGCAAGAATTGTACGTCTTCCACTCAATAAGATTGGAAATATTAATAAGATAAATAGAGCTTTCTCAGAGCTAGAACAAAAATTAGAGCGCCCGCCATCTGCGGATGAACTTGCTGAAGTATTAGATTGTACACCTCAAGAAGTAAAGCAATCTCTCTCTCAAAACGGACGACACATATCTATGGATGCACCGCTCGTAGAGGGGGATGATTCATCATCAAGTATGTACGATGTAATGGGTAGTAAAGACTCCTTGCCTAGTCCTGAGTCAAATCTTGTACTAGAATCTCTTAGGAGCGACATACGACAGTCTTTAAAAACCTTAACACCTCGTGAAAGTGAAGTTGTTAGTATGTTCTATGGCTTGGAAGGTAAAATGCCTTTATCGCTTGAAGAAATAGGAGATCGTTTTGACTTGACCAGAGAACGGGTTCGACAAATTAAGGAGAAAGCAATTCGAAGGCTGAAACATACTTCCAAAAATGTAATTCTTAAGTCTTATCTCGGATAGCTTATAGGGGGTCTACGTCGATTACAACTCTAACTTTTTTAAATTCAGCATTAGAATAAAAAACATCAATAAGAGATTTTATTTTTTGTTTGACTTTAAAATCCGGAGCGTCTTTTTCAATTTTAATTTTAATCGTCTTAAGGAATTTATTTCTTATTTTCTGAACAATAGGATATTCGGGACCAATAACTCTTTCCTTAAAAACAGATGTAAGTAGTTCTGCTAGATGCTGCGCTGACGAATCAATAGTATGAATATTCTCGTGCTTTAGCGTAATTGCAATTAACTTATAAAATGGAGGGTAGTGATAGTTTTTTCGCTCAATAATCTCATTCTCATAGAATTGAACATAATCATGCTGTCCTACCAGTTGTAAAACCCAATGTTCAGGGTCGCCTGTTTGAACAATTACTCTGCCTTGTTTTCCTTGTCTCCCAGCCCTTCCAGCAACTTGAGACATCAATTGATAGGAACGTTCGTATGCTCTAAAATCAGGGCGATTTAATAGCATATCCGCATCCAAGATACCTACCAGGTAGACATTGTCAAAATCAAGTCCTTTGGTAACCATTTGCGTACCAATCAAAATATCAATCAATCCTTTGTCAAAATCATTTAAGATCATTTCATAAGCGTTCTTTGAACGTGTGGTATCTAAATCTAATCTTTTGATTACTTTGTCTTTAAAAATGAGACTCAGTTCATCTTCAATTTTCTCAGTCCCAAAGCCGATCATATTTAGTCTATTACTACCACAAGATGGGCATGATCCAACCGGGTTTGTTGAAAAACCGCAATAATGGCATTTGAGTAGGTTTGCTTGTTTGTGGTAGGTAAGGGATACATCGCAGTGGTTGCATTTTGGAGTCCAACTGCATACCTCACATGACCAAAGAGGTGTATATCCTCGTCTATTTTGGAATAATATAATTTGTTCACCTCTTTTTAAAACCCCCTCCATTTCTTCTAATAAAAAATTAGAAAAGTGGGAATTCATGTTTTTTAGTTTACGTTCTCTTTTTAAATCTGAGAATAAAACCTCAGGCATTAACAAACCTTTATATCTTTCTTTTAGCGACACGAATCCGTATTTACCAGATTGTGCATTATAATAAGTTTCTAGGGATGGGGTGGCTGTACCCAGGAGAACTTTTGCCTCATGCATTCTTCCTAGCACAATCGCAGCATCTCTACCGTTATATCTCGGGGCGGGGTCGTATTGCTTAAACGAACTTTCATGTTCCTCATCAACAATAATCAATCCTAAATTTTGAAAAGGTAAAAACACAGAAGATCGGGCGCCAAGTATGATTCTAAATTCATGAGCGTCATCTTGTAAAACCTTGTTCCAGATCTCAATACGTTCGTTCTGATTAAATTTTGAATGATAGACACCTATTTTTTCACCGAAGTACTTTGACAATCGTTGGATTAGTTGTGTTGTCAATGCAATTTCGGGGAGTAAGAATAGAACTTGCTTACCCTGGTCAAGCTGGTCTTGAATCAATTGTACATAGATTTCCGTTTTACCAGATCCCGTCACCCCATGAAGGAGGGTTACGTTCTTTTCGAACATTGCACTTTGGAGTGATACCAGAGCTTCGTTTTGCGCTTTCGTTAATTCTTTGAAATCAGCATTATTCCCTTTATTAAGATGAATGCGGTCAATCTGAAAACGCTCAGCGATTAGAATCCCTTTTTTCTCTAGCGTAGTTAATGCTGAAGCACTGATTCCCTCGTCTAGAATAGTTTTTTTTTGGATTGGAAAATATCCTTGTTGTTCATGTCCCAATTGCACAATGTGCAGTAAAGCTTCTACTTGTTTTATATTACGTGGACTGCTTTCCAATTCCTCTAAAATAATATTGAGGTTATTTTCAATCTGAAAATCTTCTTTAAGTACATAACATACTGAAGTCTTGGCTGAATATCTTTGTTTTATTTCTTCATTCGAGATTATAACTTTCCGGTCAATAAGCGTTTTTACGATGGGTTGTACGGTTTGTATAGAAAGAAATTCAGAGAGTTCTTTCAAGTTACAAGAGCCTTTTACTTCAAGATAGTCTACAATTTGATCTTCACGACCATTGAGTTGATCAAGCGCTGCGTCGAATTCTGGGTGCAAAGAAATATTAGTTTCACTCCCAAGCTTGAAGTTTGCAGGAAGCGCTGCGTTCATGACTTCACCTATTGCGGCCATGTAATATTGGGCGACCCACTTCCAAAACTTGAGCTGTTCAAGCGTAACTATAGGTTGGTCGTCTAATACCGCTTCAATATATTTTGATTGGTATTCTTTTGGTACACTTTCATGAACATTTACAACGATAGCAGTATGTAGTTTGTTTTTCCCAAAAGGAACGATAACTCTTAAACCGACAGCAACTTGATCATTCATTTCGAATGGAATCCTGTAGGTGAAAGCCCTATGAATGGGTACGGGCAAAATCACATCAGCAAATAAAGTAAGCCGATTAGACATGAGATGTGGTTAAAGTAATTTAGTTACAGGCAAAGGTCTCTTCGTTCCCAAAGATATTATCCGCGGGATGCTTTGAACAGAATCTTAATAACCCTGTAATAGGACCTTCGCAAAGCTCTCGTGTACTTTTCTTATCAATAGCTCTAATGAAGGCTTGTTGAGGAGAAATGTAGAATGGTTTATATGTCTTGATGGTTTGTCTTGATGAGAAAATACCAATGACTCTGTAACCATTCGTCACATCCAGGTTCGTATAGGTCGGTTTGTTTTGCGCTAAAGAGCTAGAGGGTTGATTCACTAAAATATAATTATTGAGATCTTCCGAACCACCGGTAACGGTGACTTCAAAGCCAAGAAAGTTTCGTTGGTCAATTAGCGCATCATCTGTCACGTTGTTTTCTACCAGATTGTAGAATGTTTGTCCATTGGCAGAGAATGTCTTTGGTGAATTGGGTAGTACGTCACTTTCACCAATTTGCCATTCTATTGTCTTGGATATCGCATCTAGTCCAATATACTCAGCGATGTTTACACCGATATTAACATTGACTACGTGGGCGTTTCCCGAATTTGATATCGTTACGCTTGTTGATTTATATTCTCCAGGATTGCTTGCGAATTTAAATGTGAAATTTTGAGACGTCGCAGTCGTTGTGATGCCATTGACTAGAGACGTTGTTGACGAAACTTCAAACTGTCCTGAATTAATTACGGCCTTTAATCGGTATTCGTATTCAGGGTTTAACGATGTTAGCATTGGATTAGGTGAGGTTTGAATAGTTCCAAATGCACCTGAGCTTGACGTCGTTGTGGGTAAAGTCTGGAAATAGTATACCTTCTGGTTTGGTGCGTAAAAAAGTCCGTTGGTGTCTTTGTTCTCAATAGTAGTGTCTCTTAAAATCCAAGTTCGTACAATATTATTCCCATCTAATTCTTCAATAGTTGCATCTACGGTATTAAAGTAGCTTGAATCTTCAATTTGAGCAATTTCAACAGCATTTCCCGGGCCTATAAAAGCACGCGTAATCTTAACATAATGCAATGAGTCTGAATGGTCTAACAAACCATAAACTACAGCGGTTTCTTTAAAATCTCCAATTAAGTCAATTTTTTCGCTGCAACTAAAAAGAATGCAGAGGGTTCCAACTGCACAAATGAATCTTATCATGGGCTTAAAATTTCCAAAAGTTCTACTTCAAATATAAGAAGACTATATGGTTTTATACCACTCCTAGGGTCAGGGTTCGCCCCATAAGCCAATTCGTGTGGGATGTAGAATTTAAATTTAGAACCAGCCTTCATCAATTGTATGCCTTCAGTCCAACCGGGGATAACCTGATTCAAAAAGAATTCTGAAGCCTGTCCACGGTCATATGAACTGTCAAAAGTTTCTCCTGAAAGCAAAGTGCCTTTATAATTTACTTTAACTTGAGCGCCTGCTGAAGGATTCTTTCCTTTTCCTTTTTTGAGGACCTTGTATTGAAGACCAGATGGTGTTTGTTGAACTCCTTTTTTGTTTTTATTTTCTTTTAAAAATTCACGTCCTTCTCGCTGAAATTGTTCAATGGTAACATTATATCTAATTCCTATTTCTGATTTAAGTGAAGCGAATAAAATGTTCACACTATTCGTGTCGTCAAGAAAGACATCTTTCAGGTTAAAACCATCTTTAAGACCCAAATAAGTGTATTTGAAATCGACCAAGTCTAGTGCGTTAAGACTACCGAAGTTATTGTAAAATTCCATTCTATTTAAGGAGCCTACACATGCCGCACATTCCTTAAGGAAACTTTTGTTTTTTCGTAAGTCTGATGACGAAAGAAAAGACTGTATTTTCATTTCACAACTGTCGAGTGCCATATTACTTGTGGAGTCTTGAAACCCAATTAAGATCTCCTCCTTTTCTAGAAGCGAAAAAATACTATCCGATATAAACGGCTTAGACATCTCAAATCCAAGAACATAGGATATACTATCCAACTCTGAGTTTAAAGAAACATCACTGCTTGAATAAATTATATCATTAGCAATCGTTTTGCCTTTTTTACTAGATTGTGCGATATCATCTCCACATGACATCAAGATTAGGCCAATTATTATTGAAATTCCTCTGGTCATTTGATTTCAATTAATTCAACGTCAAATATTAAAGCGCTATATGGTTGTATTGGTCCACCTGGGTGAGGATTTGCTCCGTATGCCAATTCTTGCGGGATGTATAATCTATATTTAGCCCCTACAGACATTAGTTGTAGTGCTTCTGTCCATCCTGGAATTACTTGATTAACACCAAAGCTTGCCGGAGTTCCTCTTTCAACCGAACTATCAAAAACAGTCCCATCAATTAATGTACCGTGATAATGTACAGTAACCGTGTCAGAATCACTTGGTTTTGATCCATTACCCTCTTCAGTTACTTCATATTGAAGGCCTGAATCAGTAGATAGAACTTCAGTTCTCTTTTTATTCTCTTCTAAAAAAGCAGTTCCTTTTTCTTTGTTGTCTCCAAAAGCGGCAGAATTAGCTTCTTCAAGAAATTCTTGAATTAATCCATTCGCCTCTTGAGGATTTATTTTCAATTCCTTTTCTTCGAAAACATCTTGAATCCCGTCTTTTAATAAATTAAGATCCAAGGATCCTAATTGTTGGCTTTTTAAACTTTCGGCTATACTTAATCCTACTGCGTAACTTACTTTGTCTTTTAATTCTTGCATTATTTTATTTTAAGAGGGACAAAGTTAAACAAAATTCGATGTTTAGCCACACAAAATCTATTGCAATTGACATTGTAACCCTATGTCTTTTATTGCGTAAATTAGCTTATGAAAAAGGAGCATTCATTTTCTTATGAAATCTATTCTGATTGGAGTGATTTAGCGATTGAAGACCAGGTATTGGTGGACCGAGCCTATGAGGCTATGGAATCTGCTTATGCGCCCTACAGTAAATTTAGGGTAGGCGCCTCAGCGCGACTAGATAATGACACGATCGTTACGGGAAGTAATCAGGAAAACTCCGCATATCCATCAGGCTTGTGTGCAGAGAGAGTCGCTTTGTTTCATGTTGGTGCAAGCTACCCAAAACAATCCGTGCAAACTTTGTGTGTAGTTGCTAAAGGAGATTTAATACCTGTTGAAAAACTGTTGTCTCCTTGTGGAGCTTGCCGCCAGGTGATGCTCGAGACGGAAAATAGGCAGACAAATAAAATTAAAGTAATCATCGTAAATCAAGACCGCAGAGCCTTGGTTTTATCTAGCGTTATCGACCTCTTACCATTTGGATTTAGCGCAGGTCATTAATTCCTTCTTCTATTAGGTTTTGGCTTTGTTCGTGACTATCTTTGCTTACTCAAATTTTAGTTATGATCAATTGGTTTACAGTTAAGTTAAAATACACAAAACAGCTAGAAGACGGCACGCTTAAGAGGGTTACTGAGCCCTATTTATTGGCGGGAATGACCTTTACAGATGTTGAAGCAAGAATCTATGAAGAGTTAGGTAGCAGTATAAGGGGTGAATTTTTAGTCACCGGAATTGCCCGAACAGATATTCATGAAATTTTCTCTATTGACGGTTCAAATGTTTGGTATAAGTGCAAAATCTCATACGAAAGCGCGGACGCTGATGGAGGGAAGAATAAAAAGATTACCCAACTCATTTTGGTGGAGGCTGGTAATGTTAAAGAAGCTTATGATAATCTTTCAGAAAAGATGTCGAATTTAATGGTTGATTATAAAGTTATTTCTGTCTCAGAATCTCCTATAATTGAAGTTTTCTATCCTAATGAGAGCTCAAAAAGAGTTGAACCTTCAGAGAATGAGTCAGCTCCTAAGGGGATGGTTCCTAATACAGAGTTCCATTCTAATTCTGAAACAAGCGTTGTGGACGAATACGACACTAATGAGTAAAAACCTCGACCGTCTTCGTGATGAGCATAAGGATTTTGATTTGAATTCGCTAAGTGATTCATTTGCAAGTGATCCGTTTAGTGCTTTTCAGGAGTGGTTTGATATGGCCTGTCAATCAGAGCAACCTGAACCAAATGCGATGGTGCATTCTACGGTTGATAAGCATACTATGCAGCCTTCAAGTAGGGTGGTTTATCTCAAGGAGCTGCGCAAACAAGAGTTTGTTTTTTATACAAATTATCAAAGTGATAAGGCGCTAGAAATGGAAGGGAACCCTAATGTGAGTTTGCTTTTTTTCTGGCCAGGTTTACAAAGGCAAATAAGAGTACAAGGTATTGTTACGAAAATCGACTCTAAAGAGAGTGATGCTTATTTTGAATCAAGGCCTCGTTCAAGCCAAATAGGTGCATGGGTATCTGAGCAATCGAGAGTATTGAATTCAAGGAGAGATCTAGAGCAGAAAAGTATAGAAATAAGTAAAGTATTTCCCGAAAAAGTTGAAAGACCTGAGTTTTGGGGCGGATACGCGGTTTCTCCAGTTAAATTTGAGTTTTGGCAAGGACGTCCATCCAGACTCCACGACCGAATTGTTTTTGAGCGCGCTTCGGATGTTTGGAATTCTTATAGAATTAATCCTTAATAAATGGAACCTACTTGCATTTCTTATGAAAGCGGTTTGAAATTGGTTTATCTTCATAAACCGAGTGCTGTTGCACATATTGGATTTTTTTATCGCGCGGGTAGCCGTTTTGAAAATAAGGATCAGACAGGGTTGGCTCATTTTCTCGAACACTGTGTATTTAAAGGCACGAAGAAAAGGAGTGGTATTCAAACTATTTCAAGAATTGATGAGGTAGGTGGAGAGCTAAATGCATATACGGCCAAAGAGGAGTTGTGCTTGCACGCATCGTTCCCAAAAGAGCATACAAAAAGGGCCATTGAATTATTATCGGATATTTCTGTCAATCCAGTTTTTACAAAAAAGGAAGTAGAAAAGGAGAAAGAAATTATCATTGATGAAATCAATTCATACCTGGATAGTCCTTATGATAAGATTTTTGATGATTTTGAAGAGGAGCTTTTTAAAGGTCATGCCCTAGGAAACAATATTCTTGGTGTGAAAAAGGGGCTTAAAAACTTATCAAAAAAGGATTTAGACCTCTTTGTTAAAAATTTTTTCACAAAAAACAATTTGGTTGTTTCCTTCGTAGGAGATATTTCAATGAACTCAATTGAAAAGTTATTGAAAACATACCTTGTCGAAATGCCAGATCAGGGGATAAAAATTGATGTTGATCCTTTTACGGGTTACAAACCATTTAATATAAAGCGTAAAGAGGCAAATTACCAAGCGCATCTTGTCTTAGGAGGTATGGCCCCAAGCTACAGTGATGACAATAGGACCGTTATGGCTCTGTTAATGAATATTTTAGGTGGTCCAGCCATGAATTCCACTTTGAACATTAGTCTTCGCGAACGTCACGTGTTGGCATACAGTATAGAGGCCAATTACGTTCCATATGCTGATGTCGGGTTCTGGCAAGTTTATGTGGGCTGTGAATCAAAGAATATAAATAAGTCAATCAGGTTAATTAAAAAAGAGCTGAATCGCATTTTGAAGAAACCCATTAGTGCTGCACGTCTCAAAATGGCAAAGCAACAATTTAAAGGTCAATTGGCCTTGGGTATGGATGTCAACTCTGGCTTAATGCACAGTCTCGGTAAAAGTCTGTTGGCATTCGGTCAAATTGATACGATTGAAGATATTCACAATAGTATTGATGAAATATCATCTAAGGATTTACAAGAAATAGGACTTAAATATATGGGGGAAACGCATATTTCCACCTTGATATTTGATTTGAAAGATTAATTTCTAGCGCCAAAAATAGTACTGCCAATTCTAATCATGTTGCTGCCTTCATCAATGGCTACTTTATAATCACCGCTCATCCCCATCGATATGACATCAAAGGAATCTTCTCTCGAGAAAAAATCATTCTTAAGGCTCATATGAATATTGTTTAGGGTCTTAAATTCGTTTCGTATTTTTTCTTGATTGCTTGTAAAAGTTGCCATTCCCATTACGCCCCTGATACATATGTTCTGAAGTTCTTTGTACGCATCTGATTCAATAATACCCGAGGCTTCTTCAAGTGATAAACCAAATTTCGATTCTTCATCGGCAATATAAAATTGTAAAAGTATATCAATGGTACGATTGTTCTTTGCGGCTTGTTTATTTATTTCCTTGAGGAGTCGAAGACTCTCCACACCGTGAATTAAGCTAACAAATGGCGCAATTGATTTCACTTTATTCCTTTGAAGATGTCCAATAAAATGCCATTGAATTTCTTTAGAAAGTAATTCTGATTTAGAGACCATTTCCTGCACCTTGTTTTCACCAAATACGCGTTGCCCTGTATCGAATGCAATTTTTAAATCTTCAATGGGCTTGGTCTTAGATACAGCCACGAGCACTACGTTTTCAGGTAGTTCACCTTTAATATTCTCTATATTTTTAGCAATCATTCATGTATGTTGTAAATGGTCAATCCACTGCGGAGTTTGGGCTCAACCCATGTCGATTTCGGCGGCATGTATAAGCCTTCATCTGCAACGGCCTTTATTTGTTCAATGCTTGAGGGATAAAGCATGAATCCAAGTTTGTATTTCTTTTTTTTCAATTCGAGTTCAAACGACATTGCATTGAAGGTGCCTGGAAGAAAATCAACATCAACACTAGTCTTCAAATCTTCTATTCCTAATATTGGTTTTAAGATGAGCTCAGTCAATAAATTAGAATCAAGACTTTTTACTGGATGTTTAGTATCGATCAATTCGGGGTTGATTTCAAGTGAATACCAACCATTCTCAATATAAAAATTCAGAACGTGATTTTTTTCAGGAGCGACACCTTTCATTATTTTTTTTACGGTTCCCAATTTTTTCAAATGGTCGATAAACGCAATTGGAGTGAGATTGTTTAATGACTTTATTAGCCTATTAAAGGCCATTATATTTAGCTGACTTTCTTCGACAAAGTAAGCCAAGAAATATTTTGCTTTTGGTAACAACGATCCTTTATTAGTAAATAAAGCCGCGGATGATGCTGATCGATGGTGTCCATCCGCAATATAAACATCATTAATACCCTTGAAGCATGTTTGTAAATCATCTGATTGCTCAATAGAAAGCACCCATAATTCATGTTTAACTAGGTCTGTAGTCGTAAATTCGTATTCAGGACGCTCCTTAATTAATTCCCTCAATTTAGTTTCTGTATTTTCAGTTCCTTTATAGGAAAGCAATACCGGTTCTGCATTGTAACCAACAATGTCAAGGTATCTAGTGAAAATGGCCTCTCTAGTGCTTAGGGTGGCTTCGTGTATTTTTATCTTTTTTTGAAGATATTCAGCGACGCTAGCTCCAGCTATTACACCAATACATGTATTTGTATTGCTGGATTGTCTGTATAAGTAGAGACGTTCTGACTCTTCATTAATTAAAATACCTTTGTTAATGAAGTCCCGATATCGGTCTTTGACCATTTCAAATCTCTTGTTGGAATTCGGTTTTGTTTTGATTGGATTTCCAAACTCAGGATTAATGATCCTCAAAAATGTATATGGGTTATCTTCTAGTTTAGCGTTTAAAACATTCTTTTTATAAGAATAATAGGGTCTTGTCGCGACTAAGTGAACTTTATCTCGAACGGGTCTAAGTGCTTTAAATTTAGCTATGTTGGCCATAGAATTAGAATTTGTAACTCATTCCGAAACTTGGTAGTAATGGGAATTGATATATTTCCTCGTTGGTTACCCTGTTGACATAAAATATGTTTTTCCTACTGTAGGCATTTGTAACGCTAAAAACCATTTCCAATATCGTTTTATTTTTGAATTTTATTTTCTTTTTAACGGTTATATCCAAACGGTGATAGTAGGGGAGTCGTTGGCTATTGAATTCACCTAATATAGTTGAAACTGTATTGCTATTATTTGTATTGGGGTCCGATGTTACACCACCTGAGAAGTTTTCGGATTGGAAAAAACCTGCCGTTGGTGTGAACGGGAGCCCTGATCCTAAATTCCACCTCACGCTCATCTCAAAGTCTTTTTTATCTCCAAAGATATAGGACCCAACTATGTTTATGTTGTGGCGTCTATCGAAAACAGGATAATATTCATTAAACCCGTCCCATCTTACATTGTGACCATAGGAGTAAACACCCCATAAAAACAATCGATCTTTACTGTATTTAATGAGAAGATCGGCCCCCATGGATTGGCCAGATTCAATGATAAAGTCTTTTTTAAACACATCGTCAATCAGTTCAAAAGCAGCAACATCTTCGTATAATTTGTTCTGATTAATGTTGCTAAGCTGAGAAAAATACTTGTAATAGCCCTCAAGGTTCACGGTGATGTTTTCCCCGAGATCAATTTCAACGCCAGCGATTCCATGCCATGCATACTGAAGACCATTATTCACTTGTCTAGTCCCGCCAAATTCATTTACAAACTGGTCTTGAACATTTGTAGGCGCACTTAGAAGGCCATTGAATAGGTTGACAATATCTTTGTCTGATGATGCAGATGTGAAATTTTGTGAAAATCGTCCTCCAGAAAACTTAAACCTGATGTTTTCACTAGCATTGTATTTTGCGGCTAATCTTGGTTCAAACGAGATGGTATTTAAGGAAGCATATAATTGAGCGCGTACACCTGTCTGAACAACCCATCTTTTAAAAATACCGCGATAGTTATAGTAAGCCCCAATTTCAGTTGTGAAATTCTCATCTTCAATTTTTCGGCCAACCTCATTATAGGTTGTGTATTTTGTATTGAAGCCATTTAAATTAAATCCATAATTCATTTCACCTTCATCCTTAAGGAAATAGCTGAAGTCAAATCCTAAATCAAAACCACCAATACTTGATATTCTAGGTTCCTGCTCATTTTCTGTAAATGTGGTCTGAAAATTACTTCCATTGACATGACCACGAATGAAAATAGGTGAACCACTCGGAACGAGTAAGAAATTCATTCCACCTCCTGCTGCACTCCAATTTAAGTCAGCAATGGAATAGTTCACACTATCCTGGTTGCTAAAACCAAAGGCGCTAAATTTACTCCCCCCATCACCTGTAAAGGTTATTTTACCATAGAGATCTGTAAAGTTAAAAGGCAATCCATTTCCATCATTAATACCTGGATATAAGCTCTCTGAGGTTAAGTCTAATAAGCTTTTTTTTGCTGAAAAAATATACGAACCAGCCCGAGGTGAATCTCCTTGCTTTTTCCCCAATGGGCCTTCAAGAACCAATTTCGCTAAAAATGGAGAAACAGATGTTTTCCCAGCGAATTTTTTTCTGTTACCATCGCGGTAGGTTATATCCATAATAGATGAAATTCGACCTCCATACTTGGATTCAAACCCTCCAGTATAAATATCAACGTTTTTAATGAGCTCGGTTTCAAAAATGGAGAAGAACCCGATGGAATGGAATGGGTTATAAATAGTCATACCATCCAAGAGAATCTTATTTTGAATAGGTGTACCACCACGTACATAAAGTTGACCACCTTGATCACCTGTCGTTATGACGCCAGGCGTAACAGAAAAAGCGCCTACAATATCATTTTCAGCCCCATAACTAGGGATACGCTCAAGTCCTTCTTTACTAATTTTTAATTTAGAGATTTCAATTTTAGTTCGCTTTGTTTTGCTTTCAGCTGATACTCTGACTTCATCAAATTGCTGAACTGATTCAAGCATCTTAAGCTCGAATTTCACATCTGTAATATTGTTTTTTTTAGTTAAGTCGATAGTTTTAAATTGCACTTCATATTTGAAGTTTTCAACCTTAATGAGGTATAATTTGTTTTCAAGTTTAGGTATTTGGAAAAAACCATTAAGATCCGAAATAGCCCCAGCAACGGTCGTGCTGTCAGGGTTTAAAATTTTGACTTTTTCATAAGCCATAGGTTCCCCATTGGATTGGTCATATATAAATCCTCTCACCGTTTTAGACTGCGCAATCAACTGGTTTGAAACAAAAAGAAAAGAAAGACAAATAAGAAGTATTTTCATAGTAAGGTGATGTAGGGTGCAAATTTAGTGAATTGTTTGCAATCTTTAGTGGCCTATTAAATAACTAACTTTGGTATTTGCTTAAAAAAAACAACTAATGGAATATAGCTATGGAATTAAATAGAATTGAAGAACCTTATGTATTTGAACTCAATGATTCTAATGACCTAAAATTGATTATGGATTCTTCCGCAAGTTTAGAAGGTAAGAATCGAGGGATGACACCAATGCAATTGCTATTAGGAGCACTTATGGGGTGTATGTCAATTGATGTCATGTTGGTGTTAAAAAAGCAAAAAATGTCACCGAAAACTTATAAAGTGACTGTAGATGCCATTAAGAAAGAGGGTGTTCCTACGCCTTATGATCGGATTCATTTTCGTATTTACATTGATAAGGATATAGATTTGAAACGCGTAAATAGAGCTGTGGATCTATCTCTGAATAAGTATTGTTCCGTGAGAGCGAGCTTACATCCTGACATCGCTATTAGTTATGAGGTGTTTGGCGTCTAAGAAAATAAGGAGTCTACAAAGGCCTTTTTATCAAATAGTTGTAAATCTTCCATTTGTTCTCCAACACCAATGTATTTGACAGGTATATTCATTTGATCTGAGATACCAATGATTACACCACCTTTGGCAGTTCCGTCTAACTTTGTAACCGCGAGGGCGTTAATGTCAGTTGCTAATGAAAATTGCTTGGCTTGTTCAAATGCATTTTGGCCTGTCGATCCGTCAATGACTAACAGAATCTCATGGGGTGCATTGGGAACGACCTTATCCATTACTCTTTTGATCTTATTCAACTCGTTCATCAAGTTTACCTTGTTGTGTAATCTTCCTGCGGTATCAATGATCACGACATCTGCATTTTGGGACTTTGCCGATTGTAATGTGTCAAAGGCAACGCTCGCTGGGTCTGCACCCATACCTTGCTGAACAATAGGAACCCCGACCCTTTCCGACCAGATAATCAGTTGGTCCACAGCGGCAGCTCGAAAAGTATCCGAAGCTCCCAAGATTACTTTTTTTCCTGCGGACTTAAATTGATGGGCAAGCTTGCCTATCGTTGTTGTTTTGCCAACGCCATTAACTCCCACCACCATAATTACATAAGGCTCTTTCCCTTCTTGAGGTTGGTTATCTGCTTTTGATTCAGATGGCGTATTTTCTAAAAGTTTTGCAATTTCTTCTTTAAGTATATTTTGTAGTTCATCGGTTCCTAATACCTTGTCTTTTTTGACACGGTTTTCAATCTGACCAATAATTTTTAATGTGGTTTCTACGCCAACGTCAGAAGAGATGAGAACTTCTTCCAGCTCATCAAGAACTTCCTCATCAACTGTTGATTTACCAACAATAGTTCTTGCTATTTTGGATAGAAATGAGGTCTTTGTTTTTTGCAACCCTTTATCGAGAGTTTCCTTTTTTGGTTTAGAAAAGAAATCAAAAAGTCCCATATAATTGTAAAAAAAAAGCTCCCATTGGAAGCTTAATTATTTTTTAAATATGATTTAGCTTTTGCTAAACCAATCTTTAACTTTATCGTTATGAACAATTCCTTCTTTGAAGGAGTATGCCCCAGTCTTATCAGACTTAATCATCTTAATTACTTTGGTGTGCTCTTTTCCGCCACCTTTCTGTAAACTTGCAACTACTTTCTTTGCCATAACAAATTATTTAATTTCTTTATGAATTGTGTATTTTTTCATAATAGGATTGAATTTTTTAATTTCCATTCTATCCGGAGTGTTTTTTCTATTCTTGGTCGTAATATAACGAGAGGTACCAGCCATACCTGAGTTCTTATGCTCAGTACACTCTAAAATTACTTGGACTCTATTTCCTTTGCTCTTAGCCATTTCGATTGATTTTGTCTTTTATCGCTTATTTTAAATATCCTTTCAAACGTGCTTCCTTAATGCAAGCAGAAATTCCTTTTTTATTAATCGTTCTCAAAGCAGAAGTTGCTACTTTCAAGGTTATAAAAGAATCTTCTTCTGGAAGATAAAATTTCTTAGTAACCAAGTTCGGATAGAAGCGACGTTTAGTTCTTCTCTTGGAATGAGAAACATTGTTCCCAACCATAACTGATTTTCCGGTAAGTTGACAAATCCTTGACATATGCTTGACGTTTGAGTACGTTATTAATGTAAAAAGCGAGCGCAAAGAAACACTTATTTCGGGAATAAAGCAAATAAAAAGAATAAATTATAATACTTTTTTTAGCTTTTAAATCGACGCTTATTCCATTGCGTTTCTTGGGTGAAAGCTCAATATAGCATCTTTTAAAAAACTTTGGTCAAGATGGGTATAGATTTCTGTGGTAATAATTGATTCATGACCCAACATGTCTTGTATGGCTCTAAGGTTGGCCCCTCCTTCAATTAGGTGCGTTGCAAAGCTGTGGCGAAAGGTATGAGGGGAGATGACTTTTTGCAATTCTATTCGTTGTGCTAAATCTTTAACAATGACAAAAATCATAACGCGGGTGAGTTGCTTGCCTCTGCGGTTTAAAAAAATAAAGTTTTCATGACCGGGCTTGATTTCCAATTTTGAACGAAAATCCTTTTTATAGGCGTCTATTTCTATTTCGACACTTTTACTAAGGGGGACCAATCGTTCCTTATTCCCTTTACCAATTACTCTTATAAACCCTTCGTCGTAAAAAAGGTCTGTAAATTTTAGATTGGTTAATTCACTCACCCTTAGTCCGCAACTATATAAAACCTCTAAAATAGCTCTGTTTCTTTGGCCTTCTTTCCGACTTAAATCTATAGCGGCTATTAACGCATCAACTTCTTCTATTGAAAGAACCTCCGGAAGCTTTCTTCCAATTCTTGGCTGCTCAAGTATTTCGCTAGGGTCAAGCGTAATTAGGTTCTCGATAATGAGGTAACTGAAGAACTGTTTTATTCCTGAAATGATTCGGGCTTGAGAACGAGCGCTCAAACCAAGGTCATACAGTTCGGTAATAAATGTTTGTAAATGACGGTATTCAACATCTTTTACTTTTAATTCTTGCTCAGAACAATAGTTTAATAACTTGTTCACATCATTTTGATAGGCTAAAATTGAATTGGCCGACAGACCCTTTTCGATTTTTAGGTATGAAACAAATTCATTAATATAGCGACTCCAATTAGACACAAGATGAAATTAGCAATAATAAACGGGCCAAATTTAAATCTCTTAGGTTCAAGAGAACCTTCTGTTTATGGATCCGAAAGTTTTGAAAGCTATATTGAGGGGGTGAAACAAAGGTGGAATGTTGAATTGCATTATTTCCAATCGAATATCGAAGGAACAATAATAGATGAACTTCAAAACCTAAATTGTGATGGAATCATTTTAAACGCTGGTGGGTATACACATACAAGCGTAGCGATTAGAGATTGTATTTCTTCAATTTCAACTCCTGTTGTAGAGGTTCATATTTCGAATATTTATGCACGTGAGTCCTTTCGCCATGAGTCATTGTTAGCACCGGTTTGTGAAGGAAGTATTGTCGGACTTGGTCTATTTGGTTATGACCTCGCCATTTCTTTTTTCATGAAAAAATGAACTTTTTAATATCATGGATGTACGGAAAGGAAAAAACATATGAAAAGTTTCCTTCTCTGTACACTTATAGGTTCATCATTACTAACACCTATAATCGATCAACTAAAACCTGTTGAAAATCAAGAGTCAACAATAGATTCTAAGGTAAAAACTTCTCGAAAAATCCAATTGGTTATTTTATTTGACACCTCTAATAGTATGGATGGACTCCTTGATCAAGCGAAGTCACGTCTTTGGGAAATTGTCAACGAATCTGGTTCGCTGAGGTATAATGGTCAAACCCCAACGCTAGAGATAGCGATGTATGATTATGGTAATTCGGGGATTAGCAATACGAATTTTGTACGAAAACAGCTCGATTTCACTTCGGATCTTGATCTTGTGTCGCAAAAATTATTTGGTTTAAGAACCAACGGGGGAGATGAATATTGTGGTGCCGTAATTAAAGATGCTCTTTTGGAGTTGAATTGGTCGGCGGACTCAAAAGATTTAAAAATGATATATATCGCAGGTAATGAGCCGTTTAATCAAGGGCCTGTTGATTTCAAGGAGGTTTGTGTTGTTGCTAAAAGTAAGGATGTTATTGTAAACACGATTTATTGCGGCGAACGGAATAGAGGGGTGCGCGAATTCTGGAAAGAAGGGGCTACGTGTTCCATGGGAGACTATTTTAATATCAACTCGGATCGAGAAGTGGTGTTTATTCCAACTCCTTACGATGATGAAATCAATCGATATAGCGAAAAGATAAACACAACTTATGTGACTTATAATGGATTGGGTGCGAGTAGAAAGAAGATGCAGGTTGAGCAAGATGAAAATTCACTAGATCAAAGTCCTTCCGTAGCAAACATGCGTGCGAAAGCTAAAATTTCTTCAAATTACACCAATAGCAATTGGGACCTAGTTGATGCATACATTGCAGATTCCACGGTTCTATTTAAATTAAAAAATAAAGAATTACCAGAGGAGCTTAAAGGAAAGACAACGGAGGAATTACAAGCACATGTGAAGCTAAAGCAAACAGAAAGGAAGGAGATTAAGTCTAAAATATCAGAATTAAGTGTGAAACGCGAAGCCTTTATTAAGAAGAAGAAAGAAGAAGCGAATACCCTTGAAACAGATGATTTAGGTACTGCGATAAACCAGAGCATCATGACTAAAGCGATTGATCTTGGTTTTGAAAAATCAGTGCAGTAGTTACCTGTAATTGTGTTACTTTCGCATTATGGACGCGATTGTAAAGTACTTTGAAAGTATTGACCCTGTTTTAGCGGCGCTTTTGGCTACGACATTTACGTGGTTAGTAACTGCAATGGGTGCTTCTTTGGTGTTCTTTTTTAAATCCATGCACAGAGCTGTTCTTGATGGAATGCTAGGATTTACAGGTGGTGTAATGGTTGCTGCCAGTTTTTGGTCCTTGCTTAATCCCTCAATAGAGCTCTCAGAGAGAATGTATCCTAATATGGTTTGGATGCCTGCCGCTGTTGGTTTTTTAGGTGGAGCGCTATTTCTTTTTTTCTTGGACAAGAGCCTGCCTCACCTTCATATTAACTTTAAAGAATCTGAAAAGGAAGGCGTTAAAACGCAATTTCATAAAACGACATTACTTGTGTTAGCGATAACGCTACATAATATTCCTGAAGGCTTGGCGGTTGGTATTTTATTTGGAGCCTCTGCCCATGGAATTGAAGGGGCTTCGATTGCTGGCGCAGTTACCCTGGCCATCGGTATTGGCATACAGAATTTCCCAGAAGGATTTGCTGTAGCTATGCCTTTGAGAAGGATAGGGGTAAGTCGCTTCAAGAGCTTTTGGTATGGTCAGTTATCCGCAATTGTAGAGCCTATAGCAGGGGTTTGTGGGGCGTTGGCTGTGATTTATATGGAACCTATCTTGCCATTCGCATTGGCGTTTGCAGCGGGGGCCATGATTTTTGTTGTTGTTGAGGAGGTTATCCCAGAAACGCAAAGAGATAAATATACCGATATCGCCGTATTAGGCTTTATTGGTGGTTTTTTGGTGATGATGATTCTCGATGTTTCCCTTGGCTAAAATTTTCTAACCTGCTATCCGAATCCAATAAGATCCTCCGTGTTTTTCAACGGTTCTTAAATTTTCGTGTTCCCAAATCGGCGCCAGTTTTCCTGAAAGTTCCTTGTCTTCGAAAATGAAATAATTCGGCATGATCGTTACGTACTTTTTCGGGTTTGCGAGGATGTACATCGCTAAACCATATTGCTCTGAATAGAAGCGATCGCACATGAACTGCGGATAATCATAAGGTAGGTATATATCATGGATATGCACAATGACCCCTTTTTTGAGTCTGGGAAGGATTTCCATGAAAAAAACCATTGCGTCAGAATTTGGTAAAATACGATGCGAATTATCTACGAAAAGAATATCATTCTCATCTAAATCTTCAATTATTTTAAGGTCAATATTTTCAAAGGGTTCCCGGATGACTTGGTCTGCTAGGCTATCTATTTCTGCACGAGGTTTTGGATCAATTGAGATGATTCTTGTATTCAGTTCCTGTTCTTGTTTCGCTTTAAAGGCAACTTTTGTTGAGTTACCGGACCCTATTTCAATGTATTTTTTTGGTTTATTTATCGCTAACATTGTGTAGATTCCAATGATGTCCATACCCGGTAAAAATCCATTATTCCAACCCGGTTTAATCGAATCGGTTTCTTTTTCGGAAGTTTGAATTTGCCATATGTTCTCTTTGAAACTTAATGCATTTTCGATGACGGTATGGTAGGACTTTCTATTGGCATTGATTAATTCATAGAGCTCTTTGTGGGGTGGTTTTCCAAAACCATATCTAGGTTTGAATTCGACCTTGTACTCCAAGAATAGATTTTGATATTTAGTACTTAGAAATCTGTATAATTGTTTGATCATTACTTGCAGTTCGTTCTTTTAAAGTGAAAAAGAGTTTTACAAGTGCAAAGATAGATAAGATAATACAATAGAAATAAAATCTAAGTGCTTTTGGTCTGGAATTATTCGCAATGCGATAATGAGCAATTCAATTTATATGTTTTTAAAGATTTATCAGCGTGATATTATCCTTCCTTTAAGTCACTTGTTGATGAAAAATTCTTTTTTTCAAAATCTAATACAGCTTGTGCAAACTCAAACTCAGAGTTTTTTGTGGAATTGAGACCTTCCCTCTTTTGTGTTTGATGTTTTTCATTGATTGCTTTTATTGGCATTGCCAAATTTGAATCATCGTTTAATAACGACAACTTTGAAAATAGATCTAAGTAGGTCGAGTAAACCTTTAGATCTTGGAGAGTATGTTTGTTCATTTATTTCATAGTTCTTTTTGTTTATTCATACTATGATTCATTCACTTGCAAGTGAATTGGTAAAACAACAAATTATTGTTTCGTTTTGTTTATGTTTAGACGTTTAAATTACAATTCAGTTTCAAGAAACACCTTATAATATGTCATATTTAATATTTCGTTAACATTGTCGGCAGACTATTCTTAAACTAGTCTTCTGTAAGACAGTTGTTTAAGATTACTTTTGTTAAAGGACTCAAGAATCAGAGAGAATTGTTTTAATATGTTACACCTGTTAGTTTTTCAGAGAGAGCCCACAATTCTTTGGCATACTGCTTATTTTTGGAGTTTTTATTAGACTTTATTTTTATTGGTGCGCCGCGCATTCCCCCCATTCGGGATGGGCCAAAATAATCTCCTGAATTGACATCTGTATCTACAGCAGCTCTTAATGTCGGTAGTACTCCTTCGCTAACATCTTGACCAAATATTGGATTCAAGAAATTGAACATGAATGAATGCTTTTGTAAATCTGTGGTTGTCCACCCTGGATGAGCAACTGTGACTGTAGGCGAATTTTTAAGGTTTTTTAATTTATCAGCCAGTTCATAGGTGAAGTACAAATTTGCTATTTTACTGTCACCATAAGCTTTGGTGGTTTTATATTTTCTTTTTCCCCAATTAATATCAGAGAAGTCAATTGCTCCCGAATGATGTGCTAAACTAGAGGTTGAAACGATCCTAGCATTTTTTGTTTTTGTGAGCAGCGGCATTAATCTTCCTGTAAAAGCAAAAGGACCTAAATGATTGGTGCCCATTTGTATTTCAAAACCATCTTTGGTAGTAGCAAAGGGACACATCATGATGCCCGCGTTATTGATTAAAACATCTAAATGATTGTATGTTTTTATGATGTCATTAGCGCAAACCTCAATTGATTTTAAATCCATTAGATCAAGGTGATGGATCGTAATCTTGGCATTTGGGATGTTTTCTATAATCTTGGCTTTAACTTTATCTGCTTTGTCTATGTTCCTTACGGCCATAATAATCTGCGCACCTTTTCCCACTAGTACTTTAACGGCCTCAGCTCCCAGTCCGCTTGTTGATCCTGTGACGATAATAATTTTACCTTCCTGACTTGGAATGTCTGCAGTGCTCCAATTCTTTTTTTTCATAAATTTATTTGGTTGTGAAGATACTTATTCGTTTTGATTGTAATACAATTCGTATAACTGGTCTATAAACCCAAAGGCAAAACGGTGAAGTGTTGCGTCGGTAGACATCAGTATAATTACATCATTTTTTTCAACGGTTTCTACTAAGTTTAGCTCAGAAACTAATTGCGGGCCTTCTTCAGGTTTTGGATAGATTTTTTTATTGTAAAACCAAAATTGTCCATTGCCAAAGGTGTGTTTTGACAGCCCTAGATTATAAAGTCCCCAATAGTAGCTATCGGCAATCGAAAGCACTTTTGTATTTTTTTCTTTAGTAGACTTCTCAAGATGATATTTGGGGTATGCCATCACTAAATCTGGAATATCGAAAAGTAGGTTCATACCCTTTTCGATATCGTCATCACGGTGCTTCATTTTACTTGAAGTGTTAATACTCTTAATACTAAATGAGGGCATGCTTTGCAAGGGGTTCAGTGCATCGATGTATTTGACTAGAGAATCAGCTACTAAGACTTCACCATAGCTGCTCCAATGTATTCCTGTTTTCGGGAATAAAGGATGTGGCGAGCTGTCTTTCATTTGTCGAAACCAATTATGAAAATCAAGTAGTAAAACGTCGCTTTTATTTAGCTGTTCCTTATATGCTTCATAATTGTTGGTCGTTCTTTTTTCTTTTTGGAAGCGCTCTGGGATATATTCTGGATAGAAACTTGCTTTTCCAGGTGCTAAAATGACGATGATATCGATTCCTTTCGTTTTTAGTGTGTCTGATATTTTTTTTAGTTTCTCTACTTTGGAGCGTATCGCATTTTTACCTACATAGCTCTTCCCCAAATAGGCATCAATGTAAGGCGTTTCGTACAGGTAGTTTTGTTTACCAATAATGACGGAATTAGCTTTCGCTTCATTGAAAAATGAATAGTAGAATTGATTGTAAAATCGAACAAAAAACCGTTTGTAACCAACATTTTGTTTGATATACTCATCTTGTGTTTTCTGATAATTTCCATTGAACCAATTTTGTTTTGAGAATTTTGGTTTTTTAATTTTTTCAGACCAACCTTCAACTTTAGGTACAATCGGTATCCCTAGCTCAGCTTGAATAAGAGGCAACAATAATACTATGATTATGATTGTCCAAAGGGTTTTTTTTATTTTGAAGCCAAGCTGTTCTCTCATTCTAAAATCTAAAATAAATAAAGGGGTTAAAGTCTGATGAAACGAGCCAGCTAATTGATGAGAACATCAATAGAAAGGAAATTAAAACGGCGAAAAAGTGTGTACTTAGTTTAAAAACTTCTCGATTGTATAAAAAGTTTTGGGCTTTTCTACCAAATTGGAAGAAGCCTATGAACGAGAAGAAAATAGCAAAACCAATCACAAACATGAATTCTTCATTTAGGGCTATTTCAGTCCTAAAGTCAAATGAGAAAAGGGTTAATAGATAGCTTTTTATGTCGGCTAATTTTTCTAATCTAAAAATAACCCATCCAATCATCACTACTAGAAATGTAAAGACCACCGAGGGGATACGACCCGTTGATTTTAGTAATTTTAGCAGGAAAATACGATCCATAATCAAAAATAAACCGTGGTAGGCGCCCCAAATTATAAAATTCCATTCGGCGCCGTGCCATAAACCTGAAAGTAAAAAAACAAGCCATAGATTAAAGAAAACTCGGCGTTTTGACTTGGACCTATTTCCTCCTAAAGGGATGTATAAATAGTTTTTCATGAAGCTTCCCAGTGTGATGTGCCATCTTCTCCAAAACTCACTAATACTTTGTGATATATATGGAGCATCAAAGTTTTCAGGAAACTTAAAGCCCAAGATTTTACCCAATCCAATGGCCATATCTGAATACCCTGAAAAGTCAAAGTAAATTTGAAAGGTATACGCTATCATTCCAATCCAAGCGCTTGTTGTATCTAATGATGATAGTTCACTGTCAAAAACAAGATCTGCTTGCTCCGCCATAACATTGGCAATCAACACTTTTTTGGCCAATCCAATTGAGAAACGATAGAATCCCATCAATTTATCGTCTATCTTCTCTTCTCTATTAATCAGCTGGGCTGCAATCGTTTTGTACCTCACAATAGGTCCTGCAATCATTTGTGGGAATGAAAGAATATAGAGCATGTAATCCGTAACCTTTATCAATGGTTTATGAATCCTGCGGTAAATGTCTATCGAATAGGTAAGTGTTTGAAAGGTATAGAATGAGATTCCAATGGGTAGAATGACTGAGGTCCATGCAACAGATTTGAACCCCATTAATTGCAATGATGAATTTAGATTTTCTACAAAGAAGTTTGCGTATTTAAAATAGGCGAGAAGGCCTAGGTTTAAAAACAAAGACAGCAAGAGTAGGATCTTTCTTTTTTTTTCAAGCTCACTTTTGTGAATTGCCTTTACAATATAGAAGTCAATTAGGGTTGAGCCAATAATCACAAAAATAAACTTCGGAGCACCCCAGGCATAAAAGAAAATACTTGCCCCAAGCAAGGTGTAGTTTTTCAATATTTTTGGTACCAGATGGTAGATAACCAAGAAAATCGGTAAAAAGTACAGTAGAAAAAGAGTGCTGCTAAAGATCATAAATAAGGACGCTAAATATACTTTTTATAATTGAGATTATTTAGAGGTTAAAACCAACCCCTTTATTGGACGATTATTTTACCATTTTTAACCTCTGCTTGTGCAGTAAGAGTATAACTATATGTCCCAGAGCTTAATTTGGCTATATTAATAGACGTGTTGTTTTGATGTTTGTCTTGGTAAATAAGTTCCCCATCTACAGCATATAATTGGACAAGAATAGGTCCTTCTACGCTCGATGCTAATTTTATGAGTTGATCATTGCTTACTGGGTTCGGGAATATTTTTAGCTCCATTTTTACATCATTTATAATCACCCCGGAAGATCCGCTTGGGCAATAGTTTCCATCTGGCGCATTTTGAGGTAGTTTATATTGAGGGTCTGTAATCAGTTCGTAACCCAATAGATCCATAGTTTGTAAAAGGGATTGTGAACAGGGTTCCCATTCATTTGCGATACCATTACAGGTCTGAGGGTCATCTAAAATACCCATATTGGATACCTGCATCCAATATAGATATTCAATGGCCATGCATTTGTAATCACATGTGAAATCATCATAATGATACCAAGCTTCTGATGGATAGGGATTTGGAATACTCATAAATTGACCACCCCTAGCAACATCCATCGCTGAGGAGAGTAATGAAGAATTGGGCTCTAAATTAAATGCTTCAGGATATACATTTACATGGCCAACACCGTTGATGGTATGCATAATTTCTTCAACCGTAGCGTCAGCGCCCCAATGCCCCGTTTGTGTTGGGTCAATTTCGGTTTGCCAAAGTACAGCTGCGACACCATCCCCTTCATACGTATTGAAAAAGGTATTCATAGCGGCATTATTATCTGCTGCGAAGATTGGCATTAGCGCACCGTTATTTTGCAGTTGTAAAAGCAGGGCGGGGTCATCTACTGTTCCGTCTTCATTGTTGTCTAATAGCTCGGCAAAGACTGCGGCGGCATGAAGTACTTTTTCGTCCGATACCGAGGATTCGGCATAAATACCACAACCATAAACATCAATATATTTTGTAAAAAGGTTAAGGCCTGGGCCACCTGGAGGGGGACTAAAATCAAAACAAACCGTGTTTTGTGCTAATGAGAACAGACTGCTTGAGAAAACAAGTACGCATAGTAATATTAAGTCTTTCATAGTAAGTATTTTAAGTGTCAATACTACACCTTTTTAAATCAGGTAATCATTAAATAAAGTTAAGCTTCACATTAAAACAAACTATATTTCCCCTTCTTTTTTACAATTATGTTAATTAATAAAAGTAAGGTTAGATCTGTTTTTTTTGGTAAAAGAGCCATCCTAAAAAGGAATATAGATGTACAAGTTTCGATACTTTTAGCATCATTATGCTCACCCTTAATTCATAACGAAGATATATCCGTTGAGTGAGGTAGCTATGAATAGCCAAATAATGTAGGGTAATAGAAGTAGCGAATAAAACTTAAATTCTTTCCTGAATCGCAATAGCATATACGCGATTAACAAGGTTAGTGAACTAATGACAAGTAGGCCTATAGCGATATTTTGGAAATAGAAGAATGTTGGGTTCCAAGCCACGTTTAAAATCCATTGAATTAAAAATAAGATTGCTAGTTCTTTTTTATGTTTTTTTTCACCCCATTCTATAGCCATATAAATGGTGAAGCAGATCATTATAATTGTCCATGCAAATCCAAACACCCAACCTGGCGGAGTCCAGGGGGCTTTATTTAACAAAACATACCAATTGGATGAAACGCCTTTGCCTGTAAATAGTCCTCCTAAAGCCAAGGCGCCAAAGTTTAGAATGAAGAATAGAACGCATCTAATGAAATTCATGAAATCTGATTTATGGAATAATTAGGATAAAAAAAAGCCTGTCAAATATGACAGGCTTTTAAAAACATATATGTTCAATGTAATCCTTAGATTACTTTTACATTCAATGCATTTAATCCTTTTGGGCTTTCTTCGACATCGAAGCTTACTTTGTCCCCTTCATTGATTTCATCAATTAATCCATTTGCATGTACAAATACATCTTTTCCACCTTCATCTTGTGTGATGAATCCAAATCCTTTAGAATTGTTGAAAAATTTTACTGTTCCGTTACTCATATTTAATATTTTTATATAGGGTGCAAATTTAGGTATTTATTTTGAATACACCTAAAATTTTTTAAAAATATTCTAATTTTTAAGTATATACAGGTATTTGGTTTTATATTTTGTGCAAATAAATAACAAATGGACTAACTTTAGAATATGTTTTTGTCCAGTGAATTGGTGTTTCCATCTACGTCTGATGCAAATGAATATGGATTGATAGCCGTTGGAGGAGATTTGTCTTTCGAACGATTGAAGCTCGCTTATCAAAGTGGAATATTCCCATGGTATTCTCAAGGAGAGCCGATTTTATGGTATTGTCCTGATCCACGCATGGTATTGTTGCCTGGAGCATTGAAAGTTTCAAAAAGCATGAGACAGGTATTTAATAGCAATCGGTTTAGCGTTACTTTTAATACGGCATTTGAAGAGGTAATCGCTAATTGTAAGACCGTTAACCGAACCCTTCAGGGGCAAAATGATACATGGATTACTGACGAAATGCAAAAAGCATACCTTAACTTACATGTGAAAGGCATGGCCAAGTCTGTTGAGGTTTGGGAGAATGAAAAATTAGTAGGGGGCCTCTACGGAGTTGAGGTAGGAAATGTTTTTTGTGGGGAAAGTATGTTTAGCAAAGTGAGTAATGCATCCAAAGTGGCTTTGATTTCATTAATAAACAATTCTCAAAAGAACTATAGATTGATTGACTGCCAGGTATATAATGACCATTTGGCAAGTTTAGGTGCCAAAGAAATCTCTAGAACATCATTTTTGAATTACTTATGATTCTAGCCCTAAACGCGTAAAATTTAATTGGGCTAACAGCACCCCGAACCCGGTGCGCAAGAATTATTCCCTGTAGAAGTCATTTCTATTTTTTCTTTAGGCTCTTCTATAAGACATTGATCTTCTGCAAGACAGTTGGTGAATTTGTTTTTTAGTACAAAAACCCCTGATTCAATCGATAAGGCATATTTTCCAATAGTATCACCTTGATATTCTACCTCAATTTCTTCATTGGATAGGTCTAAAACTTGAGTACTTCGATCGAGAATATCAATCAGTTTTTGGGGTTGAAGTTTGTGCTTCGTGTCTTTTGAAAACCATAATTGAAAACTCACAAATTTATCCATGCGATAGGTTCCTCCGCAGTCAATATAGGATTTATTGACGGCAGCAACCTCTGTGACATGAAAATGATCGGGAACAACGAGTCCATCTTCTAAAACAAATTGTAAATCATCAATGCTTTGAATTTCCTTTCTAAATTCGCCTAGATTCATGTCTCTTAATTTTTAATTTATACCTCTCCTGCAACAGCCTCACTTACATTGATGATGTGGTCACCAATCTTTTCACAAGACGAGAATATATCATTATAAATAATTCCTGCTTGGAACTTATATTCCCCTTTTTCAGTGTTTTCTAAATATGACTTTCTTAAATAATTACGGAATTGATTGATTTCTCTTTCAAATTTTACGGCATCATCAAGGTTAATGTGACCAAACTCTGAATTTAAATTGATATTCATAGTCTTAAATGCGGTATCCAGAAGGTCTATCATTTTATTGATATTGTCTCTCTGCTCGGGTAGGAAATAAATTTTCTTGTCATCTTTTCTCTCGAGGGATTTTGAAATTTGATAATAAATATCTCCAATACGCTCTAAATCATTCGTGATACTCAGCATACTTCGAATTTGAGTTGAGGCCCCTTGGCTAATCTCTTGAGTTGATAACTTATCAAGATAATTTGCGACTTCAACCTCAACACGATCTGTAATCTCCTCATATTTCATGATTTTATTATACATCTTGTTTCGGGTTTTCTTGTCTTGATCGTTGATCAGCGTTCTTAAGAAGTCATTCATCCGTGCAGTCACTTCTCCAAATTTCGCTACCTCTTTTGTCGCCTCCAGTATTGCTACTTCAGGGATGCCAATACCTCCGGCACCTGCAATGTAATCCAATTTGAATTCTTCATCTGCCTCTCCGCGAGATTTAACTGTATTAATAGAAATTTTAACTAGGTGAGGTACAAAACCGATTAGAAGCAGCACATTGGCAGCATTAAATAAAGTATGGAAAAGGGCAATCCCTTCATTAGCCATACCTGTATCTGCTGAGTCAAAAGCAGTTCCATGACTTAAGCCTACCAAGTAGCCTATCAATTCCAGAAACAAAGGAATGACAATAAGCATCCAGGTCACACCTATTATGTTAAACAATGAATGAATTCTGGCAGACCTTTTGGCATGGACATTACCTACAAGGGAAGCTAGTTCGGCAGTTATTGTTGTTCCAATGTTTTCTCCAAGAACCATTGCACAGGCAACTTCAAAAGGAATATTTCCTTTAGAAACCATTGTTAATGTCAATGCCATTGCAGCGCTAGAGGACTGAATAACGATTGTAACTAACGCTCCCAAAGCCACAAACATAATATTACTGAGTACTGGAATGTCTTTATAGTTGATGAAAAACTGCACCAAAGCTGAATCTTTATCCATTGTAGGGACAGCATCTTTTAAAAATTGCAAGCCTATAAATAGAATCGCAAATCCAATGATTGCATTTGCTAGGTCCTTTGATTTCCTGAAAGACATAAACAAAAGTGGCGCTCCAATAGCAATAAGCACAAGTGCGTAACTTGAAACACTTACCTTGAATCCAAGTAAAAGAACAAGCCATGCCGTGATTGTGGTTCCGATGTTCGCTCCCATCATAACACCCGCCGACTGTCTTAGATTCAGCAGACCTGCGTTCACTAAGCTCACAGTCATTACTGTTGTTACGGATGAAGATTGCACGATGGCTGTTGATGCGAAACCTGTAAACACACCTTTGAATCTATTTGCTGTAATCGAACCCAGCATTTTTCTTAATTTTTCTCCTGCGGTTCTTTGTAAACCATCACTCATCACTTTCATTCCGAAAATAAAGAGTCCAAGAGATCCTATTAGAATTAGAAGTTTCATGACGCCCCAGCCCCTTTCAGTTTTGGCTTTTATTTTGTCTGACCAGATAATATCAGCGTCTTTGTTTATAGTATTACCTGACTTACTATCTACTATTCCAACATAAATCTCGTATTTCTCTGACCCTTGAAGTCCTTTGATTTTATAGCTTGTTTCCTCAATATTGAAAGGCTTGCTAAAATTCCATTCGCTCCCTTCAAAACCTTTCTTATTTCTTTTAGCTCCGATTTTAGTATTGTATTTGATGACAAGATTTTTATCCTTTAATTGGTCAAAACTTTTGTAGTCCAAACTCCAGGTCAATTCTAAAGCTTCTGCATTAGCACTCGCTTTTAGGTTCTTAAATACATCCTTAGAAATTTCAATAGAAGCTATGGTGTCTATGCCTTCGGTTAATGCGGATTCAGAAAGAACTTCTTGGTTTTCTGACACACTTCCTATGTTAATGTGATTTCCTTGAGTATAGGCTGACAAGGCTGTCAGTAGGACAATGTAAATAAAAGCGAACTTTTTCATAGACTATAGTTTTAGACAAAAATAAGCATCTAGTTGTATCTAGTCACTAACCATGTAACTGTTAACATTGCGTTAACCTTGACTTAATGTATTTCGCTTAAAATCCCTTGTCGTTATGGTGTTTTGCTGTATTAAATTTAATATAGACAATCGAAACGGACTTTTATATCTCTAGTGTTACTTTACCGTTAAGGTTGTAATAATTTTATATTAGGTTAAGATAATTCTTCATTTCTTTGATTGAAAATCTAAATAGTTATAGATATGAATAAGTTATTATCCCTGTTGTTTATTGGTTTCTCTATGCTTTCAATGGCGCAAGATGGAACGAACAATCCCTTTGGAAAAGGTCTTGTTAATGTTATGGCGAAGGATTCCTCTTGGTCAACTAAAATGTCTTTTAGATTTCAATCTAGATATGATGGTTCATATGATCTCGGAGCGGATAGTTTTTCGGACGAGGCATATGTTCGAAGGGCGCGTATCAAGGGTTCTGGATTTGCATTTAGCCCGAAGATTCAATATAAATTTGAGTATGATGTTGCGAACGGTTACGTTCTTGATGCGGTCTTAAAATATAATTTTGTTGGTAATTTTACACTTTGGTTTGGACAGACTAAATTACCTGGGAACATTGAGCGCGTTTTCTCTTCTCAAAAATTACAATTGGTAGACCGTTCATTGTTAAATTCTAAATTCACTTTAGATCGTGATGCAGGTTTTCAATTAAGACATCATTTTAAATTAGGAAAGACCTTTTTAGTGAGAGAAATTTTTGCGGTTTGTCAGGGAGAAGGCCTCAATGCTAGGAATAAGGATTTTGAGGTTACGTCTAATGGCCATGGCTATACAGGAAGAATAGAGCTGCTTCCTTTTGGGAAATTCACGAAGAAAGGTGATTATTTTGCATCTGATTTAAAACGTGAAGAAAGTCCTAAACTAATGGTCAGTGCAACATACGATTATAATCAGAATGCCATGTTAACTAGAGGTCAGAAAGGTTCACAAATAGCAAGTGGCAATTTTAGAGATTTACAGACGATTTTTGTAGATGCTCATTTTAAATATGCGGGATTTTCATGTTTTGGTGAATATGTAAATAGACAAACGACCAATGGGTCGGCGGTAGTTGATCAGGCTGCAGGTGAGGTTTATTATACCGGTGCATCCCTTAACCTTCAAATGGGGTATTTGATGAAAAACAACTGGGAAATAGCGGGTAGATATACGCAAGTGACTCCCGAGGAGCAAACAGGGAATAACAACATAAATCAATACACTTTAGGATTCTCTAGATATGTGGTTGGTCACAACTTGAAAATACAAGGTGATATTGGTTTTACTCAAGAAGCAAATAAGAATGACATGTTGTTGATTCGTTTGCAGACAGAGTTTAATTTCTAAAACAGAAAATAGCTTCTATTTAAAACAGGTTCGTTAGGACCTGTTTTTTTGTTCACTTCTCGATAAAGGAAGATAAAATCTTCGTTCTGTGGCCTGAAAGAATCTAGCTTTTGAAAATGCTTTTAACTTCTTTTATTTTTTCCATAACACATCCCGCGACAGCATCTAAATTTTTATGGTATTTATTAGAGCATTTAACGGCTTGAAGATTTGTACTCAAGGTTATTTCTAATAATACCAATTCTGTTTTATAGGCGACGATATTCTTAAATTCACTCAGGAATTTGACGGCATCTTCTTTTTCCCGAAATACGGATACCTTATCCTTCATGATTGGATTATAAAAAACACCATGTTTTTCATAGAGTGTACTGTAAGAGTTGTCTGATACGCTTCTTGATTTATATCTAAACAAACCTGTTACGGCAGAATAATAGTTGAGGTTTTTCTTCTCAGCGACCTTGTACCCCACAAATTGCTCTTCTATGAGCGGTTCGAAATCACTATACCTGCACAATAGCTCCTCACAAAGTTTATTTGATGCATTCATAATTTATTAGATAGAGTTTTCATATCGGTTAATGACTTTATATAATCTAAAATTAAAGATCATCCGGATGATTAGCGTTGGTACTTACAAAAGTTGATTTAATAAAGGATTCTAGAGCATCTGAAATTTTTTTTATGGCAAATTTAGCATCTGATTGGTGTATAATTTCCGCTGGCCCATGAGGTGTGTTATTGACATCTACAGTATAAATCCTTCCGTCATCCTTGTTTCTCAATACATCTAATTCTCCAAATTCCAAATTTAATTTCTTACAATACTTGTTTAATAGACTGATTTCCTCCTGAGTAAAAACGTCTATTGTAGCTGCAATTTGAGTGTTCACTGCTGAGCTTTTAAACCTCTCAGAGACTGGACGCTGCTTTAAATAAACAAAGTCAAGGACATGGTCAATTATTGGCACTCTGATGTCTAGGACTAGATTATTAGAATGAGAATTATCAATAAGGATCTGGTATATGAATCGGTCGTCAAATGATTGAATAGGCCCGTCTAAAATGATTCCATTGTGCATTGCATTAATGTCACTCTTTCTGACCATTTTTCCTTTATGGGTTAATGGATCGACTAAAGTGGCGTATCCAAAAATTTCTTGATGAACTCGGTCTATATTTTTTTTTCCTATGTCTCGGCTATTGAGATTAATGACTTTTATCTTTTTCGATATTTCATCTAAAGACTGATATTCATCTCTAGTTGTTGCATACTCCCAATAAATGGCATATTCTGTATTTGACTTTATTTTATTTGTGATGTTATAGTTTAGTTTTTTTGCCGCTTTATAGATGATTGATCTGCGGCTAGGGTAGTGGGGATGTACTAAAAGTGATTTTCTTTTAAAATCATTTTTAAAAAAATTGACAATCGATAGCACAAGGAAATTAAAATCTTTTCCAATGATTTCGGTGAGGGGCATCTTTTTGTGATACCTATTAAAAAGGCCTCGGAACTTACGCTTTGATTTTAGGATTGGTTTCATCTCCTGGTATTTAGCAATAGGTATATATTTTACAGGCTTAGATAATCAAATACTCTCCATCATTCCTGTTCAGCGTCAATTTGCTCAATCATTTTAACTGCTTCAGCTCTTGGAGGATATATTTTAGATACAATATACCCAAAAATCATAGCCAATGCAAAAGATGGTGCTAGGACATCTAGCTCTTTCAAATAGTCTCCTAGTCCGTCAATATTTGCAAATACAAACTTGAATAAGATTACTGATGTAAAACCTGTAATCATGGAGGCAATCGCTCCCTTTTCTGAATACCCATTCCAAAAAAGAGATAGAATAATTACCGGACAAAAAGTGGCAGCGATCCCTGACCAACCAAAAATCATGATCCAAAAGACTTGTCTTTCAGGATATAAGTTATAAAGTAAAATTGCAATTCCAAGGGCAGATAAAGCCATGCCAACGGTTACTAACCTGGAGAATGTAGTTAAGTCTTCATCTTTTAAATCAGGCCTGAATATTTTTTGATAAAAGTCTCTAGTAACGGCGCTGGAAGCAAGAATTAGAAGGGAGTCAATGGTTGACATAATGGCTGAAAGTACAATAGCAATGAATATTGCCACTAAAATTGTGGGTAGGAACTCATGCGTCATCATGCTCAAAACATTTTCACCTCCCGTTCCTAAAATTGCTTCGGGATCCTGCCCCTCACTTGTGAAATAAATTCTAGCAAGAATACCAATAGTAACAGCCGCAGCATCTGTGAGAAGGGTGAAGAACAAGGCGACCCATTTTCCTTTGTCAATTTCTTTTTCACTTTTAATGGACATGAATCGAACATAAACTTGAGGGGAGCCCAAGAAACCCAGTCCAATCATGGAGAATCCTAAAATGGTGAAAAGATTCATCCAGCCATCTGAGCTTCTGCCCATTACTTGCGTAAGTGTGGGGTCAATCGCATTTAAACCCTCAGTAATTCCCACGCCATGATCCATATTAAACCAAATTACGATGGGGAGTAAAACCAACCCAAAAAACATTAAAATGCCTTGGAACATATCCGACCATACAGCCGCTACAAATCCACCAATGAAAATATAGAGTAAAACAATAATGAATCCAATGAGTGCTCCAATTCGGTAGTCAATATTAAGCATGGATTCGAAGGCAATACCGGTTACATCCATCTGTGATGCTACATAAATGACGACAAAAACAACCAGTACCGATGCGGCTATAATTCGAAGCGTATTCGTTGATGATTTAAAATGACTTTGAAGATAGTCAGGTATGGTCATTGCCTTGTATCTATCAGACCGCCTTTTAAATCGTTTTGCCATGAATTGCCAGGACAAAAAGACGCCTAATAATTCTCCCGCAACCACCCAATAGCCTGAATAACCTGCCATTGCTCCCATTCCAGTGAGTCCGATA
>MEHZ011584157.1_pt1 | contig 80519 bp, 77 predicted proteins | sample 897221 | NCBI WGS metagenome assembly MEHZ01 (sample SAMN05514161, study PRJNA337945) | marine metagenome | isolation source: marine surface water | place: Arctic Ocean | collected 2007-12-13 | reverse complement strand
CAGCCAAGTATCACCAGAGCGAAGGTGATGATGAGTAACAGTCGGTGAAACTTTGCGATCACGCGACTTATGTACGTACTCGGGCACGTCTGACGCGGACCTTCACACGGCTCAACCTTGTTCGCTAGGTGTTGCTGATTATCGGTTAGCAGCCGAGCAGCAGCGCCGTTGGGGTCGTGCTCGACCCACTCAAGGAACGGCACACCTTTGCTTGGCCTTGCTGCGTCTGTCGCGCCACGAAAACTGCGGGCGTCATTGCTGATTCGTTGACTGCTGAGCTCACCAGCCGTCGCTGTCACGGCCCCAGCCAAAACCGCAGCGAACACTCGGCCATCGGCGTTTGGTGGCAATGCCAGGGGAGCGTCCGCTACACCTGGATGCGACATCAATACGTTGTCGATTTCGGCCGGGTAGATGTTCTTGGCACCTGACGCAATCATGTCCTTGATGCGATCATGGATGAAGAGGTAGCCGTCTTTGAGATAGCCAGCATCTCCGGTCGCGGACCAGCCCATGCCGTTTTCATCGGGACCTAGGGGAAACGCCTTGGCGGTGGCCTCAGGGTCGGTGGAGCAGGCCTTCAGGTTCTGTGGGCTATGCACCCAGATCTCGCCGGCTTCGCCGTCGGGGAGCGTGTTGGCCTGCTCGTCGACAATACGCAGAGTGGTGCCGGGAACGGGCTTGTCAGCCGATCGAAGCAGGTTGGCCCGGGGGCCGCCTGAATCGTGATCTTCGAGGTCGAGTTGGGTGACTACGCCGGTTGTCTCGGTGAGTCCATACACCTGACGAAGGTCACAACCAAGCGCATTCATGCAACCAACCAGCACATCCTCAGTGATCGGCGATGCCCCGTGCATCACGGCACGAAGGGTCGAGAGGCCGGTCGTCGCAAGGTTTGGCATTATCTGCAGGAACTGGATGACTGTCGGCACAAAAAGCACGTTGATGACGCCGTGCTTGGGGATGAGATCCAGAATCGCAGCCGGATCAACCTCTCGCATCAAGATGTTGGTGCCGTTGTTAAACAGGCCGACGACGCCCCAGCCGCTAACGGCAATATGGAATAGAGGCATGGCCAACAGATTCACCGAGTCGGAATCGAAGCCCCACATCTGGCCGGCGACTGGCATCATGGCGAAGAAGTTGTTGTTTGTCAGCTCGACGCTCTTGGGCAAACCAGTGGTGCCCGAGGTGTACTGCTGGTAGCTCGTGTGGTCGGCGGCCGAAGGTGTGAGCGGGTCGATGGTCGCCTGGTCGACAATTAAGTGGGCGTAGGTCACAAAGACGTCGGATTCGCTGAGAACGATAATGGTCGGATCACACCAGGTCCATCTTGTCGAGGCGGCCCAAGAACTCATCGCCGATGAACAGCACCTTGATCTTCGAGTTATTCAAAATATAGGCCATCTCGGGCGGGGCGAGTCGCCTGTTAACAGCAACGCTCACGGCGTTGATCTTGGTGGCGCCGAACAACATCGTGCAGTACTCGGGAACGTTCTTGTCCAAGAAGGCAACGCGGTCCTGATTACCAACGCCGGCTGCCAGCATGGCCCGTGCGGCCTGGCTCGATTCTTCGTGTAACTCGTGAAAGGTCCACGAGTAGCCGTCCTGCAACAGGGCGAGCTTGTTCGGTCGCTCGGTGACATGCGTGCGGATCAGTTCGCCAATTGTTGTCGACGTGGTCATGGTCATATCTTGGCGTATCGAGCGCAACGGTGCAGCGTGGCGCTCACCGTCTCCAGCGAGTGGGCACTCGCGTAGTCTCGGACTATGACAGGGCTGAGTAGGACCGGACGATCAGCCGACGATGTCATCGAGGCACTCGTCGTCAAACGCGGTTGCGACGTGCGTTGGCAAGACGGTCCGACGTTCGCCATGGTCCAGGACGGCGGCCCTGGAGTTCGCGAGGTCGCGAGGTAGCGGAGCGGGCAGCGTCGCAGTATCTGCACGAGAACGCACTGAACACCTAGGCGTTTCCATCACCGTTGCGGGTGGCCCTTTGATGTGACGGGTCCTGTGTTTGTTTCGTTGACGACTCGGGACTTGACGGTGTTGTTGGATGACACGTTTACGGTTACCGCGATCGTGACTGATCCTTCTGGTGTTGGTTCTGTTTCTTTCTCCTTCAAACGTGATGGTGTTCAGACCAATTTCTGTGGGCAGGGCCCCTTGTTGTTACTTCTGGAGATGTGTTCGACGGGACCTGGACCTTTGGCTGTGTTGTGCCTGCCAATGTCATTAGCGGGGATTGCGTGATCACCCCGTATGCGCGAGACGTCTCGGGTAATTGGACCAACACCAACAGCGGCAGGTCAGATCCGGTTCGTGCCGAGTTCACCGTCGAACCGTGATCTCGTCGAGGCCGTTTTCGCGACCGGTGAAGCTCTCAACGCAGAGTGTCAGGCCGGGCTCGGTGAAGTCGCTGGGGTGGTAGAGGTACAGGTAGCCACCATGTGTTGTTATGCGGTAACAACACATGGTGGTTTCTATGCGTCGCCCAACGTGCAGGGCACGCGCTCTGGGCTACCCATGGCAGCTGCCTGAGCGGTGAAGCAGTTTCTTGGTATTGACGGTTACGTGGACTTGGTCAAGACGACACTGCAGAACGCCGGTCAGATACGAGCCGGGATCGCAGCCATCGATCGGCTTCAGATACTCGGCGACGGAGTCCGGCACCTGATCGCTATGACAGCCGACCCAGCTGACCCTGACCCGGTCGATGTCTTTGTGCTGGCCGACGCGCTTGCTGATCTTGGCTGGTTCCACGATCGACAGACCGCTCCGAACAATCTGCATTCCACCGTCTCGAACCCGAACACAGGCGTGATCGCCGACTACATCGAAGCGCTCAACGAGTGCATAGCCGAGGTCGGCGATGCCTAAGCAGCTGACCGCTCTAGGAAGTACGCGACACTCGAATAGCTCATATGTAACCGGTCCCGGGCACTGGTTCTGTAGGGTCGGGGTATGCAACAACTGGTGTCCACGGGATGGCTCGCGGATCGACTTGGATCCAGAAACTTGGTAGTGCTCGACTGCACTGTCTTCTTGAAGATGGGCCCCGATGGTTTCGTCTCTGAGAGTGGGCGCGACAACTGGGCTTTAGGCCAAATTCCTGGTGCGGGTTTCGCTGATCTGAATGAAGATCTGGTCGACGCGTCGAGTCCGCATCGCTACGCGTTGCCTACACCACGAGAGTTCGCCGACGCTATGCAAAACCTGGGCGTGGCCAACAGGAGCCGAGTCGTGCTGTACGACGACAACGGTTCCATGTGGGCTGCTCGCGTGTGGTGGATGTTGCGCTGGATTGGCTTCGACAATGTGGCGATACTCGATGGAGGTCTCAAGGCGTGGAAGGCCGTCGGGCATCCGGTTACTACCGACTATTCTGCGCCCTCAGCCGGCTCGCTGTTCGTCAATGAGCGTCCCGAAACCATCGCCGACAAAGCCGAAGTGTTGGCCGCAATCGAAGACGGCTCGACCTGTCTGATCGACGCGCTCTCGCCGGCAAGCTTCAGCGGTGAAGTGAATGCCTATGGTCGCGCTGGTCATATCCCGACAGCACGCAACGCCTCTGCCTCGGCGCTCATCGATGAGAAAACCGGCTGTTACTTACCGCTCGATGAGTTGCGCAGTCGTTTCCCCGATGATGAGTCAGCTCGAGTCGTGAACTACTGCGGCGGCGGTATTGCCGCGTCGTCGACTGCCTTTGTGCAAACCCTGCTGGGTTTTGACGATGTGGCCGTCTACACCGCGAGCTTGCAAGAGTGGGCAAACGACGCTGATGCCCCGATGACCATCGAGGGCTAATCCCGCGGGCGCAGCATTCCTAGCTGCCGCGAGGCAGGGCCCAGGCAAAGAATGCACCACAGGCCATTGCTGCGGCGGACACAACAAAGACCAGCGTGAATGATCCTCGCCAGTCAGCGATCAAGCCGCCGATCTGGGGTGATGAAACCTGGGCGACGCCAAAGGCGAAGGTTGCCGCTGCATAGGAAGGCCCGTAGGTCGCGGTATCGGTGTGGTCGACCAGGTAGGCGGCGATGACCGAAGGGATACCTCCGAACAGGAAGCCCACGGTCACGGCACCCGCGATTACGATGGCCAACTCGCCAGTCAGAATCAAGCACACAGCGATGGCCCACATCGGGAACGTGTAGAGCAGTGTTCGTCGTCGACCAATCAGGTCGGAGATGCGACCCAGCGTGACGCCGCCGAAGATGGTGCACCCACCCGTGATTGCAAAGATGGTGCTGGCCGTCGACTCGCTGAAGCCGCTGTCATCCTGAAGGCGTGATGTGAGAAATGCCAGGATCAAGAGGTAGGCGAACCCGTAGATGAAATAACACCCGGTGATGGGCTTCCAGCCCTCGAGGGTGCGCAATACCGCGAAGCCACCGAAACCGCCGCTGGGCTGGGTACCACTGCGATCTCGAAGGATGGCGAAGACCAGCACTGTCGCCGCCAGGCCGATGCCGGTGTGGACCGTGTACACATCTCGCCAGTTTCCGCCGCCGGCTAGGACTCGACCATTCAGCTGCCCACTGAAAATGATGCCCAGCCCGACGCCGGCGCCGGTGAGCCCGACCGCCAAACCTCGCAGGTGAGTGGCGACGACTGTGCTGGCAATGCCAGGGCTCGGGATCCAGATCGCGGCACCGCCGAGACCCATCGAGATCATGGCTAGGGTCAGCACGGCTGCATTTGGTGCAACCGAGGCTGTTGCCAGACCTCCAACCGAAAAGACCAGACCTATCCGCACCGAGTTGACTGGCGAGACCTTGGCTGACAGCGAACCAACGAGCAAGGCGCCAATCAGATACGCGAACGTGTTCGCGGTAGCGACGAACCCACCAAGCGTGTTGGAACCGCCCAGGAGATCCTCGCGGACGTCAGGCAGCACAACACCGAACGTGAAGCGGCCAAATCCTTGTGCGACCGCAGCGGCAAGCATGATGGTGCCGAATGTGGTGAGTACGACGGCGCGGGTTGGTGTGGGCACTGATGGGGCGTTCATGCAATCCTGGGGGCGAGCAGCATCGGCCAGAGCCTAAGGCGGCCGCCTCACCATCATGTAACGATCTCGGACGCTGTCGCACACCGCCGTCAGAGTGGAGACCAAGGCAATCATTTCCCTCGGGCTCGTTGACACCACGATGTTGCCCGACTGCGACACCTGGATCGAGTCCTGCCTGCACTATGGCACCCTCGAGAATTGCGGCGACCAACTCGGCCCAACGTGCGACGACCTCGCAGCCTGACTCAGATTTAGGCCATACATAACCGGCGCCTTTCCTTCGAGAACTCCGCCCGAGCTACGTTCGAGGCATGAGCGAACGTTTTGCAGGCAAGGTTGCGGTCATCACTGGCGCAGCATCAGGCATCGGAGCGGCGACGGCACGCCGGCTGGTTAGTGAAGGGGCTTCGGTTGTACTCGGGGATCTACAAGAGGAGGCAACTGTTGCGCTTGCCCAGGAGCTCGGCGATTCCGTCATTGGACACGTCATCGACGTAACCGACCTCGAAGCGGTCGAGGCCATGATGGCCGAAGCCGTGAACGAATTCGGGAAACTCGACATCGTGTTCAACAATGCCGGCATTAGTTCTTTTGGTCGGGTCGACGAATTGGACATTGCCGAATGGCATCGCGTCATCGATGTTGACCTGAACGCAGTGTTCTACGGCTGTCGGGCCGCCCTGCCGCATCTGCGAGCGAACAGTGGTGGTGCCATCGTGAACACGGCCTCGATCTCGGGGCTGTTCGGGGACTGGGGGCTTCCGGCCTACAACGCGGCCAAGGGCGCGGTCATGAATCTGACCCGGACGCTTGCGGCCGATCACGCCCGTGATGGCATCCGGGTTAATGCTGTGTGTCCTGGTGGCGTCGTCACTGCCATGACCGATTCACTAGCCAGTAGCAGCCGGGCCCAAGAGCAGTACGAGCGGCTTGTGCCCATGGCTCGCATGGGACAAGCAGACGAGATCGCGAGTGCGGTCGCGTTTCTGGCCAGCGACGACGCGTCCTACGTCACAGGTCATGGCCTGGTGGTCGACGGCGGTGTCACCGCAACCACCGGCCAGCCAAACTTCTCTGCCTTGGCTGAGCGCTGGTGGTAACCAGGTGTGCCCCGAGCGCTGGGCTGCTGCGGCACTAGTGTCAGGCACCTATGGCAGACGTCGTACTCGGTATTGATTCATCCACCCAATCGACCAAGGTCGAGGCCCGAGAGCTCGATACCGGGATGGTGCTGGCGTCAGCATCTGCGTCGCACCCACCCACGACGCCGCCGGTAAGCGAGCAGGATCCTCAGGCCTGGTGGTCAGCACTTGTCCAAGCCTGCAACGATCTTCCACAGCCGATTCGTGACCGGGTGGGTGCAATTAGCGTGGCCGGGCAACAGCACGGTCTGGTTCTGCTCGACGATGCGGGCACGCCTGTCCGGCCAGCCAAGTTATGGAACGATACGACCTCGGCTTCTGAAGCCACAGCACTCGTCGATGCACTGAGCCCCGATGGATGGGCGCAGGCAATCGGATCCCTTCCTGTCGCTGCATTTACGATCTCAAAGCTGGCATGGGTTGCCAATCATGAACCCAAAAATCTTGGCCGAGTCGCCAAAGTCATGCTGCCTCATGACTACCTCACCTGGTGCTTGAGCGGCCGGCATGTCACCGATCGGGGTGATGCATCGGGCACAGGCTGGTTCGACCCATCCACCAATACCTACCAGCCCGAGCTCCTCGATTTGATTGGTATCAACGGTGCCAGCTGGCAGGAACGTCTACCGACCGTTCTCGCTCCCGACGAATCAGCGGGAGAGCTGACTTTGGAGGCCGCTCGTGCGCTTGGTCTCCCCGATGGGGTGTTTGTTGGCCCTGGCTCCGGCGACAACATGGGTGCTGCGTTGGGATTGGGGCTCGACGTGGGTGACTTGGTCGTGTCCCTCGGAACCAGCGGTGTCGCCTACGCCCGGTCGGCAACACCTACCAGCGACGCAACCGGAGCGGTCGCCGGGTTCGCTGATGCCGCTGGGGGCTTCTTGCCCCTGGTCTGCACTCTGAACGCCACCAAGGTGACCGACACAGTGGCGCAATGGCTCGGTACCGATGCGCCAGGCCTGGCCCAGCTGGCGCTGGCTGCCGATGCCACTGACGTGACGGTAGTGCCATGGTTCGATGGCGAACGTACGCCAAATCGCCCCGACGCTTCTGGTGTATTCACCGGCCTGCGAACCGACACGACTCGCGAACAGCTCGCACTAGCTGCTCACGACGGTGTGCTGTGTGGCCTGCTCAACGGCATCGACGCGCTTGCCGAGTGTGGCGTCGATATCTCGGGCACCCTTCATCTGATTGGCGGAGGTTCTCGATCGGTGGCCTACCGCCAGCGCTGCGCTGATCTGTGGGGCCGCCCAGTGGCGATACCCCATAGCGACGAAACCGTTGCCACCGGAGCCGCAGCACAGGCCGGGTCGATGCTGGCCGGTGAGGAACTGGGTGCGGTGCAGGCGCGGTGGCAACTTGGCGCAAACGACATGGTCGAGCCGCAGGGCGGTGTCGACGTTGCATCCATCAGGGGCCGCTACGCGGCTGCGGCGGACTAGGCGGTTAGCACCCTGCTAGAGGTCGGCGGCTTCGGCAGAGGTCAACGAGGCGAACTTGGGTGCCCGCTTGTCGACGAAACTGGCCACGCCTTCTTTGAAATCGGCACGGCGAAGTGATCGAGCCATCAAGGCGTTGGTTTCGTCGAGTGAGTCGGCCAGGGTTTGTTCATAGTGCGTCCATACCTGGTGCTTGATCACCGCCATCGAGGTCGAGGCCACATTGTCGGCCATGTCGCGGGCATACGCCAGGACGGTGTCCATAAGTTCGCCGGCCGGCACTGTGCGATTCACGACGCCGAGTTCCGCAGCCTCGTCGGCCAGGAAGACCCGCCCGGACATGAGAAGGTCCATCGATACAGCCGGCCCAACAAGTCGAGGCAAGACCCATGACACGCCATGTTCGGCCACGAGGCCACGCCTCGAGAACGCGGTGGTGAACTTGGCGCCTTCGGCGGCAAAGCGGATGTCAGCCATCATGGCGTGCACGAACCCGAGACCTGCGCACGCCCCATTGATAGCGGCGATCACGGGCTTGGGAATCGAAGTTGCATGCGTATGTGGACGAGTCTCGGGATCACGGCCCGTTCCTCCAGCAGTGCCGATGCCCTGAAGCATGTCCATATCAGCGCCAGCGCAAAAGCCGCGGCCAGCACCAGTAATAACGATTACGCGGACCGCTGGGTCGTCACCAGCGCGGTCCAGCGCGTCGAAGTACGCACTGCCCATTGGTCCGGTCCAGGCGTTCAGCCGGTCAGGCCGATTGAGTGTGATTGTGGCCACGCCATCGGCGGCTTCGTAGAGAACTACATCGTCGGTCGTCATGGTTTCCCCAGGGTCGAAGCGGTCGTTACCGTGACCCTAGGACCCCGGGGCGAACCCGGCCTAACCAGTACTGACTAGATGCCGGTGCCTTTGGCTGATGCGGTCAGGGTGTCGCCGTCGAAGTCATTGAGGAAGCAAACAACTTCGTGATCGTCCTGATCCCATGAAGTGGGACTGGGCACGAAGGAACCAATGCCCAGTGAGGAGGTCTCGAAGTCGCTGCCGACGTAAGGCTCGAAGCGAGTCACGCAGCCCGCGGAGGCGTCGGCTTGGACAACGTCTTGTCCAGGGAAGACCGAGCCAGGAAGGTCATAGGTGGCGAAGACCTCGTTGTCGTGTGCTTCGCCACAATCAAGGATCTCGACGTCGGAGACTTCGTCTGCGCCGTCGGGGTAATCGAAACAGTCACCGACCGAGAGGGAGAGCACGCCCCCCGAGCAGGCCGTAGCCAGGATGGTTAGTGATATAAGTAGAGCAATGAGGCGCTGCATGACGGTCCCTTCCGGACGTACTGGGGACTGACCCTTTCCCGTCGATTACGAGCTTGGAATGACCTAGGGGTTCCCCTAGGCCAAATTAACTAGTGGTCAGTCCTAGGGGCGGTACTCTAGCGGGCGAGGACCTAAGTTCGTAGGCAGATTTACCAGTCGATAGGCGGTGGGCAGCCATTCGCAGATCAGTCGTCGGGTGTCGCGAGGATCGATCATTTCTTCAAGTTCGAAACGATTAAGGGGGCCAATTGGCCCACGCGCACTCTCGATGCGAGCGTTCAATTCGGCTCGCAGCGCAACCGGGTCGTCTGCTTCGGCCAGTTGCCGTTTGTAGGCCGCTTCGATGCCGCCTTCGGGAGGAATGCCACCGGCATCGGCCGCGGGCCATGCGACCCGCATGGTGGCATTGGACCGGGGGGTCGCGTAGTTGTTGCCGGCAACACCGAAGCTGCGCCGCATGAGCACAGTGAACATCGGCACGGTCGACTGAGCGGCTGCGACCATCCAGGTCGCTCCCTTGCGAATCGTGCCATTGATCTCGTGTTCGATTCCCACAGCGAAACCAGGGTTGTCGACCAGATTCAGCACCGGCACATGGAACAAGTCACACAAGTCCAGGTGACGGGTCAGCTTGTCGCAACCGTCGGCGGTTAGGGCGCCACCGTTGATATGACGGCTGTCGGACGCAACGATTCCCACGGGATAACCGTTGAATCGGGCAAACCCAACGACCTGGTCGCTGCCCCAGAGTGCGCCGATCTCAAAGAACGAGTCCTTGTCTGCTAGCAGCGAGATGGCCCGTCGAATATCGAATGTGGTGGTGCGGTTGCGAGGGACGATCGTGAACAGCTCTTCGTCTCGGCGATCGACCGCGTTCAAGGCAGACGGCGACAGCACCGTGGGTGCCTCGTACACGCTCGACGGCAGGTAGGACAGAAACTGGCGCGTCATGGCAACGGCCTCTTCTTCGCTCTCGGCCAGATTGTCGACCGAACCGTTTCGACAATGGATACGCCAGTCACCCAGATCCTCTTTCGTCACGTCGTAACCCATTGCATGACTGACAACGGGGGGACCAGCGACGAATAGTTGGGCGGTGTCTCGGACCATGACCGAGAAATGGCCAAGTACGGCTTTGGCTGCACCCAGGCCAACGACGCTGCCAAGCAGCATGTTCACGACAGGCACGGTGGCGAGTTGGCGTGCGTACATAGAGCTACCCAGATGCCCAGGCAGGAATGAGCCGCCACCGCCTGAGACGCGAGGTCGGCCCGCCTTGATTGCGCCACTGGATTCTTTGGCCGAACTATCGCCAGACTCCTTCTGTTTCGGCACCATGCTCGCCACGCTGCCACCGCCGCTGGATCCATCGAGCAGGCGAATCGATGGCATCTGCAGCTCGATCGAAAGCCGATCGAGGTAGGTGCTCTTCGCTCCGATTGCACCATCGCTATGGCCGCCACGTGAGGTGAAGTCGTCGGCACACACAATGGATGGACGTTGCTCGATCATGCCCTGGCCACCAACCATGTTCGCGGGCGTGAATGCGTCGATATCTCCGAACTCGTTGTAAGACGCAAAGCCGGCAATGCTGCCGATCTCGCGGAACGAGCCGTCGTCGAGAAGCAGATCAATACGTTCGCGACACGTCAGCTTGTTGCGGTTGCGTTGGCGAACCACGCCGGGATCAGTTGAGCCCGGAGCCAATCGTTCATGCGCTAATTTTTCAAGCGTTGCGACATCGTCGAGTGTTGGACCCCATGTGTTCTCACCGCTGGGTGTTTTGGCGACTGCACCATCGGCACTGGGTGCAATGACGGCCAGCATGTCGCCAGCCGTGACAGGGTCACCTTCGCCAACAGCAGCGAGCTGCATGACAACACCGGAGCAAGGCGCCGTCACCAGGGTTTCCATCTTCATGGCAGTCACTACAAGCAACGTGTCGCCGACAGCGACATCGTCACCAACCGCCACGTTGACCTCGATTACAGTTCCGACAAGCGGAGACTCCACGGCCTGCTCACCTCTATCGACGGGCAAGGACCGGGTAGGAGCGGCTGGTCCTGGGGTGCTCACAGATGCTGGCTGGCCGGCCTGTGACTCGAGCATCGCAATCATTGGACTAGCGACCGCAGCCGCGGCGGTGAGTCCCGGTTCGTTCGCCAACAAGGTGGTGCGAGCGTCGCCAGCCCGAACCGCGCTGTGGGCCAATATGGCATCGAGCTGACCCAAGTTGGTGGCCAACCCGCCAATATGGAATCGGTTGACAGCTCGCCGGGCGTGATCGATCGCAGCCTCGTGTGTTCCGCCATTGGTCGTCACGATGACCTTTGCGAGTAGCGGATCAAACTGAGGGGGTGGACTCCATCCGGCGTACCCGGCGCCGTCGACGCGCACCCCTGGGCCCGATGGTTCGCGGTAGCCAGTGATCGTGCCGGCCCCGGTGGCGACAACCCGGGCTTGAACCGACCAGCCTCGGGGCTCGCCCACAGCAGCCTGGTCGCCCAGTCCAAGAGACGCTAGCGATTCGCCCATAGCAACCCGAAATTGAGTTTGCACTAAGTCAGTGCCCATCACTTGCTCGGTAATAGTGTGTTCAACCTGGATCCTGGGGTTGCATTCGATGAAGAAATAGTCACCGGTTGCAGGTTCAACCAGGAACTCGACCGTTCCTGCATTGTGGTAACTCGCGCCAGAAATGAGCGTCAATGCATCGGCCAGGATCTGAGCTCGCAGATCGGGGTCCAGGTTTGCCGCTGGTGCGATCTCGATCACCTTTTGGTTACGCAACTGGACAGAACAGTCGCGTTCAAAGAAGTGCACGGCAGCGCCGGTGTTGTCTGCCATGACCTGGACCTCGATGTGTCGAGGGTCCACCACCAGGCGTTCGAGAAATAGAGAGCCATCGCCGAAGGCTGCACTGGCCTCGCTTTGGCAGCGTTCGAATGCATCGGCAAGTTCGCTGGGCTCCATGACCGCTCGCATGCCGCGTCCGCCGCCGCCAGCGGCCGCTTTGAGCATCACGGGATAACCAATGGACTCTGCTGCAGCAGCGGCGTCGCCTGGTGCGGCGATCGCTGCTGGGCTTCCTAGAACAGTTGGGATGTCGAGCTTATTTGCCAGGGCGCGTGCCTGGACCTTGTCGCCGAAAAGCTCGAGTGCCTCGGGGCTCGGCCCAACGAAGGTCATGCCAGCCGCAGCGCAGCGGCGTGCAAACTCGGCGTTCTCAGACAGGAAGCCATAACCAGGGTGCACCGCATCACAGCCAGCGTCGACACCAGCTTGGATAACCGCATCGATGTCCAGGTACGCGGCGACCGGGTCGCCTACTGCTGGAAGCGCCACGGTCATCGTTGCGACGGTGGTGTGCAGCGCCGTCGCATCGGCTGGCGGCGCGATCGCCACCGTTTCGATCCCTAAGGCTGCAGCGGCGTGCGCGATGCGCACTGCGATCTCGCCGCGGTTGGCTATCAGAACTCGTTCCATGGTGTTCTCCCGAAGATGTTCAACGCAAAGATTGCCCGCCAGCGGCCCCACGACCAAACCGGCGTGAGTCGAGAGGTCTCGAGATTGGCGAACCAGCAGGTGTCTCGGCTTGTTAGCGTCAGCTGATGCGTAAGTTTCTGATCGACACCGACACCGCCAGTGATGATGCCGTTGCCATGTGTATGGCATTGCGACACCCCGAGATCGACGTTGTCGGGTTTACGGTCGTGGCTGGCAATGTGCCGCTCGACCAGGCGGTGCAAAATGCCCTGTACACGGTGGAGTTGTGTGGTGCCGATACGCCGGTTATCGCCGGCGCAGCCGCTCCAATGGCACGCGCTCTGGAGACGGCTCAGAACGTCCATGGCCAAGACGGTATGGGTGATATCGGGTTGGATCTGCAAGGTCGTACACCGGAACCAGGCTGGGCACCCCAGTTCATCGTGGACACCATTCGACAGAACCCTGGCGAAATCACCCTGGTCGCTATTGGTCCGCTCACCAACCTGGCCATTGCCTTGCTGTGGGCACCCGATATCGCCGACAAGGTTGAGCGGGTCGTGATCATGGGCGGCACTGGTGAACATGGCCCTGGCAATGTTTCACCCACGGCCGAGTTCAATTTCTGGGTCGATCCCGAAGCGGTTCGGGTCGTACTTCGCTCGGGAATGCCAGTCGAACTGGTTGGCTGGGATATTTCAATCGCTTCTGCGGTTGTGACCGAAACTCGCCGAGCAGAACTGCGTGCCCTGGGCAGCGAACTGGCCGACTTCAGCATGGACATCCAGGCGACTCTGCAGGCGTTCGCCTTTGAAGAGACCCGGCTCGAGGGTCCTGACTTCCCCGACCCGATTGCGCTGGCCCACGCCATCGACCCGGCACTTGCAACAACAGAGTTCTTAGGCGTCGACATCGCGATTGGGCCAGATCCTATGCGGGGCACGCTCATCGTCGACCACTACGGCTTTGCGCAGATGAAACCCAATGCAACGATCGTCACGCACTACCCCGAAGACCATTTCTTCGCCATGCTGCACGAACTGCTCGCCTAACAGCGCACTAAGGGCTAAGGGTCAAGGCTTGGTTATGAGCACTAGTCGAATAACTGGGACTTCATCGCCTCGGCTTGGGAGCTGAGCTCGGCCGACGTGTGGTTTAGCGCAGACTCTGTCTCAGGATCACCAGCGATTCGGGTATGCCACATGCGTCTTGGCTCGTCCATCTTCCATGGCACGCCGCGGTGCATGATGCAGCGGTTATCCCAGATGACCGCCTCGCCAGCGGTCCATTGATGCTGGTAGGTGCGCGGCGGTTGGGCCGAGGCCGCATTAATTCGGTCGATCAGCTCGGTTGACTCTTGTTCGCTCATGCCGACGATGTTGTGGGCGTGGCGACCAAGCAGAAGGTTGGTCCGGCCGGTGACCGGATGAACCTTGGTCAGAGGTCGCAGCGACACATCCATGTCGTGATAGCCGTACAAGCCATAGGTGCCGTCGTCCTTCAGGGTCGGCAGCAGGTCTGAGCGGCCCATGCTGTAGTACAGGGAGTGGTACGACTGCTTACCCTCGAGAAGCTTCTTGGTGCCATCGTCAAGAGCGTCGTAGGCAGCCCGGGCGTCGGTCCACGCAGTGTCACCTCCACCAGGCGGAACAATCTCGGCGGTGAAGACGGCACCCTTGGCCTGGACCGGCATATAGGTGCTGTCAAAGTGCCAGTCCTGGTTGCCCTTTAGCGATTTGACTAGGTCGTCATCGTCGGCCGAATGCACTCCGCCATCACGTGTGATGTTCGATATAGCGGCAGCGGTGAACTCGAGCTCACCGAACCGGCGGGCAAACGTGTCCTGCTCGTCCTTCGACAAAAACTGGCCGGGAAAGATCAGCAGGCCAAACTCAATCCATGCGTCGTAGAGCATGGCGAACAAAGCATCATCTAGGTCCCGAACATCAAGGTCGTGAACCCAGGCACCGAAAGTTGTTCCTTCAATCGGCACGATCTGCAGTGTTGTTTTCATCGCTACCACCCCTGCCCGACATTAGTCAGTCGGTAGGCAAGATGAAAATGGCTGTTTGTCTACAACGAGAAATTTACTGCCAGGCGCTCTACGAGGACAGGTGCTTCACTGCTGGTAGTGATGCATGAAGCAAATGCTTCGCAGGATCTGGCTCGCGCCCAAAGTCGCACCTTGTTCATCGTCTCAGCACCGGGTCGCGGGAACTTTTGCTTACACAGGGTGACGGGTTTGGGCCAGACAGCGTAAGCAGATATCTCACCGTCACTCGACCTTGGGTGCGCCGTGGTTTGGCCCACCCTGCTAGTCCGGGGGTTCGGTGACGATGATGCGATCAGCCGCGAGGGCGGCGATTTCGTCTGGGCTGAAGCCCGCTGTCGTCAGGACCTGCTGATTATGTTCACCCAACGTCGGCGCTGGTTCGAGAGAACGAATCGGCGTGGCTGACATGGTGATAGGGGTGACGAGTGCGGTGAAGGGTCCAATTTCGGGCTGATTGACTGTTCCCCAACTAGAGCGGGACCGAAGATGCGGGTCCTGCACCAGGTCGGGTGCCTTGGCCACCTTGGATGCCGCAATACCAACGGCTTGGAGCGCCGCAGCGAGCACAACCGCATCGCGGTTGGCCGTGGCGGCGGAAACGGCCAAGTCGAACGCATCATGGTCGAACGTCGTGTCTGGGTCGAGGTCCAACCCGCACATCTCGCATAGTGACTCAAGTGCTGTCTGGTCGATCACGGAAAGGGCAATCCACTCATCGTCGCCAACACAGCGGTAGACGCCTTGCGCTAGGTACCGGTTATCGCGATTTCCGTTAGGGCGAAACGGGCCATCGACCTGGGCTTGGAGCACACGGTCGCCGATCGCTGCCACCGTCGATTCGAACTGGGCGGCTTCGATCGTGACGCCACCGGTGTTGTGGGTCAGGCTGCTCCATAGTTGGCTGAGCACAGCCGACGCAGCGTGCAAGCCAGCAATTGGATCAGGCCATGCAATCCCACCCTTCCACGGCGTCTGGTCAGCGTACCCAATCAACGAGGACAGCCCGGCGTGTGAGTCCACTGAAGAGCCGTACGCCAGCCAGTGTTCGGCTGGGCCGCTTCGCCCGTAGCCGGGCATGGTCAAATAGGTCAGGTCGGGGTTGAGTTCATGCAGCCGGTCCTCGTCGAACCCGAGCTGGGGCATGACCCTGCTGCTGAAGTTCTCAAGCAGCACATGGAAGTCGGGCACCAGCCGAGCTAGCACCTGTTGACCTGCCTCGGTCTGCAGGTCGAGGGCTAATGACTGCTTACCCAACGCGTACTTGACGAAATGGGCGTTGCGATTCCATTGGCGTTCGCCGGGATCATCGTCAGGGAAATACCGGGTTGCTTCAACCATGGACTGGGGAACGCTCTTGGGGCCGCGGTGCCAGGGGGCTTCGACCCAAATGACCTCGGCGCCAAGGTCCCGTAGAATGCGTGCACACATCGGCCCGGCCCATACCCGTGCCAAATCAAGAACTCGCAGTCCAGCCAATGGGCCGTCGTGCACAGGTCCTGGTTGCCAGGTTCGGTTGCCACTGGCCTGGCCATGGCTGACCTGGAACGGCGGGCCAGGAACGACGTACGTTGGGTCAGAAGCAAGCGGCTCAAAGAACGCCCGGTCGACCAGCTGGGGATCGTCGAGTAATTCGAGCGGGTCCAGAAGCGGAGCAGCCGGGATCCGCATTGCCTGAAACAACTCAACAACTTCTGTGACCGGGCGAGTGCTCAGCCAGGCGTTGAGGGGTTCATCGAGTACGTCAGGATGGCGCTGGAAGTCCATGACCGAATCGATCTCAGGGCGGTCGAGTAGATGGAGGAGCCCGGTGACGGCGAGCAGCCCCTCGACCTGTGGCTGGGTGACGCTGGTGATGGAGACCCAGCCGTCGCTGCAGCGGTACGGCCCGTTGGGTTGGCCTTGGCCTGTGTAGCGATTTCCCATCCGGCAGAAGACGTCGCCGGTCATGAACCATCGCAAGAGTGTGACTTGGTGCAGCGCTGCCATGACCTGGACATGGGAGATGTCGACCGTTTGCCCACGGCCAAGGCGGTCGCGAGCCAGCATCGATGCCATAGCGCCAACAAAGCCATAGAGCCCCGCAGCCACGGCGGGCTGATCTGGCGGCCCTCGTAGCGGCTCGCGGTCAGGATCGCCGTAAAGGTAGGCATGTCCACTTGCTGCGTAGTCGGTCAGGTCAGTGCCAAGCCAGTCCGACCGAACACTCGATGTTCCGAACGGGCTGATCTGCACACGGACCAGGTGTGGGCCTTGCAGGACGCGTGGTTCAAGCGGGCTGGGCGCGGCGCTTTCGATCACCACATCGACCGTTGCGAAGTCGATGTCATCGATGGCCGCCGACTGGGTGTTGGCGTACAGGTACGCCTGTTGGTGCCAGCCAAGGTCGCTCTGGCCGATAATCGTGACCCTTGCACCGCCGTCAGTGAACATCTTTGCGCAGTAGGCACCTGCTATCGATCCGGCGAAGGCCACGACGACAATGTCGCGCAGTGCTTTCATAATTGGGGCTTCATTTTTGGGTAGTGGCAGCGGCGACTGCTGCTTGGCGAGTGTTTGCTGTGACGAGCAGATACACCCCTGCGATGATCAGGACACCTCCGGCTAGTTCGGCGATGCCGAGCCGTTCGTCGCGTATGAGCCATCCGAAGAACACGCCGAACAAGGGAATCATGTAGGCCGTTGATGCTGCCTGGGTCGGTGTGGCCCGGCGAACAACGGTCGCTAGAAGTGCGAACGTCACGGCATTTGCAGGGATCGCTGCATAGAGGAGCGGTGCGAACAGGCCCATGGTCCACTCGGTGTCGGCGGTGCCCTCGACGAAGAGGGCAAACGGAATCAGGCACAAGGCGGACATGTAGAGCTGTACCCCGACAAGCATGATGGGGCTGACATTGGTCATGTCCTGCCACTTCATGTACACGTTGCCAAACGCCCAAGCCACAGCGGAAACGAGCATGCACACGATGCCAACAACGGCCGACGCACCCCCCAGCGATGGTGATGCCAGCACGAGAGTGCCGACGAAACCTACGGCCAAGCCGCCAGCTGCCAACCGGCTGATCTGCGTCTTCATTAGTGCCAAAGCGATCACGGCCGTGAACAACGGCATGGTGCTTGCGATCAGCGATGCAACACCTGCGGTTACCCGGCTCACGCCAAAGACCAAGAGGCCGCTTGAGACCGTTGTGATGCTGAACGACACGACGAAAATATGAAGCAGGTCGCGTTTGTTGGTTGGGAATTTCTCTCCGCGCAAGAACGCGAAGCCGAGCAAGAACGTGCCTCCAATGATGGTACGCATGCCGGCGATAAGAAGCGGAGTGGAATGGTCGAGTGCAAACTTGAGCGCGGTGAAATTTCCGCCGATCAATACGGCGACAAGTACAACGACGGCCAGTACGGTTTTGGAATTCATTTAACGCTGCTCAGGGTTGGGGTCCCCACGGCGCAGGGTTCAAAAGTTGCACGTCTTGGGAACCCATATTCGGTCGGAGCTGGACTGCGAACTTCATGAACTGCTCGTCGGCGAAGAGTCGGGTCCAGAATGCTCGGCGGTCGGCGTCGTCGTCGAACCGCCATATATGGACGAGTTGGTGCAGCCGCCCGGTGTCCGAAGTGAAATATCCGACGAGCTTGTCGGTGTAGCCACCAGCGACCAGTGCGGGCCAACCCTCTTGTTCGTACAGACGAATGACTTCGGGCATCTGCCCGACGGTGACGTCGTAGGTGCGCTTTTCATAAATCGCCATGGAGCGAACCTACTTGGCGACCTGTCAATGAACCGTCATCGAGACCGAGGTAGCAGCAGGGTGCGCAAGATTGCCGGTGTTGGGTATCGGCGACGAAAGGTCGTTGAGACCTACGGTATGTGTTTTTCAGGAGCCTGCTAAGTTCGCTGATGTGGCGAACTATGACCGACACGAGTGGCTGACCCGTCGTCAGGAGACAGCGATCGACGCCGACCGCCCGATCATTGACCCTCACCATCATCTGTGGGACCGGGAGGGCAGCACCTATCTCTCGGCCGAACTCGGTCGGGACACGCAGGTATCGCACAACGTCAAGCACACGGTGTTCGTGGAATGCAGTTCGGCCTATGACGAGGGGAGCAGCGCCGCGTTGGCGCCGGTGGGTGAGACCCGGTTCGCTGCCGCGCAGGCAGAAGAGGCGTTACGCCGTAACGGTCCGATGATCGCCGGAATTGTGGGCCATGCCGACATGTCATTGGGCGAAGGTGTCGACGACATTCTTGTTCAGCATGAGCAGGCGGGCGCAGGGCTCTTCCGTGGCATTCGCCATGGCACGAACTGGAGTCCCCACCGGGCCGTAAAGAATGGCCACCATGAACCTGGTCCCGGCCTGCTGCTCGATCCGACCTTCCAAGCTGGTGTTCGACGGCTAGGGCTCATGGGACACAGCTTCGACGCGTGGTTGTACTTCGATCAGCTGCACGAACTCGCCACTCTGGCTCAGTCGGTTCCTGAGTGCGCCATCGTCGTTGACCATCTCGGCGGGCCGCTTGGTATTGGCCCGCACGCCGCAGAGCGGGCCGACATGGTGCGGCTATGGCGAGACGGGATCGTTCGTATCGCCAGCTGCCCGAACGTGATGCTCAAGATCGGCGGACTAGGCATGGAGCATTACTTCGGCTCGAACTGGGCCGGTTACGACACACCGCCATCTTCAGACGAGGTCGCAGCATTCTGGCATGACATGGTGCATGTGGCCATCGATTCGTTCGGGCCGAGCCGGTGTATGTTCGAATCAAACTTCCCGGTGGACCGCCAAACGCTGCCCTACACAGTGTTGTGGAACTCATTTGAGATCCTGGCAGCGTCCTACAACCAAGCTGAACAGCACGAACTGTTCTTTGGAACTGCGAACCGGTTCTACCGGCTCGGCGCAGAACACGTCTTAGGCGATTCCCGTACTGGCTGAGTCCTGATCTGGGAGCATGTCTGGGTCCGGGAAGCTCAGGGTGACTTCGCGCAACAGGCCGTCGGTCACGTCATAGACGAAGCCCCGGATGTGCAGCTTGTGCTGGATGAAGGGCGTCATGTACAACCGCTGGATCGACTGGCGAACGTCGTCGTAGGGGTCATCAAAGGCCTCGACAGACCACCACGGGGTGATGCCGATTTCGTCGTTGAGTTCCTTGCGGAACTCGGCCTCGTTGATACTCTGCAGGCCGCAGTCAGTGTGGTGAACCAGCACGATCTCGCGGGTGCCAAGGAAACGTTGCGACAGGCAGAGGGAGCGGATGACATCGTCGGTGATGACCCCGCCAGCGTTCCGGATGATGTGAGCGTCGCCATTGTTCAAACCAAGTACGGCGAATGCGTCGATTCTGGCATCCATGCAGGCAACAACAGCCAGCTTGGCTGCTGGTTCAAGGGAAAGCTCACTGTCGTGGAAGCGTGCTGCATACTCCTTGTTGTGGGCGACCAGTGAGTCGGCGATTGGGTGATGATCGTGATGACTGCTGTTCATGATGCTTCCTTACGCGTTGATGAGTTCAGCTGATCTGGATGGGGATGATCCTGCGAGTGGGGCCTTGACGGTCCACGGTTGGGTCGCTCGTTGCTCCCAAAAGGTCGGCGACGAGATGGACACCAGTAGGCAGGCGACCTGGCCAGTTAGGCCTTGTGTGGTTGGGCTCGGCATCAGGGCGTGCCAGCCAGTGACCGGCCGAGTCCTGACCACGGCAAGGACGCAGCAATCGAGTCGAGACTTGTGCCGACTGTGACCAGTAGTGGTGGAGACGGATGCGAGGTCCTCATGGTCCTGTTCCTCTTCGAAATCTTTGCTCTGTAATAAGCTTATTTAAAGCTAGGTATTGGACAACCCTCTAGTGCGATTGACCCCGGGCCAGCTGCTCCGCAATCGCTAGGTCATCGATCTCGAGCGTTGGTGGTGTGGTTCGGTGCACGGCACGAAACATCAGGTGCACACCAACAGGCAGCGTCAGGATCATGGCGGCCGACGCAACAGCTAGCAGCGCGGCGCCTGCCCATCCAAGCGTGATGGCCGCCCCGAGTGCAGCAACCAGGAATGCAACTGGGCTGGCTTTACCTGCAGCATGGAATCGGGCATAGGGCGTGGAGAACTTGTGAAGTCCGACTGCAGCCAGCACGGCAATCAGAGCTCCCACGACCATGATGATGCCGGCAACTGTGGTCATGACGAACCCTCCTGGTGGCTAACTGGGCCAGCTGGGCCGCTGTGTTCGTGCTGCAGGAATCGGGCGGCCGAAACCGTCGCTGTGAAACCAATGATCGCCAGCACGACTAGCAAGATGAGGTAATCGGTGCTGTTGGTGTGAGCGGCATGAGAGGCGATGGCGCCCATGAAGCTGATGAGCGTTACGTCGAGCGCAATGATGCGGTCGGCAAGTTCAGGGGCGATGAGCAGTCGTATTGACGCAATAACTGCGGCTGCGACGAACAAGGCGATGGCGAGTGATGTCATGGTGTGCTCTGTAGCGGTCGAGTGACCGTCGGCACTGGGAGCGCCTGGCAGGCTAGGGCGGTCAGCTGCTGCACATGCTCGACCACATCGTCGCTGCGCTCGGAGTGAAGCAGGTGCAAATACAAGGTGCCGGTATCGGGGTCAGCGTCGACGACCGCCGTGCCGGGCGTAAGTGTCACCGCAATGATCAGTAGCAGGAGGTGGTGGCGTCCTTCGCGTGGAATTTCTACCGCGATGATTGCTTCATCGGTGTTGTCGGTGGGTGTCAGAATCTCTTTGGCGACATCGATAGTCGAGGTGACCAGGTCGACGAACACGACCCACAACAGGCGGACCATCGGGTCGACTCTGATGGCGCCAGTGGTCGGTGTGCCGAGCCCGGTGGTGAGAACAAGGGTTGATAGGACCATGCCACCAGCGACGTTTGCGAACGAAATGGTCTGCCAAAGAGCACACCAGACGGCGGTGAGCATGGTGATCATGGCGACACCGCGCGCGGTGAGCAGCCTTGGTCGGCCACGCCCGTTGCTGGCGAGCACTGATTGGTTAGCCCCTGGTTGGCTCATGAGTCGGGACTCTGGGTTAGAGCGATGTAGGTGCTCTGGTCTCGTAGGTCCGCAGCGGCTCGGTCGGCAAGGTCATACAAGCCCCCAGCCATTGCCGAGATGGCCAATGTGCCGGCAACCGCCAAGCTCGTTGCGCCGATCATCAGGTTGCGGTTTGCTCGACTCGAGGGATTTGCTGGTGGGCCCGCCGATGCTTTGGTAGCTTCGCCCCAGAACACGCCGATCCAGATCTTTGTCATGGACAGCAGGGTGAGTGCGCCTGCGACAAGCGCCACGATGACGATCAGAGTTTGATCCGCATCGATCCCTGCTGAGATCACACCCAACTTGGCGACGAAACCAGAGAACGGGGGCAGCCCGGCAAGGCTCAACGCTGGGATGGCAAACAACACAGCGATGATCGGCCGCTTGAGCGCCAGGCCACCTGAGCGGTCGAGTGTGCTTGTGCCTTGATGGTTTTCGATCAGGCCACCGACCAGAAACAACACGGTCTTGACGGGCATGTGGTGGATAAGGAACAAGATGGCGCCAGCGGTGCCCGCTGCGGTGAACAGCCCTAGTCCCATAAGCATGTAGCCAATCTGGCTGATCACATGGAAGGACAAGATCCGTTTGACGTTGCTCTGCGCCAGAGCCCCAAAGGCTCCCACGATCATCGTGACGCCAGCAATGATCAGCATCGCAGGGCCGAGTTCGTCCATACCCGTGATCGTGTGGAATCGGATCATGGAGTAGATGCCGATTTTGGTAAGCAGGCCAGCAAAGACGGCGGTGATTGTTGTCGGAGCTGTTGGGTAGGAATCTGGCAGCCATGAAAAGAGTGGAAACATAGCGGCCTTGGTGCCAAAGACGATGAAGAACCATGCACCAATACCCAGTCGGGTTCAGTCGGAAAGCTCGGGGATGCGCTCGGCGAGCAAAGCCAGGTTCACGGTGCCGGTGGCGCCGTAGATGATGGCGAGGCCAAACAAGAAGAGAGCAGAGGCAAAGAGGTTCATAACCACATACGTCATGCCTGAGCGCACCTGGCCTCGGCGTCCCTGGTGCGTTAGCAGCACATAACTTGAGACGAGGATCAACTCAAATGCGACGAAGAGGGTGAACAGATCGCCCGTCAAGATAGCCAGTGACACACCCGAGGTCAGAACCAACAACAACGGCCCGGCCAGTTCAGGGTTCGCCCCCCAGGCAGTGCGGCGCTGGCCGATGGCGAACAACTCGACGACGAAGATGATCGCTAAGGCAATTGGCAACACGAGCGCGGCGAACAGGTCGGCGACGAGCACGATGCCGAGTTCGCGTGGCCAGTCGCCAACGCGCAGGGCAACGGAACCGTTGTTGGCGACTTCATACAAGATTGCAAAGGCACTTGCCGTCGCAGCCCCAAGCCCGAGCAAGGTGATGATGTCACGGGCGCGGGAGCGACTTCGCAGTACAAGCCCAGCCGCGGCCGCGATCAACGGCGCAATGACCGTGGTGCTGATCAACAGGTTCACGGCGCGGTCTTCTTGGAGTCTGCTGCGGCGATTCGCTGGTCCTCGAGGTCATCCTCGACAAGGTCATCGCCGCTAAACATTTGTTGGCGTCGGGCCAGCGCGAGCAAGAACAGTGTTAGTCCGAAGCCAATAACAATCGCGGTGAGCGCCAGCGCCTGCGGGACTGGGTTCGCCATATCTCTGGCAGTCGTTGTGTTCGCAATGGGCGGGTCGCCAGCGGGGCCGCCAACGCCGATCAATGAAAGGACTGCCGCATGGCCGAGCAATGAGAACCCCAACAGTATGCGGCTGAGCGAGCGAGCGGTGATCAGATAGATGCCGACCGAAGTGAGCGATCCGATGGCAAGAAGAAGTGCAAAGCTCATGTCAGGCCTCGGTCCCAGGATTGCTGGGCTCGCCGAAGGTGGCCTGGGCTGGTTCGGCCAGTTGCGTTGCGCCAAGCCCGTCGAGCAGCGCAATGATCAGTCCAACAACGACCGCAGTGACGCCAAGGTCGAACGGCAACGCTGACCCCGTCTTGACTTTGCCAAGCAACGGGAGTTCGGTCGACACGATCTTTTGGTCGAGAAGCTCGTGTCCAAAGAACAAGGGTGCGGCGGCGGTGACACAGATGATCGCGACACCCACCGCAATCAAGGTGTTGGCTCCAACGGGGTCTTGTAGTCCAGTGACGGTGCGAAGTGCAACGACGGCGCCGAATACCAGGCCGGCAGCGAACCCGCCACCTGGCTGGTTGTGGCCAGCGAACACGAGGTAGATGCCGGCCAGGATGGCCAGTGGGCTCGCTGCCTGAATTCCAAGGCGAGCAATAGGGGAGCGGGTGGCGATCATGTTGCAACCTCCTGCTGAGCCTTGTTGTCCGAAGCCTTGTCGTTGGGAGCCTTGTCGTTGGGAGCCTTGTCTTGTGATGTCGGCTGTGAGCTTGTGGCCAAGGCGGCAATGCCAAGAGCGACGACGGCCAACACGACAACCTCGCCAAGGGTGTCCAGCGCGCGCATGTCGGTCAGAATCACGTTGACGATGTTGTTACCACCACCGGTTTCCACACCCAGGCGCACTAGATCCTCGAGTGGCGCCTGGCCAGATGGTGAGGCGGTCGCCGCGGCTAAAGCACCCATTACCGCGACCCCAACGAGCAGCGACACGGCAAGGCGGACCGACCGCCAGGTGTTCGCGATACGGGGGAACTGTCGATTCAAATGGCCGAGCCCGGTCACGAAGCCGACCACGATGATCGTCTCGATAAGGAGCTGGGTAAGGGCCAAGTCGGGTGCACCGTGTACGACGAAGAGGCCGCTGACGCCAATGCCGACGGCACCGAGCGATAGGGCCGCGCCGAGACGAGATGTGACAAAGGCACTCGCGAGTGCAGTGAGCGAAACAGCCATCGCAAGCACCATCTGTAGTGGCTGATCCCACCACACGATGTGATCAAAGCCGAGGTCTGTGAAGAATGGGATCGTCGCCACTGCAGCCGTGAGTGACATGGTGGCCACGTAGACAGGAAGGGATCCATGCTGAATGAAGCGGGTAACCCGTCGCGATAATGCCAAGATGCCGTCGAGGCTCTGATCGGCAACCTTTGCACCACGAGGCTCGGGCCCGGTGGCTGGGGACGAAGATGTTTGAGTGCGCCGGATGAGCAAGGCGGCCAGGCCAACTCCCAGGACAAGGACGCTCATCGAGATCAAGAATGCGGTGGTGATGCCGGGCCAACGCAGTAGCGCGTAGACGCTCGACTTTTCGTTCAGTTCGGTTGCGGCCCTGCTCACGATGGCGGTGACATGGTCAAGGGCGATGAACCCAGCGACGCCTGTCAACGCCAGGAACGAGGCGGGGAGGGTCATAGCGAGACGTCGTTCGGCGACGGGCGTGTCTGGGCCCGGTCCAAAGACACACCACAGGAAGCGAGTGGTGTAGGCAACAGTAAAGACAGCGCCAAGGCCGACGGCGCCGACGGCGATGACCTTTTCGACTCCCTCCATGCCGAGAGTTGCCTCGATGGCGGCTTCTTTCGTGGTGAAGCCAAGCAGTGGCGGGGCTCCAGCCATGGAAAGCCCGGCAAGCACCGCAGCGCCGGTGGCGAACGGCATGGTCTTGAAGAGGCCGCCCAACTCGCTGATGTCTCGGGTCCCGGTGCGAACGTCGATCTCGCCGACGATCAGGAACAGGGTTGCCTTGAACAATGCGTGGGCGACCAGCATGGAGATTGCCGCGAACATTGACTTGCCGCTGCCGAGCGCGAGCAGCGTCACCAATAAGCCAAGCTGCGAGACTGTGCCCCAGGCCAGAATTAGTTTGGCGTCGACGTGGCGCAGCGCCCCGATGCCGCCCCAGAGCATCGACATGATGCCTAGGGTCAAACCAACGACTTTCCAGGCGTCGATGTCGACAAATGCGCTGCTGGTGAGCGCCATAAGAAGCACGCCAGCCTTAACCATGGTCGCCGAGTGCAGATACGCGCTGACTGGCGTGGGTGCAGCCATAGCTCCCGGAAGCCATACGTGGAAGGGCACCTGAGCGGACTTGGTTGCCACCGCGGTCAAGATCAGCAGAGCTGACACGTGGCCACTTGTGCCTGTGGCGGGGACGAGGTCGGTCAGGATCGTCGTGCCGGCGCTCTGGCCGAGCAGGAGAAGGCCGGCGAGCAGGGCCAAGCCGCCACCGCCGGTGATCATCAGCGCCCGTCGCGCTGCCTGCTGAACTTCGACCTTGGTGTCCTTGTGGCCGACCAGCAGGAACGAAGTCACCGAGGTGAGTTCCCAGAATATAAACAGTGTCCATATCGAGTCGGCAAGCACCAGGCCTAACATCGACGTCGAGAATGCCAACAGGGATGCAGCAAACCGGCCGCCGCCTGATGAACCTGGAGAGAAATAGCCAGTGGCGTACACGAACACGAGTGCCCCGATACCCGAAACGATTGCGGTCATCAGGAGCGCTACTGAGTCTGTTCGGAACCGGATTACCAGGTCGAGAGCCTCGACCCATGTGAATTCAAAGATCCTGGGTTCTGGGTTGGCGAACACATTCCAGGTCGCCCAGACGCCTGTGACTGCTGGCCCGATTGCGGCTACAACCAGAGCGGCGTGGACCGAGCGCCTTCCCGCCACGATGGCGGCAATAATCCCTGCGCCATGTAGGCCAAATAATGTCCACAGCAGATAGATAACTGTATACAGCTAATTGGCGACGCACAACTTAATTGCTATATCCAAAAGTATGTATTAAAGTATCTGTATGAGTTACGATACTTTCCGCAAGCACTATTTGTTGAACGCTCAAGAAGAGGTGGAGCTCACGCAACAGATCGAGGCTGCACGACTCGCACCCGGAGATGCAAAAGCGGTTCGAAACGGGCACGATGCCCATCGGCGCATGGTCGAATCAAACTTGCGATTGGCGATGAAGATGGCTCGCAAGCATCGTGCCCCAGATCATGTGGATCGTGAAGACATGATCCAGGATGCGATGATCGGGCTCGAGCGAGCCGTCGAGGACTTCGATTGGCGACGGGGCTATCGCTTCTCTACCTACGCGTCGTGGTGGATTCGACAGGCGATTCAGACAGGCCTTGAGCAGACGGCAGGGTCGGTTCGTATTCCCGCGCATCGTTCACAAGAACTGCATGCTGCGCTTCACCAAACGAATGGCAACCTTTCAGAGCTGTCGCCACGACTCGGCGCGACCATGGTGATGGCATCAATGTCGTCGCTCGATGCCCCGATGGCCGGTGACGGTGCTGGTTTGGGTGAGCGAGTTGCTGCAGGTGATGTCGATCCGCTGGACCATGTCATCTTGGCAAACGACCGGTTGGTGGTCCATGAGCTGGTGGGGACGCTGGACGACACGAACCGCTCCCTGGTCTCTCGCCGGTTTGGTCTCGGTGGCAACGACCCGGCGACATTCACTGAACTAGCACAGGAACTTGGCGTGTCGCCTGAGGCGGCGCGGCGGCGAGTGATCCGGGCCCTCAAGCGTCTCGAACCAGCCGCCGCGGCATTGGCGGCTTGACACCCGGCGACAATGACCGCAACGTTTACGTTTCTGGGCGGCTTGGCGCTGCTTCTGCTCGCGGGGAGCGTCGTTGTTTCGTCAGCATCGGCGATTGGGCGACACTTTGGGCTGACTCCAATGGTTGTTGGGCTAACAATCGTGGCTGCGGGGACAAGCGCCCCGGAATTAGCAGTCGTAGGTCAATCAGTAGCTGCTGGCGATACCGAGCTCGCCGTTGGGTCCGTTATTGGATCCAACATCGCCAACGTTCTACTTGTTCTCGGGTTGGCTGCCGCCTGCGGTGCGGTGAAGGTCGCGAACCGGGTCGTACGGGTTGATATCCCCGTCATGATTGGTGCGTCGGCTGCGCTTCTGTGGATGGCGCAGGATCAGCAGCTGTCGCGGTTTGAAGGCATCGCGATGTTGCTGGCGCTTGTGATCTTCGTCGCCTGGACGCTGTGGGCGAGTAAGGGTGCCGAGCTTGACGTGCTCGCGAACGCGTCAACCGACGCTGCTGACAGGCCGGAAGGGCGATCTACGCGTGTGTCGATCATGCTGCTGGCGCTGGGCGTGGTCGGGCTGGCGGTCGCGGCCCGGTTCGTCGTACAGGGCGCAGAGCAGATTGCTGCATCACTGGGTATTCCTGAGCTGATCATCGGGCTGACGATCGTTGCCATTGGCACCTCAGCTCCCGAGATAACGACGACGGTGATAGCGGCGCTCAATGGCCAACGCGAGCTCGCGGTCGGGAATGCCGTGGGTTCGAACATCTTCAACATCCTGCTGGTGTTCGGGGCGAGCACGACCTTTTCGTCGGGCGGTATAGCGATAGGAATCGATGCAGTGCAGCTGGATTTACCGATCATGTTGGCTGCGGCGTTCGCTTGCCTGCCAATGGTCGTGTTTGACAACAAGCTCGATCGTTGGGAAGGAGCAGTGTTCGTTGCGTACTACCTGGCATACGTGTTGTTCTTGGTCTTGGACGCAACGGGGCATCGCGCCAAGGATCCCTTTGTTTTCGTCATGATCGCCTTTGTTGGTCCGCTGACGATTTTTACGGTGGCAACCATCACCGTTCGACAGCGGCGCAGGGCGCAGGCCAGCGGGACTCGCAATACTGGCAAAGCAATTAGTAGGTAGGGATATATGCATTCCTGTATATGTTTATAAAGCAAACCAACGAACGACCTAGGGAGCTGAAATCGAGCCGTTGCTACTACCTATGACATGGATGGTCCGGAGCTCGCTTCATGCAATCCGCTTTGGGTCGACCGGCTCCTGGCCCAGAGCCATGATCTTTGGACCATTGTGGTTGCTGGTCGCCGTCGAGCATGAGTTGCGATACCGCCTTAACTATGTCGGGTTTGCAATACATGGCGATCGCTGATGCAGAGCCAGTGGAGCTTCGTTTCTAACCACTCTCTGGTGTTGGCAGCGCTTCATCAGAATCCCGACGCTCGACAGCGCGACATCGCTGACACGGTAGGGATCACGCAGGGCGCTGTGCAACGGATCCTTCACGATCTTGCAGAGAGCCGCCACGTCAGCGTCGAACGCATCGGGCGACGAAACCGCTATCGCGTCGACCCGCAGGCACCCATGCGTCATCCGCGCCTGAAAGGCGTCGAGGTAGGCGACCTGCTTGATGTCCTCACTGGAGCGCCCCGAACCGGGCACGCGGCATGAACCTGAATCCGCCAACAGAACATCAGCTGCTGGTCTTCTGGTTTGGGCTTCTTGTGATCCTGGTGACTGCTCGGGTCTTGGGCACCTTCATGCAACGCATCGGCCAGCCGTCGGTCGTCGGCGAACTGGCTGCCGGTCTCGTGCTCGGCCCGTCGCTGCTTGGCAAGATCACACCCGGTGTATTTGATTGGCTGTTCCCTGCCGACGATGCCCAGACCGCCATGTTGTTCACGGTCGGCTGGCTCGGCGTGATGCTCCTGCTTGTCGCAACCGGGTTTGAGACCGATCTCGGATTGATTGGGCGCCTTGGCCGCGCCGCCACGTTTGTTTCTGCTGGCTCACTTATCGTGCCGGCTGCGGCTGGGTTGCTGGTTGGCTGGTTTATCCCGGAGGCGTTCGTGGGCGATGGCACACAGCGCTACATCTTCGCCATGTTCATCGCTACAGCATTATCGATCTCGTCGCTGCCGGTGATTGCCAAGATCCTGTCGGAAATGGGATTGATGCGGCGAAACTTTGGACAGCTCACGCTCGCCGCAGGCATGGCGAACGATGTAGTCGGCTGGGTTGCCTTGGGCTTCATTGCTGGCCTCGCGCAGGCTGGCGGCGTCGACCTTGGCAAGTTGGCCTTCACAGTCGGTGGCTTAATCATCTTCTTCATCGCCGCCTTCACGATTGGCCAGCGCGGCGTCGACGCGGCGCTGCGACGGGTTCGTGCCAATGGCGAGGACCCACTCTCTGGGCTGACCGTCATCTTGATTACCGCGTTGACCTTCGGCGTCATCACCCAATGGCTTCACGTCGAAGCAGTGCTTGGGGCCTTTGTCGCAGGTGTGATTCTGGCCCGCTCCCGTTTCGGAGATCACGAACTGATCAAGCCGCTCGAGACCATGACCGCTGCAATCTTTGCGCCGGCGTTCTTCGCCACCGCGGGGCTGCGCGTCGACGTTGGGCTCTTGGCTGACACCGAGACGTTCGTGTGGGCCGGCCTAGTCCTGCTCGCCGCATCGCTGTCGAAATTCTTGGGCGCGATTATTGGAGCACGGATGTCGTTGCTGCCGATACGCGAAGGTGCCGCACTTGGTGTTGGCCTGAACGCTCGGGGTGCGCTCGAAATCGTCATCGCAACAGTCGGCCTGTCGCTGGGTGTGCTCAACGATCGCTCGTACACGGTGATCGTGTTGATGGCTATGGCGACTTCCATGCTCGCTCCGCCGCTTCTTCGCAAAGTGCTCGCTGGATGGGAAGGTGACCCCGAAGAGCGTCGTCGTATCGATCTCGAGACTCAACTCGCAGCGAATACCGTTGTGACCGGTGGTCGAGTGCTACTCCCGACGACCGGGGGTCTGTCATCGTTGCTTGCTGCTCAGCTGGTTGGCTTAACCTGGCCAGAGCAGACCGAAATCACCCTGTTCACCGCTGGCGATACCGATGTGGACAACGTGGCCTTGCGAAACGTTCTGCCAAACCATCAGGTTCGACACATAACTGATACGAGCGGCGACGGTGTAGCTCCAGCGATTTTGGCTGAGGCCCGGCTGGGCTATGACGCCGTTGTCATGGGTTCGGCGCTGGAACCGGAAAGTGCGAACACCCTGTCGTGCTTGGTGACGGCGGTATCTGCGTTGTCACCAGTTCATGCTGTCGTTGTTCGGCGCCCCGAGGGTTCACAATTGCCCTGGGCTTTTGCCCGGGCAGTCGTCCCACTTAGTGGCAGCATGTCGAGTCGAGGCGCGCAGGAGATTAGCGCCTACCTGTCGAGCAACATTGGCACCCACCTCCATCAACTCCATGTGCATACAAACGAGCACCCGACGTTGAACCGAGTACTTGCCGACCACGGTCCAACAAGTCAGCCCGTTCGTAACGTGTTGCATGGGGCAGCCGAGTTTGCGACTGCAGCCGGAGCAAATCACACCACCACCAGCGAACCTGCCGCCAATGCTGCGGTACATATCGCCGCCAGTGTGAAGGAGTTAGGAGCGGACCTGGTTATTGCGTCGGGCACGAACCGCGGTCACCACAACTCGCTTTTCCTTGGGCACACGATCGACCATCTCCTGCATGAGGTCGACACCACGTTGGTGTTGGCCATTGCGCCAGCAGATCACGACGAGAATTCAGCCACCGACCCAGACGAAACCGACCTGTCGACGCCGACCGAACTGACGAGAGCTTGACCTCAGTGTTAGAACACTAACGATCCAATACATATACTTAAATAATGCCGTTGACCATGCCGGAGCCATCGATCCCATCGTGGACGTTCCTGACGAATCACGCCCATGTGCTCATAGCTCTGAGCCGCAACTCTGATCTTCGTCAAAAGGACATCGCATACAACGTCGGTATTACCGTCGGGGCCGTTCACAGGATCTTGGCCGAGCTCGAAGCCGCCGGCTATTTGACTAGCGAGCGGGTTGGCCGTCGTAAGCACTATGAGGTCAATACCAAGATGCCCATGCGGCACCCGCTTGAAGACCAACACACCGTGCACGATCTCATTTCGTCTCTCGAGCAATAGGCCCTGTTTCAGTAGAACCGTGCACCCGATGGGGTTAGTGCCCGAGCGCGGCGATCGAGCGAAGGCCTGGATTGCTGAGCGCACCGGGAACTGGCCGCCTGATGAACGGTCCGTTGCGTCTTGACCAGACGTTGGTTCCGAATGATCAACGCAGCATCGAGATCGATGTCTGGCCACAGCGCAACGGTGTGCGGCTCGACCACGGTGAAAGAGACAAGCTTGTCGGTGGCGCAGCCGGGCAAGAAGAAACCCGGCCAGAAGCAGGCCAAGCAGAAAAACGGGAAGTCGAACCTTGGCGACCGACTCGGTGACATTCTCGAAGACGTGCTCGATCTGTAGGTCCTAGCTCGGGGTCAGCGTTGCAGTTGTCTTTCGCATCTGGCGGGCCAGGCTGATCATGGCGAGCTTGAAACCACCTGCGCCGAGCCGGCCAACGATCGGCGCAAGAAATTGAGGCACGTACGGCACCCACACGTCCTCGACCCACGTGAGCTTGGAGCCTGCATTGGAAGCGGGTTCGGTGACAAAGCTGGCAGTGCCGGTGAGCACCGGCCCAAGCTTGTTAACCGTGCAGGTTCCGCGCTGGTGCTCGTCGGACCAGTCGATGGCGGCGACTTGCATGCGGTCTTGGAGCGTCAGTGGCCCAACACCAGTCCAGGCGATAAACCCAGCACCAATTGCCAGGGGGTCACCAGGTTCAACTTCTACACGCGTCGCCGGGATCCAGGCGGCATGGCCTGCCCAGTCGACAAGCTCGTCCCACACTGCCCGAGACGAACCCTCAAACCGGTGATGAATGGTAAACACAACCTTTGCCATTCAACCAGCGTGACACGGGCTGCAGCGGCGGTGTCGGGTCTAACCGCGGTGCAGGTGTCTACTGGTCCTCCCAGTCGCCTGGTGATCCGGCGACGGTGATGCGGCGCATAACTCTTCGGTCGTTTGCAATGTCGTACCCGAGCAGCCGATGCAACGTTGTGCGGTTGTCCCAGACGACCAAGTCGTTGACCTGCCATTGGTGTTGGTACACAAGGTCGTGCACCGAAAGTTGTGCCTCTATTTCGGCGAACCACACCCGGCTCTCGACAGGGTCTCGGCCAACGATGTGCGAGGCATGGGCGCCCATGTAGAGCGACTGCGAGCCGTCGGCATTGCGGCGCACCCAGGGGTGTTTGACCGGTGGGTACTTGGCCCGCTCATCGTCGGTCATTGGCTCCATATGACCTGGGTTGTTCGCTCGCGAGTACTCATAGCTATGGACAAGCTGCAGCGCTTCAATCTCGGTGCGTTGCTCCGCAGGTAACAGGCCAAGCGTCTTGCGCATATCAGCAAACTGGGTCTGCCCGCCCCGCTCGGTGACCTCGACTGCGTAGAGCATCGTGCACAGTGCCGGGATCTCTCGAAACGAGCTGTCGGTGTGCCAGCGTTGCGTGCCCTGCAGAAAAACGGCTTGTGGTTCGTCGACCTCGACCAGGCCTCCATCGGGGCGAACATTGCTCAGGTTGAAGATCTCAGGATGGTCGGCGTGCCGTTTGTCGGGTTCAGGCAGTATCTCGAGTTCACCAAACGCTCGACCCAACTGCACGAGTTGTGCAGGTGAGATCGTGCCGGTGTTGGCATCGTCGCTGCGGAAGATGAGTACCGCATGAGACTGCAAGCCCTGTGCGAGCCGTTCAACAAACGCAGTGGTCGGCGTAGCGGCGGGGTCAAAGTTGCGCACGAAGGCGCCAAGAGGGGCCGCCAGAGGATCGAACTCAATCATGCGAACTGCGACACGCAGTCGTCGCGTGCCGGTTGCACTGGCGAGAAGTCACGAGCGGCGTAGTACTCCGGCCTCTCGTAGGACTCACCTCGGTTGTCGACGGGGCAGACATTGACGTAGAGCAGCAGGCGGCGTAGCGGGCTGATGTTTACCGACGAGCCGTGAACGACGGTCATGTCCATAAGTAGCATCGACCCGGCCGACCCGGTGATCGTCTCGAGGCCGTAGCTGTCAACCAACCGGCTCATCGTGTCGTCGGTGATGTCGTAGCGATACTTGGAGACGGCCTCAAAGTCGGGCGAATCGGGATCCAACGCAGCTGTTGAGACCAGCCCTTCTCGGTGGCTACCTGGGACGGCCAGCAACGGCGCGTTGACATGCGAGACGTCGTCAAGGAAGACTGCAATCATGATGCCTCGGGGATCGGGTACACCGTCGACACGGTGATAGGTGCCGAAGTCTTGATGCCAGGCAACGATCGACCCGTTCGTCTGTTTCATATTGATACGAGACTGGTGGACAAAGAAGTCGTTATCGAGCAGTTGCTGACTCGCGGCCACGAGCTTCGGGTGCCGGACAAGCGCACCGAGTCGTTCGTCGAACAGGTGCATACCCCAGCACACATGAGGTGAACCGTCGGCTTCGCGCCCGACCTCGGGACCGGGGCGTTCGAGCACCTGCAGCGCTGCTGTCTGCAGCACCGTGAGCTCGGCGGCCGAGAACACGTCGGGTAGCACGACCCAACCGCGGTTTTGATAGGCAGCGACTGTCTCATCAGAAAGTGTCATCTGGTCGCACCTTCCTGTATGGCTGAGATGCCAGATGACAAGGCCGCTGTCATCAGGCCAATGTCGTAGCTGTAGCTGACCATTCGGAAGCCTCGTCGAACCCAGTCGACCCCGGTGCCAACATCGCCGGCTAGACAGGCAGCCGCCTTGTTGTGGCTCTCGCATGCGTTGAGGATCGCGTCGATTCCTGCCTGCATCTTTGGGTGGTTTGTATCGCCGGGGACGCCGAGTGAAAGCGACAAGTCGCCGTGGCCCAGATGGGCAACGTCAACGCCTGGGACCGACATGATCTCTTCGGCATTGGCGACACCTTGGGCGGACTCGATAAGGACGCACACCATGGTGCGATCGTGCGCACCCTCGATGATGTCGGGCACCGTGCTGGCGCTGTAATCGTCGTGAGCGCCGCCAAACATGGCACCGCGTTGGCCACTGGGCGGGTAACGAGTCAGACGCACGAACTCTTCGGCTTGCTCGGCTGTCTCACACATTTGAAACAACATGCCCATGGCGCCCAAATCCAGCAGCTGGGCGGTGTGCTCATGGGTGGTTGCTCGAGGCCGAACGAGTGGCACGATGTCGAGACCGCGGCACAACGCGAGTTGATGCTTGATCTCGCTATAGGAGAAGCCGCTGTGTTCCATGTCGTAGAACACGAAGTCGGCACCCGCTCCCTGCAAGATCTGTGGCAGGCCGGCACTGAGAAACTCAAAAACCATTGTGCCGTACAACGTCTCGCCGGCGGCCAGCCGGTCTTTTACGGGATTCGGTCGCATGACAGCGAAGCTAGTTTGTGGGAACTCATTAGTTCTAGGCGGCCCCGGCGCTGACTCTCAAATACTCGACGGTCACCGGCTTAGGCCGGCACGGTCCTCGCCGGCACCATGCGTGATCAGCGAGACTCACAATGTGTCCCAGCGCCTGTCCGAACATCACGGTGTCGTCGCCCACCAAACCAGCGGTCGCGTCGAGTACGACGCCGCGGGGACCTCCTGGGTCAGATGTGACCTGAGGACCCGCCGTCAACGCTGATGGCCTGGCCGTTGATGTACGCAGCAGCGTCGGAGCACAGGAAGACCACGGCGTTGGCTACCTCTTCGGGAGTGCCATAACGCCCAACGGGGACACCTTTAGAGTTGTTGGCCATGATCTCTTCTTGTGACTTGCCGGTTGAGTCGGCGAGTTCGCTGGCAGCACGATCCCACATAGCGGTGTGGATCAGGCCTGGCAGTATTGAGTTGACGAGCACCCCATCTCGCCCGTACTTGCCGGCGAGCGCCTTGGCGGTTGAGATCATTGCCGACTTGGTCGCTGCGTAGTCGATCAAGGCGGCGTTGGGGTACAGCGCTCCGACCGTAGAGATCATGACGATGCGCCCCCATTGTTGAGCTCGCATACGCGGGAGTACATAACGGGTGCATCGGACCGCCGACATCATGTTGAGCTGGAAGAGCTGTTCCCAGTCGGCGTCGTCCATGTATAGGAAGTTGCGTGACGGCGATGCACCAACATTGTTGACCAGGATGTCGACATCGCCCATGTCTGCTGTTGCTCGTTCCAGAAAGGCGTTGGTCGAGTCGGCGTCGCTCATGTCGGCGACATAGCCACGAGTCGTGTCGCCGTAGGCCGCCAGTTCGTCGACGGCGTCTTGGCCCCGGGCGCAGAACGCGACCGTTGCACCATGATCGGTGAGCAGCCGAACCGTCGCTGCGCCAATACCCATGCTCGCCCCTGTCACGATGGCATTTCGCCCCGTGAGGTCAAGATCAATCATTATGTTTCTCCCAATATCGCCGTCGACGTCTTCACGCCACCGGGAGAGTGTCTCGGAAGCACTACCCGCTCGTCAAACCGCTGACGATTAGCGCACTGTTGCAACCGGCCACCAAGATAGCGAAGCCGACCTGGGGGAACTGACCGTGAGCTATGAAACGATTCTGACCGACGTTGTGGATGACGTATTGGTCATCACAATGAACCGGCCCGAAAAACTAAATGCCTGGACACCTAAAATGGGCCTTGAGATGGCTGCGGCCGTCACAGCGGCGAATGACGACGGCAACATCATCGCGATTGTGGTGACCGGAGCCGGTCGGGGCTTCTGCGCTGGTGCCGACATGTCCGAGGTATTCCAGGCACAACTTGACGGTGATGAAGAAGACCGCACGCCGCTCGACTGGGTTGGCCTGATGCGCTCATGTAAACCGATTATTGCCGCAGTCAATGGCCCAGCGATCGGTGTTGGACTCAGCCAGCTCATGTCGATGGACCACATCATTGCTGCAGCCGGTGCCAAACTCAGCCTGCGATTTGTCAAGGTGGGTGTCGTACCCGAGTTGGCGAGCTCACACCTTGTCCCTATGCGCGTTGGCTTCGGCAAAGCCAGCGAGCTCATGCTTACCGGCAAAACGATCTTGGCAGAAGAAGCAGCCGAGATTGGGCTGATCGACCAGTGCGTCGAACCCGAGCACTTGCTCGACGCCGCCCACGAAATGGCGCATGCCATGGGCGAGAATCCGCAAGCGTCACTGGCTTTCACCAAACAGCTTCTGACCAGGAACATGAGCGAAGCGTCGCTCGACGATGTTCAACGCCTAGAGCTCAAACTGCTGAACCAGGCCTATGAAACACCGGAGCACAAGGAAGCGATCGCAGCGTTCCTGGAAAAGCGCGAACCCGACTTCAAGGCAGCACGCGGGTAGTCCGAGTTTCGGTTCGAGCTGGCTAGGAACCAATCGCGTCGTAGGCAGCGGTGACCAGGTTGATGCTGCGGAAGTCGCCGGTTAGACCAGCGTCCATTCGGTTCATCATGTACGCAATCGTCATCGACCGTTCGGTGTCGACGATGATCGACGAGCCACCCCAGCCGCCCCAATAGGCGATCTTTCCTTCGGGAAGAAAGGGCGCTCCTTCTGACGGCATTGCGTAGCCCATACCGAAGCGGACGGGCAGGCCAAGCACCAAGTCGGTGCCATAGGCCTGCTCGTCGAAGATCTTGTCGATGGTCTCTGAAGACAGCAGTGTCGTGTCGCCGACCCGGCCGCCGTTCGCAACGATTGCTTGAACCTGTGCTACCGAACGAGCATTGCCATGACCATTGGCAGCACCAATACAGGCTTTGCGCCATGGCGTTTCCCATGCGATCTCGGCGCTTGGGGCTGGGCCGGTAAAGGTCTTGATTGCGATGCTCTCCATGTCGAGGGTTGCCAGGTCGATGGGCAGATCCGCTGGCGGTATGACGTTTGCGATGCGCCCGAACTCGCGTTCATCGAGGCCGATGTGGAAGTCGGCCCCGAGCGGCCCGGCGATCTCTTGGGCAAAGAAGTCGCCAAGCATGCGACCGTCGATTCGGCGGATGACCTCGCCGATCAGATGGCCCTGATTCAGCGCGTGATAGCCCGAAGCGGTGCCGGGCTCCCACCATGGGGCCTGGGCCGCAAGCATCGACGTGGACTTATCCCAGTCATAGATGTCTTCGGTTGTCACAGGTTGGGCCCATGCAGACACGCCCGAGGTGTGGCTCATGAGATGGCGAACCTCGATGTCGGCCTTGCCGTTCTGTGCAAACTCGGGCCAATAGGTGGCGACAGGTTCATAGAAGTCGAGATGACCGCGCTCGACGAGCAGCAGCGCAGACAGGAAGGTCATGGTCTTGGTGGTCGACCAGACGTTCGTGATCGTGTCTTGTTGCCACTCTGTTGTTTTGGCCTCGTCGGCGTGGCCGCCCCAAATATCGACGACGGTCTCGCCGTCAATCGTTACACATACAGATGCACCGACGTCTTCACCCGAGTCCAGGGTGTCGCTGAGCAGCAAACCCATCTTCTCGAATCGAGCGTCAGCGATCGTTCCCTTGATGTCGGCCATAGCCAAGCCTCCCACGCGAATTGATCCCACTCTGACTCGACTGCCGATTTTGGGGTCATGAAGGCGCCCGTTTGGGTGCTTCGGTCACCCCAATGTCGACGGAGCTGTCATCCTGCCATGTGCCGGACGGCGCCGAGCAGTACCGAAGCCCCTCGTTCGGCTTGTTCCAGGGAGATGTTCTCGGCCTCGTTGTGTGACAGGCCATCGTCGCACGGCACGAAGATCATCGACGTCGGATAATGAGCGGCGACGTAGCAGGCGTCGTGCCCGGCACCGGAGACCATCCGTTGGTGGCTGAAGCCGAGTGCTTCTACCGACGCTTCGACCGCAGCGATGCAGTCGTCGTGGAACTTCACAGGGGGTGAGTCGTTATCGACATGAATCGCGGTCGTGACCCCGTGACGCTCGACCTGTGCGCTCACGATGTCTCGCATTGCTGCGTCCATGGCCATGAGCGTGTCGCCGTCGGGGTTGCGCATATCGAGCGAAAAGGTGATCTTCTCGGGGATGGTGTTTGGCGAGATGGGCTCGCTTCGGAACTGGGCGAACGTGGCGCGAGCCCAAGGTGCGTGCTCGTTCGCTAGCGCATAGACACCGCCCAGAATGTCGCCGAGTGCTCGCGCCGGATCTTTGCGTACGTCCATGGGTGTTGGTCCCGCGTGGGCGGGGTGTCCGCCGAGTTCAACGGTGTACCAACGGAAACCCTGGACGGCGGTGACGATGCCGATATCAACCTGGTCAGCTTCCAGGATCGGGCCCTGCTCGATGTGCAGCTCAAACGCAGCGGTGTATGGGCGGGGTCGTGCCGCAAGGTCGCCGTCCCAGCCGAGCCGAACGAGTTCTTCGCCAACAGACACGCCGTCGAAGTCCTGATGCTTGAGGGCCTGCTCAAGTGGTAACGCCCCTCCCCAGACTGCTGAGCCCATCATCGATGGTTGGAAGCGAGAGCCCTCCTCGTTCGTCCACACGACGATTTCGAGTGGAGCTTCGGTCGTGACGCCAAGATCGTTCAAGGTCTCGATGACCTCGAGCCCGCCCAAGACGCCGTACACGCCGTCGAAGCGCCCGCCGGTCGGCTGGGTGTCCAGGTGCGACCCGGTCATGACAGGTGCCAGGTCCGGATTGGTGCCAGCGCGCGTCGCAAACAGATTGCCGATCTCGTCAAATTCGAACGTGCAGCCGGCGTTGGCCGCCCATGACATGAATAGGTCCCGGCCTTCTTTGTCATCGTCGGACAGGGCCTGGCGGTTTGACCCGCCGGCCACACCGGGGCCAATTTCGGCCATATCCATCAACCGTGACCACAGGCGGTCACCGTTTACTCGATTAGCTGTCATGGCCTCACGGTAGGCGATTTCGATCCAGCTGTGGGATCGTGGAACGATCAGGAGACACAACTTCGGGGGACAACATGGGAATCTGTGACGGCAAGGTAGTCATCGTGACTGGCGCAGGCCGGGGGATTGGACGCGGCCATGCGATCGAGTTCGCCCGCCAAGGAGCCAAGGTCGTGGTGAACGACCTGGGTGGCGCCCGAGACGGCGAAGGCGGCGACCTGACGCCAGCCCAGGAAGTTGTCGCCGAGATCGAGGCCATGGGCGGCGAGGCGATTGCCAACGGCGACGATGTCTCGAGCTGGGATGGCGCGGCTGACATGGTCAGCCAGGCCGTCGAGCACTTCGGCGTGCTGCATGTCCTGGTGAACAATGCTGGCATTCTGCGCGACCGGATGCTGGCGAATATGACCGAAGACGAGTGGGATGCCGTCATCAAGGTGCATCTCAAGGGCACTTTTGCGCCGGCTCGGCATGCCGCTGCGTATTGGCGCGACATGATCAAGAAGGACACGCCGGTTGAGGGCGCTGCGCTGATCAACACCAGCAGCACATCGGGCCTGTTCGGTAACCCGGGACAGACCAACTACGGCGCGGCCAAAGCCGGAATTGCGTCGTTCTCGATCACCGCTTCAGCCGAGCTGGGCCGTTACGGCGTGACGGTCAACTGCATCGCTCCGGGCGCTCGTACCCGCATGACCGAGGACCTGCCCTATGGGCAGCAAGACATCGAGAAAGGCACATTCGACTTCGTACATCCCGACAATGTTGCACCCACCGTCGTCTGGTTAGGGTCGAACGAACCCGCTGCTCGGGAGATCACCGGCCGAGTGTTCCTGGTCAATGGCGGAACAATTAGCTGCATGGAGGGCTGGGAAGGTGGCCCCAAGGCCAGAAAGGATGACCGTTGGGACCCCGCTGAACTCAGCGACGTGATCCCCGGCCTGGTCGCCCAGGCCAAAGAAAACGTCATGACTCGGCGCCGTCGCCCCAGCTAGGGACTCGTTGGCTAGGCGAGGGCGACTTTAGCTGCGTCTGCGATCTGGGTGATTGCGTCCTTGCCTGCATCGCACAGAGGGGCGAGCTGGAAGAAGGCATGGACCATGCCGTCATAGTTGATATAGGCCACGTCGACACCGGCAGCTTCGAGCGTCTGCGCATAGGCGATGCCTTGGTCGCGCAGCGGGTCGAACTCGGCGGTGATCACGACTGCTGGTGCTAGGCCCTCGTGTGACTCGGCCAGCAACGGCGATGCTCGCCAGTCGAGCGGGTCGGGCGTGTAGTTATCCATGAACCAGTCCATGGACTCTTTGGTCAGCAGATAACCCTCACCATTGTCGGTCATCGACGGCGAGGCATCGTTCACATCGACATGGGGGTACACGAGCAATTGCGCTGCCAAATTGATGCCAGCATCTCGGGCCATCAGGGCAAGCACCGCAGCGAAGTTTCCGCCAGCTGAGTCCCCGGCGACAGCCAGCTTGCTTCCCAGACCGAAGTTGTCCCGATCGGCGTCGAGTGTCTGGAAGACAGCCCAAGCATCGTCGAGGCCAGCGGGAAATGGATGCTCCGGAGCCAGGCGATAGCCGACCGAAACAACGGTTGCCCCGGACTCGAGCGCAAGCTGTCGACAAGGTTGATCGTGCGTTTCGAGGTCGCCCAGGACGTACCCGCCACCGTGAATGAACATCAGGATGCCGTGTGGGCCGTTGTTACTGTAAATCCGGCAGGGCACACCAGCGATCACAGAGTCCTCGACCCGGTAGAGCCCGGGTCCAGGCCCGGCTACGTTGGCTAACGCCTGTAATCCGGCCCGACGGTCAGCGACGGACTGCTCGGAAATTGGAGGGAGTTTCGCTGCGGCGGCGTTGGAGGCGTCGACGAGAGGAGCGATTTGTGGATCGAGAGGCATGATCAAGTTTGCAGCGCGCCTAGCTCCACAAGCAACTCAGGACACAGGTATATGGCGAGGCTCGACCAAGTATTGGTCCAGGTCGGCTTGGCGCGTCCAGTCGTAGAAGTCAACGTTGCGGTAGGGGGAGTTGACCACAATGCGACCGCGGGTGTTGCGGTAGTAGGTCGACATGCCGGGATGTGTCCACACCATGTTCTCATGGGCAGCATCGACCCGGTCGTTGTATTCGGCGTGCACATCGGGGCGGATGTCGACGCTGCCGAGTTCGCCAGCCGCCATCTGTTCGATCAGGTCGATGATGTAGTGCATCTGCATCTCGATGACATTGATCAGGCTGCCGCCGTGTCCTGGTTGCAGGTTGGGGCCGTACAGCGTGAAGAAGTTCGGGAAGCCTGGAACGGTCGTGCCCAGGTATGACTTGGCGTTGTCGTCGTCCCAGGCCTCGCGAAGTGATCGACCGCCGCGGCCAACAGTCTCATAGGTGTTGATGAAACGCAGCACATCGAAGCCGGTCGCGATGATCAGCACATCGGCTTCGAATACGTCACCGGTCTCTGTGTGTACAGAGTTGGCGTCGACGGACGTGATGCTGTTGGTGACCAAGCTGACGTTCTCGTTGCGAAGCATGCGGTACCAGCCGTTGTCCATCAGCATGCGTTTGCCGAAGGGCGGATATTTCGGAACGACAACATCGAACAGATCCTGACGGTCACCGAGTTCATCGCGGATGTAACGCTCGAAGAAGCCACGGTGGCCGTCATTGGTTGCGTTCAGCGAACGGTCGCTGTGTTCCCAGTTAGGGTCCTTTTGCAGCGCCGAATGGTTCCGGTCGTTGAATGTCCAACCAAGACGCACTCGGTACCACGCCTGATAGATCGGGTTCTCGCGCAGAAGGAACCGCAACGCCTCGGGAACAGGTCTGCGGAACTGCTCAAACGGTGCAGCCCAATGGTTCGAACGTTGGAAGATGGCGAGCGATTCGACCTGGTCCTTGATCAGCGGAGCGATCTGCATACAACTGGCCCCATTACCAATGATCGCCACCCGTTTGCCCTCGAGTTCGACATCATCACGCCACCGAGCGGTGTGAAACGATGGGCCTTGGAACGAATCGAGCCCTTCGATGTTGGGCATAACTGGCGGATTGAAGATCCCGGCACCACTGATAACGATCGTCGCATGTTGGACCTCTACGGACCCGTCGGCTCGCCGAATCGTGACCTCCCAGTCTTGCTCTGTCTCGCGGTATTCAGCTCGCTCGACGGTGGTGGCGAGTTCGATCTTGGGGCGAAGATCGAACGTCTCCACGACATGGTTCAGATAACCCCACAGCTCGTCTTGCAACGCAAAGAACTCAGGCCAGTCGTGCTGCAGGAAGGAGAACGAGTACAGATGGTTTGGTGTGTCGACACCGGCGCCTGGATAGGTGTTCTCGAGCCATACACCGCCGATGTCGTCGTTTCTTTCGAGGACGGTGAACGGGATATTTGCTGCCTGCAGGTGTACAGCGGCGCACAAGCCGGACACGCCAGCGCCAATAACGATGGCGCTAAAGCCCTCGGGCACCTCGATTGGATTCGTGGCGATTGGCTGCTGCCCGAGCTGCGATTTGGTGAAGGGTCCGTAGATGTCTGGGATCTCTTCGTCCATCGCTACGTGCAACATTTTCACGAGTAGTGCGGGGTCAGGGTCAGCGATCGCAACCGGTCGACCGTTGCGCCAACCGAGCATCGCTTCGAGCGCAGCGTCGCGGACCTCGGTCTGGTGATCTGCTCGGAGTCCGCCGGTGTCGTTGTCGCCCATTCCCTGCTGACGTCGAGGACGATACGGGTCCTCGAGCCAGTGCATCTCGCCAGTGAGCTGGACCAGCACCATCAGCAACGTAGGAATATTGGCTACCTGCACAGCAGCGATGTACTGCTCTTCTTCGGTGGCCGTCATGGGGGTGTCGGGCGGAGTGAACATTTCTCGAACGTACTTTGTGGACGCTGCGCATTTGGCATCAAGCTGCGAACCATGCTGCGCTTGTGGCATGACGAATGGGGAACAATGCTGACCGGAGCTCACTACAAGGCGTCGCTCGATGACGGCCGCCAGACCTACTTTGAGGGCGAAAAGATTGATGATCTAGTTGGTCATCGGTTGCTGGGCCAGACCGTCGACATCACGGCCAAGGCGTACGACAACTTTTATGACCCTGCACCCGATGCCGTTTCTCCGCTGTTGAGCGTGCCGCAGTCTGCCGATGATCTGCGGGAACTTATTCCCATGCTGCACCATGCCGGAATGATGGCGCACGTCACCTCGTCATCGATCCAGACGTTGAAGACGGCAGCGGGCCGTATGGACGGCGTCAAGCCCGACTACATCGAGCGCATTGGTCACTACATCGATGAGGCACAGCGAGGCGATGTGCGGATCACGCAATGCATCACCGACGCCAAAGGCGATCGGTCGAAGAAACCGTCGGCCCAGGATGACCTCGACAGCTATACCCGTGTGGTCGACCGACAACGAGACGGTGTCGTCATCCGGGGCGCCAAGTTGCACATCACCGGAGCGTCGTTTGGACATGATCTGCTGACGATCCCGACCAAGGCCATGAAACCAGGCGAAGAGGATTGGTCGATTGGGTGCATCGTGCCGGTGAACGCCGAGGGCGTGAAGATCATCAACACCACCTATGCGCCACGCCACGATGACGTGCGCACGTTCCCTGTTTCTGGCAACTATCACTATCCCGAGGGATTCGTGATCTTCGACGACGTCTTCGTTCCCCACGAGCGAGTCTTCCTTGATGGCGAAACCTCGATGGCAGCGGTGTTCGCGCACAGCCTTGGTTTGTGGGAGCGGCTCGGTGGCTTGTCGGCCTTGGTTGAAGAGTGTGATGAGCTGGTTGGGTTCGCTCAACTCGTTGCCGAGTCCAATGGCACGGCCGGCATCTCACACATCAAGGAAAAGATCAGCGAGATGATCATTCACGCCACCCTGGTTCGTGCGTCACTCGAGGCTGCCATCATGAATTGCAGCATCGGACCGGACGGCGCCGCGTTCCCCAATGAGCTGTTCGTGAACGCTGGCAAGTTCCACGCCGCAGCGAACTACAACCTGATGGTGCGCCATTTGCACGACATCGCCGGCGGCGCAGTGCTGACGGCTCCGTCGCCAGCAGACTTCGAGAATGCCGAGGTTGGTGATCTGGCCCGCAAGTACATGTCGACCGGCAACGGTGTCGACGGTGAATATCGAGCGAACCTGATGCACGCCATTCGAGATCTGACTGCCGATGCGTACGGTGGCTGGAAGTTCGTGACCAATCTGCAAGCCGGCGGTGGTCTCTACGCCCAACGCATCGTGACCCGCCGCCATTACGACATGAACGGCGCCAAACGTAAGGCGCTGCATGTCGCTGGCCTGTCAGAGGACGACGCTAGCTAACTGATTCTTGGACGCGCCGAAGTCGCCGCGGTTGCGGTGTTTCGGTTGCGGTGTTTCTTGTCGGTGCGGTCAACACTGTTGGCTTTGTGCTTTTTCGATGTCGGTGAACTCAACGCTGAGAGTGCCCGCACCGTTCGATCACAAGTCGCCTTGCAAGAAGCCAGAAGACTCGCTCACCAACAGGGTCCGCCGCTCACAGGGCCGACCCAGCACAGCCACAGGCGTTATCGAAGCGGGCGTAGGGCGGAACGGGAAACGGTGATCTAGAGTCGCGTTGACTGACACCCCGTTTGAGGATGCGCCCATGACCGATCTCGCAGCACCGCCTGTAACCACGACTCACCCGCTCGATCGACTGGTCGTCGACGAAACTCGGCAGGCCGTTGAGATCGTGCGCAACGATGAGCGCTTCGGGGGCCGCATGCGGTTCGCCAGCGTCGACTTGCACCTTCCACCAAAGGCCGGCGTCTTAGCGCACCAATCGGGCATGGCAGTTGCCCGAGCGGCTGAGGTGGTCGTGCTCGACCCGGCCGACGGCTCAACCCACGAGATCGTCGCCTCACTGACAAACGGGGTGGTCGCGACCTGGAAGCGCATCGAGGGCGTACAACCATCGATCATCGTGAACGAGTTCAGCGAGTCCGAAGCTGCGATGCGCGACGACCCTGGCTTCCAGGCGGCAATGGCCAAGCGTGGCATCACCGACATGAGCCTGGTCACGATTGATCCCTGGACTGCGGGCAACTACGGCGATCCCTACGAGAACAACAATCGCATCGTGCGTGGTCTTGTCTTTGTACATGGCACGCCTGGTGACAACCAGTACGCCCGTCCGATCGATGGGCTGACGATCATCTTCGACCTGAACGCCAACAAGGTCCTTCGTATCGATGACGAGCGCGTGTTGCCGGTGCCAGAAGAATCTGCAGAGTCGGCCGAGTGGTCCCGGAATCACATGCCGACAGATCGGGAACGCACCGACATCAAGCCGCTCGACATCACCCAGCCAGACGGCCCGAGCTTCCAGGTTCACGGTGATCATTTGAGCTGGCAGAAGTGGGACCTACGAGTCGGCTGGAGTAGCCGCGAGGGGCTGGTTATAAACACGGTCACCTACACCGAAGGTGACAAGGTCCGACCCGTTCTGTACCGGGCCTCGTTGGCTGAGATGACAGTGCCTTATGGGGACCCATCCTCGACGCAGGCGCGAAAGAACGCATTCGACGCCGGTGAATATGGCCTGGGCATGCTGGCCAACTCGCTCGCATTGGGCTGTGACTGCTTGGGCGAGATCCACTACCTCGACGCACACTTCTGCGACGCCGAGGGCACAGTGATCGAAATCCCCCAGGCGATCTGTATTCACGAAGAGGACTTCGGAATCAGCTGGAAACACAGCGACTTTCGCACGAAACAGACCGAGGTACGACGGCTCCGACGGCTCGTCGTGTCATTCATCTGCACGGTCGGCAACTATGAGTACGGCGTGTATTGGTACTTCTACCAAGACGGTCGCATCGAGAACGAGATCAAGCTCACTGGCATCCTGAGCACGGGGGGCTTGGACACAGGCGAGGAGACCGCCTACGGCACCAAGCTTGGCGACCATCTGTATGGCCCGAACCACCAGCACTTCTTCTGTACCCGACTCGATATGGCCGTCGATGGCCTGGCCAACTCGGTCGTCGAGGTCGACACAGTTCAGGCGCCGCCGGAAGAGAACCCCTATGGCAATGCGTTCCGCGGTCAGACCACGGTGCTGGCAACCGAACAGCAAGCCCAACGCCGAGTCGATCCGTTGGTCGCTCGGTACTGGAAAGTCATCTCGAATGATGCCACCAACAAGATGGGAACACCCACGGGCTACAAGCTCCTAGCTGGCGAGAATTGCATGCCGTTCGCGACCGAAGAGTCGTCGATTAAGGCCCGGGCTGGCTATATGTGGAACCATCTTTGGGTCACGCCCTACGCCGAAGACGAACGATGGCCAGCGGGTCCGTATCCGAACCAGTCAGCTGGGGGCGAAGGCCTGCCAGCCTGGACGGCGGCCGACCGGCCCGTCGAAAACACCGACGTTGTCGTCTGGTACACGATGGGTCACAACCACCTCCCAAGCCTCGAAGATTGGCCGGTGATGCCGGTCGCCACTATTGGATTTACGCTAAAGCCAAGCGGCTTCTTCGACCACAGCCCTGTGATGGATCTGCCACCGTCGTCGCACTGCCACTGAACTAGGTCGACTTGCAGGCGGGCAGGAGTGCGCGCTCATCTGGTCGATGGCTTCAGACATGCGACACTCTGGAGGTGACCAATGCGCAGCCCTTCGTTCCGTCTGTGTTCTTGCTCGTGCCCGGCCCATGGGAAACAGAGGCGTTGTTGCGAGAGGCACTCGCCACGGTGACTCTGTCGCTTGGGACGTTCGACGGTGGGCCGATAGCAGCCGATCACGTCCGTTTCGGCTTGGTGCATGACCCGGCCGGCTTTGGGAATGCACTGTCGTGGTCACGTGATGGACAACGAGACGAACTCGTCGGAGCGGCCAACAACTGCACAGCTGCGGCCCTGGTCGAGATTGGCACGACGCTCGATCTTGCCGTTCCTGCGCTTCGCCCGATCAGCGAGGCACTTCGTAACGCTGGCGGTGTCGGTGTGCGAGTTGAATCGTCGGGTGCTGCGGTGGATTGGCCGACCTGGTTCGCCGCCCTTGATGCCGAAACCGCGCATGAACTTGTTCATCACACAACGCTCCTTGTGGCCAACAAGGACGTGAGCTACACGACAGGCATGCATGCCTTTCTACGACCCGACGCGCTCGTCCACGGCCATGACCCTGACCTCTTGTCGATATTTTGTGGCCACCAGGTTGTCGAGGACCCTGCGCTGTTGACCGGGCACACCTTCGCCGCGGAAGGCGACCAGCCATCCCGCGCCTTGCAACGTTGGCCCGACTATCGCTTTACTCCTGATGATGGCCGGTACAACCCCTTTGGGCTTTGGCGTATGACCGAGCCGGGGGTGGCAGGTCTGGGTGCAACTGACCCATTGCTCATGATCGTTCCACCGCTCGTGGTGACACTGATGGCAGCCGAACGTGAACAGGGGAGCCCGCTCATAAAAGAAGAAGTCGAAGCTCACGTCGCGAAGGCCCCGGCCACGCTGGTGACCGCAGTCGCCGCAATCCAGGCTGAACGAGCCCGCGGTTACGCGGACATCGAGCCACGCCTGGCTTGGGAACAGTGGCAGATCGTCCGCACGACCCGCTGACGAACGCATATCCCTGTCGAGAAGCCCTGGAGCTAGGGTGGCAACGATGAGTTTTGAACAGATCGAAGTATCCGTCGACGCTGGTATTGCCACGGTCACGCTGAGTCGGGCTGATGCGCTAAATGCTATTACGCCAACCATGTTGGGTGAGCTGAACCAGGCTTACGACGAGCTGCAGGCGAACCCCGACGTGCAGGTGCTGATCCTGACAGGAGCGGGCCGTGCGTTCAGCGCTGGCGTAGACCTGAAAGCGCTCGGTGATCGCGAACTCACGGGCGGGAGCGTCGGCGACATCCTGGATATCCCAGCTCGGGCGATGACAGACAAGTTGGCTAACGGGCGGCTGATTACGATCGCCAAAGTGAACGGTTTCTGTTTCACCGGCGCGCTCGAATTGGCGCTGGCTTGTGACCTGATGGTTACGGCTGAGAAAGCCAAGATGGCGGACACTCACGCCAAGTTCGGCTTACGTCCTACATGGGGTATGAGCCAGAGGCTTCCCGCACTGGTCGGCATGGCGAGGGCCCGCGAGCTCAGCTACACGGCTCGCACATTCACCGGAGCAGAAGCAGCAGCCATGGGCATGGCCTGTCAGTCGGCACCGTCCGAAGACCTCGACCAGGTCGTCACAGACCTGGCGATTTCGATCGGCGAGTCCAGCATGGGCTCATTGGCGGCCTACCGGGACCTGTACCAAGTAGCCGAGGCCGCCGGTCTCGATGCTGGCTTGGCATACGAGTACAGCCATGACTACGAGATCACCGATACCGACGAGCGGTTGGCGGGTTTTCGCTAGGCGGTGTACACAAGAGCCATGGTTGACGAAAATGTGTTGTTCATCACCGGCCAGGCCACCTATATCGACGATTTGAGTGTGCCGCTGTTGGCGGGAGCGGCACATGCGGTGTTCGTGCGCTCGACGGCGGCGCATGCCCGCATCCAGGTCGACCTCGATGACGCTCGGCAGGCTCCTGGGGTCCTGGCAGCGATCGACGCGTCGGACAACACAATCTTCCCGATGCTGGCCTATTCGCCTAACCACCCGCTGCGGTTTGCTCAGCCGTTGCTGGCTGAACACAAGGTGCGCTACGTCGGCGAACCCGTTGCGGTCGTTGTTGCCGAGACTCGAGAACAGGCCGCAGACGCAGCCGAGTTGGTCGTCGTGGACTACGACGATCTGACTCCGGTGCTGACCACAGACGATGCTCTGTTCGGCGATACGCAACTGTTCGACAAGCCAGACCAGGCCCGACGTAATGCTCATGCCGGCATCGACGACACCGAGCCGACCAACGTCATCCGAACCCATGCCGACGACGACCTGGGCCACGGGTTCGACCCCGCTGTTTTCGAGAACGCCGACGTGGTCATCGAGCACAATTTCCGCAATCCTCGCCAACTCGCCGCACCAATCGAGTGCCGCGGTGCAACGGCGACATGGACCGAAGATGGACACCTTCACGTCTGGGTCAGTACCCAAACGCCTCACAGCTACCGCAGCCGAATCGCTCCGATGTACGGCCTGGCACTATCCGACATACATGTGATCGCTGGACCGTTCGTTGGCGGCGGGTTCGGCGGCAAAGGTGCTCCCGGTCCCGAAGAGCAGCTCATTCCATTTCTCGCTCGTCTTGTCGAGCGTCCCGTCCGTTGGATTGAATCTCGAACCGAGAACCTGATGTCGGCGCCACATGGCCGAGCCGAAGACATTCATATGTGGCTGGCCGGCACCAGCGAGGGGGACCTGCAAGCGGTAAAGGTGCAGGTGCACAAGGACGCTGGCGCCTATCCGAGTTCTGGCGCAGGTTTGCCGAACCAGTGGACGGCGCCGATGCTGGCAGGCACCTATTCAATTGGCCACACCGAGTTCGAACAAGTCACCCATGTGACGAACCGGCCACCGGTTGCAGCGCTTCGCGGGGCAGGGCGTGGCCCGGTGATAGCGGCGCTTGAGCGATCGGTCGACATGTTCGCCGCCCAAATCGATATGGATCCGGCCGAACTGCGCCGTCGGAACCTGCTGGCTGCCGCTGACATGCCGTACTCCTCGCCGACCGGAGCGTTGTACGACGACGCAGACTATGGCGAGGCGTTGGAACGGGTGCTGGTCTTAGCCGACTATGAGTCGCTGCGAGCTGCACAGACGGAGCGGCGGTCCGCTCCAACTGAGCCTCAAATCGGTATCGGAATTGCGAGCTACAACCATCGAACCTGTGGGGGTGGCGGCGAGTCCGCACTAGTGCGCATCAACGCCGATGGCAGCGCAACGGTCGTAACCGGCACGACGTCACAGGGTCAGGGTCATGAGGCAACATGGCGCAAGATCGCATCGGGTGAACTCGGTATCGCTCCGGACAAGATTACGGTCGTCGAAGGCAACACTGATGAGATCGCGACCGGCGTTGGAGCTGTTGGTTCTCGCTCGGTCCAGACGGCTGGCCTGGCAATTCATGAGGCTTCGGCTGACGTCGTATCGCAAGCGGCAACGCTTGTCGCTCAGATGCTCGAAGCCGCCGAGGCCGATGTTGTGCTCGACCGTCTAGCGGGCGTCTTCCATGTCGTGGGCACACCAAGTCGCTCGTTGGGCTGGGTGGACCTTGCCATCGAGATGCAAGCTCGCGATGAGCAACTGAGCTGTGACCATGTCTATGAGAACGGCGGCAAGGACGTCTATCCGTCGGGTTGTCATGTCGCTGTGGTCGAGCTCGACACAGAAACCGGCGCATGGAAACTCATCCGGTACGCGGCCGTCGACGACGCCGGAGTGCGAGTGAATGACCAGATCGTGCAGGACCAACTACGTGGTGGCATCGCCCTGGGTGCTGCTCAGGTAATGGGCGAAGAAGCGCTGTTTGACGACGCTGGTAACCCGCTGACGACAAGCTTTATGGACTATCAGATCGCTTCGATCGACCAGTTCTGCCAGATCGATCTCGAAGCGCAGGTTGTGCCAAGCTCGTTCAACGCCGGCGGTTACAAGGCTGTTGGTGAGTCAGGGCCGATCGGGGCCACACCCGCTGTGCACAACGCAGTCCTCGATGCCATAGCTCACCTGGGAATCCGCCACATCGACATCCCATGCACACCCCAGAAGGTCTGGCAAGCGATCAGCGCCCAGTAACAGCCAACCCAGACCGGCCGAGGGTCTTGGACGAATACAGAGTCGCACTCGGCAATGCATGAACTCATGGATCACCTCTGTCCAGCTATTGTTCGTCGGCTCAACCCTCGAGCGTGTTACCTGCGACCTGTTCGGACAAGGCTGTCGCATCATTGTGCCATCGTTCGAACGGCCCGGCCGGGAAGTAACAGGCGACGAAGCAGTTGTTGGCCCCGAGACCCGCAATCTGCCCGATCGTTGTGTTGAAGAGGTCGATGTAGTCCATGGCCATGCCGTGGGGCGTGTCGGGCTCACCCTGTATCTGCCATTGCCATCGCATTCCCGGCTGCAGCGCCGCTTAGGCGGGCCGAGTGCGGAGGCAAGGGCACCAGCATTCAGGCACTCCCGCCATGGCTGTGCAGGCATCCCGGGCCGAATTCGAGAGACAGCGTTGGTCGGCGTACGCTGTCGTATGGCTTTCTTTGAGCACGACGGAGCGACGATTCACTATCAGGTCACGGGCCGAGGTTTCCCTGTATTGCTGATTGCCCCCGGCGGTATGCACTCAGCGTTCAACAAGTGGAATCTGATGCCGTGGAACCCGCTAGCGTCTCTCGTCGACGATTTCCAAGTCATCGCTATGGACCAGCGCAACGCTGGCCAGTCCAGCGCCCCGATCTCGGGATCCAATGGCTGGCACACCTATACCGCCGATCAGCTAGCGCTAATGGACCATCTCGAGATCGAACGCTTCGCCGTGGCTGGCATGTGTATTGGGGGCCCGTACATCACGGGGCTCTGTATGGCCGCCCCTGACCGGGTTGCTGCCACTGTGATGTTGCAACCAATCGGCCTCGATGAGAACCATCAAGCGTTCTACGAGATGTTCGATAGCTGGCGAGTCGAGGTGGCGGCGAACCATCCCGAGGCCGATGACGCTGCGTTCAATTCGTTCCGGTCAAATATGTATGACGGCGACTTCATGTTCAACACGACACATGAGCAAGCCGCCGCAATCGAAACCCCGACGATGCTGCTGATGGGCAACGATCTCTACCATCCCCAGTCGACGTCGCGACAGCTGGCCGAGCTGCTGCCGAATTGCACGTTCATCGAAGACTGGCAAGACGGCGAGGCCCTGGCCGCCGCAACCGGTCAAATAGCGGCCTTTCTTGCGGCCGCCAGTTAAGACATCTTTTAAACTGCGACGCGCCCTAGATAGCGATCCAGAAGCTACTGGAGCGGGCGACGCAGGTCCCATTGGCCGCAAATACTGCGCCGCCTGCCCCACGTTTTCTGCCGTCCCACTCGGTGTCGTAGGTCCCGTTCCAGGCAACGAGTGAGTACGTCACACCGGGTTCTAGGGGCTCGAGGACCTCGACCGCCAACTGGACGGTAACGGAGTGACGCCGGCCGCCAGCGTTCCCGGCATACCAGGCTTGGGCGCAGTCGATCGCGGCCCAGAGAGCGCCTTCGTCGACGGTTCCTGCGGCGTTGACAGCCCAGTCTGGCACCGTCCAGTCGGTAGCCCATCTGCCGTCAGCCAACGGACCTGAGTGAACTCGCATCGAGTCTGCATTGGTACCGCACGAGAAGCACTCAGGCACGGGGTGCTCGTTGTGTAATGGGAACCGTGTGCGTGCGTCTGCAGCACTATTGATAGACACCGCGGTGGTGTCGGCGAAGATAAGGTCCGACCGCGTGGCGATGAGTACCGGCTCGCTGGGTTGGGCCGGGTCGACCAGATGCCAGCCGTCGTCAACTGCGATGATGGTCATGTCGATATCGAGCGGGATAGCACGCCGTATCGCAACGGTCACCGGTTCGCCGATGGCAGTTGCCAGACGGTGTGCGGTCCAACCGCCTTGTCCAGATTCTGTTGGCCCTTGAAACCAGGTGCCGACACGGATTGGTGTTGCATCGATCATCTGGGGGCGACCCAAAAGGAGCGAGAGCTGGCGACCAGGTTTCCCGCCGCATCAAATACCGCAGCAGCAGCACCTCGTTTGCGTCCGTCCCAGTTGGGCGAATAATCACCGTGCCATGAGACAAGCGCATAGTCGGTTTCTGGTTCGATCGGCGCAAAGACATTGACAGCGAACTGCACGGTCACGGCCTGGCCCGGTGCTGGCCTGCTGTGTCCGATGTACCAACCGCAGCTGCAGTCGACGGCCATCCACAGCAGCGACATATCTATGTGACCGTCGATGAGTGACCACTCAGGCAGCCGCAGAGGCGTAGCCCATCGCCCGTCGGCAAGCGGCCCGGCATGGACGTGCAACGAGTGTTCGCCCAGACCACACGACAGACAGTGCGGCGCAGGATGATTCTCGGCCGTCATCGGGAAGCCTTCGCGGGCGGCCGCAGCCTGGTCGATGCTGACTGGTTCGGTGGCCGCATAGTCAGGGGCCCATCGTGTCGCTTCCAGGATCACCCTGGCCGGGTCCGATGGATCGACGAGATGCCAGTGGTCGTCGCGATGCACGATGTCCAGGTCTGTTTCGAGTGGAATCGGGCTTCGTAGTGCGACCGTGACCGGCTCGCCGATCGCCTGGACGAACTCATGGCAGGTGTAACCGCCCTGCCCCATGCCGGTTTGGCCTTGGCGTTGTGTCGGAACTCGAATAGTGCTCACTGACGGCGAACGTACTGCGCCGCCTGGCCTAGGACCAAGACCGCTCGTGGCGGGTCTGACCCTTGATAAGCGGCTAAGGGCGACCAGCTGGCAGGTCAAAGAGGGCTCGAGCGTTGTCGCCGACGAAGGCCGCCTGGTCGTCTTGGGGGAACATCGCAACCAGTGCGTTCAGGTCATGCACATACTCGGGCGTGTGGTCAGCATGCGGATAATCTGATGCCCACATGAATCGATCTGCCCCAAATCGTTCGGCGAGCGAAGGAATTGTCCGTTCGTCTGGGTCGCAGCTGATCCAGATGCGCTCGCGGAAGTAGTCACTTGGTTTGTGTTTCAACGGCACGCGGTCACCGATGAAGGTGTGCCCATACACCGCATCAATACGATCGAGCCAGTAGCCGATCCAGCCGCCGCCAGACTCAAGTACGAGCACCTTGAGCTGGGGGAACTTGTCGAATACGCCGTAGTCGAACAGTGTCGTGAACTGGTGGCGGACACCGTCGCTTGCCGCCACCGAGGCCAGCAGTCGCAGTTGTTTCACGTTCTCCCAGGAACCCATCCGTTCGCCCTTGGTCCACTGAGGCTCGAACGTTGGGTGGATCGCGAATGGGATATCGAGATCCTGTGCGGTGGCGAAGACGATGTCGTGGTCGGGATGGCCAAGCGGCTTGGCATCGTGGGTGAAGGGGCAGACATAGGCACCCTTGGCGCCATCGTCGACCGCCCGTCGCATCTCGGCGGCGGCGGCGATGGGGTCGCTGAGTGACAGGTGGGCGGTGGGAACCAGACGAGGCTGATCAGCAGAAAATTCGCAGATCCACCGGTTGTAGGCGCGGGTATAGGCCTGGCAAAGCTCGGGGTCCTTGAGCTCGGCTTCCCACAACAGGCCAACAGTTGTGTACAAGATGGCGATGTCGATGTTCTCGGCATCGAGCACTTCGATCCGTTCGCCGGCATGCATCGTGCCGTACGGCGCTTCGCGTAGATACGTGCGCTCAGGGTCCTTTTGCAGGGCGCCGAGGTCGGGGTATCCCATCGCTCCAAGGGTCGAAGGAAAGCCCCGTCGGCTCATGGTCGATCGCTGGCCGTCGATCTCGAGTTCTTCAAGACCGTTCTCGTCGAGCCGGATCCTCAGTGCTCGATCCCGATACTTCGGGTCGATGTAGTTCTCCCAGAGATCAGGCGGTTCCAGAATGTGCGCATCGGCATCGACGGCACCACCCGCCTCGATGCGATGTGTTTCATGCATCGGCTTCTGTGCTGCGACGAATGCCGACATGGCGTTCTCCTGCTGGTCGTGTGTGGCGTCAACCGACCTTAGAACATTGCCCTCAATGCACTGTCTTTGCGTACCGACCGACCGGGCGATGACGCGGCTACTCGAACATCGAGGTTTGCTCGGGATCCTCGACCGACGGTGCCTCGGGCAGGGGATCTAAAGCGGGGTCCTGCATGCTGATTGCGGTGTGAAGCGCTCGAGCGAGTCCTGGTGAGTCCAGGTTCTCGGGCTGGTGCACAAACAGGTACGGCTCGCGGCCCTCGCCGAGCCAGCTCTTCAGCTTTGGGACCCATTTGAGCAGGCCCTTCATCGTCCCTTGTGGCGAATCTTCGCCGATCACGCGGATGATCGGTCGGGATCCAACCGCGTCGAGCGTGATCGGCAGTTCAGGCTTGTTGCTCTTCTCCTCGGTGGCTGCGGTGCTGACCGCGGGCACGGCGTAGAGGGGCCGGGTGTCGAGGACGATGCGAGAGATATCGCGTTCGATAAGTAGCTCGTCCAGTTCCTGCTGGGCTGCAGATCCGTCGAACCATCCGGGATGGCGCAGCTCAAGTGCCCATTTCCAATCGGAAGGCAGACGCCGCACAAAGTTCAACAACAGGGGGAGTGCTTCGGGTCCAAAGCCAGGCGGTAGCTGGGCCTGGACTGGGCCGAGCCGCTCGCCGAGTGGCTCCATGGCTGTTAGGAAGCTGCGCACCGGCCTGGCAACGTCGTTGAGCCGACGCTCGTGCGTGATCTCTTTGGGCAGCTTGAACATGAAGCGAAAATCGGTGGGCGTCTGCTCAAGCCAGCGCGCCACGGTCTCGGTCGAGGGTTCGGCGTAGAAGGTCGTGTTGCCTTCAACGGCATTGCAGAGTTTCGAATACAGGTTGAGCTCGGTGCCTGGCCGGGTTCTCTGGGGGTACCACTGGCCGATCCATGATCGCTGCGCCCACATTGGACACCCGACGCGAAGTACCCGCTTTGTCTCAGCCTCGACCGGCTCGGCTTGCTCATCGGTCAGCGCTGTCTCCTCATCCACCGCTCGAAGTTACACCCAGCACGGTGGTGGGCCGAGACCAAGAATGGGATTTAGGCACCGGTGCGGTTATCCACACTCGAGCCGTTGACGTGCAAGGTTGAATCCGGCTAGGCCATAGCTGTTGGCGGCGTCGGCGAGATCGCATTGGTCGCGGAGCGTGGCGACACTATGGAGACGGCCGGTCATGAGGAGCTCGTGCTGCAGTAACGCTGGCCATGCGTCGGCAGATAAGCACATGAGATAGTCGGCATCGAGCCGTTCGACGGCATCGGTTCGCGCAAGATTGTGCTCAGCAACGCGAGCCTCTGGGTTCACAACGTTGACTGTGAACAGCGTTGCAACGACAAGACATGCGGCTACGGCGGCAGCGTCCAAGCTGATCAGCCAGGTGTCGGCTCGCATTGGCAGCCAGATTCCGAAGCCCATCGCCAGGACTGTGAACATGGCCGTTCGTGGGCCACCTCGCTCAATGGCACCGCGGGTAAGCGAACCAAGAATCGGCCCGGCAACGACTGCGATGGCGACGGTGCTGCTCAGTGCGGCAAGGCCGCTGCGGAGCCCGAGATCGCCGACGATGACAGCAACACCTAACCAGGCGAGAGCCGAAGGCGTCAAGGACCGAACCCGTTGTCGGGGTCGAGGTACCGCTACGGCAGGATGGATCGGCGGCGGCATGGGCGGCGGCGGCGCAATGTCAGTTGGGCCCGCCGTGTCGGACATGGGTCCCTCGGTGTTGGCAGGTAGGGGCGATCGTGCCGGTTTTGCCTCGTCGTGTCCCTAGGGAACGTTCCTAGGCCAACCGAATGTCCTAGCTCTGCTATCTAAGCGAAGGCTGTGAGCGATGTCGTGGGTAGGGACCACGAGCTCATCACATGCCATAGCGGCGAAACCAGATGTGTCGGCTCGGCCGAAAGGATGGAAACCGCGGGCATCATCGGGTGCTGCTGCAACCACCGTGGCCAGAAGCTCGGCGCCAGTGTGAAGTGTCCTAATGAGTTCCGCGGGTGAGCTGTCAGCCTTGACCCCGGGCGCGTGTGCGGCCAGATCGTCGCCTCTAGCGCACAGGTCGAATGCGCACGAGAAACTGGTCCAGATCATGAGGGAGCACAGGTGGCGGACGTCGATATCAAGACCAGGGAGCTCGCAGGACTAGTCGCCTTCATCCAGACTTTCGAGCAGGTCAACAGCCAGATCTCGCGCGGTGCGAAGGCCATCTGGGGTGGGCATCAGATCCCGATGTCTCGACGGTTGTAGTTGCGCAGCACAGTGCCTCGGGTCTCGGGGGTGTAGCGGTGCTGGTCTTCCTGGCCGACCAAGGGTGCATAGATGTACGGCCTCTCGTTGGGGAAGTGTTGGGCCCGAGCATCGATGGCGAGTGCGATCGTGCGGCACCGCTCAGTCACATAGTCCTGGTCATAGAACTTGCCCTCGCCGCTCAACATGCCGTGCTGGTTGATGACTGACGAGTGCCGATGGAAACCGAAGTTCACGGTGATGCGACGGTCCGGTGATGTGTTTGGAAATGAGCCATGCAGCGTCTGGCGGTTGGTCATTGTCAGATCGCCAGGCCCACACACCAGCGGGATTGCGTCGGGCAATCGTTGGTCGCCCCCGTTTTCGTCGATCAGCTTCTTGATGTCGACCTTGCCCCACGTATGGGAGCCGGGCACGACCCACACGCCATTGCCAGGTGTGCTTCCCCACAGTTGGAGTTGAAAGTTAAAGCCATGGATACCAGGGTTCCAGTCAGGGCTATCCCAGTGGATCTGGCCGTCCTGATGCCACGAGACCGACGGGCCGAGGCCGGGTTCCTTGACGAACAAAACCTCGTTGAACGGTGTGAAGTCGGGGCCATTCACCGCCTCGGCAACGCGCAGCAGATCAGGATGGCCGTAGACCCGCAAGAAGGTCTCGCTGAGCTCAAGGCATCCGCTCACGAGGAATGGCACGTCAGCTGGAGCGTCAACTGCCGGCACTGGTTCATGCATCTTGACCTGGTGACGGCCGTTCAGCACGGACTTACCACCCCATGGATCGCTTAAGGGCTTGGTCATGAGCCAGGGGTTGATTTCGAAGTCGAGCCCTAAGGCCGGCCGACCGTGTTTGTCGGTCGTGGATCGCTTGGTCGGATACGGAGCCCGCTCGAGTAACGCGTCGATGTCTACCTGAAGTTCGGCCAGTTCGCCGGCGCCGACAACGTCTTCGAAGACGTAGAAGCCATGTTTCCAGTACGCCTCGAGGACGTCGGGGTGGACGCTTCCATCGGCGGCGAAACGAATCGGGCCCCGGTTGTCCATTGCTAGGGCTGCCGCGTGGCCTGCGGCGAAGTAGTTCTCGGTCCTCGGCTCGCCCGTGTCCAGAGTCATTGGGTTGGTGTCATTGGGTTGGTCTCATTGGCTTGAGCTCATTGGTCAAGGCGCTCGACCCTGGCAGGTCGGCCGGTCGTGCCGTGGGCCATACCAACGTTGCGGTGCAGGTTGCGGGTGTTCTTGGCCTGTCCATGTATCGCCGGGCCTCGGGCAAGCAGCCCACCGTCAACGGTGATCGACTGTCCGGTGATGAATGACGAATCAGGCCCTGCCAGGAAAAGGGCTGCGCCAGCGATGTCGGTGCCTTCGCCTCGGCGTTTGAGCGGCTGGAACTCGTTCATGACTCGCTCGGCATCTTCTTCGTCGCCCGAGTGCATTAACGGCGTGAAGATCAGTCCCGGGCAGATGCTGTTCACCCGGATGTTGTGGGGGGCCAGTTCGACCGCAGTGTTCTTGCCCAGGTTGATCACGGCGGCCTTGGCCGCTGAATATGGCTGCGGACCAGCACCGCCACCAATGCCGGCGATCGATGCCGTATTGATTATCGAGCCGCCTTCACCCTGGTCGATCATCACCCGGGCGGCGTGCTTGATCCCGAGGAAGACGCCCTTGGTCAAGATGCCAAATGTTTCGTCCCAGTCTTGGGCCTTGATGTCGGTGATCGGGCCGAACGCACCGCCTATACCAGCGTTGTTGAAGACGATGTCCAATCGGCCGTATGCGTCGGTTGCCAAGGCAATAGCGGCGGCGACATCATCTTCGACGGCAACATCACACTTGGTGAAACGGCATTTTTTGCCGAGGCGATCCGCGGCGGCTGTGCCGCTCTCGGTGTTGAAGTCGGCGATGACCACGCTCGCTCCTTCGGCGATGAACCGTTCGGCGGTCGCCAATCCCATACCGCTGGCAGCGCCGGTGATCACTGCTACTTGTCCGTCTAGCTGACCCATGCTTCATCCCCTGGTTTCGTACAACTGTGTCCCATGATCTTGTCAGCTCGGCGGCCCGCGGACCATTTCGCGTCGTTGGTGGATGTACCAAGTATGCCGAAATGACGGACCATGCTTATGACCGCTCAGACACTGTTGGTGGCGGGCGTGGCAACGGTCGCCTTTGCAGTGGTCTGGGCTGCCGGCGCCCAAACCACCCCGTCGATCACGGTCACGCGCAGAGGGTCTTCATGCGCAGAGGGTCTTCACGCTCCGAGGGTCTTCGTTCGCAGGGAAGCTGGTTAATCAGGTCACAGTGCCGGCGGCTCGAAGGGCGGAAACAGCCTCGGCGTCATGACCAATACTCGCCAGGATCTCGTCGGTGTTCTCACCAAGTCCCGGGACCCACCAGCGTGGCTCGATCTGATTGTTCGAGAACTTGGCTGCGGCCCGCGGTTGGCGAAGTTTGCCAGCCTTGGGGTGTTCCCATTCGTGCATAATCTCGTTGTGCACGACCTGGGGGAAGTCGTGGATCTCGTCGACCTGCAACATGGGTGCCGATGGCACGTCGTAGTGCCTGAGCCGCCCGAGTGCCTCGTCCCTTGTCATGGCGTAGAAGCCAACCTCGACCGCGGCCGCAATCTCGGTCATGACTTCGCCGGCGCCGGCGCGTCCGGCAGCTGTGCCATAACGCGGATCGTCGGCCATATCGTCACGGCCGATCGATCGCAGCATGCCCTGGAAGTCGCTGTCGCCCTGCAGGTAGTACACCAGGTGTCCGTCACTGCAGGCAGTTACCGACATGATTTGATACAGGGTCCAACCCTGGGTCGCGTCGTCGTCTAGCAGCGTGTGGGCCATGCCGCCGTCGGGCCAGAAGAACGATAGGGCGGTGTCGAGCATGGAGACTTCGAGATGCTCGCCATGTCCATCGTCGCTGCGTTCGCGGGCGAATAGGGCTGTACTGATTGCTTGAGCAGTAGTTAGGGCGGTGGATTTGTCGATGATGATCGTGCGGTGCACGTCGTGGAAGGGCACGTTGGGGTTGACCTGCACGGCACAGTGGCCGCTCACCGCCTGAATCACTGGGTCGAAAACGGGAACGTCGGACATGGGGCCTGTTTGTCCAAAGCCGGACATCCACACGGTGATCAGTTTGGGGTTCAGTTCGCGTAGCTCTTCATGGGAGATGCCTAACCGCTCGATGGCGCCGGCCCGAAAGTTTTGCACGAAGACATCAGCATCGGCGGCGAGCTGCTTAACGATGGCGATGCCCTCGGGCGTAGCCATGTCGACCGAGATGCTCTTCTTGCCTCGGTTGCAGTTCAGCTCGAGAGCGTTCATGCCGTTTTTGGAATACAGCGAGTTCTGGCGCAGGATGTCACCGGTCGGAAACTCGACCTTGATGACCTCGGCACCCTGCTCGGCGAGCAGCATTGTGCACACCGGTCCGGCGACCACCTGGCTGAGGTCGACGATCTTGATTCCTGCAAGGGGTCCTGACATCGTGACAGTGTTGCGCACGTCGTCGTTGGTTAGAAAACCCGTAGGGCACCTAGTCTCTCTAGATGCTTAATGGGGTTCGTGTTCTCGATCTGACGCAGTACTTGTCCGGGCCGGCGTGCACCTTGCTGATGGCAGGGCTCGGCGCCGACGTGATCAAGGTCGAGCCGGGTCCTGGTGGTGACGCTGCTCGGATTCTGCCGATCGTTAAGGGCGAGCACAGCTCCTACTTTGTGCAACAGAACCGAGGTAAGCGCAGTATCTGCATCGACATGAATCAGCCCGCTGGCCATGAACTCATCGCAGCCCTCGCCAGTGAATGTGATGTGCTCGTCGAGAACTATGGCCATGGTGTGCTCGAGAAGCGTGGGCTGGGGCCTGACGCACTCCGGGCGGCAAACCCTGGTCTGATCTACGCTTCGATATCGACCTTTGGTCGGACCGGCTCCAAGGCACACCTGCCGGGTTTTGACCTGATCGCTCAGGCGTACGCCGGTTCCGCAGCCCTGACTGGTGAACGTGATGGCGCCCCTTTGGCCTCGGCCGCGCCTGTTGGCGATGTGAGTGCCGGCATGATGGCGTTCGGAGCGATCTCGGCGGCGCTCTATAGCCGGGTATCCACGGGCGAAGGCCAGTTCATCGATGTGTCGATGGTTGAGTCCATCTTCAACATGCACCCGTTCGCCATCCAGGGGCCGAGTATGACCGACGGCAAGGCCCGCCTAAAACGCACCGGGCGTCACTTCGGCGCCGTGCCACCAGCTGGCACATTCATGGGTCCCGATGGCTGGTTGGCTATCCATGTGCTCGCTGGCCAATGGTCACGGTTGTGTGACGCAGCTGTGTCGATCGACCTCGCAGGTATGGACAGGTTTCAGACGCCACAGGGTCGAGGCGACAACCGCATCGAACTGCTCGAGATCCTGGAACGTTGGATGCAGACGTTCCCGTCAAACAATGAACTGATCGCCCACCTGGAATCACACCGGGTACCGGTCGCTCCAGTGATCGATCCTGCCGACGCTCATCTCGACGAATGGTATGTCGAACGCGGCGCAGTCACCGAGGTACATGATCCGCACCTGGGCTCGATCCGCGTGCCGGGCTTCCCCTTCCATGCCAGCGGCGTGCCCCGCCGTACCGAAGAACCGTTGGCCCCCGAGCTCGGCGCCAACAACAACGAAATATTGGCCGAACTCCTTGGCTACGCCCCAGAGCGCATTGCAGCACTTGCGGACACCGGTGTCATTACCGCAGCGTGATTCGCTGCCACGTGACACACGTACTGAGTGCAAGTTGCAAGGGGATCAGGAGTCTTCGGTGACTTTGTCGAGGGTGTCGAGCAGATTCTTCTCGCCGTCGCGGGTTTGGCCCCCGACCTCGATGAACTTCTCCATACGTCGGCGGGCTTGGGGATCGCGCAAGGTCTGCTGAAACAGGAATGCCTCTTCCAACATGGCATCGTGCAAGCTCATGGTGTCGGCATTGGCCACCGCTGCTTTGGCGGCGGCTACAGCGACGGGCGGGAAGCCAGCGATGCGTTTTGCCAACGCGGTCACATGGGGCCGAAGTTCCTCTGGTGGCAATGCTCGGTTGAGTAGCCCCCAAGACTCGGCGGTCTCTGCGTCGATGTCGACCCCGCCCAGAATGATCTCCATGGCCCGACCTCGACCGACGAGCCGAGGTAGGCGCTGCGTGCCGGTGCCTCCAGGCAAGATGCCGAGAGGGACTTCCATCTGGTTAATGACCGTCTGGCCGATCGCTCCGAAGCGCATGTCGCACGACATGGCGAGTTCGTTGCCGCCGCCGCCAACTCGGCCAGCGATCTCGGCGATCGTTGGTTTTGGCATGGTGCGATAGGTCTCGCACATCAGATGGAAGCCGCTGAGTTCGGTCGGTTTCTCGGCTGGTGTGTCGAACGGGAAGGTTGAGATCAGCGAGACATCGAAGTGGGCAATGAAGAAGTCGGGATCATCGCTGCGCAAGACGACGGCGCGCACATCGTCGTCGGCAGCGACTGCGTTCGCGAACTTGGCGAGTTGCGAGAACAGCTCGCGAACCATCACGTTCATTGGCGGTGCATCGATGGTTGCGAACGCCACCCGATCCTCGATGGTGACGTGCAGCAGTGTGAATGGCGTGTAGTCAGTCATGCTTCCCACCCGATCTTGCCTTCTGCCTGTTCGGCCCGAGCCTTCAGGCGTCGCATGCCCTTGAGCCAGCGATCAGGGTCGTCTGCCTTGCGTTTCAGGTACTCGCCGACCTCGGGGTGGGGAAGTACGTGGAACGTTTCGTCGCGCAACGCCTGCACCACGACATCGGCGAGCTCCGATGCCTCCATGATTCCGTCGGTCCCGCCATCCGCCAGGCCAGACGGGGCCATGGCGGTATTCACTCCTTGGGGACAGAGCACAGACACGCCGATCCCGTCGTCGCCGTGGGTGATTGACAACATCTCGGCCAGCTTGATAGCGGCGGCCTTGGAAACTGAGTAGGGCGCCGATGGGATTGCGGCAAGCAGGCCAGCAGCCGAGGCGGTGTTCAGCAGGTAGCCCTGGCCGCGGGCGATCATCGATGGCAAGACTGCCCGTGCTGCATACACATGCGACATGACGTGCAGTTCCCACTGCTGCTGCCACTGCTCGTTGGTGGCGTCGGTCAAGACACCATGAGATACCGATCCAGCATTGCTGCAGAACAGATCGATGGGGCCGTGGGCGTCGAGCGTCGCCTCGACTAGTGCCTCGACCTGCGCCTCGTTCGTGACGTCAGACGCGATGCCGTGGCACCCAATCTCAGCGGCTACTTCGGCTACTCGATCGCCGTCGAGATCTGAGATCACGACGGTACGAGCGCCTTCGCTCAAGAAGGCCCTGGCCATTGCCTGGCCAATTCCTCCGGTACCGCCGGTGATCACCGCAACCTTGTCTTTGAGTTCCATGAGCCAACACTATGTCGACTGGTCAGCTGGAGTTAGCGCAGTGTGATCGCGTCACCTTCGGAGATGGTGCCCTCGGTAACCACGAGCGCGCCGATCGACAGGCTTGTTGATCGTTCGGCATTGATCGTGCGCAGCACGTCGAGGTCGCGTTCGAGCCCGGGTTGGGGGCGAGTGACGATCACACAACGGTCGATCGCCTTCCGGACATCAAGCTCGGTGGTTCCGAGGTCGATGTGGACCCCAATCAGGTCGTCTTCGCCAGCGCCATTCAGAATCACGTTGGCGCGAAAACGCCGTTGGTCCCAGTCGCGCAACGTGCCTCGGCTCACGAGCGATATGCGGCTCGCCTTCGAGTCGTGCCATGCGCCGCCCGGGCCCTGCCAGCTGACCCAGTTCTCATCGTTCTCGAAGTCGAGTGGCACCTCGTAGGTGCCGCCGTCGGCGCCGGCAGCGCGTAATTCGACTGGCCGGTCGAGCCAGGCTGACAGTTGCTCGTTGCACGTGTCGTCAGCGCTATTGACAGCGGTTCCATCGGGCAATGTGAGTGCAACATCTGCTCCGGTGAGAGCCGCAGACGCGAACAGCAATGCAGGAGTGCGGCGAGCGGTGAGCACGGTGCCAGTGTCGACATCGAAGATGCCCCACGCTCGATCGCCAAGCACGCCAAGGCCGGTCACGGTGGCCACAGAGACGCGCTCGCCCCCGACCGACTTGATGGGATATCGCCAGATCTCGCTCACGCTCAGTTCGCTCATGACCTCCGTTGTACTACCTCATCGTGAATCCGCGCTCGGCCAGAAAGCCCTTCATGTGGGGCCGTGACTCTTTGCCGAGCAGCGCGGACATGTCCGACGTCCAGGTGCTCTCTCGTTTGCCGCCCGTGCGTTCGAGATAATAGGCGCGCAGCGTTTCGTCGTAGGCCGCAATGCTGTCACGGTCCTCAGACTCGTCATAGCGTTCTTCTTTCAAGGTGACGCTGAGCGGCAACCGGGGCTTGAGCATCGGTTCCTGGTCAGGCCAACCAAGGCACATCCCAAACACGGGGTAGACCTGGTCGGGGAGTTCAAGCAGGTCGGCGACCTGTTGAGGATCGTTACGAATGCCGCCGATGTAGCAGATACCCAGACCAAGTGATTCCGCAGCAACAACTGCGTTTTGTGCAGCAAGGGCACAGTCGATCGTGGCGATGACGAAGTGCTCGGTCATACCTTCGCTCAGCGCGCCGCCTCCAATCTCGCAGGCCACCGCGGAGCGATGAAGGTCGGCACACCAGACGAAGAACGCAGCGCACGATTCAACGTAGGACTGGCCGCCGGCAAGGGTTGCGATTGCAGCTCGGGTTTCGGGGTTGCGGACCCGGATCACGGTCGTGCCTTGCAGATTGCTGGACGTGGCGGCAGCCAGGCCCGCGCTGATGATCGCATCAATCATCTCGTCATCGATGGGTTCGTCAGTGAATTTGCGAATGGAACGATGGTTCTTCAACAAGGGGACGGCGCTGGCAGCGGTATCGGTCATGCGGGCGAGGGTAACCATGTGCGCTGCTAGCTAGAGAAGTTGGCGAAATCAGTACATAAAGATATGTTTATATCTTCATGGAAGATCTACTCCTTGCCTTACGCGCTATTGGCGAGTCCACCAGGCTGCGTATCGTCGCCGTTCTCGCTCGCAGCGAGCTGACCGTCGGCGAGCTGTGTCGGGTGCTTGGCCAGACGCAGCCTCGGGTCAGTCGCCACCTACGGCTGCTCTGCGAAGCCGGGCTTCTCGATCGCAATGCACAAGGCACGAGTGCCTTTTACCGACCAGCTCGTGCCGGCCGAGGCCGCGAGCTGTTTGACGCGATTTTGCCGTTGATAGATGACGATGATGTTGGTTTCCAGAGTGACCTACGCCGTCTTGCTGCAATCCGGGCCGAGCGAGCCAAGGTGGCCGCCGCCTACTTCGAATCAGTTGCCAGCGACTGGGATGGCATGCGCACCCGACATGTCGCCGACACCGAAGTTGAGGCCGCCATGGTTGCCGCGGTGCAGGATCTGGACGTCGGTCATCTCCTCGACGTGGGTACCGGTACCGGACGAGTGCTCGAAGTCTTTGCCGAACACATCGACCGGGGCATCGGACTCGACCTGAGCCAACAAATGCTCGACCTAGCTCGCAGCCGGCTCGACCAACTCGGCCACCGCCACTGCTCAGTGCGCCAGGGCAATGCCTATGACTTGGGTCTCGATGCTGGCTCGGTCGATGTCGCTGTGCTGCACCATGTATTGCACTACCTCGACGACCCGGCGTCGTCTATCGCCGAAGCGGCCAGAACCCTTCGCCCCGGCGGACGATTGCTGGTTGTTGATTTCGGAGCTCACAACGACGAGGCGATGCGCGCCGACTACGCGCATCACTGGCTTGGATTCGCAGACGACGAGGTCGCCGATTGGTGCACGAACACCGGCCTGGTCGACGTGACGACTGAACACCTAACACTTGCCGACATTGAGGATGGGTTGACGGTGACCTTGTGGATTGCAACCCAACACCGCGATGCCCCCGCTCTTTACAACTTGGAGTTCGCATCATGAGCACCGCATCCAGATCCCGCGAATTCGAGCAAGAAACCGCCGATCGACTCGCACGACGCCCGTGGCCAGCCACGCCGCTTCGTCCCGGCATCGAAGTCTCGTTTGAGTTCTTTCCCCCAGCCACCCAGGTGGGCGAGGCAAACCTTGCCACGTGTGCAGCCCAGCTTGAACCCCTGAACCCCACCTTCGTGAGTGTTACCTATGGCGCCGGCGGGACGACGCAAGACCGCACGCAGGCCGCGATCCGTCGACTTGCAGTCAAGACTGATATGGACGTGGCCGGACATCTGACATTGGTGGGCGCAACCCGCGATGAGATTGGCGTGGTGATCGACGATTACATCGCTGCGGGCGTGCGCCACATCGTCGCGCTGCGTGGAGATGTGCCCGAGGGCGCAGACTGTCGTGCCGATGGATCGGTAGCGGGCGGCTACCGCGACGCCGCCGAGCTGGTCGCTGGTATTCGTGCTCATGTCGCTGGTACCGAAGCCGAGGACATGCAGATCTCGGTCGGGGCTTATCCTGAAGTGCACCCAAAGGCAGCATCGCCGCAGGCCGATCTCGACAGCCTGAAGGCCAAACTTGACGCCGGCGCCGATCGGGCGCTCACCCAGTTCTTCTTTGATACCGACGTCTTCCTACGATTTCTGGACTCTGCTCGCAGTGCCGGGATCACCGCACCGATCGTGCCCGGCATCATGCCGGTCGCGAACTTCACCAACATTTGCCGATTCTCTGAGCGCTGCGGCACGACGATCCCTGATTGGATGCACGTGTTATTCGCCGACCTCGACGACGCACCGGAAGTACACCAGATGGTGGCAGCTACCGTCGCCGCAGAGCAGTGCCGTCGCTTGGCCGAACACGGCGTAAATCAATTCCATTTTTACACCATGAACAAGCCCGAACTCACTGCAGCAACGTGCAGGATCTTGGGTGTTACTCCAGCAGCTGTGGCCAGCGCCGAGATGATCCGCGCATCATGAATCGAACCGAACGACTCGCCGCACTGCGCGCTGCTATGGCCGAACGAATCCTGGTGATCGATGGTGCGATGGGTACAAGCATCCAGGGGTACCCGCTCTCTGAGCAGGACTTCCGAGGCGAACGATTTGTCGATCATGAAAAGAGTTTGAAAGGCAATAATGATCTTCTTTCGTTGACTCGGTCAGCGCTCATCGCCGGGATTCACGAGAGCTTCATCCAGGCAGGTGCTGACCTGATTTGCACGAACACCTTCAACGCCACCACGGTCTCTCAAGCCGACTATGGCGCCGAGCATCTCGCGCAAGAGATCAATGTCGAGAGTGCACGAATTGCCAGGCAGGTTGCTGATCGGGCTACCGAAGCCGATCCGAGCAAGCCCCGTTTCGTCGTTGGCGTGCTTGGCCCAACAAGTCGCACGGCCAGCATCTCGCCCGACGTCAATGACCCGTCGTTTCGTGACATCACCTTCGACCAGCTCAAAGATGCCTACACCGATGCGCTGATCGGTCTCGTCGAGGGCGACGTAGATGTTGTCATGGTTGAGACCATCTTCGACACCCTCAATGCCAAGGCGGCAATCTATGCGCTGCTCGAGTACAAGGACGCCAACCCCGAGCTCGATCTGCCGATCATGATCTCGGGCACGATCACCGATCTGTCAGGTCGCACATTGTCTGGCCAGACTGCCGAGGCGTTCTGGACGTCGGTACGACATGCTGAACCGCTGTCGGTTGGGCTCAACTGTGCGCTCGGTATCGACGAGCTTCGTGGGCATATCTCGGAACTCGCCCGCGTCGCCGACGTGCCCATCAGCTGTCACCCGAACGCTGGACTGCCGAACGAACTTGGCGAGTATGACGAAGCCCCAGCGCACATGGCCAAGGTCATTTCAGGGCTGGCGCAATCGGGGACATTTAACCTAGTCGGTGGCTGCTGTGGCACCACCCCAGAACACATCGCAGCTATCGCCAAAGTCGTCGAAGGTGTTGCCCCTCGCACCCCGCCCGCACGTGCTGTTGCTACCCAGCTTTCTGGGCTCGAGCCCATGAGGATCGACAGCGACTCGTTGCTGGTCAATGTGGGCGAGCGCACCAATGTGACCGGATCGGCCCGCTTCGCCAAGCTGATTCTGGGCGACGACTACGACGCCGCAGTGACCGTTGCACGCGACCAGGTCGCGAACGGTGCTCAGATCATTGACGTGAACATGGACGAAGGCATGCTCGATGCCGTCGAAGCCATGACTCGCTTCCTGAATCACATAGCGACCGAGCCTGACATCAGTCGGGTTCCGGTCATGATCGATTCGTCGAAATGGCATGTCATCGAAGCCGGCCTGAAGTGCGTGCAGGGAAAATCGATCGTGAACTCGATCAGTCTAAAAGAAGGCGAAGCTCCGTTCCTGGACCAGGCCCGCGAGGCTCGGCGCCACGGCGCCGCCGTCGTGGTGATGGCGTTCGACGAAACTGGCCAAGCCGAGACGATGGACCACAAGGTCTCGGTATGTCAGCGGGCCTATGACCTGCTGGTCGACCAGGTGGGTTTCTTGCCCCAGGACATCATCTTTGACCCCAATGTGTTTGCGGTTGCCACCGGCATTGAGGAACACGCCGAGTATGGCCTGGCGTTCATCGAAGCGACCCGCGAGATCAAGCGTCGCATGCCGTTGGTGCATGTGTCCGGTGGGCTTAGCAATCTGTCATTTTCGTTTCGCGGCAATAACCCGCTTCGCGAAGCAATGCACACCGTTTTCTTGTTCCATGCCGTCAAGGCAGGGCTTGGTATGGCCATCGTCAATGCGGGGCGGCTGCCGGTCTACGCAGACGTTCCGGACGATCTGCGAGAGCGTATCGAGGACGTGCTGTTCAATCGTCGCGACGATGCAACCGAACGACTGATCGAGGTTGCGAGCGACGCCGAAAGCCAAGCGCAGGCATCGGCAACCGATATGAGTTGGCGTGAAGAGCCTGTCCGGGATCGGCTCGTGCACGCGCTCGTGCACGGCCTGGACGAGTTTGTTGTCGAGGATGCCGAAGAGACCCGCCAGCAAAGCGGCCGTGCTCTGGATGTGATCGAAGGCCCACTCATGGATGGCATGAATGTCGTGGGTGACCTGTTCGGTGACGGCAAGATGTTCTTGCCGCAGGTGGTCAAAAGCGCCAGGGTCATGAAGAAGGCTGTCGCTCACTTGGAACCCTTCATCAATGGCGAGGGCGGCGCGGCCCGCAAGGCAGGAAAGATCGTGCTGGCCACAGCCAAGGGCGATGTGCACGACATCGGCAAGAACATCGTTGGCGTCGTCCTGGCGTGCAACAACTATGACGTTGTGGACCTGGGTGTCATGGTGCCAGCAGCGAAGATCTTGCAGGCAGCCCGAGACGAAGAGGCCGACATCATTGGCGTTTCCGGGCTCATCACGCCGAGCTTGGACGAGATGGTGCATGTGGCTGCAGAGATGGCCGCGGCCGGTTTCTCTGTGCCACTGCTCATTGGTGGAGCGACCACTAGCCGGTTGCACACCGCGGTGAAGATCGAACCGAACTATGAACATGGCGTTGTGTATGTTGCCGACGCATCTCGTGCGGTTGGTGTTGTCACCGAGCTGCTTAGTGAGCGCGGCGAGACCTACCTTGGTTCGACCGCGCAGGAGTACGAGACAGTCCGGGTCGCCCGCAAGGCCGGCATGCACAAGCGCGTGCCGCTGCCGATCGAGGATGCTCGCAACAACCGCGCCCCTATTGCGTGGGAGTCGTTCTCTCCGGTAGCGCCCACGTTCGAGGGCGCCCGGGTGCTCGAGGACATTTCGCTCGATGACCTGCGGCCCTACATCGACTGGACACCATTCTTCGGTACCTGGGATTTGGCGGGTAGCTATCCAAAGATCCTTGACGACGACGTGGTCGGATCAGTGGCTCGAGACCTCTTCGCCGATGGGCAGGCAATGCTCGACACGATCATCAGCGAGCACTGGCTTGCACCCAAGGCAGTGTTGGGCTTCTGGCCAGCCAACGCGATCGGTGATGACATCGCCGTCTATACCGACCAGAGCCGGACCGCCGAGCTGGCCCGGCTGCACACCCTTCGTCAACAGGTCCGTCATGCTGATGACCGTCCCAATTGGGCGCTGTCCGATTTTGTTGCACCAGCAGTGACATCGATTGAAGACCATGTCGGAGCCTTCGCGGTGAGCACCGGCGCTGGTGTGAGCGAACGCTGTGCGGCGTTCGAGGCCGACAACGACGACTACTCGTCGATCATGCTCAAGGCACTGGCCGACCGTTTGGCCGAAGCCTGTGCCGAACACCTGCATCATCGAGTCCGCACAGAACTGTGGGGCTACCAGGGTGATTCCTTCACTAACGAGGAACTCATCCGCGAGCGCTATCAGGGAATCCGGCCAGCGCCGGGCTATCCGGCCTGTCCTGACCACACCGAGAAGAAGACGGTCTTCGAGCTGCTCGATGCTTCCGCGAACATCGGTGTGAATCTGACGGAGTCATTTGCCATGGACCCCGCAGCGTCGGTCAGTGGTCTGTACTTCGCTCATCCCGAAAGCCGATACTTCGGTGTACGGCGTGTTGAACAAGACCAGCTCGTCGACTATGCCGAGCGCAAAGCAATGACGGTTGACGAGGCTGCCAAATGGCTCGCTCCGGTGCTGGCTGATTAACTCGCTGGTGCTGGCTCTGCCTGCTACGCGGACATGCCGCCATCGATGACAAACTCGCTGCCAGTGCAGTAGGAGCTGGCGTCAGAAGCAAGCCAGGTCACCATCTCTGCGACGGCTTCGGGACCGGTCTCGCGGCCAAGGGGGATAAGCGCCTTGACGCGGGTGCGATTGGCTTCGGTGTACTCGTCGAGCATGGGCGTAGCGATGATCCCGGGATGTACCGAGTTGACTCGGATGTCATGGGCGGCCAGCTCAACCGCAGCGGATCGGCTCATGCCGCGGACCGCCCATTTGCTGGCCGCATAGGCGAACTGGCTGCCGACCCCACGGAGCCCGGCTACCGACGAGATGTTGATGATCGAACCCGAGTTCTGAGCCTTCATCACGTCGGCCACGGCCTTCATCCCGAGAAACACCCCCGTCGCGTTGACTCCCATCACCGACTCGAAGTCGTCGAGCGAGGTTTCGGTCATGGGCAGCACCTTGAGGATGCCGGCATTGTTTACCAGCACATCGAGCCGGCCCCAGCGCTCGACAACGTCGTTTACGGTCGCCGTCCAACCGGTCTCGTCGGTGACATCGTGATGGCGGTAGACCGCGGCGTCGCCTAGCTCGGCGACCAGGGCTGTGCCCTCGGAATCGAGCACGTCGGTGATCATCACCCGCGCCCCTTCGGACACAAACTGGCGGGCCTCGGTAGCCCCTTGCCCGCGGGCTCCTCCGGTGATCAGCGCAACCTTGTCCATCAAACGCGAAGTGGTCATGGCAAAGCTTGTCATATCTCAACCATGGGGCCGTCTAGCCTGAAAGCTGTGGAACTTGAGCAGGGCCGAGATGCCCTCATCCAAGCTGGCCAGCAACTCGGCGAGTGGGAACTAGTCATCGGCAGTTCAGGCAACCTCTCGATGAAGGTCGGCGACAATGTGCTCGTCACCGGAAGCGGTACCCAGCTCGACCGCCTCGGCCACGACGATCTGGTACTCGTCGACCCGAATGGGCGGGTCGTCGACGGAACCGCCCAGCCCACATCGGAGACACCTCTTCACCTGGCGGTGTACGCAGCTACCGATGCCACCGCGATTACTCATACCCATGCTGGCGCCTCGGTGGCCATCTCGTGCGTCGAGTCCGAGTTGCCGGCGCTTCACTACACCTGTCTCCAGCTCGGTGGGCCAGTGCGGGTCGCACCCTACGCGACCTACGGATCTAATGAGCTTGCCGAGTTCGTCGTAGCAGCGCTCGGCCTCAGTCGAACCGGAGCGCTGATGGCAAATCACGGTTCGATCACCTACGGCACCGGCGAACCACAGACAGCGCTCGTCCAGGCCTGTGACCGGCTGCGAACACTTGAGTGGTTATGTGAGCTGCACATCAAGGCGCATCTCATTGGCACACCCCAAGTTCTTACGGCCGAGCAACTCGCTGACGTAAGTCGCACAACGGCCCGGCTTCGCGAAGCTCGAGAGGTCCCGCGATGAACCCCGGTCCAGTGGTGTGCCTCGGCCCTTACATCGTTGATGTGTTGGCCAGACCAGTCACAGAGATTCCCGCCGCGCAAGGAGGGGCCCGGGTCAAAGAGATACGGATCACCGCTGCGGGAACCGGCGGTGGCACCGCCGTGGATTTGGCCCAGCTGGGTGTTCCCGTCACCGCCGTGGGCCTGATTGGCGACGACGAACTCGCCGATTTTCTGACACTGCTGCTCGACCGACATGGTGTGAACACCGAGGGCCTAGTTCGCTCTGCGATCGCCCAGACGTCGGCCACGGTGCTACCCATCCGCCCAAACGGCGAGCGTCCAGCGTTGCATTGCCCGGGCGCCTACCCAGCCTTGCAACTTGATGACAGCCAGCGCCAGATCATCGAAGGTGCCGGATATCTGCATATCGGTGGCCCCGAGCGATTCCTTGACGATCAGGTGATTGTCGAAGCCGCAGCAATCGCCCGTCGAGCGGGTGCTCTGGTCAGTGTCGACCTGCTCGCCAGCGATCCGATCGAGTGGGCAGCCCAGATCCGAGCGCTGCTTCCAACCGTCGATCTGTTCTGCCCAAACGATGACCAGATCTGCTCCCTCTATGGGGTCGACGATGTCGCCGTCGCAGCCCAACGAGCGCACGACGATGGCGCTGCGGTAGTCGTGGTGAGCACGGGGCCAGCTGGTGCGATCGTGGTCGACGGGCATGGGACCCGAGCCATTCCCGCATTCCAGACCGAGGTCGTCGACACCACCGGTTGCGGCGATGCAGTCTCAGCCGGAATTATTGACGGCGTGCGCCGCGGCCTGGCCATCGATGATGCGGTTCAGCGGGCTATGGCCGCCGCAGCACTGGTCTGTGAACGCTTGGGCTCCGATGCTGGGCTTACGCCAGCACGGGTCGACGAGGTCATCGCCACCCGCTCAACCGTCTACGTCGCTAGCTAACTGCGCGGATTGTGGCTGTTGTCGCAGCTGCTGCGACCACAGTGATAAACATCGGGAGTTTGCGAGACGCACACAAAACGGCCACGCCAACACCTGCCAGGCGTGCGTCGAGCGTCAGTTCGCCATCGTCACTGATGGTTGCGAGTGCGATGACTGCGCTGATGATCGCCAGAGGAAGAGCATCGAGTACACGGCGCCAGCGAGGTGCCAAGCGCTCAGCGTCCACCAACAGAGCGCCAGCAATCCGTTGTCCATAGACCCCAATCGCTAGTGCGATGACAACGATCCAAGTAAGCATTAGCGCCCTAATCTCATCGCAAGCAGCGCGGCGCACGCAGCCGCCAATACCGGCACACCGCCGGGTGTGGCTTCGAGCAGAGCGATGGCTACAACCACAGCGGTGGCGGCGATGATGCGAAGGTCAGCCTTGGCGAGCTGCGGCCAGATGATGGCAATCAGGGCTGCGGGGAATACCGCATCCAAGCCGAGCGCTCCGGGGTCGCTGAGGCCAGAACCGATCAACGTGCCGAGGATCCCGCCGATCCACCAAGGAATGCAAAGCCACAACGACGTTGCGAGATAGACGCGGCGAGCGTCGACATCGTGTTCTTCCCGCATCGCCAACGCAACATTGGGATCAAAGGACGCGTGTGCGGCAATCGCTCGTTTGGTTTTCGAACGCCACAAGCGGGGTGCAATCGCAGCCGCGAACAGGCCGAAACGTGTCGAAACCAGCCACCCGCTGAACACGCCAGCAGCGGTTGATCCTCCGGAGGCCGTCACTGCTGCGTAGGCAAGTGTCGGCGTGACCGAGTTGACGAGAAAGACCGATGCAATCATCACCCATGGCGCGGTTCCGTCGGTGACATGCAGGACCGCCACGGTCAGGCCGACACAGAAATACGTAAGGCCGATCGTGAGTGACTCGCCGCTCGTCAGCTGGGTTCCGGTCGGGAATAACCATTCGCGGACTGTGGCCATGGCAGGTGCCTGCGGCACGGGTTATGTCAGGTTGACGCGGAGTCCAGCGATGGCCACCTGATCGTCACTGACTACACAACCCAGGCGGTCAGCTGCATCAAGGATCGCCGCCCGGTCGGTTGCGACGACATCGATACCGCCAAGCCCTTCGCCTCGGCCATCAACATCTTCGACGAAGCGCAGCGTTGCGTTGTCGAGCTGCATGGTTGGATTGCCGTTGCTGTCGGCGATCAGATCGATCTCGGCGATCTCAGCCCAACGCTGTGCCAAACGGTCTGGCTCAGGGCTCTGCAGCTCGGCGGCGCTGATACCGCTCACACGGCTGGTGTTCACGTACGGTTCCCAGTTCTTGCCAGCTGGGTACCACGGGCCGCCAACGTCGTCACCGCCGGGCATGAGCATTTGGTCCATCTCAAAGAACGATCCGCCGGTGTCACCCGGATGGAGCTGGATGCCATCGTGCCCATCGTCGGGGTAGTGAAGGTCGAACGCGACCCGAACGCCCAGCTCTGCTGCTCGGGTACGCCGTCGAGCAACGTCATCAACCTGGGTGATGACCATGTAGCCACCGTCACCGCCGCGCCGCTCGATATATCGCCCGCCCGCGGTGCCATCAGCAATCGGTGTAACTACTTCGAGCATCTGTGTGCCGATGGGCCACAGCGTGTTCTTCAAGCCGAACTGTTTGACGCCTGGATCGGTGAAGCACGCTTCTGCTCCTAATACCCCGGTGATCTCGGTGCCTACTTTCTGCAAGTCCGAAGCCACAACCGCTATTTGACGCAATCTCATCCACATGTTTCGAAACCTAGTTGCACTGGCCACTTAGAGCGCAAGCGCGGCCAGGCAGTATCTTGCGAGCGTGTCGAGCTACGCCCATCAAACCGCTGTCGAAGACCCCGAGCAGGTGCCCATTCGCCATGCCGCAACGGTCATGATTGTTCAGGACCGCCCGCGATTGGAAGTGCTGATGGTGCAACGCACCTCGCGCGCTGTCTTTGGCCCAAGCGCTTGGGTGTTCCCGGGCGGGCGGGTTGACCCCGACGACGCCGCAGAACTCAGCCATGTGGTCCATGGTCTGAGCGATGCCGAAGCGTCATCCATGCTCGAGGTCCCGGCGAATGGCCGCGCCTGGTGGGTCGCAGGATTACGTGAAACCTTGGAAGAGGCAGGACTGCTACTCGGAGCAGGAGATGCCCCATTGTCGGTCATCGAGGCGACCCGCGATGCTGTGCATGGCGATGCTGGCGTGTTCGTTGACGCTCTGGCTGCGAACGATCTAAGCCTTGACCTGGCGGAGATGACCGAAGTCGCACGCTTTGTCACGCCGCTCGGCCCACCCCGCCGATTCGATACCCGATTCTTTGTAGCGGCGGCGCCTGAGGGCCAGATCGCCCAGCACGATGAAGAAGAAGTTGTGCAGCACGTCTGGATCGAACCAGCTGTTGCCATTGAACGGTTCCGCAACGAGTCCTTCCCGATGATGTCGGTGACCCATCGCATGCTCGCGTGCCTGGCCCGGTACCCACTGGTCAAGGACCTGCTAGCTGCTGCTGGGGAACAACGGCCGACCCAACGGGTTCGTGTGAACGATCCCGATGGGGCCTACGAAGTTGTGCTTCCAGGTGAGCCTGGCTACGAAACCGCCGAAGTCGAGATCGAACACGGCTGGGTCCGTATCTAGGCGAGTCCTCTGGGCGCACGAAGCCCTACGTTCGTGTTGCGCTGCGAGTTCACGAGCACCGAAGTCGACAGCTACATGCCGACGCATTCGAAACACGCGTCTTTGGCGACAAGGAATGCAACTGGGTCGACCAGGTCGAACATCACTGGATGGGTGGGTTGCAGCCCAGTCAGAGACCGGTGAATTGATGGAACTCTAGGGCCGGCCTAAAATCTCTGCGGTGTGTTCGCCAAGTAGTGGCGCTCGACCAATGACGCCGTTTGGCGCATTGTGGTTGAGCCAGGGAACACCACTGTGGGTTCTGGTGCCAACCTCGGGGTGCTCGAAGCGCTCCCAGAAATTCCGCGCCACGAGCTGGGGGCTGACCTCAAGGTCAGGACAGCTCAGCGACGGATAGGCCGCCACGCCAATGGCCTGGAGCTGCTCGGTCAGCTGCCAGACGTCCTGGGTGGCGGTGAACATCGAGACCAGAGCCTCTAGTTCGTCCTCGTTCGTCTTGCGGTCAGACAGTGCTGCGAATCGCTCGGCCAACAGGTCGGTACCAATGAGCGAGCCGAAGCGGGCCCACTGGACATCAGAAGTGCAGGCGATTGAGATCCACGTATCGTCTCCTGCACAGCGAAAGAGTCCATGGGGCGCAGCGGTGGGGTTGCGGTTGCCCATACGTTGCGGCGGCGCGGCTCCAAGTGCATGACCCATCCATAGGTCTACTGCGTTGGCAGCGGTTGATTCCCACAGTGACACATCAATGCGAGTGGCGGGTGCGCCTGCCTCATGGCCTACAAGCGATGCCATGATGGCGAAGGCTGCGGTTAGCCCGGCCGCGGGGTCACCGAACGAGATGCCTGCCTCTTCGGGTGGGCCTCCAACATGGCCGGTCATCGACGCCATGCCAGAAAGTGGGGCGGTCGTAGGCCCATAGCCCATGTACTCGGCCAGTGGTCCGGTATGCCCGAAACCGGTGACCGACGCGATGATCACGTCCGGGTTAGCCGCCCGTAGCGCATCGTCGCCGAGGCCGAGCCGCTCCATAACGCCAGTTGCGTAGTTGTCGACCACAACCTGGGCTCCGGCGACGAGTTCAAGAACCGTGGCGATTGAGTCAGGGTTTCTCAAGTCGAGTTCGACACTCTTCTTCCCCTGGTCCCACTGGTTGAAGTAGCCGCACGTGTTCAGCGTGGGCTCGAGCCCGGGCGGATGAACGGGGAGTCGGCGGCCAAGCCCAGGACGTTGCGCCGATTCGATCTTGATGACCTCGGCGCCTAGGTAGGCCAGATGCATGGTGCAGAAGGGGCCTGCCCAGACCCAAGAGAAATCGATAACTCGAACACCCTCGAGAGGTCGTGCTCGGCGCGCTGATTCGTCAAGGGTCACGGGCTGTGTTGAGCGCTGAGCGAACGTCGGTGTCTGGGTTGCATCGAGTACTGGCGCTGCTGCGTCCAGCTTCCACGACGCCGGGGTCATCTGGTAGGGCGCCGCCATGTGCACGATGTTGCCGGCGACAGGATGATCAGCCTCGACGAAGAACCCGCGCTGTTGCAGGTGATCTTGTCGGGCCAGGTCGGCCATGGTGAACACGGGAGCGAAGCAAATTCGCTGGCCTTGGCCTCGGTGGAAGAGGTCTTCGACTGAGTGCTGGCGAGTCCATTCCTCGATGTAGATGGTGAGCAAATCTCGATTTGCAGCTCGGCCCTCGAAGGTAGCGAAGACATCCATCATTGCCCAGTCGGGGTTGCCCATCATCTCGACGAGCCGCTCCCACTGGTCTTGCTCGACCGTGACCAAGAAGATGAGACCATCGCTGCACTCGTAGATGCCCCACGGGTTCAGCAGTCGGCCTTCGCTTCGTCCCGCGACCCGGCCCATGTAGCTCCAGGCGATGAACGACGCTTCGAGCATGGACGCAACGTGGGCCATGGTCGATTGATCAATGAATTCGCCAACGCCGGTTGCTTTCGCCTTGGAGTACGCACCTAGGGCGGCGAACGCTGCGGCCATGCCAGCTTGGCAATTTGCGGCATGCCCAAAGACAGTAAGCGGCGGTGCCTCGGGGTCAGGGTCGTCTCCAGGGATGAGATAACCCCAGCCGCCACCATGCACCACATTGATCTCTTCGCCACGCCACTGGGCGTGCGGCCCACTCAGCCCGTAGGGGGTCACGGCGCAAACCACCAGCGAGGGGAATGTCTCGAGTAAGGCGGGGCAGCCAAGGCCAACCTGGTCGGCGCGCCCGGAATCGAGCGAGTGGATAAGGATGTCAGCGTCGCCAATCAATCCGCGTAGCGTCTGCTGATCAAGCTCGTTGTCCAGGTCCAGGACAATGTTTTGCTTATTCGTGTTCAGGCCGAGAAACAATCCGCTCTGTTCTGGGTCGTCGGGGGCCCCAGGAGGGAATGGCCCGCAACGGCGTGAGCGGTCACCTGCCGCCGATTCAACTTTGATGACGCTGGCACCCAGATCGGCGAGCAGCTTTGCGGCATACGGGGCGGCGACCATCTCGCCGACTTCGACGACCCGGAGCTCGTTGAGAAGTTGCACGGTCCGATCAGTCCGTCAAGACCGGTGGGTTTTCGACGCCGATCTTGGCGCACGCCCGGCGATAGAAGTCCAGGATGGACTCGGCGTCGGTGACGCTCTCGATGTCACCCGCGGCATCCATGTTCAGGTTCGCTCCCCAGATCGCGAACCAAATATCTGTGACTTCAGTGTTGCTCTCGGGTACGTACAGCGTGTGAATGGAGCCCGCTGGCTCGTAGAGAAACGAACCAGCTGTATTCAGGTATTCCGATTCGCGGTATCCCCAGGCGCCTGACAAGGTGAAGGCGTGGACTTGGCCCGTGTGTTTGTGTGGCTGCAGTTCGACACCAGGAGCGAATCGGTTACGAACGATCCAGATGCCTTCTTTGACCTTGGCGGTTACGACCTTGATTTCGACGCCGTCCATACGGTGGCTTGATACCCACGGCAGATCGGCATCCCCAATATGTTCGGCGGTCGGCGCGTGTGCGATCGCGTCGTTCATTGTGGTGATTGCATTCATTGGTTAGCTCCCTGAAACATTCTGGGTTTGACACTAGAGGTTGGATGAGTCGAGCAGAAAGTGCGGTCGACTGGGCAGACAATATGGTTTGGGTGTTACGCCTGGATACAGAGCCAAGAGCGACGGCGGCGATCGTTTTCGGGTTGCCCGCAGCTGGCGGGCTGACCCTTGGCTGACTTTCTGAGAAATCACGCGACCTGCCACATCCCCAAGCGTCTACGCAGTGGGCACTACGAGTAAGTGGCCCATTCATTCCCCGCGACGTGTGTATGACCGTTTCGATGGCTGCCACCAGCATGGCAGCCATCGGCTGGTGGTTCATCGCTGCTTTTGGCACGACACGCCTAGCCATTGGGGGTACACACGATAATGAAGAGGGGCTATAGCTACCAGCAAGCCGCGAGCGCTATTCGCACGAACTGGCACGACTCTGCCGGGCTCGTCGACGATGATGAGGTTCGGAGTAGCGGTCAGGCTGGCACCGTCGCGCTGCCCGACGATGAAGGCCCGGATGAGAAAGCGTCTGCTAGATCGGACCGGTCACGTCGAGTTGCTCTCGCACCCGGGGTAGCACTTGGGTCGCCAGCTGATCCAGGTTGGCTTCCATGAAACTCGGATCGACGCCGGGGGGCAGCCCCGATGATGCAATGTCGGTGATCCCGTACTCGCGCACGAAGCCAACGATTTCGTCCACACACTCGTCGACGGTCCCCATGAACGCACCCTGCGGGATGCCGCCTGGTTCACGCCACTGGTAGTCGTCGGGGGTGGCCTGCATGAAGTCGTTGTAGACACTCATGCGGAACCGCTCGGCCTTTTTGATTATGGGCCAGTCTCGTTCTCGGTCGTCGCTGACGTAGAACGATCGAATGATGCCGACCCTGCGGTCTGCCGGATTCTCGACGGCCTCGAGGTACGGCCCGAGCACCTCAGACTGCTTTCCCTGAGGTAGCAGGTTCGTCGAGAAGCGGGCGGCACGCATTGCTCCGGCGGTGCTCATGGCCGCAATCCATAATGGGGGACCGCCAGCCTGGACTGGCTTGGGGTGTACCTCGATGTTGTTGAGCTGGTAGCGCTTGCCGTGGAAACTGAACGGACCGTCCGCCCACGCAAGTCGCAGTATCTGGATGCCCTCTTCGGTCATCGATACCCGGTTCTTCAGCGGGACGCCAAAGGCCTCGAACTCCTTCGGCACATAACCCATTCCAATGCCGAACTCCATACGGCCATGACTGATGTGATCCAGAATTGCCAGTTCTTCGGCTAACCGAATCGGGTGATAGAGCGGCAAGAGCGCGATGTCGGTGGAGATCCGGATCTGTTCGGTCCGTGCCGCAATGGCACCCGCCAGGGGTTGAAACGATGGCAGGTAACCGTCGGCGAGGAAATGGTGCTCGGTGAACCAGACATGGTCGAAACCCAGCTGATCAGCCAGAACTGCCTGATCGATGGTCGCGTCATAGACGTCGGTCATCGTGAGTTGGCTGTCAGGTGTGCGCCGACAGTCGTACATTATCCCAAAGCGGAATCGTGGTGTCATGAGTTAGTTTTCCTTTCAGGAGAATTCGGGGTCGGCCCACCATGGGAAGTAGTCCGGCAAATCGCTGGATGTCTTGAGTGTGTAGTTCGGGTCTCGTTTCTCGAGGAACGACTCGACACCTTCACGAGCGTCGGCTGATCCGCCCATGTATTGCACGCCGCGGCTGTCGATCTTGTGGGCTTCCATCGGATGGCTGACATCGAGCATGCGCCACAACATGTGGCGGGTCAGCGTGACGGACACGGCGCTGGTGTTCTTCGCGATCTTGAGCGCAAGCTCGCGTGCTGTCGACATCAGTTCATCGGCAGGCACGACTGAGCGGACCAACCCGCCGTCGAGAGCTTCCGC
>MEHZ011633146.1_pt1 | contig 86441 bp, 73 predicted proteins | sample 897221 | NCBI WGS metagenome assembly MEHZ01 (sample SAMN05514161, study PRJNA337945) | marine metagenome | isolation source: marine surface water | place: Arctic Ocean | collected 2007-12-13 | reverse complement strand
CCTTTACCCCCCAATCTCGGGGTAGCAATGGGGGGCGATTTCGGCTAGTCTGACCGCTTCCTCGTTTCGTTGCGTGTTTTTTAACCCCGCCGGAGTCTCTTTTTCGCCCCCTGATTCTATAGAAGGCGGTCGAATCCGATGATGGATTTTCGACCCGCCGACGGGATTAGTTACTTAATTCAACCCCTTACCCTGTTTTGAAAGCCCTCATCTTTCGTTCTGTCTTTGTTGCTCTAATATGCGTCACCTCCGCGGTGATGTCCTCCGCGGAGGATAAGAGGCCCCATGTCGTTTTGGTCGTGGGCACACTCCACTATTCGCCCGAGCTGACCATGCCGGTGTTTGCGGAAGAGCTGGAGCGGTTTGGGTTTCGCACTACCGTGGTGATGGACGAGGGCGATCCGGAGAAGAAAACGGAGAATGTGCTACCCGGTATCGAGGTGTTGGCCGATGCCGATCTGGTGATCTTCTTCACCCGATTCATGCAACTTCCGGATGCAGAGCTTCAGCCCATTTTAGATTATCTGGAATCCGGTAAACCGGTCATCGGACTGCGCACCAGCAGTCACAGTTTTAGGTATCCGAAGGACCATCCGAACTTCGCGTGGAATAATACCTTCGGAGCCCGGGCGATGGGGACGATGTATATTGTGCATCAGAGTAGTGAGACGGATGTCAGAATATTGGCCGAAAATATGAATCATCCCATCATGACCAACGTCACCAAGCGGAGCTGGGTTTCGCCCGGAACGGTTTATCTCGGATTCATGGGGGAGGGATATCTGCCGTTGTTGATCGGGAGTGGCACCGGCAACCCCCGCCTGTTGAACCGCCATTTTGGGCAGTTTCAGACCCAGGCGTTGGAAACCGCGACCGTGGCCTGGGCCTGGGAGAACGAGTGGGGCGGCAAAGTTTTTGGCACCTCCCTGGGGCACCCGGGTGATTTCGCCGAGGAGTCCTTCGTGCGGATGATGATCAACGCGGCATCGTGGGCGACCGGTAAAGAGTTACCTTCTGCCGAGGCCAAGATGACGACGTGGCAAATCGACCGCGTCGACAAATGATCACCACGATGCGTCTGCCTTATCGGGTTGGGCTCGTAGCGTTCGCGCTGATGCTCTGGCTGCCTCCGGCGGCGTTAGCGGATGCGCCCATTCGCGGAGGCGACCGAATCGCCATCGTGGGCAATACGTTTGCCGACCAGCTTCGCACTCACGGTTACCTGGAGACGTTTTTGCTCAACCAGACCCGCGAGAATCCGGTGTCGATTCGGAACCTCGGCTGGGGCGGCGATACGCTGACGATCCGCAATCGTCCCACCAACTTCCCAACCGAAGCATCCACTTTCACGGCCCATCAAACGGACGTGATCATAGCCTGCTTCGGCATGGGTGAATCCTTCGCGGGTGAAGCCGGGCTTGAATCTTTCCAGCGTGATCTGACCACGTTCATCGCGTCGCACACCGCTAAGAGCTACAACGGCAGATCGCCGGTGCGGCTGGTTCTGGTCTCGCCCATCGCGTATGAAAACCTGGGTGAGTTGACCCCCGCCGTGGCGCAGCGGAATCACGACCTGGCCGCCTACACCGAAGCCATGAGCGCAGTGGCCGTGGCGAACGGGATTCCCTTTATCAATCTGTTCGAACCGTCTCGCACGCTCGGGGAGTCACGGGTCGGACCGCGCACCACGACCAACGGCATTCATCCGACCGCCTATGGCTATTGGGCGATTGGCCGGTTCTTCGGCGAGCAACTCCTCTCCGATGGTTCCACAACCGATGTGCCCTCGTGGGAAATCCGCATCGATGCCTCCGCCCGGAAAGCGGAAGCGAACGGGGTGTCGGTCATCGAAACGTTTCAGGAAAACGACGAGCTCGCTTTTGTGATCGGAGAAGATACGCCTCCTTCGTTGCCGCCGCCGAGTGGCGAGACGTTGCCGCCGCCACTGGCCAGGCAACGCGACACGCTCACGATTGAGAATCTGGCGCCCGGAACTTATGCGCTCCGGGTTGACGGTCAGTCCGTCGTCACAGCCAGTCATGACGCCTGGTCGCGCGGTGTGTTCATCGACAACTCACCCGCTCATCAGGCGGCGGAATCCTATCGTGCTGCTGTCGTAGATAAGAACCTCCAATTCATCTACGGATGGAAGGCACTCAACCAAGTTCATATCGTGGGCGAGCGTCGTCATTCCCCCAGCGGGCGTGCGCTGCCGGGAGAAATTATAGAGTTCAATAATCTCACCAACCAGGCCGATGAGGCCCTCAAGGCTGGACTCGACCTCAAGGTCCGCACCTGGCGGCTCGTCCCCGTAAAACCGTGAATGCCCCTTTATTTCCCCGCTGTTTAATGACTTTCCCGAAACCCCTTCTCGCCGGCTTGCTCGCCACGTTGGCATTTGCTCACTCAGCAATGGCCCAAGGCGCCGATGGCATCCGAAATCTCCAGGACGCCGACGTCGATCTGATGAACAACCACGATCCGGCTTCAGAGCTGGAGAATTTTGAGTTGTTGCCGGGGTATGAGGTGAACCTGTTCGCCTCCGATCCGATGCTCGCGAATCCGATTCACATGGCGTGGGATTCGCGCGGCCGCCTCTGGGTGGCCTGTTCGTGGGCCTACCCGCAGATCGAGCCCGGGGAAGTCGCCAATGACAAAATCATCATCCTCGAGGACGTCGATGGAGATGGTCGCGCCGACAAGTCTACCGTTTTCGCCGACGGGCTCTATATTCCGACGGGTATCGAACTCACCAATGGCGGGGTCATCGTGGGACAATCTCCAGATGTCTTTTTCCTGAAAGATACCGACGGCGATGATGTGGCGGATGTGAAGGAACTCGCCCTGACCGGTTTCGGAATCGAGGACAGCCACCACTCCATCAGCGCGTGGCGCCGCGGCCCCGATGGGAAGATCTATTTCCAAGAAGGTATTTTTCTGAACACCCAGGTGGAAACCCAGCACGGGTTGGTGCGTAATTTTAACGGCGGGGTGTATCAATATAACCCCCGCACGCAGGAGTTGCAGATGTTCGCCCGCGGCACCGGGGGCAACCCCTGGGGGCTCGTATTCGATCATTGGGGACAGTCGTTCATGGCCAACAATCCGCGCATCCTCTACCTCGAGCCGGGAACCGGTGCGATGATGGAACGGCCGCCGATTCGCCCCCTGATCACGACCGAAAAGCAATGTGGGGGAGACCTCGCTTCCGGGACCCATTTACCTCATGATATTCAAGGCCAGTTCTTAACCTGCCGCTTCAAGAGCCGCACCGTCGTGCGCTATGAGTTTGTCGAAGATGGAGCCGGGTTTAGCGCCAACGTGTTGTCGCCCCTCATTTCATCGAAGCACCCGAACTTCCGTCCGGTGGATTGCAAAATCGGACCCGATGGCGCGGTCTACGTGGCCGATTGGTATAACTCGATCATCAACCACGCCCAGCACGATTTTCGGGATCCCCGCCGCGACCATGAGCGCGGCCGTATCTGGCGCATCACGCACAAGGATCGTCCCTTGGTTAAGAAACCGGAACTCGTCGGCCGCTCGATTCCGCATCTGGTGGAACAGCTGGGGAGCCCCGAAACCTGGACGCGACACCAAGCGCGTAAGGAACTCAGCGAACGTGATCCTGATGCCGTGCTTGCCGCGGTGGAGGGTTGGGTGACGGCGCTTGATTCAACCCGAACTGATTACGATCACTGCCTCGTTGAGGCGATGTGGGCGTGTCAAAATGTCGAGCGCACCAGTGAAATGATTTTGACCAGAGTGCTCTCCGCCGAGGATGGCCGCGCCCGCACCGCCGGCGCTCGCGTCATTCGCGATTGGCAGGATGCCTTGTCCGACCCGGTGGGGATGATCGCGAACTTGGCTGCTGACCCGTTTCCCCGGGCCCGCATGCAGGCGCTACTGTCGGCCAGTTATGCTGAACGGCCCGAAGTGCTTCCCGCAATTTTGAATGTGCTGGATCACCCCCAGGATCGCTTTATCGAAGCCGTGCTTTCGCCGACACTCGCGGCGCTGCGACCTTACTGGATGCCGGCAATGGAGGCGGGGGAGCTGAATTTTGCCGATCCGGCGCACCGTGAGTTCGCCGAGCAGTCGGCAGGCATCGGTATTGACCGGCGGTTGATCGCGTTGTTGGCAGACCCCGCACCCAACCAAACGGAGATTGATCAGGTGAGCGCGATGTTCGTCAAAACCCCGTCAGCTCCATTGTTGCAGATCGTCGTGAATGCCGTAGCCAAGGGCACCGTGAAGTCGGACGCTGCCGCTGTCGGCATGTTGGCCGCACTGGAGGAAGTCAGCAATCAAAGCAGTTTGGATACTCCCCGACGCACGTCCGCGCTACGCTCCCAGCTTTCTCACTCCAATGATGACCTTGCTGCGGCTGTCGCCGCCAATTTGGGCGCCTGGAAGGTTAAGATAGCCGGCAATGATTTACTCGGAGTTTTACGCGATAAGAACCGGTCTCCGGCTGTTCGTGAAGCTGCGGCCATGGCGGCGGCTGAGCTCGGCTCGACGGAGTTTGTGAATGCCCTGCGGGAGATCGCGGCCAGTGGTGATATTGAGGCACGTTATCCGGCCACTACGGCGTTGACCCGGGCGGATATTGAATTTGCCAAAGAGGCGGCGCGGGAGTTGTTGGACGACGATCCGGGCGCCGTCGATCCCGTCGCATTGGTCGGTGGTTTCTTGAGAGTTCGTAGGGGTGACGGGGTGCTCGCGTCGGTGCTGGAGGGCATCGCGATTCACCCGAAGGTCGTAGCCGCCGTGGCGAGTTGGCATCGCCAAACAGGTCAGTTGTCCAAGCAATTGACTCCGTTCTTTGAGATGGAATCAGCCTCGTCCCTCAGCGCTGCCCTGTTGCAGGAAGATCAATCGGCGTTGGTCGTCGACGTTGAAAAGTATGGTGATGCGGTGCGCGGTGAATTGGTTTTCCGGAACCCGGAGATCGCATGCACCAGCTGTCATGGCATTGGTCCGGTGGGGCCAGAGATCGGACCCAATCTCGTCGCCGTCGGCGGCGCAGCCGGCACGAGCTACATGGTCGAGTCGATTCTCTCGCCGAACGCGGCCACCGCTGAACATTTCGAGAACGTCATGTTCACCATGACGGATGATTCCATGCGTATGGGCGTCATCACCTACGAGAGCGAAAGCGAAGTCACGTTTCGCGACTCAGCACAGGGTGGGGCGGAAGTGACGCTCAGTGTTGCCGACATCATCAGAAAGACCGTCATGCCATCGCTCATGCCCGCGGGTCTGGCCGATGGGCTGCAGAGCCGTCAGGAGTTTCTCGATCTGGCTAAGTTCCTTTCGGTGTTAGGTCGTCCCGGCGCGTATGCCAACGATGAGAGTCCCGTGATTCGCAAGTGGCGGGTGATGGCGCGCGCGGGGAATAATCCCCCCGGCGACGCCGCCGCATGGTCGCCAGCCTACAGTCTCGTGAGCGGTGAAGTGCCCGCGAGTGATTTGGGTTATGCGAAGCAAGTCTGGGCCCGTGGTTTTGTGCGGGTGCAAGCAGCTGGCGCGGTGAATCTCGATATTAATGATCTGACGGGACTCGAACTGTGGGTCGATGGCGAGAAGGTGACCGACCCGGCCCAACCGCTAGAGCTGTCGCCGGGTCGCCGGACATTGACCATCGCCATTGATCGCGGGAAACGCGGCGATGTTGGCCTACGGGTCGAGTTCGTGACGCCCACGGGCTCGCCCTTAAAACTCCAACCTGAAGGCGGTATTTAGTTTAACCCCAGCCTCACTTCACTGAACTCTGATCTGCGGTGGCTTTAGGTGCCGGGATTTGCATGCTGATTCTCCTCCAGCACTCTCCGAGTTTCCTCAAATCCTCTCGATGACTAAATATATCCTCATCCTCTTTTTGCTGACCATGACTGTTCACGCTGCCCCTGGGTCCTCCACTGCGAGTTCACGCACGGGTGGATTCGCTGATGATGAATCGTTTTTGAAAGCCCACACCGACATCGTGCTATTGTCACGCGGCGATGCGGCGGTGGCTCTCGCACCGGCTTATCAGGGGCGGGTGATGACGAGCACCTTCGATCGCGCCACGGGACCGAGTTTCGGTTGGATTAATCGTCCCGTGATCGAAAAGGGGTTTCTTTCCGCGGAGGAAAGAGCAGGAACTCTGGAGGAGCACATCTACATCTTCGGCGGCGAGGAACGCTTTTGGTTGGGACCGGAAGGCGGACAGTTTGCGCTGTATTTCAAACCGGGGACGAAGTTCGAGTTTAGCGACTGGCGAACGCCGGCTGCCATCGACACGGATGCGTTCGAATTGGTGAGCCGCACGGCGGATACCGCGGTATTTCAGCATGAGTGCGAATTGCAGAACTACAGCGGAACGGTTTTCAACATGGGCATCAGACGCACCGTGCGCCTCTTGGATGACAGCGCGGTGGAGGAAGTCGTGGGAACCAAGCTGCCAACTGGGATCCGCACCGTGGCCTACGAGACGGATAATCGGCTGACCAATCGGGGCGACCAAGCCTGGATGGCCGAGACGGGGCTACCGTCTATTTGGATCCTGGGCATGTATAACCCCGCGCCGAGAACGACGGTGGTGATCCCCTTCAAAGCGGGGCCAGAATCTGCGCTTGGTCCCAAAGTGAAGGACGACTATTTCGGCAAAGTGCCCGCAGAGTATCTCCGGGTGGAAGAAGACGTCTTGTTCTTCAAAGGCGATGGCACGCGACGCGGGAAGATTGGGATCAGCCCGGAGCGTTCGCAGGGCATTGCGGGGAGTTACGATGCCGACGGCCGCGTGCTCACGCTCGTGACCTACAATTTGCAGCCTGCTCCCAACGGTTTTGTGAATTCCGCATGGGAGTTGCAGGAGAAACCTTACCAGGGAGACGTGATTAACTCCTATAATGACGGCTCACCCGAACCGGGAGCACCGCCATTGGGGCCCTTCTACGAGTTAGAAACCTCTTCGCCTGCCGCCGCATTGCAGCCGGGTGAGGCCATGACCCACATCCAACGCACGCTTCATCTTCAAGGATCCGAAGCCGACTTGGATCCCATTGCCCAGCATCTTTTGGGCGTGAGTCTCGAGACGATTAAAACCAGTTTTTGATCGGTTAATAGATTCACCGCTGGTGTTGTAGTCTGGTTCGTTTGCTTCCCCCTAAACTTAACCCCATGAATATCCGTTCCTTCATCTCCCTGACGGCGGCTGTTATTCTCTCTGCCGTGGTCGCTGAGAGTAAACCGTCCCAACCCAATGTCCTTTTCATCTTCGCGGATGACATGAGTTACGAGGCACTGGGGTCCGCGGATATGTTGGATATCGATACGCCGAACTTGGACCGACTGGCCGACCGTGGGGTCAATTTCACCCACGCCTACAATATGGGTGGCTGGAATGGCGCGATCTGTGTGGCCAGCCGGACGATGATGAACACCGGCAAATCCATCTGGACGGCGCGGGCCGCAAACCTGGATGCCTACGTGGGCGAGAATCGTTTCTGGTCGCAGCGCATGAGCCAAGCCGGCTACCGGACCTACATGACCGGGAAATGGCACGTCAAAGCCAAGGTCCCGGAAATTTTTGATGTGTCGAAACACATTCGTGGCGGCATGCCGAATCAGGTCCCCGTGGGTTATAATCGACCCAAGGATGAGGCGGATTACGCCGCGGGCTGGAAGCCCTGGGACACCGAACACGGCGGCTTTTGGGAGGGCGGTAAACATTGGAGCGAAGTTGTCGGCGACAACGGGGTCGAATTTCTCGAGCAAGCGGCCGGAGAAGAAAATCCCTTCTTCATGTATCTCGCCTTTAACGCGCCCCACGATCCCCGTCAGGCTCCGAAGGAATATGTGGACCGCTATCCTCTCGACCGGATTAAGATGCCCGTGAGCTTCTTGGAGGAATATCCTTATGCCGAAGAGATTTGCGGCAAGAACCTAAGAGACGAACGCTTGATGCCATATCCGCGCACGGAATACGCGGTGAAGGTCAATCGACAGGAATACTTCGCGATCATCACGCATATGGACGACCAGATCGGTCGCATTCTTGCGGCCCTGGAAGCCTCTGGAAAGGCCGACAATACCTACGTTATTTTCTCCGCCGACCATGGTTTGTCCGTGGGTCACCACGGGCTAGTGGGGAAGCAGAATCAATATGATCACAGCGTGCGGGTGCCGTTCTTGATGGTCGGCCCGAAGATCAAACCCGGTTCTAAAAATGATACGCCGATTTATGTCCAAGATCTGATGGCCACGTCGTTGGACTTGGCCGGGGCTTCACTTGATGGCGTCGATTTTAAGAGTTTGGTGCCTCAGTTGAAGGACGATTCGGCGCCGCACTATGACGAGATCTACGGTTCTTACATCGGCAAGCAACGCATGCTCATCAAGGGTGACTGGAAGATTATCGCCTATCCCACGGCGGGCGTGATCCGCCTCTTCAATCTCGCGAAAGATCCGCAGGAGATGAAAGATTTGGCCGGAGATTCCAAACATGCAGCCAAGTTAAAAAAGCTCCGTGGCCAACTCGAAATGCACATGGACTATCTCGGTGACCCGATGTCTTCCATCGCCGCATCGGACTACCAAGACTTGCCCAAAAAGTAGTTTCCCATTCCGGGATAATCTTCGGCTTAAAAGGTAGGGTCGGTCTGTCTTGCCGTAGCTAAGGCTTTGGCGAGACAGGACGTCCCTACCTGCGATCGCTACCTCACTCCCCGATACAGATAACCTCGGTTAGAGGGTGGGTGTAGCGTTGTGGTTGGCGTAGGTCAGGGTTTTAAGAAACTGAAACCCCGTTTTCAGGGGGGGGGCAGTGGCGGATGGTGACGAAACGCCGTGTTTTCTACCTCACCACATGATTGGAGGGTGGCGAAGGGCAAAGGGGTGTGACATTTTCGACTTCGATTGGCGGTCAGCGGCACCAACGGAGCTGATCGAACTTCTGAATAATCGTTGGTGGCAAAATATCTACCCTTCACGCTCAACTCTACCGGCGCATATTCTTCGGCGACCGAGTAAAACTGGAAACCTCATGACAAATTTAAATCTCTGCAAAAGTGCATTACGGAGCGCGGTCTTTTTGGGACTGGGTTTATTCACTTTCTCTTCGATCCGGGCGACGGAAAAGTCTCTGGAGACATCGCGGCCCAACATCGTCTTTATTCTCGCCGACGACATGGGCTACGGCGATGTGCAGGTGCTCAATCCCGAGCGCGGCAAAATTAAGACACCGCACATGGATCGGCTCGCCGCCGAAGGCATGGTTTTTACCGATGCGCATACCAGCTCATCGGTTTGCACGCCTACGCGCTACGGACTGCTGACGGGCCGCTACAACTGGCGCAGCAGTCTCCAGTCGGGCGTAACCTGGGGCTACAGCTCGCCGATTATTCCCACCGGCCGGATGACGGTGGCCGGAATGCTCCGACAAGAGGGGTATAAGACGGCCCTATTTGGGAAGTGGCATCTCGGATTGCACATCCCCACGGTAGACGGGAAAGAAACGCCTCGGCGGGGGCTGAGCAATGTTGACTGGAAAGGTCGAATCACCGGCGGGCCGGTTGATCTTGGTTTCGATACATTTTTTGGGATTTCCGCTTCGCTGGACATGACGCCCTACATCTACATTCAGGACGACCGCTTCGTTGGCGAAGGCACGGTCGAAAAAGAATTTCATCCCGGACGCGATGGCGCCGCCGCGCCCGATTTTGAGGCCATCGATGTGTTGGTCGATGTGGGTGAGAAATCCGTGGAATATATTCTCCAACAGGATGCCTCGCAGCCATTCTTTACCTACATTCCGCTGGCCTCGCCGCACACTCCCATTCTGCCCACGCCGGCATGGCAGGGGAAGAGCGGACTGGGACCCTATGCTGACTTCATGATGCAGACCGACGCGGTTATCGGCCAAATCTTGCAAGCACTCGAAGATGCGGATTTGGCGGACAACACACTGGTGATTGTCTCCAGTGACAATGGGTGTTCGCCGCAGGCGAAATTTGATGATCTCAACGCCCAGGGCCATTTTCCCAGTGCACAGTTTCGTGGCTCCAAAGCCGATCTTTGGGACGGCGGTCACCGGGTTCCGTTTATCGTGAGATGGCCCGGCCAAGTGAAGCCGGGGGCACTGAACGACGCCCTGATTTGTCTCACCGATTTTATGGCGACCAGCGCTGAGATCGTGGGGGCCGAACTGCCCGGGAATGTCGGCGAAGACAGCGTGAGCTTCTTACCCGCTCTGAAAGGGCAGAAGATCGTTACCGAGCGTAAAGGAATCATTCATCACTCGATTTCCGGGCATTTCGCTTATCGCGAGAGCAAGTGGAAGCTCCTGCTCGCGAAGAGTTCCGGTGGCTGGACGGCACCGCGGGAACAGGCTATGTCGGAAACTGATCCAAAAGCCCAACTCTACGATATGGAGGCGGATCCCGGTGAAACCACCAATCTCTACGAAAAACACCCTAAAGTGGCGTCCCGACTGCTCGCGCAACTCACAGCTTACGTGGAAAACGGTCGCAGTACCGATGGTCCGCCCGCGCGCAATGATGTCGCGACAATCAAGATCTGGAAATGATCGCTTCGTTCCGGTTGGCCTCCTCTTGAAGCTAAATTCAGCGCCTTCGCTCGAACTTAAATCCATTCCCGCGCCCACGGACCGTCTCTCGGCGTGATCGGTAGGAATAATGGGTTGTCCGTTGGTTGTGACTAAGACGGATCTGCTCCTGCTTAGTCATGTTTTTGAATCCACTTTTGGGTCCGTTTTGAGGTCTGTTGAGAACCTTGAATTCGATGGAATGTGTGGCCTGGTGCGCGGTCAGTGAAATAGGCTGCAAGGCCGCACTTTCTTTTCGCTTAGCATTGGATGGGGCAACAAGGCGAGACCGACGAGTCGGCGAGACAACGTATAATCGATTTCGATTATACGTTGGAGGCGCGGGGCGGAATCGAACCGCCGATAGAGCTTTTGCAGAGCTCGGCCTTACCACTTGGCGACCGCGCCGTCTTTAACGGAAGGCGGAAGTTGCAAGGATTCCCGAGTTCGCGCAAGTCCGGAAATCAAAATGCTTCAACTCTCGTGAGTTGTGGCCTCAAGCCAGTGAGGAAGAGGGCGGCAGCCCTGGGTTCGAATTGGGATACTCGATGGGCGGTTGAGAATCACCTTTTTGGTAGCTCAACGCCAAACTGAAACGAAAAGTCGAGCCCACTCCAGGGGTGCTGTCGACTGAGATGGCGCCTCCCATGAGTTCGCAGAGGCGCTTGGAAATCACTAAACCCAATCCGGTGCCTCCACGACGGCGGGTGCTGGATGAATCCATCTGATTGAATGGCTTGAACAGCTCCGTGATTCGGTTTGCCGGGATCCCAATTCCCGTGTCCGCCACTTCTACGAACAAGCGCAGTCCGCACAGACCTTCGGAGTCGACTTCGGAGGATCGCGCGCAGTTGATTTTTACGTCAACCCCACCGCGCTCCGTGAACTTGATCGCATTATCCACGACGTTCATGAGCAGCTGCCGGAATCTGGTTTGATCTCCGTTGATAAAGATCGGAACGCCTGGATCCACTTTCATCGTGAGCTTCAGAGTGGCCTTCTTCACGGCGGCCGCAAAATACTCGGTTAGATCGTTGATGCTCTCTCGAGGGGAAAACGGTGAATGCTCAATTTCCAACTGACCGGCTTCCAGTCGCGATACATCGAGGATGTCCGCGATCAACCCTTCGATGGAGACTCCGCTCTTATGGATGTTAGAAACATACTCATCCTGATCCTTGATCAGGGGCGAATCACGGAGAAGTTTGGAAAACCCAATGACCGCGTTGATCGGAGTGCGCACTTCATGACTCACCGCCGCGAGAAATTCACTTTTGGCGCGATCGGCGGATTCGGCAGCTTCTTTGGCTTCGATCAGCGCGGTTTCGGCTGCTTTCCGATCACTGATGTCGTGGCCGACCGCCTGATATTCTAGGATAGTCCCCGTGGAGGATTTGATGGCGCGATGAGTCCATTGGTAGCTCACGGTGTCGGCGCTATCAATGGGGACTAATTCGACTTCGAACGAAGCTCGATCGGGTAAGTTTCCCTGGAAGTCCCGTTTGGGGTAGCCGAGGTCAAAAATGGGGAACCGCTGTCCTACGAGTTCGCTCCGTTTCTTACCGAGAAACTTTGAATAAGAGGAATTGGTGAAAGTCAGGAAGCCGTTGCTCTTATAGCGACAGATCAAATCAACCTGATCCTCCACAATGCCTCGGTAACTGGCCTCCATTTTTGCAAACTTTTCGCCATGCGTTCGATCTGGCGGGCAACTCCCATGATTTCGTCCTGCTCGAGAGCGAAATCTTCGTCGTCATCGGTCGAAGAGGAATCAGTTTCCTTGGCCGCGAGATCCGCTTGCTGCTTAGCGTTCCGATTAACTTCGCGTAACCGGTCCATCATGGTGCGATCCCAAACATATCCCGCCAGAACCAGTAGAATGGATCCAATGATCGCGAGACCCAGAATCCAGTAGGTCATTCCGAGGCGATCACGCAGCTCGGTATCGGTAGCCAGCACGATGAGTGAAACTGCTAGGCTGAGAGCCAAAGCCAGAATCATCGCGGTCTTGCGCTGGAAGAATTCGCTCATTGGTCTAATCGTAGCCTTAGGTTGATGAATGAGTCTAACCTAAAGGGGGGGGGGATTCCCCCCTCATATTCCTTCTTGAGCAATAGGCCTAAATGGGCCCATTGGGTTCGATGCCAACGTGATGGAGATCAGTAACAGAATACCGGATTGTGTTTCTTCTCTTGCGACAAGGTCGTGAGAGGGCCATGTCCGGGAGCGAGCACGGTATCGCGCGGCAGAGTGAATATTTTCTGCCGATTACTTTTCAATTGGACCAAATAGTTGGTCAGACTTCCCCCCACGGATGAGGCAAACAGGGAATCGCCAATCACCGCCAAAGGCCAACTCAGTCCGGAGACAAAGAAAGTCGTTTGACCGACGGAATGCCCGGGCGTGAGGACCGTCTTGATGTCGAGTGCTCCAACATGGAAGTGAACGCCTTCCTTGAAGTATCGCGCCTTCGGATGGGCTAGGGGCTCCTGCTCATGCGACCAGATTTCGGCCTGAGGGTGCGCTTCCGAGAGCTCATCGAGTGCTACGACGTGATCCGTGTGATTGTGCGTAATGAAGATGTATTGGAGTCTCAGTTTGTCACTACGCACGACATCCAACATGGCCTCGGCTGATGCTCCGGTATCGAATGCCACCGCCTCTTTGGTTTTTGGATCCCAAATAAGGAAGCTGTTCACCGTCATGTCTTCAAACGGCGTGTTGAACGCCGCGAATCCGCGAGGGAAAACCGGAACCTCAGGATACCAAGACTTGCGAGCGAGTGCTTCGAGCGCGTTGGGGTTCAGTCGCAGATGACGCGCGATGCGTCGGATCACGGCATGCAGAGGTTCGCCGCCTTTTACCTTGGTCAGGTCTTCGAGGCTGATTTCAGCCCGCTTGGCTAAATCCTCATCGGAGACTTTGAGCCCGAGTTGGGCTTTGTTGATGACGTCGTCGAAATTGTCCTCGAGGGGAATGAGTGGCATAAGATCAAATAGCGTCGATAATCGCGTTAAACGTGGGGCTCGGACGCATGGCAGCAGTCGCCTTGGCTTCGTCTGGTTGGAAGTAGCCACCGACATCGATGGGCGATCCCTGCACCCCATTCAATTCACTTACGATGGTCGTTTCGGCGGAGCGGAGTTGGTCCGCCACCGGTGCGAATTGAGCCTGCAGACCGGCGTCACCGTCTTGGTTGGCGAGTGCTTCGGCCCAGTAGGTCGTGAGGAAATATTGACTGCCACGATTGTCGATCCCACCGAGACGGCGCGTAGGAGATTTGTTTTCCTTGAGCAATCGCCCGGTGGCTTCGTCCAAGGTTGTGGCCAATATTTTGGCGCGAGGATTGTCGCGGGTCTCACTGAGGTGTTCCAGCGAGACGGCTAAAGCGAGAAATTCTCCGAGAGAGTCCCAACGGAGGTAATTGTCGGCCTCGAACTGTTGCACGTGCTTGGGGGCAGATCCACCGGCGCCGGTTTCGAATAGTCCGCCGCCGTTCATAAGCGGAACGATGGAGAGCATCTTGGCACTCGTGCCGACTTCGAGAATGGGGAAGAGATCGGTGAGGTAGTCGCGGAGGACGTTGCCGGTAACCGAAATCGTGTCCAACCCGTCCTTGATCCGTTCGAGGCTGTAGGTGCAGGCTTCGGCGGGAGTAAGGACCTTGATATCCAGCCCCGTGGTGTCGTGGTCCTGCAAATACGTGTTTACCTTGGCGATGATCTCGGCGTCGTGAGCGCGGGATGCATCGAGCCAGAATACCGTGGGTGATCCGGTGGCGCGGGCGCGATTTACGGCTAGCTTAACCCAGTCGCGGATAGGTTCATCCTTGGCTTGGCAGGCGCGCCAAATGTCTCCGGCTTCAACGGTGTGCTCGGTGAGGCTAGCGCCAGACTCGTCCAAAATATGGATCGTGCCGGCTGCCGGAGCTTCAAAGGTCTTGTCGTGGGAGCCGTATTCCTCGGCTTTCTGAGCCATCAAACCGACATTGGGCACGGAGCCCATGGTTGTCGGGTCGAGGGCGCCGTTTTTGCGGCAAAAATCAATGGTGGATTGGTAAACCCCGGCGTAGCTGCTGTCGGGAATCACGGCCAGCGCGTCACGGGTTTTGCCTGCGGCGTCCCACATGAAACCGCCTGCCCGAATCATGGCGGGCATGGATGCATCGATGATGATGTCGCTGGGAACGTGAAGTCCGGTGATGCCTTTGTCCGAATTGACCATGGCGAGGTCGGGTCCGGCGGTGTAGATCGCTGCGATATCCGCTTCGATCACGTTGCGTTCTTCGTCGGTTAATTGGGGAATTTTGGCGATAAGATCACCGAAACCATTTTTGAAATCCACGCCCAGTTTGTCGAAGGTGGCGCCGTGTCGGGCGATCAAGTCTTTGAAATAGACCCGCACCGCGTGGCCGAAGATGATAGGGTCGGAAACCTTCATCATGGTGGCTTTTAGATGAAGCGAGAAAAGGATGCCTTCATCTTGAGCGCGCTGTACTTGCTCGGAGAGAAAGGAGAGCAGGGCCTGTTTGCGCATGACCGTCGCATCGATGATTTCACCGGCCTTGAGTGGCGCGGATGCCCGTAACGTTTGTTTAGAACCGTCAGTCGCTTCGAACTCGATGGTGAAACGGGTCGCGCTGGGAACCGTTACCGATTTCTCGTTGGCGCGAAAATCATCACGGCCCATGGTCGATACGTTGGTTTTGGAGTCGCTGCTCCATGCGCCCATGGAGTGGGGGTTAGCCCGGGCGTAGTCCTTGACGGCTTTCGGGGCTCGACGGTCGGAGTTACCTTCCCGGAGCACAGGGTTTACCGCGCTACCTTTGACCCCATCGTAGCGGGATTTGATGTCTTTCTCGTCGTCGTTGGTGGGAACCTCGGGGTAGTCCGGCAACGCCAAACCGTGCTGTTGGAGCTCGGCGATCACGCTCTTCAATTGAGGCACCGATGCGCTGATGTTGGGCAACTTGATGATGTTGGCCTCCGGCACAAGGGTGAGGGCACCGAGTTCAGCCAAAGCGTCGTTGGTCTGCTGGTCGGCGGGCAGACGATCCGCGAATACGGCGAGAATTCGGCCCGCTAGCGAGATGTCGCGAGTCTCGACCGAGATGTCGGCGGACTTGGTAAAGGCCTGCACGACGGGCAGGAAAGCGTACGTGGCGAGAGCAGGTGCTTCGTCAGTTTTAGTGTAGATGATGGTGGATGCCGCGGACATGATACTTGAATAAAGAGATTCGTAGAAAGTTGATCCAAACAATCGTGACCGCTGGCGGCAAGCTCGCTAAATCGATTCCATCGTTAGACGAGAAAACTTGAATGAGTAAGCGGTTTTGATCGCTATGGGTGGAGGTTGTCCCAGAGCGATCACATCTTATTTCCCATTTCCCCACCATATCATGAGTATCTACATTGGCATTGATTCCGGCACCCAGTCTACCAAAGCGGTGGCTCTCGACCTCGACACTGGAAAAGTCGTGGCTGAAGCGCGCGCGCCTCACCGTCTGATTCCGGGGCTGCCAGTCGGCCATATGGAGCAACATCCCGCAGAGTGGGTGGCCGCATTGGATACCACGATTGGTGCGGTGGCTTCGCAAATTGATCGCACGCGGGTTAAAGGAATCGGGGTTTCGGGCCAGCAGCATGGCTTCGTGCCATTGGACAAGAATGGCGCAGTGATTCGCCCGGCGAAACTCTGGTGCGATACCTCCACGCTCGAGGAATGTGACATTCTTACCAAGAAACTGGGAGGTGAGAAGGCGGTCATCCGTAAGGCAGGTCTCGCGTTTTTACCGGGGTTTACGGCTCCAAAGATCCTGTGGTTGAAACGTCATGAACCGAAAAACTTCCGAAAACTACGACATGTGCTGCTGCCACATGACTACCTTAATTTTTATCTGACCGGGAAGTATTTCATGGAGCATGGCGATGCTTCCGGCACTGCGCTGATGAATGTGCGGACCCGTAAGTGGTCGAAACCGGTCATCGATGCTATTGATCCGAAATTGGCGGACTACTTGCCGCCACTCCATTCATCCGACGCAGTGGTTGGAACGTTGAGCCCGGATGTGGCCGACAAGTATGGATTTTCGACCGACGTGATCGTATCGGCAGGAGGCGGTGATAACATGATGGGGGCGATTGGCACCGGAAATGTGAAACCGGGAGTCGTCACGGCTAGTTTCGGCACGAGTGGGACCATTTATGCGCATGCGGAGAAACCCGTGGTGGATCCGCGGGGCGAGATTGCCGCGTTTTGTGGTTCGACCGGTGGATGGATGCCATTGCTGTGCACCATGAATGTAACAACAGTGACCGAGCAGGTTCGCTCGCTCTTTAACTACGATCACGGGGCCTTGGCTGATGCGGTTGCGGCTACGGCGGTGGGATCCGACGGGCTGGTGATGTTGCCGTATTTGGAAGGGGAACGAACCCCCAACGTCCCCGCGGGATCGGGGGTGTATTTTGGACTCAATCAAAACACGCTCAAACCCGGGCAATTAGCACGTTCCGCCATGGAAGGTGTTACGATGGGAATGAACTATGGATTGCAGCGGCTCTCAGCCCTGGGGATTCAACCGAAGGAAATTCGGGTGACCGGAGGAGGAGCGAAATCTCCGATTTGGCGACAGATAATGGCAGACGTGTTTGGTGTCCCGGTCGTAGCGATGGTAGAAGACGAAGGGGCTGCGTTGGGCGGCGCAATTCAGGCGGCGTGGGCCCAGGCACGACAAAAGCGTAAGACGGCTCGCATCGCTACCTTCACGGATCGGATCGTAGCCAAGGACGAGTCTACTCGGGTGAAACCTAACAAAAAACGCGTCGCTCGTTACGCGAAGATCCAGACGGTGCAAAACCGTTTGAGCGAAGCGCTGCGCGACGTGTTCCCATTGCAGCGCGAACTCACCAAAGGATAGTTGGTGAAGTTTTACCGGCAGCGCGATATGGCGCGCTGCCTTTTGCCCCATTAGGCGAGGCGCCGGCGACGACGCAGCACCCAAGTGGCGAGACCGAAGGTCATGAGCAGGGCGCCGTAGCTGGAAGGTTCTGGCACGGTGATTTCGTTGGCTCCGAAATCAAAATTCATCCAGATGGTATCTGATTCGTCGAAGCCGTTGAAAGTAATTTGAGCGGTGTTGCTATCTCGTTCATCAATCGTGACCGAACCGGATCCGCCAACGAATGATCCCGTGGTCCAGAGGTCTTGGAAAGACACCCAGTTGTTCACGGTGATCTTGTTGGTGCCGGTGATCTGGAGGGATCCCAGGTTGAACTCGATAGCCTGGTCTTCGCCAAAATCGATGACGGTGTCACCGGTGATTTTCAGAGTGCCGATGTCGATCTGACTCCCGTCACCGGCGAGCGCGAGAACGGTGTTGGCGGTCAGCTCTAAAGTGCCACCAAAATTGAAATCGCTGGTAATATTCAGGGTATTGCCGGCGGTGAGGATCAACTCACCGGTTGAACCGGCGCCTGATCCGCCGGAAATGGTGCCACCGTGTCGGTAACGTTGTTCAGATCAAAGGTGCCGGGAGAAGTGACGGTGACTGCGGTCGTGTCAGCGAGACGACCTGAACCAGAAAGTTGGAGCGTCCCAGCGGTGATGTCCGTGTCACCGGTGTAGGTCTGTGCGCTGGTAAGCGTGGTGGTGCCGCTGCCGGTTTGATCTACTCCGCCGGAGCCGGATATCACGCCGCCGTAGGAGTAGGTGTTGGAGCGATTGAAATCGACCGTGCCGCTGTTGGTGATGTTACCGGTGAGCGAACCGGTGGTCCCGCCTGAACCAATTTGCAAGGTGGAGCTGCCGGCAACCGTGGTGCCACCGGAATAGGTGTTGGCTCCCGTGAGGGTAAGGGTGCCGCCATCCACATCGACTGCGCCGGTGCCGGAGACCACGCCGGACAGGGTGTTGGAACCTGAGGTATTGGCGACGGTTCCGTTGTTGGTGATGTTTTCCGCGACGGAGATTCCATTGGTGAGCGAGAGTTCGGCGCCCGAGGCCACAGTGGTGCTGCCCGTGGTGGTGCCGAGAGCAGTGTTATGAGCAATGGTCAAGGTGCCGGCATTGACGTTGGTGGCACCGTTGTAGGTATTGGCTCCGGAAAGCGTGAGGTTGCCGGTGCCTGTTTTGGTGAGATTACTCGCGGTGCTACTACCGTCAGAGACGACACCAGACACTAAGGTGTCGTTGGTGCCACTCATGGTGAGCGTGCGATTCGTGCCGTTTTCGGAGAGGGAGATGCAGTCGACGGTGACGGAGCCGGTGGAGTTGTTGATAAAGCTTCGATTACCTCCACTATTTTTAATTAAGGCCGACACATCTAAATCGGCACTGCCAGCCAGTGTTAAGTTCTGTTTGAGAAGTATATTGGTGGTGGTAATCCCCCAGTGTTGTTGAGAGTGAGCGTCAGGTTTGCGTTGGTGGTAAACCGATCCCCCAGGTCTATATTTCCGGCGCCATTGATCGTGAGATTATGGCGCATATTAATATTGGTGGTAACAATAAGGTCACCGGTGAGGGCCCAGGACTGGTTTGCTTCGGTGCGGATAATGTTGAAAGTCTGGGTTTGATCATCGTCTTTGGAGAGACCGCCCGAACCGATGCAAAAATGATTGGTGCCAAGGGTGAATCCGTTGGCCGAGGTGGCCGCATCAAAGTTGATACTCTGAACGGTGCGGGTGGCCCCGAACACGATAGCATATTGACTGTTGGCAGTATCGGCGTCGAAGACGGCGTCATTGCCGGAGCCGGGCGCAGAGCCTCCGACCCAGTTGCCCCCGGTGGCCCAAGTGCCGGTTTCCGCACCACCACTCCAAACCACTTGTGAATTGCACAGATGTGCTCAAACCAACGGACACGCCGAAGATTAGAAGCAGGACCCGAAGTAATACCCGTGCAGGCATATTATAAAAACTAGGGTGTAATACCTGTTCGGCAAGTCATTTACATGTGGATCGCTTAGGGCCGATAAGTCATAAACTACTAAAATTTAACTATTTATGTAATTATTAATATTATAGAATCTTAAACCGTTGGTGAATTGGTCCTAACGGAGAGGAAAATGATCTCTTTGCGGTAATCGAAAGCTTGGCGTCGGGGCGACCTTCTGCGACCGGTAGCACATGGCTGAATCAGGTATGGTCTATTTAGTGGGAGCGGGTCCGGGTGATCTCGGTCTGGTGACATTGCGGGCTCGCGAGCTCATCCAACGAGCGGACGTTTTGGTCTACGATTATCTCGTGCATCCGGATCTGGTGGATTGGGTGCGATCGCGCTGTGAGGTGATTTATGTCGGCAAAAAGGCCGGATTCCACTCCATGCCGCAGGAAGAAATCGAAGCCTTACTGGTCAAGCATGCTGAGGCAGGGCAGACGGTGGTGCGTTTGAAGGGCGGCGATCCCTATGTATTTGGTCGCGGCGGCGAAGAGGCTCGGGCTCTAGCTGAGAACGATATTCCGTTTGAGGTGGTGCCCGGTATCACTGCGGCATTGGCGGCTGGAGCCTATGCCGGAATTCCGCTTACGCAGCGCAATACCAGTTCTTCGCTTATGCTCGTGACCGGACATGAAGATCCGACGAAACATGAACTGCAGGTGGATTGGCCGCAGTTGGGGGCGTTGAAAAATACCACGCTGGCAATCTATATGGGGATGAGCCGTCTTCCCGATATTCTTAAGGGACTACAGTCCGGTGGACTCGCTGCAGATACGCCGGCTGCCGTCGTGCAGTGGGCCTCACTCGGCCGTCAACGCAGCGCGACCGGCACGGTGAGCGACATCGTGGCCCGCGCCGCGGAAGCCGGCCTCAAGGCGCCATCAATTATTTTTGTGGGCGATGTGGTGCGGCATCAGGAATCCGTGGACTGGTTCGAACATCTCTCGTTGTTCGGTCGACGCATCGTCGTTACTCGAACCCGCAGCGGAAACAGTGCGTTGCGCGGTAAACTGGAACACCTCGGTGCGGAAGTGATCGAGCTGCCGCTCATCAATGTGGTGCCTGCCGTCGATCGAGATATGCTCGTGGAGGTGATTAGTGAACTCGGGATGTATGATTGGATCGTCTTCACCAGCGCGAATGGGGTCCGTATTTTCTTCGAGCATTTCTATCAGGCTTTTGATGATATCCGCGCGCTGGGTCTTTTGCGTTTCGCATGTGTGGGTGATGCCACGGCCAAAGAGATCGAACGTCATCGGGTGAAGGTCGAATGCCGGCCGAAGGTTGCCACCGCTGAAGCCTTGGCCAAAGCGATGATTGCCACGGGCAGTTTGGACAGCGCGAAGATCGTCACCGTCACGGGTAATTTGAACCGAGATATCTTGGTCAAGAAACTCGAGGAGGCGCGGGCGATCGTCGATACGTTGCCGCTTTACCGCACCGAGAAGCTCGACTTATCAGAGAACGCCGCCGCGCATGACTTCCGTGAACGCGGCGCTGATGCCATCCTGTTCGCGAGTTCATCCGCCGCCGAGGCTTACGCCAGTCAGGCCGATTCACTTCAACTCTCGGAGGAGGCCAAGCAACCGCTACTCGGATCCATGGGGCCACAAACCAGTAGAACGCTGAAGGAATTAGACCTTACGGTTGATTTTGAATCACAAGCGCCCGGTCTGAATGCCTTGGTCGATGCACTCATTAGCCGTTTGAACGAAAGCTGATACCGCATCGCGAACCGGCGCTTGCTGTCGGTGAGCCCGCGAAATACCGTATAACTCCTTTTATGAAGGTTCCTTTTCTTGATTTATCGCGCGCTCATCAAGCGCTCCGGACTGAAATTCTTGAATCGTTCGCGGCCACCTACGATGCCGGACGATTCTGTTTGGGTGATGACGTTACAGCTTTCGAGTCCGCCTTTGCCGCGGCGAGTGGAACGGATGCTGTCGTTGGGGTGGGCAACGGCACCGCCGCGCTGCACCTCGTGGCACGAGCGTTGGGGATCGGCCCCGGTGATGACGTGGTGGTTCCTGCCTTCACGTTTATCGCGAGCGCCTGGACCGCGAGTTATGTTGGAGCACGTCCGATTTTCTGTGATGTGGATCCAACCACATTTACGGTGACAGCTGAGACCATTGCCGCGGCTTTGACGCCGAAAACCAAGGCGGTCGTAGTCGTGCATCTTTTCGGACAATCAGCCGACATGGATCCCATTCTAGAATTGGCTGCGAGTCGCGGAATCCCTGTGATCGAAGACTGTGCTCAAGCCCATCTCGCGACCTATCGAGGTCGCCCGGTTGGCACCATGGGGGTTGCCGGCACGTTTAGTTTTTATCCCACCAAAAACCTCGGTGGCGTGGGCGAGGGTGGTGCGGTCGTCTCATCGAATTCCGAGGTGTTGGATCGGGTGAAACTTCTCCGCGTTCACGGTTCAAATGTTCGGTATCAACACGATGATGTGGGATATAATTACCGCATGGAAGGGCTGCAGGCCGGGGCTCTGACGGTGAAGCTGAAACATCTCGAAAATTACACCGCGGGACGACGCGCGGTGGCGCAAAAATATCGGGAGGGAATTCAACTCAAGGATGTCACGCTGCCGCAGACCGTAGAGTGGGGTGAGTCCGTTTACCACCAGTTCACCCTCTTGCATCCGAATCGAGATGGTTTGCGCGCCCACTTAACGGCGTGCGGCGTAGGCACGGATTTGATCTATCCCCGGGCATTGCACCAGCAGCCCTGCTATGCCGCCGTCGGTCCAGCTGAGGGGTCGTTGCCGGTCGCGGAAAAACTAGCACGGGACTGCTTGAGCTTACCGATATTTCCCGAGCTCACCGCGGCAGAAATCGCGCATGTCGTTGAGAGCGTTAATTCATTCGAAGGCTAAGGTATGATCGATGGTGTTCGTCTCAAATTCTGCGGACTGACTTCGTTGGTAGACGCCAACTTTGCGGATGCGTTGGGAGCGGATTACCTCGGCTTTATTCTGTATCCGAAGTCACCACGCGGCTTGTCGGTGCGGGACTTTGAAAACCTGAAACCGAACCTGCCTAGGGGGCGAAAATTGGTGGCGGTGATGGTTGAGCCAAGTGATGTCGAATTGATCGCGGCGAAAGAGTCAGGGTTCGATCGATTTCAGATTCATTTCTCTACCGAATTCCCGATCGAGCGTATCGAAGGAATAAGTAAACAAGTAGGCCGAGATCGGCTTTGGCTGGTCCCGAAACGGCACCCGGAATCGCCCATGGATGAGCGTTGGTTGAAATGGGCCGAGACGATTCTCGTAGATACGTTTTCCGCGAATGAATTTGGTGGTTCAGGCAAGACCGGAAATTGGTCCGAGTTTGCCCGGCTCCAATCCGACCATCCCACTACGAAGTGGATATTGGCCGGAGGCTTGAATCCGGAAAATATAGGCGATGCCCTGACCCAATCGGGTGCGCGGCTTGTCGATGTGAACAGTGGCGTCGAAATTGCTCCCGGCATTAAAGACCACGCCAAGATGAAGGCGGTGGTTTTGGGTATCCACAAACAACGCACGTCGTCAACAAACGCCCATGAGTGACGATATACCTAAATGGTCTAGCGGCGGACTGATTGGTCCGGGCTTATTAGTCGCAGCCACCGGCGTTGGCGCCGGCGATCTGATTGCCGCAGCGGTGGCGGGTCGGCAATTCGGTCTCGCCGTGCTTTGGGTGGTGATCGTGGGCGCTGCGGGGAAGTGGTTATTGAATGAAGGGATTGCCCGGTGGCAGTTGGCGACGGGGGAATCGATTATCAAGGCGTGGGCGACTCGACTGCCGCGTTGGGTGTTTTGGTATTTCGGCGGTTACCTGATCGTATGGGCTTTTCTGGTGGGAGGTGCCCTTGGGGCGGCCTGTGGCGTGGCCTTCAAAGCGCTGTGGCCCGACGTTCCGGGATCGGTCGGTATCTGGGCGACGATTCACGCGTTGGTGGGCTGGACGATCGTATTGTTGGGCAACTACCGCTTCTTCGAAAAAGTGATGCAGGTCTTAGTGGCATTGATGTTTGTCTTCGTCTTCGCCTGTGGCGTTTGGCTCGCTCCGGCCGGAAGTGAGATCCTAGCTGGTTTAGTCATTCCGGTTATTCCAGCCGGGGGGCTTTGGATTGTGCTTGGACTGATGGGAGGAGTCGGTGGAAGTGCCACCATACTTTGCTACGGGTATTGGATTAAGGAACGGGGCTGGAATTCGCCTGATGTTATTCCCCGCGCAAGATGGGACCTTCTAATCGCCTATGGGCTGACGGCTGCCTTCGGGGTAGCGATGGTGATTTTGGCGTCGACCGCGCGTCCGGCTGATGCCAGCGGAACGGCCCTGGTTTTGGCTCTCGCGGATCAGCTCGAAACCCTTTTGGGCCCGACGGGAAAACTGCTTTTCTTAGGTGGATTTTGGTGTGCGGTATTCACTTCTTTGCTAGGCGTCTGGCAGGGAGTGCCCTACCTGTTCGAAGACTGGTGGAATAATCGAACTACCGCCGTAAATTCGACGGATTCAACCGGTGGTCGTTCGCGTCCTTATCTAGGTTTTTTAGCTTATTTGGCGGTACCTCCCCTGGTCCTGCAGTTGTTTGATCGGCCGCTGCTGATTGTGGTGCTTTATGCGATCGCAGGGGCCTTCTTCATGCCCCTACTTGCGAGCACGTTGTTGGTGCTGAATAATCGTAAACAATGGGTCGGTGAGCTGACCAATCCACGTTGGATCAACTTTGGGCTGATTTCCACCCTGCTGCTTTTCGGAACTTTATTTATAGTGGAATTAAAGAACCGATTTTTCGGCTGATAGAAGTCAGTCCGTTTTCTGGGAGAGAGTTCTTAGGCGCCTCTTCGTTCGGCCAAGTCCGCTCGAATTGTCTCCATTTTCTTTTCGTTGAGGGAGAAGAATAGGAAGATGACGATGGTGAGAACACCAAACGCGGAGGGGATAATACTTCCTCTTTTTCTAGTTCCAATAAGACATCGGAAACGACGGTGACGTCGTCGAACCGCTTGGTGATATTCTGCAACTCAATAAACGCGGGCATGGCTAGGCTCTTTTGGCCGCACTACCGATGTATGGCCAGTAATTTGAGAATCTTTCTGCACCAGGCTGGTAACGGTCGTGCCTATTTCTGCACAAAAAAGCGCGCCCGATAACGAGCGCGCTTTGAAAAGGAGAGGAATTCGCCGTAGCTTACGCTTTGAGCGAACCGCGAAGATCGTCGAGCGTGCCGGCAGCTCCGAGGAGCTCGCAACGGCTGGCGATGAACTTCGCGTATTCCGCGATGAAGATCTTCCCGGGTGGGCGGAAGTCGAATTGCTCCGGGTTCTTCTGGAAGAACTCGCGATGAACGCGGGTCCAGACGAGACGGCCATCTGTATCGATGTTGACCTTGGTGACGCCTCTTTGGGCGGCAGGAAGATATTCGTTCACGTCGACGCCCATGGAGCCGGCAATCTCGCCGCCAGCGGCGTTAATCCGGGCCACTTCGTCCTGAGGGACCGAAGAGGAACCATGCATGACGAGCGGGTAGTCGGGCAGACGGTCCCTGATTTTTTCGAGCACATCGAAGTGCAGGGACTGACGCCCCTTGAACTTGAAGGCGCCGTGGCTGGAACCAAAGGCGCAGGCCAGAGAGTCACAGCCCGTTTGCTTCACGAACTCCTCAGCCTCAGCTGGGTCGGTCAAGCAGGCGTTGCCCTCTTCGACGACGATATCTTCTTCGACGCCACCGAGCATGCCGAGTTCGGCCTCGACGGAGATACCTTTGGCGTGAGCGCGGTCAACGACCCGTTTGGTGATCGCGACGTTTTCCTCGAAGGTTTCGTGGGAAGCGTCGATCATGACGGAACTGAAGAAGCCGGAATCGATGCAATCGTAGCAGGTCTCTTCGTCACCGTGATCCAAATGGACGGCATAAATTGCGTCCGGGTAGATGTCGCCTGCAGCGCGGATAACCGCCTCAAGCATGCGCTTGTCGGTGTATTTGCGGGCTCCCTTGGAGATCTGGATGATAAACGGCGACTTGGCATCGACAGCACCTTGGAAGAGGCCCATCGCCTGCTCGGCGTTGTTAATATTGAAAGCACCAACGGCGTATTTGCCGTAGGCGTGCTTGAAGAGCTGTGCAGTAGTAACGATCATGTTTCGGTAAGGAAAATTGTGAGAGAGACTTACGAGTGAACCTACCAACTCGAGGTTTCGCCCGGCAAGGGTTTTTCACCCTCGCTCGATATCAAGGGTGATAGTGAGATGAATTGAGAACGAAAATGCCGCTTTCGGGGATGAATTAACCACCACCACCACCGCGTGAATTTCTACCGCCTGCCCGAGAACCATCACCGTCAGAACGCATCGCTTCAGCCAATTTTTGGCCTGCTTGTTGTTCTGCTTGAAGATCTTGCAATGATTGAAGCTGTCCGCCTGAGAGAACTCCCGAAGCGCGGGAGATCGCTTCGTCGGTGATTGAAACCCCGCCACCACCGAACTGTGAATCTCCGCCGCGACCGCGATTTTGGGCAGGCGCGGTATCGGCAAGAATGGTCGTTAATGCTTGGGCCTGGGTCGAATTAAGAGGCGTCGAAGAGTAGCTTAACCGGGATTCGAACTGGCCAACTATGGCGCGTTGCTGCCCGGTTTGCTCGTAGTTTTGCAGGGTATCGAAGCCCGATTGCCCGATCGCCGCCGTAATGTCGGTATCAATTTCGGCCTGCGTTTGTTGCATGAGAGCACGGATTTCATCGCGATCCTCACGTCCGAATCCTTCCTCGCGGGCAGCCGTGAAGACGTCACGGGCGGTATTCTGTTTTTCCACCAACAGATCCTGCAGCCGGGCCAGCGTAGCGGGGGGGAGGTCTAGTTGGGCGAAAAGATCGGCGTAGGTGCGATCGAGCCGGGAGCGCTGCTGTAAACTCAGGGCTTCAGCATATTCCGGGTCGGCCATGATGGCGGCAATCCGTTCCCCCATATCCCGTCGGCCACGGTCGCCACCGCGTTCCTGACGGCGTTCTTCGGGTTCTTCGGCGGATTCCTCCTCGGCTTTCGCTGACGCTTTGACCGGTGCGGCGGTTGCCTCCTTCGGTTCGGCTCGAATATCCGTAATCCGTGATGAGCGATCGGCGGTTAGATCGATTGGTTTGGCCTGTTCGGCGGCGAGGCGTGCGGCCAATTCCTCAGCACGTTGATAATGGTGATAGGCGAAGCCGGCTGCGGTGATGGTGGTGACGCCAAGGATGACGATAGCCGCTAATCGAGGTTGGGACATAGGGGTAAAGACGGCACAGTTGAGGAAAGGTTTCAACGCATTGAGCGAAATCACCCAAAGTACACTCGATCGAGGGGCGGACAGGCATCCTAGGTTTTAGGGAAGGGCGTGCTCGGCGAGCGAGCCGGCGATGGAGTTGTTGTTGAGTCGGATGAAACCGACGGTCTCGGCGAGACCGTCCTGCTTTGCCGGATCAATGCAACTGCTGTCAGTCAGGTCTTTTCTCGAGTGCCTGTGCTTGTTCTCACGGACGATCTCTCAAATAAGTGTCACTTAGGAAGTGACACTTATTTGTAAGAAGTTATATAATAGGTAAATACATTCACTCCGAATCTGAGAATTAATCCCCCAAAATGACTCCCGATTTAGGTCAGTTCTGCGGGACGAATCCTGGGGATTCGCATCAATTCTGATGCTCACCTTATTCCCGCCTACCGAGGCGGGAATTGTGATTCAAATCGCCCAGAGGACTCCCGATTTGAATCATCCCTGCGGGACGAATCCCTATGGATTCGCCATGTTTCCGCCTATCTAGGCGGAAACTCAAAGTCGGCTTTGGTCTTGGTTTTGGAAAGAACCAGATGGGCGTTGAATTTTGAGCCTCGTTTGGAAACGAAATCTTCGATCAGGGCGGTCTTGCCTTCGCCTACCAGAGCGGTGGCTTCGTCGAGCTGGATATCGCGCTCGCACAGTTTCTTTTTCAGTTCGAAAACGATGCGGGGTTCGTTTTCAGCACCGGAAGGTTTGGTCACAAGCCATGAGGTTTTGGTCTCGTAAAACTGGGCTTCATCTCCGAATTGCGCTGCCGTGCCGATCAAGGTCGACTTCTTGGCGTCGAACTTCTTCGGCTCGCGTTTCTTGGCTCCGGCCTTCGCTTCGCGGGGAGGGAATTCCCAGCGCACGCGGTTACCGCTCTTCAACAAAAAGGCGTCAAATGGGCGACCACGCTTCGAAATGAAGCCCTTGATGAGCTCCGACTTACCGGTTTCGACCATTTGGATGGCTTGCTCGCGAGTGACCTCTTTTTGGCACATCAGGCGACCAACGCGGAATGTCCGGGTGTAGTCTTCGCCTTCTTTTTTACGCAGCACGTAATTGGTGGAATCTTCGCAAAGGTCTTCGCCGGTCTTTGGATCGGTCCAAATCGGATCCAGCTTACCAAGATCCTCGTCGTCATCGCCGAAATCGAGGGACACCTTGCGGATTCCTTTATCGTCAGCGGCGGCAAGTTTGAGCTTGGCGGGAAAGTGTTTGCCGGACCGGGCAGAAACAAAGCCATCGATCGGTCCGATTTCGCCAGCAGAGACGAGTTCTTTGATTTCCGTTTCTTCCATCCGGCGGCCACTGGTCACCTTGTAAACCGTGAGCATGCCATCGGCCGAGCGGTAGGCTCGGAGCGTTTCGGTCATCGCCTGGTTGTCGGTCGGGGAAATGATTTCGGTCAAGCGGGTCTCGCCTTCCTCTTCATTGAAACTCTTGGTCCGCTCGATGATTCCCGTGATCTCCTTAGTGACCTCGGCCATGAAATCGGATCGATCGTAGCGATTGAATTCCATCTCCCGGAGTTTAAATTCCCACTCGCCCGTCATATCAGGCTTGGTCAGCGCATCGGCTTCGACCGCGTGGAGGAATTCTAACAACTGTTCCGCTTTGGCGGTGGGGTGGATTTCACGCTCTTGGCGCTCTAGGTATTTCTGGTTGATCAGCCCGTCGATGGTGTCAGCGCGAGTCGCGGGGGTGCCGAGACCGCGTTCTTTCATCGCGTCGGCGAGCTCATCAGAATCTACCAGCTTGCCGGCCGTTTCCATGGCGGAGAGCAACGTGGCTTCCGTGTAGCGGGCGGGTGGTTTGGTGAATTCGGCGAGGAGCGTGGCTTCCAGGGTCTTGGCGTCTTCACCTGCTGCAATGGCGGGGAGAGTCTTGTCCTTGCTGTTGCCGGGATTCGCGACGGCTGCATCTGAGGAGTCACGTCCGTAAACGGCGAGCCAACCTGGGGCCGTGAGGATCTTACCGTCGGTCTTAAAGCGATGCTCGTCAGCGACGGTCGATATCCGCGTGGTCACATCAAATTGGGCCACCGGGTAAAAGGCCGCTACAAACCGGCGCGCGATCATATCGTAAACCTTGGCTTCCAGGTCGCCCAATTTCTTAGGTTCTGTGGTGGTGGGAATAATCGCGAAGTGATCGGAAATTTGGGCGTTGTTGAAGATCCGCTTGTTTGGTTTCAACCAACCTGAATCCAATAGCTTCGTCGCATGCTCGCTGAGGTCGCCCGTCAGGTTCTGCAGGGTCTCTTTACAAGTTGGAATGTAATCCTCCGGCAATGCGCGGGAATCGGTTCGAGGATAAGTGATGACCTTGTGGCGCTCGTAAAGGGCCTGAGCAATTTGCAGGGTCCGACGGGCCGAGATGCCGTAACGGTTGTTGGCCTCGCGCTGCAGGGTAGTGAGGTCGTAGAGGCGGGGAGAGATTTGAGTCGTAGCCTTCTTTTCCTCGGTGACGATTGCAGGGGGCTGGCCTTGGCAGGCGGTAACGACGGCCGTTGCGGAGGCTTCATCCCACATGCGATCAATTCGATCGTGCTGGTCAGCCTTGCTGAATTTGGGCCGTTGGTAGGTGCCTTCGTAGCTTCCGCCCGTCACGCCAAACTGGGCGGTAACCCGCCAGAAGTCGCGGGACTTGAATTTGCGGATCCCCAACTCACGGACGACGATCAGCGCGAGGGTAGGCGTTTGGACGCGGCCGACGGAGGCCACGTTTCCAGCGCGGGAGCCAAACATACGCTTGGTCAAGGCCCGGGTGCCATTGATGCCGATCAGCCAATCACTCTCGGAACGGCAGCGAGCGGCGTCGGCGAGACCGGCCATTTGATCACCTTCGCGGAGATTCTCGAAGGCCTTTTGGATACCGCCGGTGGTCATCGTCTGCATCCAAGCGCGTTTTACGGGCAGCTTGGACTTGGTGAGTTGATAGAGGTAGGCGAAAATCAGTTCACCTTCGCGACCGGCATCACAGGCATTGATGACCTGATCGATATCTTTCCGCTTCAGTTGTTTTTTGAGAATCTTCAGCTTGTCCTCGGAAGACTTGATCGGTTTGAGCCCAAATTTCTTCGGGATGATGGGCAGCATCTCGAGGCGCCAGTAACCGTATTTCTTCTTATCTATATCCTCCGGCATCTCGAGCTCCACGACGTGGCCCACGGCGGAACTGATCACATATTCGTCGTTCTCATAAACGTCGCCTTTCTTGGGGACGCGGCCGAGGGATTTGGCCAAATCGGTGGCCACACTAGGTTTCTCGGCAATGATGAGTGATTTCATAAATGGGGGGATAAAGAAAGTGAGCGGTAAGGGACCCGCTACCGAAATATCAAGGCTTACTTTAAAATACAAAAAGCGGGCGGACTAAAGTCCGCCCGAATTCGCAGGGTCAAATAGATCACAAAATCAGCCCGAAATAACCGGGGTTTTAGCCATGACAGCCACGACGGCATCAAGCATTTCGATGATGGTTTCATCGGTTTCGTCACCCATGTTGGAAATCCGGAAGGTCTTTCCTTTGATTTTACCGTATCCTCCGTCGATCACCATGGCGTGCTCGGCTTTGAGCACTTTGTTCAACGCACCGATGTCGAGGTTTCGGGTGTTGGCAAAACAGTTGAGCGACCGCGAGCCGTTCTCTTCGGCCGGGAAGAGCTCAAAGCCCTGAGCCTTGATGGTGTCGCGAACGAGGTTATTGAGCCGCAAATGACGGGCGTGGCGGTTAGCGACACCCTCAGCGTTGATATCCTCGAGCTTCGAGCGAAGGGCGTAGATGTGCGGGATATTAGGCGTGCTGGGCGTCATGCCCTTCTCGTGGTTCTTAAGAAACTCGATAAGATCGAAGTAGTATCCGCGGTTCGGGACGGTTTTGGCCTTCTCTAGGGCACGTTCAGAAACGGAGCACAGCGAGAGTCCGGGAGGAAGGGCGAGGGCCTTCTGCGAACCGGTGATCATGATATCGATACCGAGTTCATCCTTCGGGATGGCCACCGCACTGAAGGAACTGACGGTATCGACCAGCGAAATAACCTCGGGAAACTCGCGAATGACAGCCATCAGAGCCGGCAAATCACTCATGCAGCCGCAGGAGGTTTCGTTGTGGATGAGCGTGATCGCATCGTATTGGCCCGTGGCGAGTTCAGCGCGGACGGCTTCAGGGTCGACAGGTTGGCCCCAATCGAATTTCAGCGGAGTCGCATCGATACCGTTCCGGTTGGCGACATCGTGCCACTTGTCAGAAAAGGCGCCATTCATGCAGTTGAGCACCTTCTTGGTGCACACGTTACGGAGGGCACCCTCCATGATGCCCCAGGCACTGGAAGTAGAGAGAAAGACCGGGTCTTTGGTTTCGAACAGCGCCTGCAAACCCGGTTGGACGGATTGGTAGAGGGCGACGAAATCGGGACTGCGGTGCCCGATAGGCGCCGAAGTCAGGGCTTTCATGGTTTTGGCCGACACAGCGATCGGACCAGGGATGAACAGTTTGTAGCTCATAATAGTGTGAAGAGGTTCGAAAGGACGGGGAGTCGGTTGGGGGAGTGGATCAGGCCGCCGGGCGTTTGATGATGCGGGTATTGGATTTTCCGAGGAGGAGCACCTTGGGCTGCCAACCTTCGGCGTCAGCTGCCTCGACCCGAGCGAAGGCCATGATGGTCAACAGGTCGCCCTTGGCCCCGAGATGAGCCGTCGCGCCGTTGAGGGAGATGGTTTTTGACCCAGCCGGTGCCTCGATGGCGTAGGTCTCGAAACGCTCACCATTGGCCATATTTCCCACTAGAATCTTCTCGTAGGGGCAAATTCCAACCATCGCCATGAATTCAACGTCGATCGCCAGGGACCCTTCATAGTGCAAGGAAAGGTCGGTGACTTCGGCCCGATGGATCTTTGACTTGAGTAGATTGAGTTGCATGCAGCCGTGGCGATAGAGATAGAGAACCGCGAACAAAGCGTTTTCGGTTACGCCTCGTCAACCGCCTATTGCCCGAATCCCTATGTCCAGCCCTTGGCTCAAACAAAAGTTCACCGACTTTGAACAATTCGCCATCGATGTCGTTTATGGACGTCGAGACGACTTGCCGGCGGTGATTTTTGCCGGGTTTCTACAGGCGCTGTCGTATCTCTTTACCGGAATCGTTAAGCTACGTTGGCTGCTTTATCGCAACCGCGTGTTGCACGACCAACATCTCGGTTGCCTCGTCGTGGTGGTCGGAAATCTGACGGTGGGTGGGACTGGCAAAACTCCGGTGGTGGAAAAGTTTGCCCGAGCACTGCGTGATCAAGGTCGTCGCGTCGCCATTCTCAGTCGTGGCTATAAGAGTAAAGCGCCCCCCATGTGGAAGAAATGGTGGTATTGGCTCTCTCACACGGCTGAGCCTCCGCCCCGAATCGTTTCCAATGGCGAAGAGGTGCTGCTCGATAGTGAACAGGCCGGAGACGAACCTTACATGTTGGCCCGAAACCTTCCGGGAGTCATGGTGCTCGTGGACAAAAATCGCGTAAAAGCCGGAGCTTACGCGATCAAGCAGTTCGGTTGCGACACGCTGATCTTGGATGATGGCTTCCAATACTTGCCGCTTAAGGGCCGCCTCAATCTGCTTCTGGTCGATAAAACCAACCCCTTTGGGAACGGATTTCTGTTACCTCGCGGGATTTTGCGTGAGCCCATCTCCCATCTCAAACGCGCCAGTTACGTTTTCCTGACCAAAAGCAACGGCGAGCGGGACGTGGAACTGGAGGATCTGATCCAACAGCACAATCCGGGAGTCGACGTGATCGAATGCTCTCACCAGCCCCAGTATCTCCAAAAGCTCGGCGAGCCGCCTGAGACTGCGGAAACACGTCTACCACTCGAGTTTCTCGAGGGGAAACGAGTCGGAGCATTTAGCGGTATCGCGACGCCGGAGAGTTTTGAAAAATTCATCCGCGATCTCGGTGCTGACATCACCTTCGCTCGACGGTTTTTGGATCACTACCGCTTTGAACCCGCTGATTTTGTCGATATCTTCAGCGCGGGATTGGAGCACAAGGTCGACATGATCGTGACGACGGAAAAGGACGCCGTTCGGATCGATTCCGATCTGCCATGTCCGGTTCCGATCTATTACCTACGGCTGGAAATCGCCATAATCAGTGGCGAAGACGATTTTGATGCCGCGGTGGCGCGGCTGTGTTTTGACGAAATGCGCCCGCGATAAGCGGCAGGGGAATAGGATCAAGTCGTGACTAAATTGCGGTCGCAATGCGTCTACGACCCGACCCCGGCGGGCCGCTGGCTCGTTTCTTGTTACTTGATACCTGTACCTGCTACTTGAAACTTCACGCGGAACGCGTGCGGAGTGCCTCAGAAAGTCCGATTGTGGCTCTTGTTACTTGATACCTGCTACTTGTTACTTCTGCGCAGCAGTTTGATACTTGGAACTTGATCCTTGGAACTTCGCGCGATGCGCGCTTTAGCTTCGCCATGCTAATTGATCCCCGATTCCACGACTTGGCCAAAGGCCTCATTGGATTCTCCACCAAGCTCAGCCGCGGTGAGAAGGTATTAATCGACGCCTATGACGTGCCAGACGCGATCGTCGTGGCTCTCGTTCGTGTGGCCCGCGCTCGGGGAGCGACTCCCTACGTAAACATCAATCACGCGCGAGTCAGTCGTGAGCTACTCGTCCACAGCAAGTCTGGTGATTACGACGCTCATTCCGGAGTCGAGTTGAAGCGGATGCAGGGGATGGACGCTTACATCGCGCTGCGTGGGTCCGATAATATTTTTGAGAATTCGGACGTTCCCGCCAAACAGGTTCAGCACATGGCGAAGTCCATGAAACCCGTGCTCAACTATCGGGTGAACAAGACCAAGTGGGTGGTGTTACGTTGGCCGACGACTGCGATGGCTCAACAAGCTGCCATGAGCACGGAAGCGTTTGAAGATTTTTATTTCCGCGTCTGCACCCTCGATTATTCCCGCATGATTCCCGGCATGCGTGCGCTGCAAAAACTGATGGAAAAGACCGATCAGGTGCACATCAAAGGCCCTGGCACGGATCTCACTTTCTCTATCAAGGGAATCGGCGCGTGCCCTTGTGGCGGCGATCGGAATATTCCGGATGGCGAAGTTTTTTCCTGTCCGGTGAAAGACAGCGTTGAAGGCGTGCTGCAATACAACGCCCCGACGGTTTATCTCGGATCATCATTTGATAATATCCGCCTCGAATTCAGCCAAGGTAAAGTAGTGAAAGCGACGGCGGATTCACCAAAATCGACCAAGCGACTCAACGCCATCCTCGATAGCGATCCGGGCGCCCGTTACATCGGCGAGTTCGCACTCGGCTTCAATCCCCACATCCTCGAGCCCATGCGCGACATTCTCTTCGATGAGAAGATCGCGGGTTCGTTTCACTTCACCCCCGGGCAAGCCTACGCCGAATACAGCAACGGCAATAACTCGCAGGTTCACTGGGACATGGTATGCATCCAGCGTCCCGAATACGGCGGCGGTGAAATCTACTTCGATGGAAAACTCGTGCGTAAGAATGGGCTCTTCGTGCCGAAGTCTCTCGAAAAACTGAATCCGAAATACTTGCTCGGAAAAGCGAAGTAAGTCGCTCCGGATTCTGAATCAAATGTCCGAACGAGAAGCAGATCTGCGGGCGTTTATTCGCGCGCTGCCCAAGACCGAGAACCACATTCATATCGAGGGCTCTTTGGCCTACGAGTTATTGCATGAATGGGATCCCGCGAAATACCCGCGCGATCCGGTTTGGCGTCGTCCAGATCATCGGTTCGAAAGCTTCCCGAAATTCGACGAAACGTTACTCGGTCACGCCTTGCCGTGGTTTACTTCTCCCGAACGTTACTACGAAGCGGCCCGGGTTTCATTTGCGCGCCACGTGGAGCAAAACGTGCGCTATGTGGAGACCAGTTTTCATCTCGGGATCGTGGAGTTCGTCTCATTCTCCGCCCGCGAGATTATCGATGCCATTCGAGCAGCGGTTCCACCGGGTTTGGAAGTTAGAGTTTTCGCCGGTATGCTGCGCAGCAACTACGCGGGGCCGGTGCAGGCGGTGATCGATGACCTCGCCAACTGGGATGATTTGGACGGCGTGGATTTACACGGATTCGAACAAGTTCCGACCGAATCTTGGACTGCCCCTGTTTGGCAACGACTCCGCGATGCGGGGAAGGCAACGAAGTGTCACGCGGGTGAATTCGACGGAGCGCATCGGGTGCGAGAAGCGATTGAACAACTCGGAGTGAAGCGCGTGCAACATGGCGTCCGTGCGATTGAAGATCGAGCGGTGGTGCAACTCGCGGTTGATCATGATGTGACCTTTGATGTCTGCCCGATCAGTAACGTGAAGCTACAGGTGTTTCCCGACATTCAGAGCCATCCCCTGCGTGACTTGATGGCGGCTGGCGTGCGTTGCACGGTCAGCAGCGACGATCCGCTGGTCTTTGGGAATCAAGTGAGTGACGACTACCTAGCCTTGGCTCATGAAGGATCATTTTCGAAATCGGAGTTAGCCCAACTCGCCCGCAATGGGTGGGACGTAGCGGACGTATCTACCGAAGAACGACAGGCCCGCCTAACCGAGATCGATCGCGTTGAGGCTGCCTTTACTCATGATTGAAACTTATATTGTCCCCGAAGGGATCAACCGCAGCCGAGCTGATAAAGCTCTAGCCGCTGCTTTTCCGCAACACAGTCGCGTGGCTTGGCAACGAGCCATCGACGCCGGACTAGTAAAACGCGGCGAAACGGCATTACAGCGCCGGGACGAAGTGCTTGCCGGTGAGGTTCTGACTTTCGAGGAGCCGGAAGTGATCCCAATGGATCTCACTCCCGCGAATATCCCCCTCGATATCGTCCTAGAGGACGAGCATCTGCTGGTGGTGAACAAGTCCGCTGGCATGGTGGTTCATCCGGGTGCGGGCACAAAGAGTGATACTCTAGTTCATGCTTTACTCTATCATTGTGCTGGAACCTTAAGCGGAATCGGTGGCGTGGAACGCCCTGGTATCGTTCATCGCCTCGATCGGGAAACCAGTGGGCTCATCGTGGTGGCTAAAACGGATGCGGCCCATCGGGGGTTAGCGGCTCAGTTCGCGGAACGCGTGCTGCACAAACAGTATCTCGCATTAGTGAGTGGCGTGCCGCGGCTACTGAGTGGAGTCGTCGAGCAACCCATCGCGAGAGACCCTCGCCATCGGCATCGCATGTCCGTGCAGGAAGAGGGACGACACGCGAAGACCGATTGGATTCTAGAAGAGAAATTCGAGAAGTTGAACGTGTGTCTGTTCCGCGTTGAAATTCACACCGGCCGCACGCATCAAATTCGCGTGCATATGAAGCACCTCGGTCATCCCATACTCGGTGATCGCACCTACGGATGGCGACCAGATGATCGTCTACCGCTTGCGCCCGAACGGGTCATGCTCCACGCGGAGCGACTGAAATTCACGCATCCGATCACCGAGGCAGAAGTCTCTTTGGCTGCGCCTATTCCCTCGGACTTTACCGCGCTGATGGATTCACTCCGAAAGAAGTGAATCGGCTAATCCCCAGCGGAGATTGTAGAGCGAGTGCTGGAACTCACTCAGTCGGGCAAATTCAGCCAAGGCAATGACGGTCGCTAGAGCCGTCGGCATAACATCTGCCCGTTTTACGGGGAGGCCGGGAACGGCTCGACGATCCTCCAAGGTAAGCCCGCCGAGTTTTTTAAAGATGGCCCCGAGTAGTTCTACCGTTACGCGAGGAGCGGTTTTGCTAAAGCCCACATCTTTTGCAGCCGCGAGGATGGCTCGTGACGTGGTCATCGTGCCTCCGGTGAAAGCGGCGAGAGGTTTGTCGGCCAGAAACTCAACATCGGCGTTGAGCAATTGTCGCCGCACGTGGGAGCGGATCGCTTCACCTGCTTCGGCGGAGAACGGGGAGGCTCGGTCTTTAACAAATTTTTCGGTCAGACGCACGCACCCGAGAGGCAGGCTCACGGCTTGAGTGAGTTCACGTTTGCGAAAAGTGAGCACTTCCAAACTCCCTCCACCCAGATCGAAAACGTTGAAGTCTTCCCACTTCGTCATCGCGGGATCGCACAGCAGGCCCCGACCGATTAAACGAGCTTCCTCGTCTCCGCTTAGGATTTGAAGCTTATGGCCCGTGACGTCTTCGATACGTTTGGCGAATAGGTCTCCGTTGCTTGCTTCACGCACCGCACTGGTGGCTACGATACGGATCTTAACCGGTTCGTGCGCGGAGATCATCGACTTGAGTTCAGTCACGGCTTCGAGACCCTCAGCGATGGCATCGTCGGTGAGGTGCATCGATGAACCGCTGATCCCATCGCTGATGCGAGAATCGAGGGTGCGTTGTTCGATGGACTCGAGCAATCCGTGCTCGTTGCGCTTGGCCACAAGGGCTTTGATGGTGTTCGATCCGATATCGATTACCGCGACCATGGGAGAGTCAATTTTCATAGGGAAAAAGAAGCGGGAGCGATCAGCACCACGAACTCACCTTTGAGGCTCATGGAGAGCAATCGATCGTTCACATCCTGGGCTGTGCCAACCAGGAATTTCTCGTGAATTTTGGTGATTTCCTTCGCCACACAAATTACTCGATCGGGACCCAGAACCGCAATGATATCGGCGGAAAATTTGGCGATGCGATGGCAGCTTTCGTAAAGAGCGAGGGTGTATTCGAAATCCTGATATTTGGTTAAGAACTTCTGGCGGGCCGCGGTCTTGGGGGCGAGGAATCCGGCGTAAAGAAAACCGTTGGTCGGCAGTCCCGAGGCACTGAGCGCCGCGGTGAGGGCGGAGGGACCGGGAACTGGGACGACGGGTAGTTTGCGGCGATGACAGGCGCGGGTGAGCCGGAATCCTGGGTCGCTCAATGCGGGGGTGCCGGCGTCACAAACAATGGCCACCGATTTTCCAGCAGTAATTTCTTCGGCCAATCGTTCGGCCGCCGCGGTTTCGTTGTGGTCGTGGTAAGCGACCAGTTCGCGACGTAATCCGAGTCGGGTCAGCATACTGCCGGTGGTGCGGGTGTCCTCGCACGCGACGAGATCAACTTTACTAAGAATGGAGAGGGCGCGTTCCGTTAAATCAGTCAGATTGCCAATGGGCGTAGCCACGACATAAAGGTGACCCGGCAAAGGAGTCAGGGAAGCGTTAGTGGCAGCTGGCTCGGACATAAAAAAATCCGGCGCCCGGAGGCGCCGGAAGGCGAGTCAAAAACTGGGGGTAATCCGCTTAGCGGATGCCGGAACCTTGGCCCGTGCCCATGCCTGGAACTTGGCCTTCCCAATTGGCGGGACGGCTCCATGGAATGGAGGAATCAGCTTCGGTTGCGCTGGTGCAACCGGTGAAAAGGAAAGCGCCGGCGATTCCGGCGATGGCGAGGAGGAGACGAAGGGTGGCTTTCATAGGTCAGTGAATTAATGTGGCGGCATCGCCTTTGCGTATGTTGCCAGAGAGGGTTTCAGGTAAGACCTGCGCAATGGAATAATGCTCCTTCGTGAGGCTAATTTCTACGGTCGCGAGAACCGCAGAGCCGCGTTTTACGGTAAAACGTTGGTTGGGGACCGCTCCATGGGTTTCACCGAAATTAATGACTACAAAGGCATTGCGCGGACCTACTTTGGCAACTTGAGCATGATTACTGCGTCCCGCGACGAGCATCGATGGTTTTTTTTTGGGCTAGGCGCCGCTCCATGGGACCGATTCGCGCCTCCAAGTCGGTGATGGTCTGCTGGTAACGTGCGACCTCCTCGGGCGAAACGCTTTGGGCAAGTTGAGCGCGCAGCTCCGCAAGATTTTCGGTGGCAGCGGTCAAATCAGTTAGAGCGGCTTCCCGAGCTGAGACGGCTGATACCCGAGCCTCCTCGACTAGATCGAGGGTTTGTTGCATCTGCTCAGCCTCCAAACGCAATCCGGTTAGATCACGTTTGTTGGAGGCTAGATTGGTGTCCAACACGCGAACCTGATTGGAGAGTTCTTCGTTTTCGTTTTGAGCGCTGGCAAGTCGGGTTTCAGTCGCGCCGAGCTGAGCCTCGGTGTTCTGCCAGCGGTGGTGAAGTTCTTGTTTGGTGTTGCCGATAATGAAAAACATCACTCCCGACGAAACGGCCCCGGCCAATGCAATGATGCAGAGAATCAGGGTGAGGTTGCGCATCAGGGGGTGACGGTGACGACGAAGGGCGAATGCTCAGACTTGGTAGGTCGTTTCGAACCACGGATCGCCTGCGGTACGGGTTACTTTGCCGTTGGCTGCCAGATGCTCGAGGATCTTAAAGGCGAATTCCGCATCGCCGTAGACTTGGTTGGCCAGTGCTTCAGCGGTGAAGGCTTGGCCCGGTGCCGCGGCGAGGGCGGCCTCGAGTTGGCCTTTGAGCACCATGACTCCGCCGGCGGCTTTTTTACCGGCTTCGACTCCCGGTTGGTGGTAGGCATTGATGCCGACGAGTGAGGCGTAGAGTCCGACCACGCGTTCGTAGAGGGCAATGAGCATGCCGAGCGTGCGGGGAGAGACGTCAGGCACGGTGAGGGTGACAGACCAGCGATCCTTCTCGGTTAGGGCGTCGCGCGTCCCGAGCAGAAAACCTTGAAGGAAATCACCGGCGGTGACACCGGGTTCAACGTCCATGGATTCACCGGAACGGTCCCGCAGGACTTCGATGAAAGTCACGAAGAAGTTGTTCACGCCTTCGCGGAGTTGTTGCACGTAAGCGTGCTGATCGGTGGAGCCCTTGTTACCGTATACCGCGATGCCTTGATTGACGACGTTCCCTTCGAGATCGAGTTCCTTGCCGAGCGACTCCATGATAAGTTGCTGGAGGTAGCGTGAGAAGAGCAGCAGGCGATCCTTGTAGGGCAGCACCACCATGTCTTTGGCTCCGCGTCCGTCGGTGGCGAAATGCCAGGCCAGAGCGAGCAGCGCGGCAGGATTGGCCGCGGTGTCAGGTTGGCGAGTGACTTCGTCCATTTCCGCGGCACCTGCGAGCACGGCGTCGATATCGATGCCTTGGAGCGCGGCAGGCAAGAGACCGACGACGCACAGTTCGGAGGTGCGTCCGCCAACCCAGTCCCACATAGGGAATTTGGCCAACCAGTTCTCGGCGATCGCGACTTGGTCGAGTTTGGAACCGTCGCCGGTAACGGCCACAAAATGAGCGGAAGGCGTAAGGCCGGCGGCTTTAAATGCAGCCGTTGCTTCCAGCATGCCATTGCGGGTTTCGGCGGTGCCACCTGACTTCGAGATGACAACGGCGAGGGTCTCGGGGAGGTTTTCACCAATCTGACCGAGGACCAGGTCCATGCCGTCGGGATCGGTGTTGTCGAAGAAGTGAACAGCCATTTTGTCCTCGGCAGGTTGGCCGAGGGCGTGGTGCACAAATTGGGGCCCAAGAGCGGAACCCCCAATGCCGATCACCAAGAGTTGAGTGAACTTGCCTTTGGGACCGACAATGTCACCGGAGTGAACTTTGGCGGTGAAGTCCTTGAGCGAGACTAGCGATTCGGTGATCGCGGTGCGCAGTTCGTCGTTGGGCGCGAGGGCGGCATTGCGCAACCAGTAGTGTCCCACCATGCGGTCCTCGTCGGGATTGGCGATGGCACCCGCTTCGAGTTCGGCCATGGCCGCAAAGGCGGCTTGCATCGCGGGTTCCTTTTCGGCCAGGAAACCATCGGGCAGAGGGAGGCGGCTAAGGTCGAGCGCGAGCCCGAGTTGGGGGTAAGGATGATAGTTTTGCTTGAAGCGTTCCCAGGACATGATTCCTCGATCAAATCAGTTTGCGGCGTCAGAGGCAGACAAAAAATGGCGCAATCGGTTAAGATTGCGCCATGCGTGAAAGGAGAGGGCCGGTCAGGTCGCCCCGACGATGGTCAGATGAGGTATTTGTCGGTCACCGCACCTTCGGAAGCGCTGGAGACTAAACGGGCGTATTTGGCCAGCACTCCACGGGTTTCGTTAGGAGGAGGGGGCGTGTAGGCGGCCATGCGGCTGCTGAATTCCTCATCGGGGATAAGTAGGCTAATCGTATTCTTAACCGCATCGATCTCGATTTGGTCACCGGTTTTGACGATACCGATAGGGCCACTATTGGCGGCTTCCGGGGTAATGTGCCCCACGTCGAAACCATGGCTGCCACCGGAGAAGCGGCCATCGGTGATGAGGGCGACGTCTTTGATGAGGCCACGGCCCGCGACCGCACTGGTGGGTGAGAGCATTTCGCGCATGCCGGGTCCACCGACCGGGCCTTCGTTGCGAATGACGACCACATCGCCCTTCACCACGTCGCCGCGGAGGATGCCTTGGAGGGCTTCTTCTTCGCTTTCGTAGACCTTGGCCGTGCCTTTGAAATAAACACCTTCTTTGCCGGTGATCTTACCGATCGCGCCACCGGGAGCGAGATTGCCGTGCAGCACCCGCAGATGGGTCTCGGTTTTAATGGGATCATCCCAAGGACGGATAATATCCTGTTCGGTTGGGTAGGCACCGTAGGGTTCAACGTCGGCCAGTGATTCCGCCATGGTTTTGCCGGAGACCGTGAGGCAGTCACCGTGGAGCATGCCGCGATCGAGGAGCATTTTCATCATCGGGCGAATACCGCCGATGCGGATGAGGTGGCTCATATTGTATTTACCAAAGGGCTTCAGATCCCCGAGCAGAGGCACCCGAGCACCGATCTCCTTGAAGTCCGCGAGCGAAAGCGGGACGTCGGCCGAGTGAGCGATGGCGAGCAGGTGAAGAATGAGATTCGTCGAGCCACCAAGCGCCATACATACCGTGATGGAATTCTCGAAGGCCTTGCGCGTCATGATGTCGCGAGGTTTCAGGTCTTCCTCGAGCATCCGCATGACGGCGGCGCCGGCGCGTTCGCAGTCGCGGCGTTTCTCTTCGCCGATGGCGAGCTGGGCACTGCTGTTAGGTAGACTCATGCCGAGCGCTTCAATCGCACTGGCCATGGTGTTAGCGGTATACATGCCGCCGCAGGAGCCGGGGCCGGGGATGGCGCACTCTTCGACTTCCTTTAGCCCGGCATCATCGAGTTCGCCTTTGGCATGCTTACCAACGGCCTCGAAGACCGATACGATATCGAGCGCATTTTTCTTATCCGGGTCGGATGGCGTGAAGCCGGGAAGGATGGTGCCGCCATAGATGAAGACGGCGGGACGGTTGAGGCGAGCGATGGCGATCATCGCGCCAGGCATGTTTTTGTCGCAGCCACCAATGGCGACCAGACCATCAAAACCCTCGGCAGCGGTGGCTGTTTCGATCGAATCGGCGATTACCTCCCGGGAAACAAGGCTGTAGCGCATGCCTTGGGTGCCCATACTGATGCCGTCAGTTACGGTGATGGTATTAAAATAGATCGGTTTTCCGCCGGCCTCGGCGATGCCTTTACGAGCGTGGTCGCTGAGATCGCCCAAGTGAACGTTACACGGGGTCATGTCGCTGGCGGAGGACGCCACGGCGATTTGCGGTTTGGTGAAATCCTCGTCGGTGAAACCGACTGCACGGAGCATGGAGCGCGCGGGGGCGCGGTCGTTGCCATCTACGACGATGGAAGAATGGGGGCGATTGGAGACGGAATCAGAGCTCATGATTGATATAACGACAGGAGCAAATCGACGCGCGACCGGCAAGAGGTGTTTTCATCATTGCTTCCCTGAGGGCGTAGCGGCGAAATTCAGGTTCCTGTTTGTATGGCTTTCCACCTTCCATCTGTCCTCAAAGCGTTGTTGTTCTCCTCAGGACAACCGCTCTCCGTCAAAGACATCCAAGACGTGTTCGCTCGATTTCACGAGCAACGCCAAGCTCCGGCCGAACCTGAGCTCAGCACCGAGGCGAAGAAGCCCGATGCCGCCACCGAGGCAGATGAGGTCCCAGAATTACCACCATCGGTCCCTAACCTAGTCACTGCAGCCGAAATTCGCGACGCGATAGCAACGCTTTCGCAAGAGCTCGAGGCGAGTGGTGATGTGTATTTAATGGACGAAAGTGCCAAGGGCTACCGGATCGTCTCGAATCCCCAGTATGCACCGTGGGTCCGGGCTTTGCGGAACGAACCGCCTCCGGCTCGTTTGACCGTCTCTTCCTTGGAGACCCTCGCGGTGGTGGCTTACCGCCAACCCGTCACTCGCAGCGAGATTGAAGCCGTGCGCGGTGTATCCGCCGACGCGGGCCTCAACAAGCTGCTGGAGCGAGAACTCATTTACATCACTGGAAGGGCTGAATTGCCAGGCCGTCCGTTGCAATACAGCACGACCGACAAGTTCATGGAATTCGTTGGGGTTAAGTCGCTGGTCGAATTACCGGCTTCGGATGTGCTTTCTCCCCGTCAAATAGACGAGTGGCTTAAGAATGCGATGAATCCGACGATTCCAGGTGATGTTGAGATGGGCCTCGCACTCGAAGCGGGTGAGGGCGAATCCCCCATGGAAGATGAAGCGCACATCGAAGGCGGGGAAGAATCTAGCGAATCTCCTAAAGCGGACGATGTGGAGGAAGCTCCGGAAGAACCATCTACAGATCCCGCCGAAGTTGAAGTTGCAGCGGAACCAATCGCAGCAGTCGAAGAGACTGATGTGACCGTTGAGACGGAGAATGAACCCGCGGAAGACACTGATTTAGACGTCGCTCCAAAATCCGACGAAACTGATCCCGAAAAATCATGAGCGACGAACTAGAACCTATTCGCCAGGGGATCGACGAGCACGACCGAGAGTTGGTGCGACTGCTCAATGAGCGACTCAAGTTGGCCGGCAAGATCGGCGAACTTAAGCGCAGCAGTGGAGGATCGATTTACGCATCGGAGCGGGAAGATAAAGTCCTTCGCAAAGTATCTGGTCTGAACGATGGCCCCATCAAGGATGAGGCGCTGCAGGCGATCTACCGCGAAATTATGTCCGCGGCCATTGCCTTAGAGAAACCGACTTCGATCGCTTATCTCGGACCGGAGGCGACGAATACCCACGCCGCTGCGATCAAGAAATTTGGAGCGAGTGTGGACTACGAGCCTCTGCCCACGATTGCCGATTTGTTTACTGCAGTGGAGAAGGGTGAAGCCGACTACGCGGTGATCCCGATCGAGAATTCGACCGAAGGAAGCGTCCGCGAAGCCTTAGATAATTTTGTCGAAAGTGACCTTAAGATTGTCGCGCAGGTTTATATGGAGATCACGCATTGCCTGATTTCCAACTCTCCACCGGAGAAGATCACCAAAGTTTATTCCAAGGATCAGGCGTTGGCTCAGTGTCGCAACTGGCTGCAACGTCATTTGCCTCATGCCCAGCTAGTCGATGCTTCCAGCACGTCGCGAGCGGTTGAAATTGCCCGGGACGAAGAAGGCGCGGCGGCCGTGGCCGGCGATCTAGCGGCGCATCACTATGGTGTCCCGATCGTGGATGCTAACATTCAAGACAAGTCGGAGAATACGACCCGGTTCTTTGTGCTCGGGAAGAAACCAGCTGGGGCCGTTGGTAATTCGCGTGATATGTCCAGTTTCCTGATCTCGTTAGGGGATCAAGCTGCGTCGAATTCCGGAGCACTTTTGAAAATGCTTATGCCACTGGCAGAGCGGGGGATCAATCTCTCCAAAATCGAATCTCGGCCGAGTAAAAAACGGCCTTGGGATTATTTCTTTTTTGTCGATGTGTCCGGTCACTTTCAAGACGACAACATGCAGGCGGCGCTCAAAGAACTCGGACAGTTTTGTCCGCTGGTAAAATGGTTGGGTAGCTACCCAGTCGTAAACTGAGATTCCGAACATGTCGTCATCCGCAAAACTTCGAGTCGGCTTTATCGGAGCGGGCGGTAATACGCGCTTACGCCATCTTCCCGGTTTCGCCGCGATCAACGGGATCGAGTTGGCGGCTGTCGCAAATCGGTCGATCGAATCGGCTCAGGCAGTTGCTCAGGAATTTGGTATCACCGAAGCCAAGGCGACTTGGCGCGAAATCGTTGATGATCCAGCGATAGACGCGGTGTGCATCGGCACGTGGCCGGATACTCACGCCGAGATGACTATCGCGGCACTAGAAGCCGGAAAGCACGTGCTCGTCGAAGCGCGGATGGCCCGTAACGTCGCCGAAGCTCGAGCGATGGCAGCGGCAGCGAAATGCCACCCGCAACAGATCGCGCAAATAGTCCCATCTCCTTTTACGTTGGATGCGGATGCTGTCATCGCCCAGTTAATCGCGAAGGGTGAATTGGGTGAGCTCCGGGAGGTCGTTTCGGAGTTTCGATGCAATGCTACGGTTGATCCGACGCTGCCGCTAAGCTGGCGCCTAGATCAGGCTATCAGTGGCGTGAATACCATGGCATTGGGGATTTGCTACGAACCTCTGCTGCGTTGGATTCCGGGAGATGCGAAAGTGATCGCGACGGACGCTCGGATATTTACCCGAAATCGACTGCTTGGAGACGGATCGGCAGGAGTCGTCGAAATACCCGAAAGCCTGACCGTGCTCGGGGAGTGGGCCGGCGGCGAGCGTTTGGTCATGCATCAATCCTCGGTCGATCACGGACCCGGATATGGCTGCTTTCGCATAGTAGGATCCAAGTCGACGCTGACATTCGATGTGTTTGCCCAACAGCTGACTCGAATCGATTCTACCGGAAATTCGTGCGTGATTGAATTCGAGAAAAGACCGAATAGCGGATGGATGGTGGAGGAACAGTTTGTGAACTCCATCCGATGCGGAACGCCGGTCAGTTTAACAGATTTTAAGTCCGGAGTGCGCTACATGGAGTTCAGCGAAGCTGTTTGGCAGGCCTGGAACGCGTAGAAACGCGATCGTTGATCGGTTACGTTTCGTCTGACGCGTAGCAAATACTAATGAACGCCAGCAGTCCAATGATGCCGATTATCAATACGGCACTGAAAGCGACCCAACAATCGGTTTTCGAAATTCGGGGAGCGGCGTCGGCGTCTGAATCCAACCAATTCTCAAGCACGGCGTCGGGGTCGGCCGTGGATCCAGGCGAAGGATTGTTTGATTCCAGCTGGATGGGGACTGGGGTTGGTGAGGTAACCCGGAGCTTTAAATTGGGTTCCGACCTCACGCCCATTTGGGTTTCGCCCTGGGTCGCCTTGGCTATCTCTTGGTCGAGCTAGGCCAGGTGCTCGGCAATCTTGGCGCGCTGTTGGCGTAGTTGATGAAGTCGGTCAGATTCTCCCACAGGGTAACTGAACCGTGACTGAGGTCTGGCCCGCCAAACAAAAAGCGCCGAACCCGAAGGTTCGACGCTGATAAAATTTGTTTAAGCAGGTCGCTTATACGGCCTCAACTACACTCACGGCCTCTACCACACTCACGCGGCGGTGAGCCTTATCGTATTCGACATGTCCTGGTTTGAGCGCGAAGAGGGTCCAATCACGACCGCAACCGACATTCTTGCCAGGACGGGTCTTGGATCCGCGTTGGCGAATGATGATATTGCCAGCGATGACTTGTTCGCCGCCAAACTTCTTTACGCCGAGACGCTTGGAATGGCTGTCGCGACCGTTGCTAGTAGAACCTGCACCTTTTTTATGGGCCATGCGTTATGATCTCCTTGTTTAGGACTGAGTTACGCGCTGATGGTTTCGATCTTGATGACCGAAAGCTCCGAGCGATGTCCGCGTTGCTTGTGGTAGCCTTTGCGCTTCTTTTTCTTGAAAACGATGACCTTCACGCCGCGTTTATTTTCTAAAATTGTGGCGGTAACCTTGGCACCCTCGAGTTGAGGATTACCAAACTTGAAGTCAGCGCCTTCACCAGCGGACAAAACGTCCGTAATTTCTACAGTAGCACCGGCTTCCGTGTTTGGATACCGGTCGACAGTAAGGATGTCTCCTTCGCTTACGGCGAACTGTTGGCCTTGGGTTTTGATGGTCGCTTTCATGTGTAAAAGATCGAACTAAGATGTTTTGCCTATAGTCACGCAAGTCCCATTTTTAACAATTCCATCCCGTATGACCGCGGAGCGCAAAACAGACTGATAATCGAATGAAACAGATCAGCCCACAGGAGATTAAAACATGCTTTAGCTCAGATGCGGTGGTCGAACACTACACCCATGCCGCTATCGAGATCGGATTGTGGCGATCCGAAGAGGCCGTATTCACCCGGGTGTTCGAACCAGAACAGACGTTATTGGAACTCGGCTGTGGGGCCGGCCGGATCGCGCTGGGGCTGTGGGAGCTCGGCTATCGGGGTGTTTTGGGCACGGATTTTTCTCGGGAGATGATCACCTCTGCGCGTCGATTGGCGGCTAAGCTGGGATATTCGGTGCCGCTACGGTTGGCCGATGCCACCAAGCTACCATTCGAGGATGGTATGTTTGATGGCGCGATCTTCGGGTTTAACGGCCTCATGCAAATCCCGACGAGGGAGCTCCGTCGCAGCGCCTTAAGTGAGATGCGCCGCGTTATTGCACTCGGAGGTCGCGCGGTTTTCACGACGCATGATCGTAGTATCGGCTCACCCGATGGTTTTTGGGAGGCCGAACAGACGCGCTGGCAGGCAGGGGAACAAGACCCGCGGCTGGCTGCGTTTGGCGATCGGTTCACCACGTCAGATTACGGAGAGCTGTTTATCCATATCCCGTCCCGGGCGGAGGTGGTCGAGGACTTAGCCGCGACGGGATGGGGGCTGCTCGAAGACGCGATGCGTTCCGAGATTCAAGCGGAGCCTGCTGATGTGGAAGCCTTCGCCGTCGATTGCCGTTTTTGGGTCGTTGAGAACCCACCCACCGGTTGAGCGGCTCAATGGCTCATCAGGGATTTACGGAGGCGGCGTGAGCCCGCAACTCGGTCGCATCGGCATCAATTTGATGATCGGTGAGGATCGCCATGGCGGTGCCCACCGCAATCTTCACTTCGAATCGAAGCGGCAGGCGTAGCTCATCGTTGGATACCCAAATCTTAATCTCCCCGCCTTTTTTAAACATTCCCTTGGGCTCTCCCTGCATTCGGGGGATAAGGACCAAGGCCGGCTTGTTACCCCACTTAGTTTTGAGAATCTCTTCCCGATCTACGGTGATCGTGAGTTCATAAAATTCGTCATCGAAAAGAACCGAAACCACCTGTTCTTCCCCTACGCCAATTTCCCAAGCGCGGGTTTGGATGAGAGTGGTGAGGAAGTCGGCCGGCTCTTCCGGTGGAATCACTAACTCGAGAGATTTCTCGGGCCGGACGTGATCGGTGTAGTTCGCCTTCATCTCGGCATAATCAAGAGCGATGGACGCATTGGTTTCCTTGGACCCCGTTTTGGTCCAGGCCTTGGCTTCGAGTAATCGACTGTTTTCGGGCTCGTAGATAAACTCTCCCCAACCATCAAATTGGTAGAGCGCTCGAATAAATCCACGCGTCGCCGTGTGAGAGGTGATGCGGATGCGGGGTTCGATGGAGTCGGGATCTTGCTCAGCGATGATTTCGAGCGAAGCGGCTTTACGGAATAACCCCCAACTCAGGCGGTAAGTGAATTTCTCTCCCGGTTGAATGGCCAGAGGAGCCGCCGCGACGTAAGATGCAGTCATGAGGATAATGAGGGAGCAGGTGAGGAGGCGACGGTTCACAGCTAGAAGGTAAAATGGGAGACAATGCCTAAGTCAAAGGATCGGCATGCTCACTATGATACCCAAGAGGATGGTTCTGTTCCCAAACAATTATGTCGCCCTCCGGTCGTTTGCTATAAACCCAGTTCGAGCTGATTGGTGCGGCCGAGAGCCCATGCTTCGCGTCCCATGGAACGCAACGTGGCGGCGAATTCGGTGGCAAACCCATGAACCGTATAGATCCGGGAAGGATTCACGCGTTCGATGAACTCGAGGAGTTCGGGGTAGTCAGCGTGATCGGAAAGAGGGAAGGCTGCATCGGTGGCGTGGCGAAACCGGGAACTCGGGTCCATCGCCCAGCCGGTTAGCACCGCGGTGCGGCGTGGTTCGATGAGAGTGAATAACTCGCTCTTAAGGGATTGCTGCGGAGCGATAATCACATGCCCGGCCGCCATCATGGGCGCGAGTGAGGTGTAGGCCGGAAATTTACAGCCCAGTTTTTGGTAAACCCGCGTAACGGCTTCGACTCGCGGATGGAGCATGATCGGCAACTCCGCGTTAGCCAAATGCGCTAGAATTTCCTGACTGCGGCCGAGACTATAGCCTAGCAGGACGGGAATCTCATCTGCCGCCAGAGTGTCGCGACAAAACGCGATGGATTTCGCCATGGTTTCGGTGGCCGACGGGAATACGTAGTGGGGTCGGGCGAAGGTGGTTTCGAGAATCAGCACATCAGCCTCAGGAGTCGCACAGGGTTCGACGGTCAAGGAACTACGGGTTTTGAAATCGCCGGTGTATAACAATCGGCCGTAATCCGGATGCTCGATGAGCGCCTGAGCTGAACCGAGCACATGCCCCGCTGGCACTAATGTGAGCGTTGCCGCGGGCGTGATGTTAAACGGTTCGTTGAATGGCAGGGATCGGAGGGCGTTACCCGTTTTGGCTCCGCGGGCAGCCAGCAGCTCGGCCGTTTCCGGCGTGCAAATGGCTTCGATGTGTTTTGCGACATGATCGAAATGCGCGTGAGAGATTACCGACCTACGCGCAGGGTGGTGGGCATCCAAGTGCCATTCGATCTGAGGGAGCCAAATCCCATTTCGGCTACGCACCTCCCAGGTCATTTTATGCTAGTTGAGACCTAAGACTACGAAGATGAATCCGATCAGGACCGCGACTCCGGCGGTCCACCAATACCAAGGTAACTCTCGGGAAAGGGCGGGGCCTACATCCGTATCGTCCTCCCAGGCTTCGCTCGGCAAATCGAGGCCATCATACATATCCGTATCGCGCCATCCGGTGCGTTCGTCGGCGCCACACTCGCGACATGATTTGGCTCCTGGTGAAAGATCCGTTCCACAATTGGCGCACTCCGATGGGGGCGGAAGGTGAGTCATCGAATTGATATAGAATTAGGCGGAGAAGTATTTCTGCTGCGCCAGTCGCCACGCCGTGACAAAAAACGCCGTCAGAGGAATCGCGAGAATCATGCCTAAGATCCCGTTGAAAGCCGCTCCCCAGAAAAACACTGCGAAGATAATCACCACGGGATGAAGCCCGGTTCGTTCCCCCATAATTTTAGGCGTCAGGAACCAACCCTCGATGTTTTGAACGAGAACGAATACCGCCAAGGTCAAGGCAAGCAGCACCCAGCCGCCTTCGGTTTGGAAGAACGCCAGCGGTAAAGTTACACTCAGACCGACAATGGTGCCGAGGTAGGGGATGATATTCAGGATGCCTAGAGTCAGTCCCAGAACTAAGGCGAATTTCAGTCCCACCGCCCAAAATCCGACCGTCAGCAAAAGCCCCATGATTAGGCCGATCAGCAATTGTCCGCGGAAAAAGGAGACCACGATCTCGATGAAGTTCTGCACGAGAAACACGACGTCCTTGCGGACTTCGCCTTGGAGGAAGGTGAGTTGGGTGCCCAAACTGCCGGTCGGGTCACGACGCGAAAGCAGAAAGAAGAATAGGTAAATGGGGACAATGGCCAAGGACGCTGCGAATCCAAACAAGCCTAACGCTCCCATCCCAGCGGCTTTGAGCGAAGGCACCGTTCCGCCCACCAGGGTTTTAATCTCACCAGATAGGGAGGTGAGAATGGATTTTATGGTTTCATTCTCGGCATGCCGCGCCACGACCTCGATCCAAGCAGGGTAATGCGCTGTAACGTATACGTTAGCTCGCTCCCAGACGACGGGCGCGAACGCGATGAAATCGAGCAACTGTTCGACAATAGCGGGAATGATCAGCAGCAGAAAACCTCCGAACGCTAGGGCCACCAGCGCGTAGAGGATTACCACGGAGGCGACTCGGCTGAATTTTAGACGGTCTTCCAGCAAGGTTACCGCGGGCCGGAGGACGAGAGCTGCGACACCGGCGGTGGTTATCGGCCAAAGCACACTGGAGAAATGCCCGATGAAATCAGCGAATAGTGAAAACGACTGTCCGAGCAGCCAAAGAATGATCGCGAGTGACACGAAGCCGATCGCGAACCCGGCGAGTTTGCGTTGGCGCTCTGTCAATAAGCGGGACGTCGATTCTACCGGTTCAGACATGGGGGTAAAAGAACCCGTTCGAGGAATTCACGCCAGCGCAAATCACGCCGGTTGAGGTGGAAACGAATGAAGAAATGAGATTACTTTAAATATGCGCTTGCGCTATGGGGGCTAAGATCTCTTTTTCTGCGTTCCTTCAAGCACCCATAGCTCAACTGGATAGAGCGTCTGACTACGAATCAGGAGGTTAGGGGTTCGACTCCCTTTGGGTGTACCATTTTAAAAATCGCGATTTCAACCATCGCGGTTTTTTTATGGGTGGAAACAGGCCGACATAGAAAACCCGCCTCGATAGTGAAGAGGCGGGTCGTGGGTTGGGGGAAAGCTTAGCTTTTAAGCTATAAACGCTCGAAGGCCTGGCGCAGCTTTGATGCCCGTGCGGTGCCGCTTTACTTTGAAGTAGCGGGAGCGACGTCGCAGCATCCGATCCAGTTTGTCGGTCACGAGAGCTACAGCCTTGTGAGCCTCGTTGGTCGTGACGGAGGCATTCATGTCTGGACCGTTGATTTCAATGTGCCCTTTGGCGGTAAAACGATGTTCGGGATCTTGCTTCTGGTCGAATTCGACTTCTACCCGAACTCGGACGATCTGTTCTTCGTGCCGAAAGAGCCTTTCGGTTTTGTCGTGGACGAATGTTTTGATTGAAGGGGTGAGGTCCATGTGGATACCGGAGACTATCAATTCGTTAGCACGATTTTCATTCATCTTATTTTATTTCCTTTAGTTGAGTTGACCAAGAGAATCGCGGATTACCTCTGGAGAATACCCGCATGAGTGCCGCTAAAACTGACTCTTTTCCTTATACCTCGATTGTCCTCACGGGAGGATCGTCCGGGATTGGAAAATCGTTTCTCAAGCACATGGAGAATCAATATCCAAATGTGCGGATTTGCAATCTTTCACGTCGCTCACCCGAAGGTTTTTCAGCTCAGCTTAAGCTTCGCCATATAACTACGGACCTTAGTGATTCTACTTCTCGGCAGGCTTCGATTGCCGAGGTATTAGATTTCCTTCTAAGCGATGAGAGTGCTGGGTCCATTCTACTCATTAATAACGCTGGGTTAGGTAGTTACGGGGAATTTCATAAATCTAATGCGGCCAAGCAACGGGAGGTGATCGAAGTGAACCTCAATGCCGTGATCGACCTCACATCCGCCTTATTGCCGCTGCTGGAGGAACGAGGAGGTGTGGTCATGAACATTGCTTCGGTCACCGCATTCCAGCCCACGCCCTATATCGCCACTTATGGGGCCACGAAGGTATTTCTGTTACAATGGGGGTATTCCCTGGGGCATGAATTAAAAGATACGGGAGTCCGCATTCTCACGGTTTGCCCGGGCTCCACCGACACCGCTTTTCACAGCCGGGCTGGAATGGCGATACGGGGACCCTTATCTCGGTTTGCTCAGACGCCAGATCAAGTGGTGAAAGAGGCCATGCAGGCGTTGGCATCCGGCAAATCGCACGTCGTTACCGGTTGGAGTAATAAGATCATGACCAAGTTTTCAACGTTCCTGCCGAGTGGCCTCGTCACTCGAATGAGCGGTAGCGTGCTTTCTCACCTCCGGGCCGATCGATCGTGAGCGAACCCGTGATTAAACCTGATACGCCTGCGATCCGCCCCTACGGACCTTGGCCTCCGCGTCCGTTTCGATCGGATCGCGTGAAGCTGACGAGTCCGGCGGAGCTGAAATCATGGATTCTGCATGAGGACGACGATTTGTTGGTCGTAAACAAGTCGGGTGAGGTGGTGTGCCATCCTTCAAAATTTGGGCCTACGTCCAGTCTGGTAGGGGCCGCGCGGGAATACACGGGACTTGATACTGTCCATTTGGTTTTCCGGCTGGATCGGGAAACCAGTGGGGTGGTCGTGATGGCAAAGAACCCCACCACTGCGAGTCGATTGCAAAAAGCGATGCAGACCCGCAAGGTAGGGAAGCGTTATTTGGCGCTCCTAACGGGCGAGATGGATGCACCCATCGAGGTGGATCAGCCACTCGGGCCGGAAATCGATAGCGCGGTCCATGTCAAAGATCACGTGCGGGCCGATGGTAAGGTCGCTCAAACGAAGTTTATCCCTTTGGCCGTGCGAAACGGATTTTCTCTCGTCGAGGTGCACCCGAAGACCGGGCGAAAGCATCAAATCCGAGCGCACGCGCAGTGGTTGGGCCAATCTGTGGTGGGAGATAAGATTTATGGCCCTGACGAGCGGTTATTTCTCAAATTCGTCGACGATGGTTGGACTCCAGAATTGGCCGAAAAATTACTGATTCGTCGTCAGGCCCTCCATTGCGCCGAAATCGATCTCCGGCCCACCGGACTGGACTGGGTCTTTAGCGCAGAATGGCCCGCTGACTTGTCCGAGTTTACCCGAGATCGCATGAACCACGACGACGTTCGACTCAGCCCACGGGGTTGAATTCGGGTAAAGCAGTGATCCATGGGCTTGCGGGAGACGATTTCCGTCGCCTTGTTCTTTTCATGCTAAATCCCAAGTCTCGATTTCAGGGTGCCCGCCTGGCCCTCGGAATTATTCTCCTCCCGTGGTCTGGTGCGATTGCCCCCGCTGAATCTAATCCGATCGATATTGATGCGCTGCGGAGTGCGCTGATTCCGAAACGAGAGGTTGGAGCCGATACCTTTATCAATGATAACCCCACTTACGATGGGCGCGGTGTCATTATTGCCGTCTTTGACACCGGGGTGGACCCCGCGGCCGCCGGGTTAGCGGTGACCACGACGGGGGAACGCAAGGTTCTGGATATGATCGATGCCTCCGGCAGCGGAGATGTTGATGCCTCTGTGGTGGCTGAGCTTGGCGAGGACGGCACGTTGAAAGGGCTCACGGGCCTGCAGCTGACTTTACCGGCGGGACTGGAAAATCCTTCGGGTAAATTCCACGTCGGAATGAAACCGGCTTCAGAGTTGTTTCCACCCGCCGCCTTGCGCCGCCTGAAAACACAGGTCCAAGCAGAATGGGATGCAGAATTGAGCCTGTTACGTCGCACTGCCGATCGAAACAAAGATGAGGACTTGGTCGCGGCCGAAGTGAAAGCCGCCGCCGATCGATCGCGAGAGGAGCAAAACCTAGTCGCGCTACACGAAGCGAAAGTCGCCCTCGAAGATGCTTACGCGTCTTCCGGACCGGGATTGGTTTACGACTGCGTGCTGTGGAACGACGGGACTGATTGGCGGGTGATCATCGATACAAATCGTAACGGCGATTTGGCTGACGATCTCGTGCTTCGACCCTACGGCGTGGCCGGAGAATACGGCACGTTTGATACCCACACCAATGCAACCTACGCCGTGCAAGTCTACGAGGACGGCGACCTGCTTTCGATCGTGACCATGAGTGGTGCTCATGGGACGCACGTCTCGAGTATTGCTTCCTCAAATTTCCCGGATGATCCGGATCGTAACGGGGTGGCGCCGGGGGCTCAGATTTTATCGATCAAGATTGGCGACCTTCGTGGCGGCGGAGGGTCTTACGGACCCAGCGAACGACGCGCAGTCGCGACCGCAGCTCGGTATGGCGTGGATATCATGAACGCGAGTTGGGGTGGATCCAGCACCTACCAAGACGGCGGTGATCACAATGCGATGAACTATAAGTTGCTTGCTGATCGCTTTGATATTCTCGCGGTGATGTCGGCCGGAAACGAAGGCCCCGCCTTGAGCACAGCAGGATCGGCCGGCGGTGAGTCGAGTCGCGTGCTAGGGGTGGGAGCCTATGCTTCCGCAGAGATGGGTAAGGCGCTCTACAATACGATCAAAGATAGCCCGGATGCAGCGCTGCAATTCTCCAGTCGCGGTCCGACAAAGGACGGCGACTTAGGCGTGGACATCATGGCTCCCGGTGCCGCCTGGGCTTCTACTTCGGCTGAAACTCTCGGCAGTGCCGGCATGTATAACGGGACATCTATGTCCGCCCCATCGACCAGCGGAGTCGCAGCATTGGTGCTCAGCGCAGCCAAACAAAATGGTTTGAATCCGCGGCCCGCCTTGATGCGCAAGGCAATGATGTTGGGGGCTACTCCGATTGATGAGGAAGCGACCTTTACCCGAGGCGCTGGTCTTGCCAATGCGGGAGGAGCTTGGGCCAAATTGCAGGAGCTGGCCAGCGAACCGGCCTTCGATGTGTTCTATGATGTATCCGTGACCGGAGGAACTTTTGTAGACCGCGGACGCGGTCTCTACCTGCGCGAACCAATCGATGAATTACGTCGTCATGTGATTGTTGATGTAGCACCGCATTGGCCGGAGTCCATCGGTAGCGACGATCGCTTCAAATTTGATGAAGATTTGATTTTGAAGTCCGCCGATTCGTGGGTCGAAGCACCGGAATACATGCACATGGTGAATGGCTCGGAACGGGTGAATCTACATCTCAATATTCCCGAGCGATCGGAGAAAGCGCGGAAACAAGGCGAACTGATCACCAGTCAAGTGGATGCCTATTTGGCCAAACGAGAGGAGCTCGGTTCGGTGTTTACGGTGCCCCTCACGATTGTGCGACCCGCGGATCCGGACGTTTTCGTCGATCATGTTCATAAAACGACCCTCGATCTCAATCCGGCAGTGACGGTTCGACGTTTCTACCCAGTCCCCGCGAATGCCGAGCGGTTGAAAATCAAACTTAAGCATGTGGCTGACGATCCTATTGCTCGTCGGTTCTTCTTGCAGGTGGTGACGTTGGCTGCCGAGCAAGGTCAACACCACTACAAGACCGACCATGTGGCGTGGATCGACGAGGGCGAAGAGCAGATCATGACGGTCAAGGTGCGAGGCGGAGGCGTCACCGAGTTGGCCTTTAACCAATATTTCTATTCTCCCGAAGCGGCTCAACTTGACCTTGAACTCGAATGGTTGGGGGTAGGACTAAAACCCAACACCTTGGTGGCGGAACCCAACCAGGGTTTCTTGCCGGTAGAGATTTCTCCACTCGCGGATGCCTCAGTCGAAATCGAAGCGAAACTGAATAAGGCCGTGCATGTGAGTCTCCCCAAGTCGACGGAAGACTATTACGACGATGAGCGTAGTGAACGTCCGGGATCACCGTTACATCCCGGTCCGCAACAGGATCGTTTGGTTCGTCTCAACTATGAGGTGAATTTTGAAGAAGCCACGACTGCGTCTTTAGGTTCCCAGCAGGACTACGATCTTTCTGAGGGATTCACGGGCGGACGTCTCAAAGTGGTGCACGAGTCCGGGGAGGTTCTCTACAATACGTTCCCTGATCCTAAAAAAACCGTAGATTTCCCTAAGGGTAAAACCACCATCATTGGCGAACAGGGCACGTTCCTGACGGATATTCTCGATGACGTGAAAACGTTGCCTCTGCGGATCGAAGTTCCATTGAAGCCCGCACAATCCTTAAGTATCTTTGCGAATCAACGGGCCCGCTATAAAGGCAGCGCCGCGAGTAAATTGGATCTGACGGGCGGTCGCCAACATGTCATTTTCTTGAAGGATGCGATTGTCGAGAAAGCGGCGGAACTGAAGCCCGCTCCCGACTATCTGATCGGGGAATTGAAATTCTCTAACGAGGACGATCAGGAGATTACCAAAACGGGGCTGGTATACCTGATCGGTGACGCACCGAGTAAGGTGACCGATCAAGATCCGGAATCGGAACCCGGCGACGATCTCAAGACCGATGCCGAATCACTCACGGATTCCGTCTATGATCTGCAACTCGCCTTCGTGCGCGAACATCGCATGGCCGACGAACTGGAGGTCGCTACGCGACGGATCGAATTGCTCGATCAGTTACAAATTGCCAAACCAGAGAACCCAGCACCCTTGATTGAGCGGGCCATCGAAGGTGCCGTTTTGGCGGGGCTGGCCAGTGATGTCTGGGGCAAGTTGCCCGAACCTCCGGAAGAGGACAGTGAAACCCAACTCGAAGAGGGGGCCGAAACTGAAGAGCCGATCGAAGCTGAGCCAGAAGTGGAAAAAATTAGCAAAATGGCTCCGAGTGAAACCCAAATTCTGACTTGGCTGACTGAGGCCGAAACATTGGCTGATGCTGACGAAGTGAGCCGATTCTTTGGCGCGAAACCGGTTGCGCTACCCGGTGATCTTGAAGCTCGCGACGAGATTGCGGCGGAAGAAAAGGAGTGGTCCGAGAAGCGCGATTTCCTCGCGACCATCAATCGCCTCCGCACCGATATTCACCGCACGGCAGAGCGAATTCCCGAATCATGGGAAAGCCTCGCCGAATTACAGCGTTGGGAATCGAAAGCTTCGGAGGACACGACCAAACTGTTAGCCAAGCTTTATGCCGATGCCGGATTGTCTGGGCTCGCGCTCGATTCCCTGAATGCCCGTATCGAAGAAGATCCGTATAATGCGGACCTACTTACGGAGCGGATCGCACTTTACCGTGAGTTGGAATGGGAGAGTTTTGCTCTCGCCGACGAACGCCTTCTCGCGGTTCGAGCCGCGAATTTGGCGCGGCTCGATTCCTTGTAAGGAATTCCCACCTGCTCGGGTGCTGTCTACTCTTTTGGTAGCAGCACTCGGACTGGAGCAGGCACATTGATGATATTTCGGGAGTAGGTCAGTTTTCCCGATTCCTGATCGATGGAAAATACCGCGACGGTGCCGGAAATTTGGGAGGCTGCGATCATCCACTTGCCATCACTCGTGATGTTAAAGTTGCGCGGCCAGACGCCGCGAGCTGGTTCAATTTCGACGAGAGTGAGCAGGCCCGTTTTTTGATCTCGGGCTAAAGCTGCCAACGAGTCGTTTCCGCGATTCGCGGTGTAGACGAAGCGTCCGGAAGGGTGCACGAGGACTTCAGAAACGTTGTTGGTGAGTTCCTCCATACCAGCGGGCGCAGCGTTGATGTGCTGGATGGTGGCGAACGTTGCATTTTGTTCGTCATACTCAAACGCGGAAACGTGGTGAGAAAGTTCATCGCTGACGTAGGCGAATTTTTGATCCGGCGAGAATGCCAAGTGGCGAGGGCCGGATCCGCTCGGTAGTCCGGTTTTGTGAGCTAGAGCCAATCGAGCTTTCGAGTGATCGATCGAGTAGGTCCAGATTTCATCGGCCCCGAGATCAGTAACGTGCAAATGGGCGCCATCCGGAGTGAAACCGGCGAAATGGGGACGGGCCTGAGTTTGAACGGGCCTGGGACCTGAACCTTCATGCTTAAACACCTGTTCCAATTTCGCGAATGAACCGTCATCATTGAGGGAAACTAAGGTGGTGGCCTCACCTCCCCAGTGCGCGGTTGCGAGTAGTGATCCCGTTGGATTGACCGCCACATGGGCCGGCGCGGGCAGGGGGATCTCCAAGGTGCTAAACTCAGTGATGCCTCGACTGGAATCGACCCGGAGTGCTTTGAGTCCATTCAATTTACCTTCGTGCCAGGAACTGTAGATTATGGGTAACGAAGGGTGGTGAACCAACCAACTGCCGGAACCGTATTTGTGGATCAACTCGGGGTTACTGAGTTGGCCAGATTCGTGGTTGAGAGAAGTGCGGTAGAGACCTCCCTTTCCGGCGATTAAAACAGACGTATCTGCCGAGAGCAGACTGGCAGTAAAAACTGATAACGTGGTGATGAGGCGGATGAATTGCATAGAGAGGTTTACTTTAAGGACCTAGTAAGTCTTTGCCGTTAGGTGCGCAGGTTTGGCGGAAGGATAAAAATGGGGCGACGAGAAAGACTAATCGCATCATTTACTTCATGATTATCTCGTTCCTTTCGCCGCTTGAATGGAGGCGAGTTGTTCGCGCATGGATTGGGCCATGGCTGCATGGTCCAGAATGACGTTGGTGGCCTGGAAGGGATCGCTGCTTAAGTTGTAGAGCTGTTCTTCGGGGGCGTCTGGTTTTCGTTCCCCGTCTACCATATTGCTATTTTTTTGACCGGAAAAATGAAGGGCGGGATAACCACCGAAACCACGGCCTCCTACTGAGGGATTCCCGAACCCGCCGCCCGCTGGGCCGCTGATATAAACCCAGTCGCCAGAACGCAGAGATAAGTGGGCTTTGCGAAGTGGTGCGAGCACGAGGTGATCGCGAACGACCTTTGCCGTGTCGCCAGTCAAAGCGGGCAGAATATTGAAACTATCCGGGGCATCGTCGTCTTTGAGTTCCTGACCCGTTACGGCGGCGAGTGTGGCCATCAAATCAACCGTGGAGATAAGTTGATTTGAAACACTGCCGGCCGGGATCTTGCCCGGCCAGCGAGCGATGAAAGGAACGCGATGGCCGCCTTCCCAGGCGTCGAATTTGAAGCCGAGGAGATCGCCGTTTTGTTGGTGGCCCCGATTCCATGCTTCCTGACCACCGAGGTTGATCATGCCCCCATTGTCGCTTGTGAAAATAATCAGGGTGTTGTCCGCCAGTCCTTCCTCCTCCAAGGTGCGAGTCACTTCTCCCACGATCCAGTCCAGTTCGTGAACGAAATCGCCATAGCGACCCGCTTCACTGGTCCCTTGAAACCGGGTATGAGGAGTGAAGGGATGGTGGATGTTGGTCGTTGGAAAATAGAGGAAGAATGGTTCATCCTTATGCATCTTAATCCAACTGACCGCTTTGCCGGCCAGCGTGGTGCCGACCTGATAATCGTCGTAGAGTTGATGGGCTTTTTCAGCGCCGCCAATTTGATCGATATTTCTTTTTTCCTCGATGTCTTTGGTCTTGGCCAACTGGCCGTAGACGAATGGATCGTTGGCATCGAGGCCGACCACGCGGTGATTTTCGACATACACAAACGGTGGGTGGCTATTCACGACCGGCATGCCGAAGTAGTAGTCGAAGCCGAGCTCTAGGGGGCCGGGTTTAAGGTCGCCATTCCAGTTGGGGGTGTCTTCGCCGAAACCGAGGTGCCACTTGCCAATGCACGCGGTGGCATAGCCGTCGTCTTTCATGATATCCGCCACCGTCTTTTTGTTCTCGTCGATGATCAGTCCCACTTTGAGGAACACGGGAGACCAGTGGTCGGTCCGGAAGGCGTATTCTCCGGTGAGCAAAATATAACGCGACGGCGTGCATACGGCCGAGGCGGTGTGGGCGTCGGTGAAGCGGCGACCCTCACGAGCGAGCTGGTCGATGTTCGGAGTTTGGATTTTGGTCGCGCCGTAAATGCTGGTGTCGCCGTAGCCGAGGTCGTCGGCGAATATGACGACAATGTTGGGTTTCTGCTGCGCAAAGCCGAGCAAGGCGGTCAGAAGAAAGAGCATAGTGGTGAGATGCTTCATGGGGTGGGGCTTAAGTTGAGGCTTCTTCTAATTGATGAGTGGGGGGGGGGCGTTCGCCGGCGAAACTCTCAAGGCCTGCTACCGCCCAATGGTCTGACGTTAGCCCCTGGGGTTTGGCCGTCGCCGAGATCCAAGCGGGCAGCATCAGCGAGGGCCTGAATTTCGTCTACGATGAGCGGATGTTGGGCCGCCACGTTGGTGGTCTCGCCCACATCGGTATCTAGGTTAAAGAGACTTAACGGTATCGGATGCATGGTTCTCTTGGCTCCGGGGATACCGTCACTGCCTTTTTCCCATACCGTATAGCGACTCGGGAATATCAGTTTCCACTTCCCCTTGCGCACTGCGTTTAAATTGGGGCCTTGGTAGTAAAAGAAGGTGCGTTCGTAATCCTTGGTTTCTTCACCGAGGAGTAAGGAGCGAATGTCGTGACCGTCGATAATGCGATTGGGAGGTAAAGGAGCTTCGGCCAAGGCGGCGAAGGTGGGCAACAAATCAAGCGTCGCCGCAAACTGAGTGTTGACCGTGCCCGGTGGGATGGTTCCTGGCCAACTCACGACAAAGGGCACGCGGAACCCGCCCTCGAAGTGGGTGCCCTTGCCTTCACGTAAAGGCCCCGCACTGCCGCCGTGATTGCCGTAGCGTAGCCACGGTCCATTGTCGCTGGTGAATATCACGAGGGTATTTTCTCTTAGACCATTGGCGTCTAAAGTGTCCAGAATCTGACCGACGCTCCAGTCGAGCTCCTCCACCACATCACCATAAGCACCACGTTCGGTTTTACCTTCGAAATCAGGTCCCATTAATAACGGAACGTGAGGGAGGGGATGAGGCAGATAGATGAAGAATGGGTTGGTCTGGTTCTGCTCAATAAACTGCACCGTTCGTTCGGTTAACTTTCGAGTGTGATCGGACTGGTCTGCGGCGGTCAGTGCCGGATTAATCACATTCTTCCCCTCATAAAGCGGCAATTCCGGGAAGTGGTATCTGGTTCCATCTTCGGGATGGTGGTTCCACATATCGTGGGAGTAGGGCAGACCGTAGAATACATCGAAGCCCTGACTGGTCGGGAGGAACTCAGGCTGGTGGCCCAAGTGCCATTTTCCAAAACACGCCGTCGCGTAGTTCTGCTGTTTCAATACCTCGGCGATGGTGATCTCGTCAGGGTTTAACCCTGTCTTAGATTTCGGCGAAAAATTACCATTTACACTGACTCGTTTGGGATAACTGCCCGTCATAATGGCGGAACGAGAGGGACTGCAGACCGCTCGCCCCACATGGAAGTCAGTGAAGATCATGCCCTCCGCCGCCATGCGATTCAAATTGGGGGTCTGGTAGCCTTTGGCCCCAAAAGGGCCGATATCGGCATAACCCATGTCGTCACAAAAGATGACAATGAAATTGGGTTTTGAAACCGGACCGGCAACGGCGGGAGAGGCGGTCGAAATCAGAAGACTGACTAAAACGACCAGTGGGGTGAGCAGATGTTTCATCGGGAAATCGGGGTAAGATTTACTGCGAGAGGTGATGATAAGGTATTTTGAAATATCTCTCCACCTCTTTCTCGGACATATCTAATCCAATTACCCCCCGCCTGAATTACTTCGCAAAATGGTATTGGGTAAACTTCCCAAACCCTTGGTATTGATCGAGAAGCGCATGAGACTCATTGAGTGAGTATGGGGGTTTCTCACAGAAATCAAAAAGGGGGAGGCAACGGTGTCTACCCTGCGCTAAGGACCTGTGAAATTGCCCTGCTCACGGCTGAACATTGCGCCGCGATCCGTCCGGTCATTCCCAAACCAGACGGAGTTTCGAACGTGTAGGACACGTGAGTGTGGTGTTTGAATAGGTAAATGGCTTCAGGCCACGTTTCACGAAGAGCCGGATCATCTTCGGGACGGATGATCGCCTCTTCATCGATGGGCCGGCCGTCGATTTCACTACCTTGTTCGATGGGAACGTGCTGACCGGCAGCAGCGCCGATCGATCGCGCGAATTCGCGCTTAAGATCGCGGGATAGCTCGTAGAGATAGAATCCTTGGGTCTCCCAGTCCTCGTGAAGGCACAGCGTTAAATCGAATCGCGGCTGTTTTTTGAGCCAGTTGATGTGAGCGACGACTTCGGCTGAGACAGGGGCGAGGTAGTCGCGATTGAGATCAATGCCTTCTGCGTTCTCGCGCTGGGCCTTCAAAAAGCCGGTGGGATTGAGCATGGGAACGAGAAACCAGTTCGCTCGGCTGTCGAAATAGTTCTGCTCGAGTAAACTAAGTAAGGCCTCGGGTGGCGCAGGTTCGTCGCCGTGGACACCACTCGAAATGTAGATCCGAGGGTGAGGCCCCGGGGAGCGCCGGGTGAATGCAAACAACGGGAAATCGCCCCGATATCCCATCAACTCTTCGCGGAACCCTTGTTGGGCTGCCATCTCCCGGAAGCGAGCAAGCAACTGCGCGGGATCCAGTGGGCAGGCTTTGACAGGGGGCATCCTGACGTTCTTGCTGGCCGATCCCGTTTCGCTCAAGTCGGGATTCAATTATTCTCTATGTCACAAGTTCGCGTTCGTTTTGCTCCCAGTCCCACTGGATTCTTTCACATCGGTAGTGCCCGCACGGCATTATTCAACTGGTTGTATGCCCGACACACTGGCGGTAAGTTCGTGTTGCGGATCGAGGACACCGACAAAGAGCGCAACAGCGACACGTTCCTAGAGGTGATCTATTCCAGTCTACGTTGGCTGGGGATGGATTGGGATGAAGGCCCGGGCGCCGGCGGCGATTGTGGCCCTTACCGCCAAAGTGAGCGTGATGCGATCTACCAAGAGTATATCGAGAAACTTAAGGCGAGTGGCCGACTCTACGAAAAAGAGGGCGCGCAGTGGTTTAAGATTTCAGGCGAACCGCAAATCATTGAAGACGAAATTCGTGGGCGCGTAGAACGCACCGAAGAAAAGGATTTTGTGGTCGTGCGTTCAAACGGCTCACCGGTGTTCCACCTCGTTAATGTGATCGATGACATCACCATGGGCATCACGCACGTTATCCGCGGCGAAGATCATTTATCGAATACCAGCAAACATACGGAGCTATTCAAGGCCCTGGGCGCGCCACTGCCGGTCTTTGCCCACATCCCATTGATCCTGCGTCAGGATGGGCCGGGTAAGATGTCGAAGCGTGATCAAGGAGCTTTGGTGGCGGACTACCAAAAACGCGGCTACTTGCCCGAAGCGGTGGTGAACTTCCTCTGCTTGCTCGGTTGGAATCCGAAGGATGATCGCGAAAAACTATCCATTACTGAAGTGGTGAAGCTGTTTGATTTCCCCGGAGTGAATCAAAGCAATGCGCGATTCGACGACCGCAAGATGGCGCATCTCAATATGTCGTATCTGTTGGAGTTGGCTCCGGCAGTTTATCTCGAAAAGGCGAAAGCCCATTTTGCCCAAACCCCAGAGTTTGCTGTGATCATGCAGCAGGCGGACGATTCGCATTTCGCTGAGGTCATTGCGATCAGCCAACCCAAGGTTAAAGCGATCGAGGAGTTACCGGCCTACACCTCGTATTTTTTCAACGATGAGCTGGTTTGGAATCCGAAAGCGGTGAAAAAAACTTTCAAGAAAGGTGAACCCTTGGTTCGTCTCGCAGAACTCGTTGAACACCTCGATACTTTAACATCGTTGGGCAATGAAGAGTCCGTTGAGGAGTCGATTAAAGCCATGGCCGAATCGAAGGATAACGGATTTGGCGATTACCAAGCAGTCGCTCGACTCGCCGTGACGGGCACGAATGCCGGTCCGGGGTTGACCCAGATTTTTCGCGTTTTAGGAAAAGATAAAGTGCTGGCGCGTATGCGGCAATTCCTGGCCAGCCCGCCAAACGTCGAAGGCTGATCGATTTATTCCGGGGCGGAGGAACTTGCGTAGACTTCGATCCAGTCGAGCCGAGATGAAGCTCGGCTGCCCGCGCCGATCATCAGGTCGGTGAAGCCGATCTGCGTGACGCGAGATAGATCTGGATCAATCAGCACCGGGTGTTCCTCGGCGATCAATTCCACGTTCAATTTTCGCCACTGGATGTTTGCGATGATGAATTCACGTTCGCGCCAATCGTTGGATGCGGCATCTCCCACGTCACTGACTAGCCAATCCCCATTTTGTAGTTGGATGATGATGCGCAGCACCCGGAAGCCCGATTGTTTTGCCCGCCAACACACCTTGCTCTGACCGCGAAGATCGAATGCTCCGGAATGCGGTTCGAGCGATACCGCCCAGTTGCTCGAGACACATAAACCAGACCAAATGTAGAAAGGATCGTCGGCCGGCTGATCATGATGGCTCTTTTTGATCAGATCCTTAGAGGGACCATGTAAATGTAGAGAGAGTTCGGAGTTGGTCACATGCGCCTGTGTAACCGGAATCTCTGCGGGCGTTTCTTTCCAGTCCTCGCGAAACAACAATTCGGGACGTTCAGCGCCCGCGATGGAAGAGAGAAAAAGCAGAGGCAGAGCGTTGAGGACAAGCGTGCGGGCAAAGGGGGGGCAACCGAGCATAGATCCCACAGGAACAAGTCACCGTGGATCTCGCAAGGTTCAATCAGAACTCTACTGTGGCTCGGGTGTTGCCAATCGCTCGTCGTAATATTTCGCACTCTCGCTGCTCCAGAACGGCGAGGAGTCCCACAGTGGCACGGTGGGTAGTAAGGCTTCCCAATCCGCGAGTTCGCGAAACAACTCGGACGTAAGGTCGGATTGATCGGATGCCAGGTCTTCGGATTCCGCTAGATCGGTGGTGGAATTGAAGACTTGAGCGGATCGATGGGAAAGCCGGATGAGTTTATGATCGTCGCGCCGAACCGATGCTTGCCCTTGAAGTCGCCAAAATAACGTCCGAGCTACGGCCGGACTCTCACCGGTGAGCGGAGGCAAAAGATTGATACCGTCATACGCGCCGAATTTCTCTACCCCGCGCTGAAAGTTTCGAGGGTCCTCGTGACTCAGGGGAGATCTCAACGGCAGGGGATCAGCGCTGGCGGCGGCCATGAAAGTAGGGAGCAGATCGAGTGCCGAAGCGGGGGCATTATATCGCGTGCCGGCCGGCAGCGTGCCGGGCCAAGACCAAATCATAGGAACGCGGATACCGCCTTCTTTTAAGGCACCTTTGCCGCCGGAAAGTGGTCCATTCCAACTGCCGTTATTCGCAGGACCTCCGTTGTCGGAGAAGAATACCACGAGGGTGTTTTCGAGTTCACCGTTGTCGCTTAGCCAATCGTGAATTCGACCAACTCCTCGATCCAGCGACCACATCATCGCCGCATAGGTGCGGCGCTTGGGGTCATCTATGTGAGAAAATCTGGCCAAATCAGCCTCGGTCGCATGCATGGGAGTGTGCGGTGCGTTGTAGGACATGAATACAAACCACGGCTGATCTTGCTCATTCTCTGTTTGCATCCAACGAAGACCTTCATCGGTAAAGAAATCAGTGAGATAATTGTTGGTGAAGCTGGTTACAGGGCCGCCGTTTCGTTCGATCGAATTTTTACCTTCGGTTGGAAAATAGCTATGACTGCCCTCCAGCATGCCGCAGAAGTAATCGAAGCCGCGTTCGTTGGGATGAAACCCGGGGCCAATTCCTTGATGCCATTTCCCGATCAATGCCGTCGAATATCCGGCGGCCCTCAAGTGGTCGCCCAACGTGTGTTCGCCCGGTGGCAGTCCGAGAAGCTCAGGCCGCGTGGCGTAAAACTTATCGTCGCGATTGAGGTTTCCTTCGTAACCGAAGCGACGCGGATCTCGACCCGTCAACAAACCGGCTCGAGACGGCGAGCAGACCGAACTAGCGACGTAGCCTTCGGAACAAAAAACCCCGGAGCGGGCGAGGGCATCCAGGTTGGGCGTCTGCAATTGTTTGCTGCCCGTATAACCCGTGTCGCCATATCCCATATCATCGGCCAGAATCAGAATGATATTCGGGGCTTGTGATGCGCTGGCGGCAGAAAAACTAATCACAAAAATACCGAGCAGGACGCCCACTGTTTTTCGAAACCAAATTGTCATATTCTCAGGCTAGACGGGAAGCGGTCTGCATTGCGACTCTGTAGCGGCAATCACAACGGTCAGAAGCCTAACCCGAATACTTAGGCCGTCGAACTGGTGTCTGCTGGGGTGATGCCTAAAATGTTATTGGCTTCCGACAGGATTCTGGCCGGAGCAACGGGTTTACTTAACGCTGCTTTTGCGCCCATACTCTTGGCCATGGAAAGGTAATCTGTGGCTCCGATTCGGCCGCCACCTGACATCGCAATAATAGGTAATTCAGGATGGTTTTTACGAGCGGTCATGATGGTTTCGAAACCCTCCATCTCGGGCATGATCACATCTGTGATCATGATGTCGAATTCACCGCCATCTAATTGCATCATCGTTTCCCGACCGTTTCGGGCAGTGATGACCGTCTGCCCCTTTGCTTTGAGGTAGGCGGACTGGACTTCGAGGAGTTCCTCGTTGTCGTCGACTAGAAGAAATTTTGCCATAAGCGATGCGACTCCGGGCAATCTACAGATGGATTTTGAGTCTAGCCAACTCGGGAAACTACTTATTGGTCCAGGTGTCTCGGAGGGTAATTGTGCGGTTAAAAACCGGCTTTTCTGAGCTAATACTCTCCGAATCGACCGTGAAATACCCTAATCGTTCGAATTGGAAACGATCTCCCGATTGTGCCGTGCTGAGATCCGGACCGATTTTCGCGCTCACGATCCGCAATGAATCCGGATTCAGGCACGTCATGAAATCTTCGGCGGTGCCAGGCTCAGGCACATTGAAAAGCCGGTCATAGAGTCTGACTTCGGTGTCGATCGCATCCGGCGCGCTTACCCAGTGAATGGTGCCTTTGACCTTTTGTCCGGAATTAGGTTCGCCACTGCGGGTGGTGAGGTCGGCGGTGGCGTGGACTTCGACCACGTTGCCATCCTCATCTTTGACGAGGTCTTGGTAAGTGATGATGCAACCATACTTAAGACGCACGCTGCCACCGGGTTTGAGGCGACGGAATTTCGGGGGAGGAATCTCCGCAAAATCGTCCTGCTCAATGTAAATCTCGCGGGTAAGTCGAATGGGGCGCGTGCCTTGGGATTCGTCCTTGGGGTGGTTGGGGGCGGCGGTGATGTATTCTTCACCTTCGGCCAGGTTGGTAAGGACAAGCTTGAGAGGTTCGAGCACGGCCAAGCGCCGTGGGGTGGAAGCATTGAGGGAGTCCCGCACGATACCCTCGAATACAGCAGCTTCGGTTAGGCTATCGAACTTGGTGATGCCGATCCGATAGGCGAAGTCCCGAATGGCGGAAGCCGGCACGCCTCGTCGACGCAGGCCGGCGAGGGTCGGCAGGCGAGGGTCGTCCCAGCCATCAACGGCCTTTTCCTCAACCAAGCGTAAAACGCGGCGTTTACTGAAGAGCGTGTAGGCGAGATTGAGCGCCGCGAACTCGATTTGCCGGGGCAACGTGCGCGGTAGGTTCAATGACTCCAGAATCCAGTTGTAGAGCGGACGATGGACTTCGAACTCCAGCGTGCACAGGGAGTGCGTGATGCCCTCGATGTAATCACTCAAACAGTGGGCGAAATCGTAGAGTGGGTAGATACTCCATTTTGCACCTGCGTGGTGATGATCCACATGACGAATCCGATAAAGCAGAGGGTCACGCAGCCATACATTGGGTGAACTCATGTCGATCTTAGCCCGCAACGTTCGGTCGCCGTCGGGGAATTCTCCTGCCCGCATACGCCGAAACAAATCCAGATTCTCATCCACGGATCGATCGCGGTGTGGACTGTTGCGGCCAGGTTCGGTCGGGGTGCCCCGGTAGGCCTCGGCCTCTTCGGCTGACAAGTCGCAAACGAAGGCGTGGCCCGAGGTGATGAGTTGCTCCGCGTAACCAAACAGGGGTTCGAAATAGTCGCTGGCGAAGAAGGGTTCTTTTACGCCGCTGGAGGCGGGAGCGGCGTAATTATCCTCTCGTCCGCCGACGGACTGTGATTGCGGGACGGCCCCCAGCTGTTTTTCGCCGAGGTGTTGGTCGGCCCAGTCGGCAATCAGCCAGCGAATGTCCTGCGTGATTGAATCGACGTAACGGGTTTCTTCTTTCGCCGGGTTGGTGTCGTCGAAGCGAAGGTTGCAGCGGCCTTGGTTCTCCACCGCGACACCAAAATTTAAACAGATCGATTTGGCATGCCCGAGATGGAGATAACCGTTGGGCTCCGGTGGGAATCGAGTGACGATTTTTGGCGTGCGTCCGGCACTCATGTCTTCGGTGATGATCTCGCGAATGAAATCAGTGGGGGTGGATTCGGTCGAATCTTCGATCGGGTCGGTCATACGGAAATAGGGTCAGGCTTTAGCCGGTTTAAATGGCACTACAGTATCTCCTCCGGCGCGGGGTATCGCGCCTTCGGCCTGCATCTCTTTGACGACACCACCGAGGAATGGAATGAGTTGTTTTTTGCGACTCACGATGCCGGGCATATCGAATATATCGTCGCCCTCAACGGTCGGGTAGGAGATGCGAGACATGATCTCCGAATCTCCCTTGGCGACGAGTAACGAGTTCTGCGTGTTGATGTCGGTCACCAGCAGGCAGGCGAATACCAAACGTTCCTTCCGACGGAGATCGTCGAGTGCTTCGGCCAGTTCGCCGGAGTGCTTCCAGAAATTAGTGAAACCTAATTCCTCAATTTGTGAGACCGCGAACGATACCCCATCTTCTTCATAGACCTTGCGATCGGAGTTAATGACCTCGCTGGGGGAGTTACTCAGAATTACGGAACCAGAAGCGAAGATCTCGCTGGCCAAAGTGGATGATTCCACGCCGGCTATTTCACTGAGCCATTGTAGGATCTCGGCATCACGCTCGGTGGAAGTCGGGCTATTGAGGTGAAGCGTATCGGAGATGATACCACTCATCATGATTCCGGCGATACTCGGAGACGGTTCAATACCGTGCCGGCGGAATTGATCGGCCACGATGGTGCAGGTCGATCCCACGGGTTCGTTGAGAAACAGAATCGGTTGGCTCGTATTCAGCGCACCGAGGCGGTGGTGATCGATGATCTCGACGATGTCTACCTGATCGGCCCCGACCACCGCTTGAGTGATTTCGTTGTGGTCGACCAGAATCAGGCGGCGTTTCACCGGCCGAAGCATATCGGTTTTAGTGAGGATGCCCACGAGTCTGCCATCATCAGTGAGAACCATGAACGCGGCGGCTGCAGAGCCGGCGAGTTTGCGACGAAGATCAGAGAGGTGCGTATCGGGGCTCAGGGACGAAAAGTTACGCTCCACCAGCGACTCGATACTGGAAGCGGCGCGGATAGCCAATGCGGTGGTCGCGGTGTCATAGGGACTGCTCAGCATGGATACGCCGGCTGCTTTGGCCTGCTCGACGACTTCGTCATCGACCGGTAAATTCCCCGTGATAATAAGAGCACGGACTCCGTGTTGGATAGCGCGTTGTTGAATGTCCCAACGATCGCCGACGACGACGATAGACTGGGATGGGGGTATGTTCTCTTCTTTGGAAACTCTCCAAAAAGACCGCACATCCATGGCGCCGATCCGGACGAAGAGTTGTTCCATCTCTTCATTGCGTGTGGAGGTCAGGACTTTCGCTTTTAGTGAGCGCGCAATCTGGTCGATGCACGTGTGAACCCGGCGCATTTCGCGGGGTTCGCTGATACGGGGGATGAATGAACCCCCGAGATCAAAAATCGAGAGCTGGCCTTTTACGTAGCGCTCCGAAGTCACGATAGGTAGGATTCGAACATCGTGTTCGTCGATGAGTTCGAGAGCTTCGGCGCAGGTGGCGTTTTCGGGCAGCGTGACCACGTCGCTGATCATCACGTCACGCACGCGCGGAGTCACATCACTGATGTAGATCGGAGCGGGTTGATCGAACTTCGATAGGATCGTATCAATGCGCGCATTGGTATTACCGCATCGAGCGGCGACGTAGCCCTCCAGGCCTTGAGCCTCTTTCAAGGCGGCGTAGGCGATGGCGGAGCACACGGCGTCAGCGTCGGGATTTCGATGCCCGATTATATAGGTCAGGTTAGCTTCAGCCGCAGTAGTCATATAGGTATAGAGGTCGAAGCTGGAACCCCGGACGCACCCAGTAAAACCAAATTGCCGGAAATTATGGGTGACGGTCAGGAATCTTCCTGCAGTCAGGCCCTGTTAGGCTCGAATCGTGACCAAGGCCGGGCCTCAGGGGCCGGCCAATGCACTGGTGCCGTTGCTGCTGGCCACGCCGTTGGCCGAATCTTGCCCTAGAATCCGGACAGCCCCGGTTCCGTTGGTGCGATTTGGAACCGCTTGGCGTAGATTGGAAGTTGGGCGGCCCGTATTGCTGATGAGTAAATCCTCGATCGAAGAATAGAAAACCACGTTGCCACCGAGAAATACGACGTGTCCCCCTGTTTCGCCGTAGACTCCGCGATTCGGATCATCTTCGGACGAGCCGGCTTCAGCCCACGTGCCATCGGTGCCCAGTCCCCGAGTGAAGGCTAGAGGAGTGGTGGCTTTGTCGCTGAGTCGCAATCCAGCGACGACGTTAAAGGAAGTGGTTCCGAGCGAGGTGAATTCGGTTTCTAGGGTCGGCGGAGTGCTCACCCCGGGATCGAGGACGAGAAGGGGAAGGGCAGTTTGATCGACGGCGGCGTCGAGTTTGGACACGAGGAGGGAGGGATCGTTAAACCCACCGTAACGAGCGAGTTGCCCGAACCACTGCCAGTAGCGTTCGTTGGACCCTGCGACTTGCCGGTTGGATTGCTGAGGATTGGGCAAGGCGTCGCGATTGTCGGCGGCGTAGATCAGAGCGGCCTTGCCGAGCTCGCGGAGATTGTTGGCATCGACCGCTCGTTGAGCCGTTTCGCGCGCTTTTCCTACGGTGGGGATGATGATCGCAGCCAAAATTCCTAATATTGCGATGACCGTGAGGAGCTCGATGAGAGAGAAACCAGCGGTTGATCGGGGGTATTTATTCATGAGGGGTAGAGCGCAACAGTGCTCTTTACGATGGGACCGACTCAAGCAGAAAGTCCGTCGCGAGCTGGACATTACGGGGAGAGACTCCGTATAGCTTCGATAACTATGAAAGTATTTATTGATGGCCAGTTGGTGGATAAAGCAGACGCCAAGATTTCCGTGTTTGATCACGGCTTGCTCTATGGTGATGGGATCTTTGAGGGCATACGTATCTACGATAATAATATCTTCCGACTGGACGAGCATCTGGAGCGATTCGAGTTCTCGGCCAAAGCACTGATGTTGGAGCTGCCGTGGACGCGGCAGGAAATCAGCGATGCGGTTTGCGATACCTGTCGCGCCAATGGCCTGGAAAATGGATATATTCGTTTGATTGCCACGCGAGGAGAGGGAGACCTGGGACTTTCCCCCTGGAGTTGCCCGAAGCCTTCCTTGATTGTGATTGCCGATACGATCGCGCTTTATCCTCCGGAACATTACGAGAAGGGGCTCAAGATCGTCACCGTGCCCACGCGCCGGATGAATCCGGCGGCTCTTAGCCCCGCGATCAAATCACTCAATTACCTCAATAACATCATGGCAAAAATGGAGGCCCGTCAGGCTGGCGCGCTCGAGGCTATCATGTTGAATGATCACGGACTCGTGGCGGAGTGCACCGGCGATAATATCTTCGTGGTCCAAAAAGGTGCGATTCTCACGCCATCGGCTCAGCAGGGCGCATTGAAGGGAATCACCCGAGACTCGATATTCGATATCGCAAAGGATCTGAATGTCGCGATTTCTGAACACGAACTGACGCGTTATGATATTTGGAATGCCGAAGAGTGTTTCCTCACAGGGACCGGTGCTGAGGTGATCCCGGTGGTCGCGCTGGATGGTCGCCAAATCGGTAACGGAACGCCTGGACCGATCTTCAAACGTGTCCTTACCGCATTCCATCGGCGCGTCCGCCACGAAGGAACTCGATTGTAACAATTGAGAGTGGGATCCCGGGTGAGACACCAACTGGGACATTGAGTCTCAACTGGGCGAGTCAGCTCGCGTTTTCGTCACACTCAGATTCACCCTAAATAATCCCATTGCAGGATCTTGCCTCTCACATGAGTCATGGCATGATGTTTGCAGCGCTAAAGAGCACCGGGAAGTGTCCGTTCTAAATCAAACCGTCCGTCTAATTCTTATTCTAAATGGCAAGCCCTCTGAAATGTGATCTTTGTGATAATCAGGCGACCGTGCATTTGACCCAAATTGTGAGCCAAAAGGTTCATAAAGTGGATCTTTGCGAGGCCTGTGCACAAGCCAAGGGCGTCACGGATCCAGGGGGGTTCTCGCTGGCCGATTTGCTGCTTAAAGCATCACTCAATCCGGAGCCTTCAGCGGCATCCGGACTTCGGTGTGAACAATGTGGATTCGTGCCTGAAGAGTTTAAGAAAACGGGGCGATTTGGCTGCCCGGCTTGTTATGAGGCGCTGACTGGTATGATCGATCCTATGCTAGAAAATATGCATAAAGGGACGGCCCACGTCGGCAAAGTGCCCGAGCATGCGATGGAGCGCAAACAGCTCGAAGACCGGCTGACCACACTCGAAACCGATTTAAAGGGCGCGATTGATGCCGAGCGTTACGAGGACGCAGCCAAGTTCCGCGACGAAATCTCGCAAGTGCGCGAAGAAGCTGGAATGGCAAAAGCCACCTCAATCTGATGCCCGCGCCGATCGAAAAACTATTATCGGCTCCGGCTGAACTCACCGACAACCGGGCTTCAAAATGCCCCGTGGTGTTGATGACGCGGATTCGCCTCGCGCGCAATCTGGCGAACCATCGCTTTCCGGGTCGAGCGGATGACTCGGAGCGGGCCGAAATCTTTGCGAGATGCCGGGATTCGCTCGCGACGACTCCGGGACTCAAACGGAGTTTCAGTGTAACGATGGATGAGCTGGACGAACAACAGCGTCAGTTGTTGGTCGAACGTCACTTGGTCAGTCGCGAACTGGCTGATTCAAAGGCGGGGGCTGGGGCGATCATCAATCGCGACCAAAGCATCTCGGTCATGGTCAATGAAGAGGACCACCTTCGTATTCAAGTTTTGAGGACGGGATTCCAACTCAAGAAAGCATGGAATACCATTGATGCATTGGACAGCGCGCTGGAGTCATCGCTGAACTATGCGTTCTCCAGCAAGCTGGGTTACCTGACCGCCTGCCCAACAAATCTGGGCACGGGCATGCGCGCTTCGGCGATGATGCATCTGCCCGCGTTGGTAATCGTTGGCCACATGGAGAAAGTGGTCCGGGCGGTGAATCAATTGGGTATGGTGGTGCGCGGATTATTCGGCGAAGGGTCGGATGCAAGTGGAAGTATCTTCCAAATCTCGAATCAAACCACGCTGGGCGAGACCGAACTGGTGATCGTCAAACGCTTACAAAGTGTGCTCAAGTCGATCGTCGAACATGAGCTTAACGCCCGCGATCGATTGCTGGAGAACTCCCCCGGAAAGCTCCCCGATAAAATCGGCCGCGCTTTTGGTATTTTGAAACACGGGCATTTGATCAGTTCGTCTGAGGCGATGAACCTACTGTCCTTGGTGCGCTTGGGGGTAGACCTGGGATATTTCCCCGAAGAACAGCGTCTCGCCGTTGATCGACTTTTTATTGAAGCCCAACCGGGACACATCCTGCATCGCTCGGGTCGCCCCGAGCTCGAGTCTGAAGAACGTGACCAGCTGCGAGCTGAAAAATTGCGTTCCGAATTTGCCAATTTCACACCACCGAATTATGACAGTGTCGGACTTAACTAATCCGACCACACCACTGCACGCTCATGAATAACTTTACTCCCCGCGCTCAACAAGTCCTGGCCTTGGCCCGTAAGGAAGCGGATCGGTTCAACCACAACTACGTGGGCACCGAACACCTGCTACTCGGACTAATCAAACTCGGCCAAGGTGTGGCCGTCAGCGTGTTGCAGAAGATGGGGCTCGATCTGGAGACCGTCCGTGGTGCCGTTGAGAAACAAGTTGGCACCGGATCAGAATCTAAGACCCAGGGCAGCATCCCCTACACGCCCCGCGTGAAGAAGGTCCTCGCCCTGGCCGGAAAAGAGGCGAAAGCCCTCAACCATTCTTACGTCGGCACGGAACATATCCTCCTCGGACTCCTCCGGGAAGGTGAAGGCGTCGCGGCTCGAGTCCTCAAATCTCTCGATATCGATATCGAACGCACGCGTAACGAAATCCTCCGGGAGCTTGATCCGCAATTCACCGGTGGTGAAGAAGAGCCAGGCGCCGAAGAGGCAGGCGCTCCATCGGGCCGCGGGGGAGGAGACGGGGACAAGAAAGAAGTCAAAACCCCTGCGCTGAAAGCATTTGGTCGGGACCTTACCGAATTAGCCCGCAAGGGTGAACTCGATCCGGTGGTCGGGCGTAAGCAGGAGATTCGTCGTGTGATTCAGATTCTTTGCCGCCGCACCAAGAACAACCCCGTGTTGATCGGTGAGGCGGGAGTCGGGAAAACAGCCATCGTGGAAGGCCTCGCTCAGGAGGTCATCAACGGTATCGTGCCCGAACTCTTGATGGACAAAAAGGTCATCACCTTGGATCTGGCCCTCATGGTAGCCGGGACCAAATACCGCGGGCAGTTCGAAGAGCGTATCAAGGCGGTGATGGACGAGGTCAAGCGCGCCAAGAACGTGATTATTTTTATCGACGAACTTCACACCATCGTGGGTGCTGGAGCCGCCGAAGGCGCCATGGATGCGTCCAATATTTTCAAACCCGCGCTATCCCGCGGGGAACTCCAGTGCATCGGTGCAACGACGCTCAACGAGTATCGTAAACACATCGAAAAAGACGGTGCGCTAGATCGCCGATTCCAATCCGTCAAAGTTGAGCCGCCTTCTGTTGAAGATACCGTAACGATCCTCAAAGGCATTCGGCACAAATATGAAGATCACCACAAAGCGGTCTTTACGGATGAAGCTTTGGTGTCGGCCGTTAAACTATCGGACCGCTACATTACCGGACGTTTTCTGCCCGATAAGGCCATCGATGTGATGGACGAAGCGGGAGCTCGTGCCCGTATTTCCTCGCTCAATCGTCCGCCGGAGATCGAAGAACTTTCCAAACAGATCGAAGAGGTTTGTAAGCAGAAGGAAGAAGCGATTGCGAAACAACACTTCGAAGAAGCTGCTCAGTTCCGCGATAACGAGAAACAGCTCCGAGCCAAGCAGGAAGAGGTCACCGAACAGTGGAAAAAGGAACGTGAGGAGACGAAGATCAACATCGACGAAGAGTTGATGATGAAGGTCGTCGCCGACTGGACTGGAATTCCGCTGAACCGAATGGAGAAGAAAGAGACCGAGCGTCTCTTGAATCTCGAAAACGAAATTCAAAAAGTTGTCATCGGTCAGGAAGCGGCCTCGGTGGCGATTGCCCGAGCCTTGCGGCGTTCGCGGGCTGATCTCAAGGATCCTCGTCGTCCGATCGGTTCGTTCATGTTTGTGGGCCCAACCGGTGTCGGTAAGACCGAAACGGCCAAGCAATTGGCGGCTCAAATGTTTGGGAATCAGGATGCTCTCGTTCAAATAGACATGAGCGAATACATGGAGAAATTTGCGATGTCCCGTCTGGTGGGATCACCTCCTGGTTACGTGGGTTACGACGAGGGTGGGCAACTCACTGAAGCCGTGCGCCGGAAGCCATATTCCGTAATCCTCTTCGACGAAGTTGAGAAAGCTCATCCGGACGTATTACAACTCTTGTTGCAGATTCTCGAAGATGGTCGCTTGACCGATTCTCTCGGACGCCAAGTGGATTTCCGCAATACCATCATTATCATGACCTCCAATGTCGGGGCTGCATTGCTGCAGCGTCAGACTTCGATGGGATTTACGGCCGCTACGGGTAGTTTCAGCGACCATGAATTGATGCGGGAAAAGGTGCTCGAGGAAGCCAAGCGTATCTTCAAGCCAGAGTTCCTTAATCGTATTTCCGACATCGTTTTCTTCCGCCCACTGGGGAAACCCGATTTGGTGAAAATTGTGGAGATCGAGGTAAAGAAATTTGCCGCGCGTCTCAAGGATCGGGCTATCACATTGGAGTTCACCGAAGAGGCCAAGACGCTGCTCATCGATAAGGGTTACGACGAAAAATACGGTGCTCGTCCCCTCCGTCGGGCGGTGGAACATTACCTCGAAGATCCTCTCGCTGAGGCTATCATTCGGGGCAGGATCAAAGACGGTGAATTGGTGCGAGTGATCCGTAAGCCAGATGAGGAAATACTCGAATTCGAACAGATCGAAACCAGTGAACCTACGTCATCGGCGGCTGATACTGAAGTGAGTTCATAGTTCGTCCTAGAATCTATTTAGCAAAAACGCTCCGGAGTTTCCGGAGCGTTTATTTTTGAGGAAGAACGGTGCTCGAAGCAGCGGGATCAATGTAACTCAGGAGGAGGGCGTTTGGCGGGCTGTTCTTTCTCTTTGCGGGGAGGCGGGTTTGGCCTGGAGGCCGATACCTTCGGGCGATCGGGAGTTCTGACTACAACATTGGTCTTCGGGCGATCCGGTTTAGTCGCGACGTTGGTTGCCTTGGGCCGATCAGGTTTGGCGGGAGTAGTTTTAACCTTCGGGCGATCTGGCTTTCTGACTACAACATTGGTCTTCGGGCGATCCGGTTTAGTCGCGACGTTGGTTGCCTTAGGTCGATCAGGTTTGGCGGAAGTAGTTTTAACCTTCGGGCGATCTGGCTTTCTGACTACAATATTGGTCTTCGGGCGTTCCGGTTTGGTCGCGACGTTGGTTGCCTTGGGCCGATCAGGTTTGGCGGGAGTAGTTTTAACCTTCGGACGATCTGGCTTTCTGACTACAACATTGGTCTTCGGGCGATCCGGTTTGATCGCGACGTTGGTTGCCTTGGGCCGATCAGGTTTAGGTGCCGTGTAGGATTTTTGGGGGCCGTTTGGTGGCAAAATCGTAGGTTCCCCCCGAGGCGCGCCGATTCGGGTCCTATTAGCATATTCTGGACTCTTTTTGAGAGCATCGCGGATGCGTGAATCGTTCCAACCGGATTCGGTCATCTTACTCGTGTAAAAGCGGAGTCCAGCGGAATCTGCCTCGCGACCCAAAACCTCCAGGTAGGCGGTTTTGACCGTGCGAGGAACAACGATATCACGGTATTCAGGACTACGGCGTAGCTCCTTACGTAGGCGGCTTTCGCTCCAGCCTCGATCTTGGACAACCCGAGCATAGGTGCTACGACCCGAGGCATCGAGCGCGCGCCCAAAAACATCTTGGTAGGCGCGTTCGACCAGCTGAACCGTGTGCCGATCAAGGTAGATATGCTTCTCCCAATTATCGTCTCCGAGGTCTCGAACCGGCTCATCGTATGAATCGTTGGGGTGGTAGCCGACGTGCGGACGGTGAATCGTCGGAAGATGAACGGCGGGGGACTGATGATACCCGGCGTTACCACCGAAGGGACCGGCACTATCGAGCGAACCACTGCTCACGACGATCGAGGAAACTTCATTGTCCCAATCCCCTCGACCTCCCTGCGGTATATGGTCTAACCGGGATACGCTTTCCGACAGCGTGATCGATGAACCTTCGAAATCGCGGTAATTAAATAGAGTCACTTGGGCGTGGCCTTCGATGAGAACCGAGGAAACGCGATTATTCGCGTTTCGGCCGCTGGGGAAACGCACGTGGCTGAAGTCATCCCAACTCTCTCCGGCGGCGAGCGTGATGGATTCACCCTCGAAATATTCGTTGGCGAACAGGGTAACGCAAGCGACAGGGGGCTGTTCACCGTAATTTGGCAAATGCAGGTTGGGCTGCGCGATACAGCCTGAGGTCATCGCCATCAGGGCCGTGACGGCAGACCGGAGTAGGAGAAGCGGATTCGGTTTCATGTCTCTTGGGGCGAAACCAAAATCGGAAATATTCAAAAAAAGACCCGGAAATCCGGGCCTTTTCAAATTAGGAGGGGAGGAAACTAACTAATTGTTTCCGCTTGAAGTATTCGAGCTACCCGCGGCCCCAATGTAATCGCGGGCTTTGGCCCCCGATACCGTGCCCATTGGGCTACTGCCGGCATCGTGATCATAGGTTGAACCTTTTCTAACCTTACGCGGGATGCGACTGTTGGTGACGTAGACGTATTCACCATCATCGTCTGATTTCTCTTTTTTAGCACCGGTAGATTCGCGGCCCACAAATGCCAAGGTAAGGAAGAGCGCGAGGGATAGGAGGGTAATTTTTTTCATGGGATAAATCCCCCAACTCAGGCCCATTCCGGCGGATTTTGCAACTCGGGTTTTAGAACGCCGATACAAGGGAGATTTCGGTAACGCTCGGCGAAATCCAACCCATACCCGACGACAAACTTATCTGGAATATCAAACCCCACGAAATCGGCATTAAAAGGGACTTCACGGCGTCCTTTTTTGTCGAGCAGCACACAAGTCTTAACACTCGCGGGATTAAGCTTTAGGATCGTTTGAGTGACCAGTGCGAGCGTCTTTCCGGTGTCCAAAATATCGTCGATCAAGAGCACGTGACGGTTGGTTACATCGAGTGTGAGACTGTGGACCATCTTGGGTTTCCCGATGGATTTGGTGTCATTTCCGTAGCTCGAGATTCGAATGCAGTCTAAACGAACCGGATTAGGGACGAACCGTAACAGGTCGGCCGTGAACAGAATCGCACCATTGATGATCGATACGACCGTTACCTCTTCGTCCCCGTAGGTTTCGGCAATCTCGGCCCCGAGGCGCTTGACGCGGCGTTTAATGGAGGCTTCGGAAACCATGATTGATTCCAGGTCCGAATGCGAAGGGTGAAGCTTGAGCGTCGTCGACATCTGGTTTGATGCAGGCTAATTCAAATGAATTGGGCAAGGACGGAGAGGGATTGTTGCGCGGTTGTTGACTTTGTGCGAAACGAGCGGCGAGATTTTCGGAAATTCTTGCACCCGCCCCGCATGATCTCGATCCAAGTTGACCAACTAACCAAGAAGTTTGGCTCTGTCGTCGCTCTCCATGAGCTCGATTTGAGAATCGAACCCGGTGAACTGTTTTTCCTCCTCGGTCCCAGTGGCTGTGGTAAAACCACTTTATTGCGGAGTCTGGCCGGGTTTTATATGCCCGAAAAAGGTCGTATCCGGTTCGGAGACGAGGATGTAACCCGCCTTGAACCGCATCGTAGAAACACTGGCATGATGTTCCAGAGTTACGCGCTTTGGCCTCATATGACGGTAGCGAAGAATGTCGCTTTCGGTCTCGAGGAACGAAAAATCGCCAAGTCTGAGATCACTCGACGGGTGGGCGAGGCGTTGGAATCTGTGCGGATGAGTGCCTATGCCGACCGTTCGCCTAATCAGTTGTCGGGAGGGCAACAACAGCGAGTTGCGCTTGCTCGGGCATTGGTGATCAGACCGCGGTGCCTCTTACTCGATGAACCCCTCTCAAATCTTGATGCGAAGCTACGGCTGGAAATGCGCACGGAAATTCGTCGGGTGTGTAAGGAGTTTCAGCTGACGACGGTCTATGTGACTCACGATCAAAAAGAGGCCCTTTCGATTTCGGATCGCATGGCGATCCTGGAAGACGGCCATATCTTGCAGGTGGGGACTCCGACGGAAGTTTATCGTCGGCCGCATCGGAAGACCGTCGCTCACTTCATCGGTGAAACGGATTTAATAGAAGGGAAGTTGTCTGAAATCACGGCGGAGGACGCGATCGTAGATACGGCCATCGGTCGCTTCCGAGGCGTATTGGGTGATCCCTCGCAAAAGCCCGCCGTCGGAGCTACGGTCACACTTTCGATCCGACCCGAGTGTTGGACTCTCTTGGATAAGGGGTCGGATCTAAATTCGGTCGAAGGCCGCATCGGGGACTCCGTGTATTTGGGCGAGGTCGCTCAGTATGAGTTCGTGGTGGGAGAACAACGGCTGAAGATCTACGAACTAAACCCCCGTCATGTGATGGCCGGAGGGGATAGAACACTACACGCCACGGTCGAACCACAGGACGTGGTTGTCCTGACGGGGTGAGTCAGACTTTGATTGAGTGCCCATGAAACGTTGGTTGATCATCCTAGCGCTAGCGACGGTCATCGCTGTGCCATTCGTGCTTCGGCCGAAGTCCAAATCCACCAGCTCAGCTGACGATGTGTTGGTATTGATCACCCCCCACAACGAAGCGATCCGACACGAGTTCGGCTCAGCATTTGCTACCTGGTATGAAGCTCGCACGGGTCGATCGGTGGCGCTCGATTGGCGGGTCATCGGCGGGACGAGTGAGATCGCCCGCTTTCTAGCTTCGGAATACATGGCTTCGTTTCGTTACCGCTGGGAAACTGAACTCGGGAAGCCGTGGAATTTTGCGATTCAAGGTGCGTTCTCGGATGGAAGACTACCCCCCGATGCTTCTAATATGGAGCAAGCGGCGAGAGCCACTTTCCTCGAGTCCGATGTGAGTTGTGGTATCGATTTGTTCTTTGGGGGAGGTCCCTACGATTTTATCCGCCAAGCCAGTATGGGACAGTTGGTGAAAACCCGAGTTTTCGAGACCCATCCAGAGTGGTTTGCGCCCGAGGTGATTCCCTTCGAATATGCGGGTGAAGGCTATTACGATCCGGAACATCGCTGGACTGGCACGGTGCTCAGTAGCTACGGGATGATCTACAACCGAGATGTGCTAACGCTTCTGGGAATTGAGGATGCGCCAGTGCAATGGGATGATCTGCGTGACCCGCGCTTACTTGGTTCGATTGCCCTGACCGATCCGACGAAAAGTGGCTCGATTGCTAAGGCGTTTGAAAACGTCATTCAGCAGCAAATGCAGACCGAATTAGATGTGACTCCCGCAGACGAGGAGCGAGCGGTGCGAGCAGGGTGGACCCGAGGGCTACAGTTGTTGCAACTCGCAGCGGCCAACGCTCGATACTTTACCGATTCCTCGCAAAAACCGCCTATCGATGTTGCTGCGGGGAACTGTGCGATCGGTATGTGCATTGATTTCTATGGCCGTCAACAAGCCGAAGCGGTGCGTCGACGCGGGGACAGCTTGCGCGTCGACTACGTATCGCCGCCGGGTGGCAGTGTCAGCTCCGTCGATCCGATTGGCATACTTCGCGGTGCACTAAATCATGAAGTCGCCGAATTGTTTATCGAATTTGTGATGTCGATGGACGGACAGAAAATCTGGAATTTCAGGCCAGGCGTAGCCGGCGGACCGCAGCATTTTGCGCTGAGACGACTACCCGTGCGCCGAGATTTTTATACCGAAGAGCTCAAACCCTTTCGGTCTGACCCGGAGGATGAACCTTATGCCGCGAGTGAACAACTGATCTATCGGCCGGAATGGACCGGCGCGCTATTTCGGGAGATGTCATTCGTGATTCGGGTGATGGGATTCGACGCGCATCAGGAGTTGGTGGCTGCTTGGGAGACGATTAATGCGGCCGGTCAACCCGCCGAAGCCATGGCCGTTCTTCAGGACATGAGTGCGGTTGATTACGATACTGCACGGAGCCGTATAAAAAATGTTATCGGCTCTCGCAATAAGGTCGAAGAACTCCTGTTGGCTAAAGAGTTAGGTAACCGTTTCCGCCAACAATACGCCAAAGCCGCGGAAATCGCGCGGCAATCTACTCAGGGTCTTTGAAGCAGTTCGCGAATTTGAACAGCGACATCATCCAACGCTGCTTTTAGCCAACGTTCACCCTTGGCTGCTGTTCCTTTGGTGGCATCGCCCATCACGCCTTCGGGAGCGATGTCGCGCGTCTTCCAGGAGAAGATTACCGGAGCGTTTTCGGGACGTAATTTGCCAGGATCCTCCAACGAAGCTGGGTAATGGCAAATCGCTCGCTTCATCTCGACCCGTTCAGGAGCGATCGCCAACATGACCGAAGTTTCCCATTCGCCGGCGTGGAAACCCCACGTCTTTTCTTGCGCGCTTAATTCTTCAGTGGCTTTGAGTCTCAACATGCCCGCTCGGACATTCAGTTCCTGTTGGAGCTCACGAATCGTATAGGTGAGAACCGAACTGTTTCCACCGTGGGTATTGAGCAGAGCGAATTGACGAAACCCGTGCGCATGAAGGTTGCGGACGAGTGCTATAATCAATTGGCGCAGGCTTTGGGCGCTCAAACTAATGGTCCCCGGAAAGTCCTCATGTTCGTTACTCTTTCCGTAGTAGAGTGGGGGGCAGAACCACAAATCAGAAGCCACTCGTTCGGCTAACCCATGGCACGCCGCCTCGGCTATCATTGAATCAACTCCCACCGGAAGGTGGGCGCCGTGTTGCTCAATCGCAGCGACCGGAATAATCACGATGGAGTCAGCCTTGCGTTCCAACTGTAGCAGTTTCTTCCGCGATAACGCGGGCAAGTAACGATCTCGGTGATGCGTAGGATAACATTCCGGTGGCGAACTGCTATGGGGGCGAATCCTGACTGCTTCGCCCGCGTCTACCGGAGCGCGCTGGGAGACTTCACTAATAAGTTCTGCCAACAATTCCGCCGATTTATCGAACAGCTCCGAAGCTGAAGAATCGGTATCAAATTCAATGGTCGGAAGATCCGTCCAATTTCCGGGCCGAAAACTCGCATCTCGAGGTTGCCCATCGTTAGTGGGATCGGGGGCGCAGTCACTGAGATGAGCGGCTAACGCTTGGGTTTTTGCTCGATCGGACGAAGCAGGATGAAGCGACAGTCCGATTCCCTCCAGTTCTATGATGAACGTTTGAATCTTTTGCTCGATGTGGATGTCGCGTGACGCGGTATCCACCAATTCCGAGTTCCAGGGACTTGTGCTCCAGAAAAGTAGTTTTTTATAACCGGATCGAGTAACGCCCTGCGCGATTTCCTTCAGAGTTTTATGCAGGGTATCGGGGTCAACTCGACCCATTGCGTTTTGGTAGGGACTCAAGCCGAAGCGCAGGGGAGGCAGAACCGTCACCGCCGGATTGGGGGGAGTAGTTTGACAGGTCGTGGTGAGAATCGAGGCTCCTAAAACCTCTTCAACATCGAGTGATAAACCCAATCCGAGATCGCCGAGTCCGTAGATCGGCAGAATGGCGACATCGTCAGTTGAGGGGGGGAATGCGGTCGTCGGTCGATTGGCCCACGACCAAGTCGCAGGACTAACAGAAAATGAATCTGATGAGGATGACGGCATTCCGGGGATGAGCATTCAGTTTTTCCCCATGTATTCGTAATCAGAATACGAGACGGTCATGTCGGAATCGAGGGACTTAAAGTAGAAGGCGCTTCCCCGAATCGATACTTGAATTTCCCGCAGCAGAGAAGGGGTTGCCTCAGTGGGAATGGTATACGCGATGAGGGTTCGGGCGGACTCGACGTTTACGCCGAAAACGGGGGAGAACTCTTCAAAGCTGGCTAACTCGATTTTCTCGATGGTTTGAGTCGGAAGATGGAACGTGAGCATCGAGCCCATGTGCTCAGCGGAACTGTCATCATCGGCTCCGGGGCGAAGTTGGAAATGCCAATGCTGGCGTTCGCCGTCGTCCTCGCGGAGTTCGGCCGACTCGAGAATCAGTTGGTCTTTTACGTTGGGCGCGGTTTGCCCACTGGTTCGGCGCGTTTGTTGCTGGCGATACGTCTCGACGGTTTTCGATGATGGAGGAGCGCCATTTTCTTCCACTAATGACCAACGTAGATGCGATGCTGCTAGGGGCGTGAATGTCTCAATTCGCGATCGATCCGGAGAGTGGGACGTTTGAGTGAATGCCCAACCTTTGGGGCCTTCGGTGCGAAAATCCTCCAATGCGCGGATAAGCTCATCTGAGGGTTGAGCCACCAAACAGGTGAACCCGAGCAGCACGAGGCAGAGAACGACAAATTGACGCGAGAGTGATTTCACCGGCCGAGGGAAGGTCTCCGAAGCATGGGTTTCAAGCGTGGTATCATTCCAAGAGGTATATTTCCACGAGAGCTATCCCCGTGGTCTCAGCTACACCCGATACCACCGCAGTGTATCCTCCCGGCGCAAGGGTAACAACGAGAGCTGAGTCCCGGGAGTTTCCGTTGAGGGCAAATGCTCCCACTCGGACACCCTCAGCAGACACGGCTCCGGCTGAAGGACCGTTGTTCCAGTCGTCGTTGGTGGCGATAGTGGTGGTGGAGCCAGATGGGAATATTTGGAGTTGGGGGTCAATCAGGGGCGAGGTGATGCCAAATTCGCTGAGCGACTCTCCAACCGCTCTGATCAGGCAACGGCGCGGTGAATCACCGGTGATGACGAAACCACCGATCAACCGCCCGTCACCAGTGCCAACGGGGGCCCGAGTGGAAAGGTTGGTTAGTTTTCCGTCACTACTGGCCGCGTCCAGATGGAGCTCGGTCAATACCACCCGATTGACCCTTTCGGTCGAACTGATTGCTGCGGTGCTCGGGCCCGTGGAGAGGGTCGCAAGTAGAGCAGCGTCGGCTCCTCCATCAGATCGTCGTCCTTCCTGGAATGTGGCCAATACAGTATTGGGTTCTACAAAACTCCGGAAAATGTGCGGTTCGGCCTGTTGGCGGCTCTCGGCGGGTAGATCACTGGGATCCGCCCCAAGTCGAGTGTTGGGAGCAACCCAAGAGTCGAGTAAAGCGGGAGGCGTTCCTTTCTGGGGGGCATTGTTAGATAATGCTTCACGAGCGGTTGGAGGGCGCTCATTTGGCCAACCACCCGTTACTGAGAAATGCCGGTAAACGCCTGATGAAATCCAATCTGGGTTTACTGCTCGTAGCGCCAAGGGGAGCCCGCTGGAAGACGTTTGATCATCGACCGCTAAGAGGCCGCCCAGAAAAGAACCTAGGGCCATTGAACAAGTGAGAGGGAAACGGATGCGCATGTGATCTTTTAAGCCACTATATCCGTAGAGAGTTCCTAAGAATCCGGCGAGCACTTCGTATAACGGGTGAACCCTTATTAATTATGAAAACTGATCTACTTATTTCGATTTCCGTCGCAGCAGTCAGTCACGCCGTGGCGTTGTTCGCTTTCAACGACCCCGGCGCTTCTCCCGATGGGGAGCCAGAATTACTTTACACCATTGATTGTATTCTTCCTCCCATTCCGCAGGTGGAACCGCTTGAGCCGGAATCTATCGAGGACGAGATCGTGGATTTTACCGAAACCGCCAGCGATTCGGCGTCGGGTGACTCATTTGAACCCGCAGTTTCAACTGCAGCTACAGGACCGTCCAATCCGGTGTTCGCGTCGGAAAATACGATTCAGGTTCCGATCGGAGAAACCCACATTGGTCTGCCTCCAGGAGAAGGATTAGGTTCCTGGGGCTCCGTGGCTATTCCGGGCCTTGGAAGTTTGGACGAGACACCGAAGGCTCTGGCCCAGATTCCACCTCGCTATCCACACGATATGAGACGGTCAGGCGTCGATGGTCGGGTTGAAGTGCGTTTCGTGGTGGGGCCGGATGGGAGAGTGCAATCCGCCGAGGCGATCGAATTCAGTCATCGCGCATTTGCCGAAGCCGCGATGGCAGCTGTTCGGAAATGGAGATTTGAGCCTGGTCGTCGAAACGGACGTCGAGTCTCGTTTCGGATGACTTTGCCGGTGGTTTTCTCGGTCACGAATAGCTGACATTGAGAATAACCCATGGGCTCAGTAAGTCGCTATGATTTCATATGACCTCGCCTTACCTCGAGCGGGTAGGGTGATATTTTCTCCTTGGGTTTTGCCGAGCACGGCCCGGCCGATAGGAGATGTCGGAGTGATTATGGTGAAAACTACACCTTGGTGCTCGACCTCCGTCCCACCGGACCGAGGGGCTACGAAACCATACATTTCACCACCGGGCTGATTTAGCACGAAAACCGAACCCACCTGAATAGGGGATGGGGCCGGAGTCGGCGATAAATCGAGCTCGGTGAGCAGATTTATCGATTCGCCAATTTCGCCCGCTAATTTCGCCTGTCCTTCGGCTAAATAAGCTGCCTCCTGGCCTCGAGTGTCCCATTTACTCTCAGCCCGGCTCTCCTCATTGGTCGCCTCATCGTGGGCCAAACGCGCCGCTCGGGTAATTAGCTCCAGATCGGCGTGAAGTTTGGCGACCAAGGCTTCGAGTAATTCGGTTTTATTTATCACGACACAATAAGAGTGAAATTTCAGAGTAAATATCGATGAGTTGATCGGGCCTGAGTTTGTGTGACACGGGAGTTTCTTATTTAGTAGGTTATGAGTTTAATTGCGGGTTAGGCAATCGGGTTGTTCATTGCCCCCCATGGGGGGCAAAATTTCGGCTTCGGCCTGCA
>MEHZ011628826.1_pt1 | contig 87451 bp, 91 predicted proteins | sample 897221 | NCBI WGS metagenome assembly MEHZ01 (sample SAMN05514161, study PRJNA337945) | marine metagenome | isolation source: marine surface water | place: Arctic Ocean | collected 2007-12-13 | reverse complement strand
GACCCTTATAACTTTGTGAATAAAGACTCCCAAAAAGAAAAATTTGTGTCTGCCTTTAAGTCTGATGCATTATATTTTGGTGGTGGATTTTCAGTTGATGCTAAAAAGTTTAATTTACGTGGAAGCGTAAAATGGGGACATGCTTTATTAACTGAAAGTAAATATTACAAAAAAAAAATTGATGGTGAGTCTTTGCATTCACTTATAGGACAATGGGTTAACCATAAAAAACCAATCCATATTAGGTATTAAAAATTGGTGGAGCCAAGGGGAATCGAACCCCTGACCTCTTCACTGCCAGTGAAGCGCTCTCCCAACTGAGCTATGGCCCCATATGTAAGTAATATTTTATATCACAGTTATTTACTGTGTCTATTTAAATAAGAATAATACAGATTTCAGTATTTTATTTTTCTATTTGTATATTAGTCTTCTGTCAGAAAAGGTTCTGACCCTTCTTCTCCATGCTTTATAGGAGCCTTCTTTTAAATTTTCTCGCATGATTTTTTTGACATCTTTCTCTGGGATCCCATATATATTTTTTATATTTTCGAAACTTATATGATCAGAAAGAGCCATCTCAATAATCTCACTTATTTCATTATCAGAAAACATGCTATCTATTCCTATCAGATAAAATTATATTATATTGAATTAATTTGAGTCTCTTTTTCTATTATTAATAAATTAAGATTTATCATTCGGATCAGCTTATTTTAGTTGGTTCCTATTTTTCAGAAAAAGGAAATATGAAATAATTTCATAAGAATAGTGAAATACCATAAAACATGGTTTAAAGCTGAATATCTTTGCCAAGAATTTATATTTATCCATGTTTGACCAAATGACAATAAAGGCCTCAGCTCCAACAATTACCTTGCCTTGATTAATAACGTGAAGTCTTCTTAATAAATCTTTTTGAGATTTTGAAGTTAATGAAAGAGCATCTTCATTATTAGTAATATCTATCCATTCAAAGGAATCGTCAGAGATTTTTTTATAATGATCAATCTCAAATCTGCATATATTACACGAGTTGTTAAAAAACACTTTTGTTCCCAAAGGACTATCCTTTTGATTGAAGTTGATACCAGCTGCTAGCGTATTTTATATTGAAAATTTTGTGTTGTAGAATTAATACTGATTAGCTCTGCCCCATTCCTAATATGATAATGCGTTGCAATGGGTGTAAGCGGTGATAGCGTTATAATCTTTTCTATCTGTGGCATGTCTTTAATAATATGGTTAGTAAGTTTCTTTATAATTTCTCTTCCTGCACCACGTTTTCTAGACCATACCGTATACGCTACAGCGATAGTTGCATTTTTTTCTAGATAAGAATTTTTGCTCATTAGCTCTAATTCTTTTTCAGTGTTAGGGATTTCATTTGTAAATGCAATACAAACAATACCTTCTATATTATCTTCGTATTTAAGGCCGTATATTTTTCTGTCATAGCTTGTGCGAAATTTTAAATCAAGCGCAGGTCTTACAGGGTCTTCTGATACATCAATATCAAATAATTCAACTAATTCAGTACCCTTTACCCATTTAAAAAAATTATCAACTCGATTCATGAATGTTTTCATTGTAGATACCTTTGAATATGTTTTAAATATTTTTGTGATGTAATCTCAGTTTATCTGATACACATTTATACTATTACATAACAAGATAAGATATAAATATAAAATCTTATATTTACAATAAGGGTATTTCATAATTAAAGAAGTTATAGGTATAATAATAGCAGCGATAAGCATTATAATTATTTTGCATTACTCTGCAAAATTATTACAATATATTCTTTAGATTTTAGAACAGAATAATTTGACTTTGATTAATTAATTTATACAGGAGTTTATAGTGGTTAGTATTGCTGTTATTGGAGCTGGACTATCAGGTTTAGTGGTTGCTAATTTATTAAAAGATAATGCCAAGGTTACTGTTTTTGAAAAAGCTCGTGGTGCAAGCGGTAGATTGTCAACTAGACGAGCTGAGCCTTATTTTTTTGATCATGGAGCGCAATTTTTTAAAGCAAAAACACCAGAATTTCAAGCCTTCCTTACCCCTATGATGGAGCTAGGTATTATAAAAGAATGGAATGCGCGTTTTGTAGAATTCATGAAAACAGACGTCATTAATAAGCGTCTTTGGAATGGCACAAACCCGAATTATGTTGGGGTTCCAGGTATGAGTGCAATTTGCAAATACTTAGCCAAAGATATCGATATTCAATTTAGTACCCGTGTTAGTGAGATGGTAGATAATGGTTCATGGAAACTCCTTGATAGCGATAGAAATGATCTCGGCAGTTTTGATTGGGTTATTTCGACGGCTCCAGCACAACAAACAGCTGAATTAATGCCAAAATCATTTTTATATTATGACTCTGTTTGTTCTACTAAGATGGTTAGTTGTTTTACTTTAATGCTTGGATTTAATAAAGAATTGCCAATAGACTTTGATGCGGCATTGGTTGGTGGTTCAGACATTAGCTGGATTTCAGTTAATAGTTCTAAACCAGGAAGAGCTAAAGGCTATAGCCTTGTAATTCACTCAACAAATAAATGGGCGGAAGAGCATCTACACGACGATAGAAAAGAGATCATGGAGTATATATGTCGTCACGCTAGTGGTATTATTGGAGTCGATCTTACTTCCGCAGATCACAAAAATATACATGGTTGGCATTATGCTAATATCGAAAAACAGCCAAAGCAGGATTTATTTATCGATGAAAGACAGAAATTAGCTGTTTGTGGAGATTGGTGTATTCAAGGAATAGCTGAGGCAGCTTTTACTAGTGCATTTAATATTTCAAATAAAATAAATGAAATCATATCGGGTAAGTAAGTCTTTCTTGAATATAAATAGCTTGAGAGCTTGCAATTATCGGTTTACTGTAAATTTAGCAAATTTATTGATGTGAATTATAATGCATGATGAAGTATTAAAAATGGGTCCACATGATGTGGGTGGAGAGAAGTATCTTCAAATAGATACCGAAGATCATGGGATGACCTATTGGGAAAAATTTTCTAATGGGTTGAGAATAGCAGTATCTGCAAAGAAAATTATTACTTTAGATGAATTGAGACTAACCGCCGAGAAATTTGGCGATGAATATTTTCAAATGGAATATTTTGAAAGAAATGGTAAGGCTCTTACCCATGCTTGTTTGAATAAAAAGTTGCTAACGGATAAAGAGCTTATAGCAGGAAAGAAAAGGCATAAAGAAAATTTTACGATCCCCATGATTGAATTACCGGACCCAAAGTCAATAATTCATTTGCATGACGGAGAGCCACATACTCATAATAGAGATGATTTTCAGGAAGATGAAAAAGGTGAGGGACCTCCAGACTATTTTCTAGAAATGTTGACGATAGCAGATATCTTGACAGAAAAAAAATTAATAAAAATGGAAGATATTTTTCTTAAAATTGAACAGTTTGATAATCAATTTCCAGCCAGAGGAATTGATGTTGTTACCAGAGCATGGGTTGATAATTCATTCAGGGATTTTTTGATTAACGATGCTAAAAATGCAATCATTGATATTGGAATAAAGTTAGAATCTTTTGCCGATATTATTTGCATGCCTCAAAGTGATAAAACGCACCATCTTGTTGTTTGTACGCTTTGCTCATGTTATCCAAGAGCTCTATTAGGAATGCCACCTTCTTGGTATAAATCACGAAGCTACCGTTCTCGTGTTGTCTATGAGCCTCGAAAAGTATTAGAAGAGTTTGGTACAATAATTCCTGATTCTGTTGAAGTTAAAGTTCATGACTCTAATGCGGATATGAGATATTTAATATTACCGCAACGCCCTAAAGGAACAGAAGGTTGGTCTGAAAGTGCGCTTTCAGCTCTTATAAGTAGGGACCACTTGGTTGGCGTAAGGTTACCTAAAAATGTTATATGATAATAAAACTTCTTCATTCCCCTGTTTCGATAAAGACTCTGGCATTAGAGTTGCTAAGAGAAGTTCTGAAGGGCATTGCAGAACCCCAGCATATATAAGGGGGAAAATAGGAGTGATTGAAAGATATTGTGGTAATTTTCCAAATCCTGAACAAATTGCTATCTGTCATCCTAAGCCAGATATCATTCCATTGTATAGATGCAGGTTTTATCAAAAAGATATTTGGTCGCATTATACAGGCAATGATTGTGATACTCTAGAGCTTGAAATTTTTGAGCATTGGCTTGAGCCAGCCACATTTTAATATGATTAATTATCCAGCCAATACTGATTGATTTTCTTAAAGGCTTTAAGCCCGTTCTCTTTTCTTTTAGATGCGGTAATATCACCCCAATCTAATACAGCTACCTTGTAGGCTTTTCTATTAGAAATTCTTTCATACCAATTATCTAAATATCTCAGATCACTCCATAATGGTGCCATCATAAATGATTCAAGTCTTTGTAAATATACAACTAAAGCAATATCTGCAAGTGAGTAGTTATCATTTACTAGCCACTTGTGAGTTTTTAAATGGTTATCCATTTCGGTAAATAATTTTTTAAATTGTGCAATGGCATTTGGTAACAGAGGAGATTCAAGGCCATATTCAATATTTATTTGATCATTATTTTTACGAACGTCATCTTTCATTTTATCGTAATATTTTTTAATTAACTCAGGGTCTTTTTCTTCATAAATATGTCTATTAACAAGGCATACGCCGATAGTTCTGCTTGCAACATGAATGCCATCATCAATTTTCTTCATCCATAATCTCATGTCAGCCTTATCCTCAGAACTATCTGGGCGGAAGCTGGGGGTAGGAAATTTATCTTCAAGGTATTCTAATATCACAACGGATTCTGGTATAGCCTTCCCTTCGTGTATAATTACTGGAGTAAGACCTTTTGGGTTAAGCGTATAATAATTTTCTGGTAGATCGTCAATATCACCGCGTGCAGTATCTACTATTACACTTTCCCACTCTAATTGTTTTTCTTCAAGAAGAAGCCTTACTCTTTGACATGCCGTGGATCTATCGTAATGAAAAACTTTAATCATAATACCCCCTAAATATATTTTTCGATCATAGAATTATTATTTAAGTTACGGAACGACTTCTAAGCAAACATCATTCGAACAGTTAAATTCTTTTGATCGATTTCCTTTGTTGTTATAAATAATTTTTTTACCATGTTTTTGACCTTCTGTATAATTTGTTTCAGATTTTATTTGCCCATTTCTGTCCCAAAATGTCCAAATTCCATCTTTTAGTCCATCTTTATAATAACCTTCATACCATTTCTTGTCACTAATATCCCATATGCATAAGCTTCGTCCTGTAAAGGGAGTTTTTTTGTTTAAAAGATAAAGAATGCCGTAAATTTTCTTCGCATCCATATCATCGCAGATAGTCTTTGTCCGTAATATAAAAAGCACTAGAGCAATTGCTACGAGAAATATTACTATGTAATTGAAATACTTTTTCATAATGACTTTTCAGGCTTCGTAGATTTATTTTTTCTCAATACTCTCAAGATATTTCGCAAGTCCTGTAATCAGGGTATCCTCCGGACCTTCTTGCAATTCTTTTGATTCACTGTACCCCATTTCAAAGCCCTCTTTGTACAATTTTCCTTCTTTGTGATATTTTTGAGTATTACTTATAATTGTAATCGTTTGTTTTTCTCCATAAAAACCATGAAAAAAAGATAGAAGAGCTTTATTTACACTCACGCTATCATTAAAAATAGTAATTTGGAGGAAACAGGTTACAAAACCTGTTAAATAACCGTATATGAATTTTTTTTTCGGGAGGGTATTTATGAATTCCCCTTCTTTTAATAGCTGTCCACCTGAAGTCTTTGTCAGAACGATTTGAGTAACCAATAGATCTTTTATTACTTGTACTAAGTATTTAAATTTCTCTGGGTCTTGCTCACACGCCGGTACATTCTTATTCATAGTTAAATATCCTAAATTTTTTAATACTGAACAACATTATCATCTATATAACACCAAAGATAGAAAGTAGCGACAGTTCTCCAAGGCTTCCAATTTTGTGATAATTCAACTATTTTATAATCAAGATCTGTTTTAGATAGATTTTTAATGCCATAGGTATTTTTAATTGAATTTATTAGACCAATATCCTTCGATGGAAATATATCAGGTTTCTGGCAATGGAATATTAAAAACATGTCTATTGTCCAGGGACCGATGCCTTTAATTTTGATTAGTTCATTATAGAGCACGCCAACATCACTATTTAAGAAGTAATTATTTTCAAGTCTTTGTGGATCGTTTATAAAAAAAATTGCGATATTTTTTAAATAATTGATTTTTTGCCTTGATAGACCTATCTCTCGCAAAGATTTATTATCACATGAGTATATATTTTCTGGATTTATATTTTTTTGGCAAGAAATTTCAAGTCTTTGGTAGAGCTTATCAGCAACTTTTACAGAAATTTGCTGCCCAACAATTGACTTTACTAATGTAACAAAGGGGTTCTTATGGCTTATTAATTTAGCATGAGAATATTTTTTAATAATATTGCCAAGCAAAGCATCAGAATTAATAAGATAATCTTTTGCTTCGCTCCAATATTCAGGAACCATCAAGTCTGTTGAATTGATTTGTATAGTGGTTTTAATAAATTCTTACCAAATCTATTCGTCGTCATTTTGTTTTTTAATTATTATTGCTGGATCATGATCGTCTTCATCCTCGACAAGGAATGGGTCTTCGTCTGCACTGATAAGTTCATCATTGTCTAATTCTGGGATGTCGATATCATTGATAATGTCATCATCATCATCATCATCATCATCATCATCATCATCATCATCATCAATTATTATAGGGTTATCTTCTAGAAGAGGATTGTTAATAACCTCTATCAAATCAGGTATACTAGCTGTACCATCAGAGCTATCTTCCGTTACGACTGCGTTAGATGTTTCAGGACTTACTGCATCTTGAAGTACTTCTATATCAGGTATAGAGGATTCTAATGTTTCATTTACAGAAGTTCCACATTCAGGGCAATGAATATCTTCTTTGTTTAAGTCGTAGAATTTTACTTTACATTTTAAACAGGTTCTTTTTATTCCTAATTCAGATTTAGCCACTATATTGTATCCTTAATTTACTATATTAAAAATTATTGCCACGAGCCACTCTATATTGTCAAAAGAAAATATTATTATTTATCAATATTATCATAATATGTTAATAAACATTATATTTAATATATGAGATGACAATGGAAATTAAAAATAAAAAATCGATAAAAGCATTTAATACTCCTGGATTAAAAGGCAAAATTACAATTCCAGGAGACAAGTCAATATCTCATAGAGCATTGATACTAGGTTCAATGTGTGTAGGCAAGACTATAATTAAAGGATTGCTTGAATCGGAGGATATTTTTTCTACAATAAACGCATTAATTAAATTTGGAGTTGATATTGAACGAAAAGAAAATGGTGATTTTGTAGTTCATGGTGTTGGCGTTGGTGGACATTTACAACCTGACGAACCTGTATATCTTGGTAATTCAGGTACAAGCGCTAGATTATTAATTGGCTTGGTTTCAAGTTGCGATATAACTGTAGATTTTTTAGGAGACGAGTCTCTTTCATCACGTCCTATGAATAGAATTATTGACCCAATAATTAGGATAGGAGCTGAAGTTATTAAGGGTGATAAAAATAAATTACCATTTACTGTAAAAGGTTCTTCCTCTCCATTACCAATTAAATATGAAATGAAAATACCATCAGCACAAATTAAATCTGCAATTATGATCTCAGCTTTAAATATCCGAGGAGAAACAACAATAATTGAGCCGGTGTTGACTAGAGATCATACGGAGAACTTATTGAATATATTTGGAGCTAATATATCAATAACTAAGAATAAATTAGGTCATAAAAGCATAAGTATTAGGGGTCACAAAGAGTTAAAACCAACAAATATTGTAGTTCCAGGAGATCCAAGTTCTGCGGCCTTTATTATAGTGGCAGCGCTTATTGTTCCGGGTTCCAGTGTTGTTATTAAAAATGTAATGATAAATAAGACCAGATCTATTTTTATAGATTTTTTAATTGAAATGGGCGCTGATATTATATTTTTGTCAGAATATCAAAATAGCGGCGAGAAAGTGGTCGATTTAAAAGTAAATTATAGTCAATTATATGGTATCGATATTCCATCCACAGCTGCACCAGCTATGATTGATGAGTATTTAATAATTTCTATTGCAGCTGCATACGCCAAAGGAAAAACTTTATTAAAGGGTTTGGGTGAGCTAAGGGTTAAGGAGAGTGATAGATTTAGTGCTATAAAAAATATTCTACAATTGGCAGGAGTTAGATTTGAATCCTTTGATGATGATATAGTAATATATGGGAATAGTGGGTCTGTAAAAGGTGGGTGTTTAATAGACACAAATTTAGACCACAGAGTAGCAATGGCTTCAATTGTTATGGGATTAGGCGCTGAAGAACCAATAGAGATTGATGATGGTAGCTCTATCAACACAAGTTTTTCTGAGTTTTTTGGTATTATGAAGACTTTAGGCGGAAACATAAAAAACAATGAAAAGTAATAGCTTAGTGATAGCAATAGATGGAACTGCAGCAAGTGGAAAAGGTACATTAGGAAAAAAGCTTGCTGAATCCTACAAAATCCCTTATTTAGATACTGGTAATCTATATAGATCAGTTGCCTCTCTTATGTTAAGTGAGAATGTTGACCTAAATGACCAAGGAATCGCTATAAGGATAGCTAAATCACTTGATCTAAAAACTGTAAATGTTTTTAATAATAGGAATATAGAAGTTACAAACGCATCCTCTATAATCGCACAATTTGAGGGTGTTAGAAATGTTTTATTGGATTTTCAAAGAGAATTTGCTAAAGATGGTGCAGTCGTTGATGGAAGAGATATAGGTACAATTGTTCTGCCAAATGCAGATCAAAAGTTTTATATAACAGCTTCGTTAGAGGTTAGAGCGAAAAGAAGATTTGAACAATATAAAGAAAATAATGAAAAAATTGATTTAAAAACAATAAAGTATGATATAGAAGCAAGAGATAAAAGAGATAAAGAAAGAAGTATTGCGCCGTTAAAAATAGCTGATGACGCAATAATAATCGATACTTCCAACTTATGTATAAAATCTGTTTTTGATTTTGCTGCTGGGCATATAAATAATAATTTAAATACAAATAAATATAAAGTTTAGGAGATTGCATGGAAGACCAAATTTTAAACCAAATGAATCCAACTATTGATGAATTTGCCTTACTTCTTGATGAGAGTATGAGTAAAATGAGCCTTGCAGAAGGTCGCATTGTAACAGGAACTGTTATAGCTATTGAAAATGATTTTGCTATTGTTGATATTGGTCTTAAAACAGAGGGAAGGGTTCCTCTGAAAGAATTTAAATCTCCAACCAATAAAGTACTTCCAGGAGTTGGTGATGAAATTGAAGTCTTTCTAGATAGAGTTGAAAATTCAAACGGTGAAGCCGTTTTAAGTCGTGAAAAAGCAAAGCGTGAAGAAAGCTGGGATATATTACAAAAACTTCATGACGATAATGTAAAAGTTGATGGTATCATTTCTGGAAGAGTAAAAGGTGGATTCACAGTTGAGCTCGATGGTGCAATTGCATTCCTTCCTGGTAGCCAGGTTGATGTAAGGCCTATAAGAGATATAGGATCAATGTTAAATGTATCTCAACCTTTTTTGATACTAAAGATGGACAAAAAAAGAGGGAATATAGTTGTCTCAAGGAGAGCTGTTCTTGAAGAAACACGTGCAGAACAAAGGACAGAGCTTGTAGATAATCTTGCAGAAGGCCAAACTGTTGAAGGTATTGTTAAAAATATTACTGATTATGGAGCTTTCATTGATTTAGGAGGAATTGACGGACTTCTTCACGTTACAGATATATCATGGAGAAGAGTTAGTCATCCTAGTGATTTATTAAAACTAGGTCAGACAGTTAAAGTGCAAATTGTAAAAATTAACCCAGAAACTAAACGTGTTAGCCTCGGAATGAAACAATTAGAAGAAGATCCTTGGGAAAATATTCACATAAGATATCCGATTAATTCTAAATTTAAGGGTATTGTAACAAATATTACTGATTACGGTGCTTTTGTAGAATTAGAGCCAGGCGTTGAGGGCTTAGCTCACGTTTCAGAAATGAGTTGGACAAAAAAAAATGTACATCCAGGAAAGATTGTTTCAAGTTCACAAGAAACAGAAGTAGCAATTCTAGAAATAGATGTGCCGAAGAGACGTATCTCTTTGGGTATGAAACAATGTATTGATAATCCTTGGTCCACGTTTGCTGAAAATAATCCTGTGGGCTCTATTATTTCTGGGGAAGTAAAAAATTCAACAGAGTTTGGTTTATTTATTGGATTAGACGGAGACGTTGACGGTATGGTTCATACTTCTGACCTTGATTGGAATGAAAAGCCTGAAATAGCAATGGAGAATTATAAAAAAGGCCAAGTTATAGAGGCCAAAATTCTTGATATTGATATTGAAAAAGAAAGAATTAGTTTGGGTGTGAAGCAATTAGTTAAAGATACTCGTGTAAAAACTAATGATTTGAAAAAAGGTTCAGTAGTTACTTGTCATATTGTATCAGTCAGAGAAGGTGGCATTGATGTGACTATTGGTGAAAATGGAACCGCAGCATCAATTAGAAGATCAGATTTATCAGTAGATAAATCAGAACAAAGACCAGAAAGATTTGCAGTAGGTGAGATGGTCGATGCTCGTATAATACAGGTTGATCCGAAAGGCAATAAAGTCACTCTCTCAATCAAAGCTTTACAAATTGCAGAGGAGAAAGAAGCTGTTCAACAATATGGTTCTGCAGATTCAGGAGCATCACTTGGGGATATTCTTGGAGAAGCTCTTAATCGTGGAAGCAAAGAAATAGAAGTAAAAGAAGAATCAGAGAAAAAACCTAAGAAGAGTGTTAAAAAAGTTGATTCTGAAATTAAAGATGAGGCCGAACCGACGGAAGTTAAGAAAAAAGTTACAAAAGCTAAGTCTTCTAAAGATTCAGATTGATAAATAATTTTATGAAATGGATATTGGACTATGGCTTCAATCGATCCAGATTTTATGGTTGAACGAAAAAGTATTAGAAGAAGATTATTTCTTTGGCGTATTTTTTCGTTTATCTTATTATTAGCTATAGTTAGCATTTTCTTTGCAAAAGAAAAAAATTTTCAAAATACATACAATAGTCATATCGCTTCTATAGAAATCAAGGGTCTAATTACTGGTAATAAAGAAACAGTTAACCTGTTAAGAAAAATACGTGAAAGTAATAATGTTTCTGCAGTAATTATGTATATTGATAGTCCCGGTGGTACTACAGTTGGTGCAGAAATCCTATACGATGAATTAAGAAAACTGGGAAAAGAGAAACCTTTGGTTGCAGTTATGAATACCATGGCGACCTCTGGAGGATATATTGCTGCACTAGGTGCTGATTATATTGTAGCTAGAGGAAATACCGTTACGGGATCTATCGGTGTTCTTTTACAATGGGTAAGGATAGATGAGGGTTTAAAAAAACTTGGAATTGAAGTGAACACAGTAAAGAGTGGAGAATTGAAAGCGGAACCAGACTTTATAGGACCGGCGTCAATAGAAACAATACAAGTAACCCAAAGTCTTATCGACGATTCTTATGAATGGTTTGTTACTCTTGTTTCTGAAAGACGGAAAATGAACATCAAAAAAGCAAGAAATATATCGGACGGTAGAGTATATTCAGGTAGACAAGCGCTAAATAATGGATTAATTGATATTGTTGGAGGCGAAGAAGAAGCGATTAATTGGCTTGTAAACATAAAAGGTATGAGTAAAGAGTTGAATGTAGTTGAGTGGGATGCACATTTAGATAAAGATATTAAAATTATACCAAGATTTGCATCTAAAGTTTTTTCATTATTTGGAATAGAACTAAAAAATTATAGTATATTTCAAAATACAATTACCGAAGAGGGACTCGATGGTTTATTGTCTCTTTGGAATCCTGTTAATTAAATTTTATGCTATGGAGGATTAATGATTAGATCGGAATTGATAAAACAATTATCAGAAGAATACCCGCATTTATATCATGGCGACATAGAAAGGATTGTTAACACTTTCTATTTGACAATATCAGAGGCATTGGCCGAAGGAAATCGTGTTGAATTAAGAGGATTTGGTGCATTTTCATTAAAAAAAAGAGAAGCAAGGGTTGGTAGAAATCCAAAATCAGGTGAACTAGTTAATGTACCTAAAAAAGTTGTAATCTCTTACAAAGCAGGAAAAGATTTAAAGAGTCGTATGAATAATATTGATTAATTGCAAATAATTATTTAGGAATAATTCACTTGATATTCAATAAAAAAAAATCATTATTTTGTGCATTGGACACAAAAGATTTATCGCTAGCAGTAAGTCTGGTTAATACAGTTAAAGGCCACATAGATGGAATAAAAATTGGCCTAGAAGCCTATTATTCTATCGGTATAGAAGGTTATAGACAATTGGAAGAAATTGGAATTCCAATTTTTTTAGATTTAAAATTACATGATATTCCTAATACGGTTCATTCTGCAATAAAAGCCTTATTACCATTAAAACCAGCGATATTAAATATCCATGCTAGTGGTGGAGAAAAGATGATGAAATCCGCCGTAGAGGCAATATCTGATAGCTCTGGTCACAAGCCTTTGCTAATTGGTGTTACAGTGTTAACAAGCTTAGATAGCGATGATTTAATAAAAATTGGTGTAAATGGCGATAGTAATGATCAAGCCTTGAGATTAGCTGAGCTTGCAAAAAATTCAGGATTAGATGGAGTAGTTTGTAGTCCTTTTGAGGCTGCTAGCATTAAAGAAATTTGCGGTAACGATTTCATTACTATTGTTCCTGGAATTAGACCAAAGGGTTCTGATGCCAATGATCAAAAAAGATTTATGACACCACATCAAGCAATAAATAACGGAGCTGATATAATTGTAATTGGTAGACCTATAACTGCTTCGGAGGATCCGTTAAAAGCGGTAATAGGAATTCGTGAAGATATGAATATATGAAATACAAGATTGGTATAAAAATATGCGGTTTAAAAGAGCAATATGCCATTGAATCTTCCGTTGAGAATGCCGTAGATATGTTAGGTTTTGTATTTTATGAAGATAGCCCAAGAAATCTAGATTTTAGTTTAGCAAAAAAATTATTTACTATCGTGCCAAATAATATTAGTTCTGTCGCATTATTGGTTAACCCAACAGATGATTATTTAAAAAAAATAATTAATGAAGTTGGTATAAATATAATTCAATTACATGGCCAAGAAACCCCAGAAAGAACTGCAGAAATAAAGAATGTTTATAATTTTGATATTATTAAAGCTTTTTCTGTTAAAAATCTAAAAAGTATTGAAAATTGTCACTTATACAAAAAAAGTGTAAGTAAATTTTTGTTTGATGCAGAGCCGCCGTTAAATTCACGTCGTCCAGGTGGCAATGGGACTAGTTTTGATTGGAAAATCTTAAAAAATTATACTACTAATATACCTTGGATTTTATCAGGAGGTCTTAATCCAGATAATATTAAAAAGGCAATAGAAGTATCAGGAGCTAATTTTGTTGACGTTTCATCTGGTGTAGAGAGTGAAAGTGGAATAAAAGATATTGATCTAATTAATAAATTTGTTAAGCATGCAAGGCAATAACACTATGAAGGAATTTTCTCATGGATAATGAACAAAAAAATTCATATAAATCTGGACCTGATGAAAATGGTAGGTTTGGAATATTTGGAGGAAGATTTGTTGCTGAAACTCTCATGCCATTAATTTTAGAACTTGAAAAATCCTACAATAAAGCTAAAGAAGACATTGAATTCCTTGAAGAATTGAATGAATTAAATTCAAAATATGCAGGAAGACCAAGTCCATTATATTATGCGGAAAGGTTAACCGAACACTTAGGCGGTGCAAAGATATATTTTAAGCGTGATGAATTAAATCATACCGGTAGTCACAAGATAAATAATTGTCTTGGACAGATTCTATTGGCGAGAAGAATGGGTAAAAAGCGTATCATTGCTGAGACAGGTGCTGGGCAGCATGGAGTAGCTGTCGCTACGGTTGCCGCTAGATTTGGCTTGCCTTGCGTGATATATATGGGTGCAACTGATATAGAGAGACAAAAACCAAATTTATTTAGAATGAAGTTGTTGGGTGCTGAAGTTATTCCTGTTACATCAGGAACGGGGACCTTAAAAGATGCTATGAATGAAGCATTGAGAGATTGGGTAACGAATGTTGATGACACTTTTTATATTATAGGAACTGTTGCTGGACCTCATCCTTATCCAGCCATGGTAAGAGATTTTCAATCTGTGATTGGGACCGAAGCAAAAGAACAAATCCTTAGTGCGGAAGGCAGGTTACCTGACTATCTAATGGCATGCATTGGGGGTGGTTCTAACGCTATGGGTCTTTTTTATCCATTTTTAGATGATGTAAGCGTTGAAATGATAGGAGTGGAAGCTGGCGGTAAAGGGGTTGAAACAGAAGAGCACTGCGCAAGCCTTACGGCAGGAAAGCCGGGAGTGCTTCATGGTAATAGAACTTATTTACTTCAAAATTCAGATGGACAAATTACCGAAGGACATTCTATATCTGCGGGATTAGATTATCCTGGGATTGGTCCTGAGCATGCTTGGTTAAAAGATATTGGTAGAGTTCAATATGTAGCAATTACTGACCAAGAGGCTCTCGAGGCTTTTAAAGTATGCACTAGATTAGAGGGTATAATACCTGCTTTAGAACCATCACATGCAATAGCGCATTTAATAAAAATAGCTCCAGAAATGTCACGAGATAAGCTTATTATTGTTAATCTTTGTGGACGAGGAGATAAGGATATTTTTGCAATTGCTGAACATTTAAATATGGCAATATAACAATGATAAAAACAAGAATTGATAAATGCTTTGATATTTTAAAAGCCAAGAATAAAAAAGGCTTGGTTACATTTATAACTGCAGGAGATCCAAACTATAAGACATCGTTAGAAATACTAAAGAGATTGCCATCAGCGGGAGCTAACATGATAGAGCTTGGTATGCCATTTACGGATCCGATGGCTGATGGGCCAGCAATACAGGCTTCATCATTAAGGGCTCTGAAATCTGGCCAAAATATGATCAAGACACTTGAATTAGTCAGAGAATTTCGTGAAACTAATCAAGAAACACCGATTATATTAATGGGTTATTACAATCCAATCTATGCGTACGGTAACGATCAATTTCTAGAAGATGCGTTTAGAGTAGGTGTTGATGGCTTGATTATTGTTGATTTGCCACCAGAAGAAGATGACGAACTTTGCCTTAAAGCTATAGAAATGGGTATTTCTTTCATAAGGCTAGCAACTCCAACAACAGATGAAAAAAGACTAGGTAGTGTTTTAAAAAATACCTCTGGATTTTTATATTATGTCTCAATATCAGGTATAACAGGTACAGCTACACCGAATATAAATAAGGTAAAAGATGCAATTATAAGAATAAAGAATAATACAGATCTTCCTATCGCTATTGGTTTTGGTGTAAAAACAAAACAAAATGTTGAAGATATGTCAAAGATCGCGGATGCTGTAATTGTTGGTTCAGCATTGGTAAGTTTGATGAATAACGAGGATAAAACTGACGCCTCTATTATCAAAGACGTCCTAGACAAAGTTATTGAATTGGGAAAAGGTTTATAGATTTTTTTTAAATAATTTTAGAAGTAAGAAAAATAAGAAAATGAATTGGATAAATAACGTAGTTCGACCAAAAATAAAGGGGATTTTATCAAAAAGAGATACTCCGAATAATTTATGGATAAAGTGTCCTGAAACTGGGCAAATGGTTTTTCATAGCGATTTAGAAGAAAATCAATGGGTTATGCCAGGATCAGAGTATCATATGAAGATACCAGCAAAAAAAAGATTAGAGTTTTTTTATGATAATGGAAATTTTGAGTTAATAGAAACAAAAGAAATTAAATTAGATCCATTAAAATTTAAAGACGAAAAAAGATATATTGATCGATTAAAAGACGCGCGAAAAAAAACTGGTATGGATGATGCCGTAATAATTGCTAAAGGCCTATTGAACGACCGTCCTACCATTTCTATTGTACAAGATTTTGCATTCATGGGAGGTTCTCTTGGGATGGCAGCGGGTGAAGCAATAATTAACGCAATGTCAACTGCTGTGAAGAATAAAATTCCTGTAGTCTTATTTTCTGCCGCGGGAGGTGCTCGTATGCAAGAAGGAATACTATCGCTTATGCAAATGCCAAGAACTACAGTAGCAGTTCAACAGCTAAACGAAGCGGGTTTGCCATATGTTGTTGTTTTAACTAATCCTACAACAGGTGGTGTTACGGCTTCCTATGCTATGCTTGGAGATGTGCACATTGCAGAACCGGGCGCATTGATTGGCTTTGCTGGCCCAAGAGTGATAGAACAAACAATAAAAGAGAAATTACCAGAGGGATTCCAAAGAGCGGAATATTTATTGGAACACGGTATGATTGATATGGTTGTGCACAGGCATGAATTACGAGATAAATTAATAACAATATTCAGTCATTTAAACCTACAAAAACAATAGAAGAAATTAATTATAAAAATTCCATTTAGAGAGAAATAAAATGTCTATTGAAAATATTAATTCAATACTTCAGCGTTTTATTCTTTTGCACCCACAATTAATTGACTTGTCTCTAGATAGAATTGTAAGTCTAACTAAAAAATTAGGTAATCCAGAAAAAAATATAAAGAATATAATTCATGTTGCAGGTACTAATGGTAAGGGTTCTACTATTGCCTACCTAGCTGCGTCATTAAGCGCCGCTGGGGAGAAAGTAGATTGCTATACATCGCCACATCTTGTGGAATTTAATGAGAGAATTAAAATAGGTACTAATGGAAAGCAGGTACCTATTTCTAACGAAGACCTACAAGACATTCTTCTTGAATGTGAGAAAATGAACAATAAATCACCAATAACAATTTTTGAGATTACGACGGTAGCAGCTTTTTTGCATTTTTCTAGAACAGGATCTGATTACCTTTTACTTGAAACTGGATTAGGCGGTAGGTTGGATGCAACGAATATTATTGATAAGCCACTTATTACAATAATAACGCCCATAAGCATTGACCATCAAGATTTTCTAGGGAAATCAATTAAAGAAATAGCATTTGAAAAGGCTGGTATATTAAAGAAAGGTGTGCCTGCAATAATTGGGCCTCAAGAAACAGATGCCCATCTTGTGATAGAAGAAAGAGCTCATGAATTAAAATCTTCATTAATTAAATGGGGGACAGATTTTATAGCTTATGAACAGAATGGTAATTTAATCTATGAGGATGGTTATGGTTTACTAGATTTGCCAATGCCTGCACTGGAAGGTGATCATCAAGTTATAAATGCTGGTACTGCGATCGCTGCGTTAAGGAATGCCTCTAAAAGGACTACAGATAAAAGATATATAGCAGAAGGTATGCTGAACGTTGAATGGCCAGCAAGATTAGAACGTCTAGAAAACGGAAGTTTAAATAAATTTATGTTAGAAGGATCAGAGTTATGGCTTGATGGTGGCCACAATACATCTGCTGCGAAGGTGATATCGAAGGCTATGAAAAATCTCAACGACAGAAATCCAATGCCGCTCATTATGATAGTTGGTATGATGCAAAGTAAGGATAGCAAATCGTTTTTAAGTCATTTTTCTGGCATTTGTAATAAGGTAGTAGCTATAAATATTCCAGATCAAAATAATGCCCAAGACGCGAGATCAATAGAGATAAATGCCTGTGATTTGGGAATAAAAGCATCTATTGCGCAAGATATAAAGCAGGCAATAAAAGTAGATAATAAAAATAAAGTTAGAATATTGATTGTTGGATCATTATATTTGGCAGGTCATGTTCTTAAGGTGCAGAAAGAAACTGGTCGATAATTATAAATTTAAATCGTTTCTTCAATCCATTCAACTATCTTGCTTTTTGGATAGGATCCAACTTTTGTAGATACTAATTCCAATTTTTTAAATAATAATAAAGTCGGGATACCTCTTATGCCATATTTGCTTGGTGTAATTGGATTTTCATCAATATTAATTTTTATAATATGAATTTTATCTGCATATTCCAATGATATTTCTTCTAATATTGGCGCGATTTGCTTGCATGGTCCACACCACTCAGCCCAAAAATCTACCAAGACAAGCTTATCCGAGTTTAATAATTCAGTATCAAAATTTTCATCATTTATTTGTTTTGTAGGCATTTTTTTCTCCTCATTCCAATTATTTTTTAGATTAGAGATTAATCAATTATTGTCAACTAGGCTGACTGGTATTTAATTTCAATTTCCTCTATAAACTCGTTTATTTCATTCATTAGATTTAAGGATTCAATATCATTATTATTTTCATATTTAACCCTAAGGTTGTCAAGTTCATTATATGTCTTTGGTATTGTATTCCATTTCTCATCACTAGTGCTTAGAATTTTTTCTGCTATAGCTCTGTGAATAAGATTATAATCTTCTTTTGGTAAAAGGTTTGGATTTTCTTCGTAGATTATTTTTTTAGCAAAGTATATATAACGTTCTTGTGAAAATTTATTTGCTATATTAAGTTTTTCATCCCATTTAGCATTATAAAATTTTTCCATATTTTGTTTGTCTATAGAGGAGGCAAACCCTCCAGAATAAATGCTTTCTTCAGCTAAAATATCTATTTGGGAGACCTGTGAATCCTTATCTTCAGACTGATCGGATAATATATTTATTATTTTTTTTATAAATTCAGGGTTAGACCTTATCTTCTGAGCTCTTTCTGTCAGGATTTTAAATCCTATTTTTTCATAGGATGGAAAATTTTCGGCGTAGGTTTTGTCCATAATAACTGGATTTTTATTATTTTTTACACTGCGTAAAAATTTAGGACTTTTATTTAACTCTACCTTTAGCTCGTCCTTATTTAAATAAATAAAGTCTTCAGGATCATTTTTTAAATCAAAGCATTGAGGGTAATGGTATTTCGGGTGATAGCATATAAAACTCGTTACATACGGGTATGCTTTTCCATAATAAAATTCACTAAAGCAGAAAAAATCACTTTTTTCGACCAATAGGTTTGTCTCATTTTTAGAAGAAGTCAAAAGGCTTTTCTCCCATAGCTCAGGTATTTTTTCTGAAACTATTTTTGCAATTGCTATTGTTGCTTCTACATCTGCCATAGCATCGTGAGCATCACCGTGCTCGATTCCATTTAAGGGTGCTATTTTGTCTAACTTAAAGACGGGGTTACCTTTCTCGCTTAATGGCGTTTTAATACAATTTGGATAATATAAATTTGAGGATCTAGCTATACCTAGGACATCAGCTCTTTGGTTTCCTTCTGTATTAGTTAAATAAGGCTGTCTTAAATTTTGAAAAAGAGCATTTCTAACAAACTCTTCATCAAAGCTTATGGAATTATATCCAATAAATATTGCAGGAGACCATTTTTTAAAAATAGCCATCATTTCGTTAATTAATTTAAAATGCGATAGATTTGAGTTCTTTAACATTAATGGGGTTGTTTTATTTACAATTAAGGCTCCTGGTTCTGGGATAAGTCCGGGTCTTAATGAACATCTAGACTCATATCTATCCAATTCTTCAAAATTGTTATTTACAAGAATCGCTCCTACCTGAATTATTTGATCCCAAATTGCACTTCTGCCTGTAGTTTCTAAATCGTAAAATACGAAGTTCATTGCTAATCCTTTAATTTTTTTAAAATATTATAACATATTTTCTGCAATTTTTAGAGCATCTTTAGTTCCTGTATGGACCCATGTTAGATTCCCTTCTATTCCAAAACATCTATTATTTTTTATAGAAACATCCCAAGCTTCATTTAATGAAAATACTCTTTTTTCTATTTGTTCAAGAATTTTTGGTTGCATAATTGATATTCCTATGTTCACGAAAGGTTTTTCATTTTGATTTTTGTCAAACCTCTTAATCATATTATTTTCTGTTAAGTAAAAATCGCCAATTCCACTATAACCAATGGATTCATCAATAGTAGAAATTCCTAATAAGAAGTCCATTTTCTCCTGATTAAAGCTTTTCTTTAATTTATTCAACATTGGTATATAATTATCAAATAACATAGCGTCACAATTTATTACATATATAGGTTGATCTGTTTTTGCTCCTAGGGCATATTTTATTCCTCCGCCTGTATCAAGGATTTCATCTCTTTCTTGGGATATAAATATTTTATAATCTGTTCTCTTGTTTAAATGTTCGGTTAATTTCTCTGATAGATAATGTGTGTTAATAAATATTTTTTTGATATTTATTTCATGTAACGGGTCTATGAGATGGTCTATTAAAGGTTTGTTTTTTAATTTTATTAACGGTTTTGGAGAATTTTTTGTTAAAGGCAATAGCCTTTTACCATAACCTGCAGCTAAGATAAAAATCTGCTCTATTTGATTTATCTTGGTGTTCATATTTAATCTTGTAATTTTTTTATAATTTTAATACTAATAGAATTATCAATTTGAATTTGCTGTTCAAATGCATGTAGACGCTTAAATATTGATATTAATTCAATAATGGTTGGCCAGGCGTTGACAATATATTGAAAAGAATTAGATACTTGGCCGAACGCTGTTAATATTTGTTGTAATATCCCAAAAGTAATTTTCCCAGCAACAATTGTTGGAATTAAAATTAAATAAGAAAAAATATTATCAGCCTGAATGTAAAAACTTCTAGCAATATTGAAATATAGATAATGAAAGTATAGTCTAAAGTAATTTTTTCTAACATTATCAAATAATTCATAAATGGTTGCTGGTTTTGCTCTATCTTCATTGTCTTCACCATAAACCAGTTCTTTTCTTAATGAGGCTTCGACTTTTTGGTTACGAAACTCAAGACCTGGAAGTTTTATCCCAACTATAGCTAGAAAAACGGTTCCAAATAATGACCAAAAAATTGCTGCATTGACTAAAGGTGCTGGTATTTGACCAAATATCGGTACTGTGTTTACATATTCTGAAAGTGCTAACAAAACTGGTAAAAATGCAATCAGCGTCATAATAGAGTCAACTATCGATACCCCTAGGCCTTCCATTATACCCGCAAATCGCATTGTATCTTCTTGGACTCTTTGTGCAGCGCCTTCTACATGCCTTAATTTTGTCCAATATTCTGTGTAGTAAAAATTCATAGCCGTTCTCCATCTAAATATGTAATGGCTAACAAAGAATCTAGTTATAACAAAAACGGTAAGGGACAAGAAGGCTATTTGTGCGAAAATAAAGATTAATTGGTATAAATCTGATGCTAAAACTGTTTCCTGACCCGTCAAGGCACTTTGTACAGAGTCAAAGAAAGGTCTTCTCCAATTGTTTATTGCTACCATAACTTGAACATTAAAGTAAGTTGCAAATAGTATAAAAGAGGATCCTAAAATTGACCAATATTGCCATTTGTGGGGTGAAAATTTAAGCCAAGAATAGAAGAAAATCAATGTAGATAATGCGTAATATATATAAAATAATATAAATTCAGTAGTTATAAAGTGATTTAATCCTATAGCAGGTTCTTCTGGTTTGGATAAATTAAATCCTATATATTCTCCAAAAGATTTTGCTAAGGTAAACCAGATTATTGTACATAATGAAATCCAAATAGTGCCCGATGTAAAAAAAAGTAAAGGTCTTGGGAAAAAGCATTTAAACATTATTTTTCTTCCTTAAAATTTCTTTCAAACCATTCTTTAAGATCTCTTAATATTTCATTTTCAAAATTTCTTTCAATGTATCCTATAATTCTAGGCATATGCAATAAGTATTCCGGGCTATTATTCGACATCGCAAGCCTTGCAAATACGCCAAGTATTTTAAAACATCTCTGTGTGGCAATGATATAGTAATCCTGCATTATATCTGCTCTTAGATCTTTTGGTGATTCAGAATACTTTAACTCGATATAATAATTTAATATTTGCGTTTCTAACTCTTTGTTAATATCAATCCTTGCATCTTGAGTAAGCGATATTACATCATATAATGGGTGGCCAATCAAAGCATCTTGAAAGTCAATAATGCCACATCTTCTCAATCCTTTTTCATTGTCTACCCAAAGTAAATTCGGTGAATGAAAATCCCGAAGAGTTAAGGATGAAGATTGTGAAATTTTACTGATAAGTGCTAACCAAATAGAAATATATTCATTGTAAGCATTAGCTTTGCATAAAGTGCTTTTTTTATAAGGCCAATACCAGTTGGTTAATAATTTCACTTCTTCTAAATAAATATTATTATCATATGAATTTAATATATGTTTCATCCCATCGTGTTCTAAGCTTTTCTTTGGATAAAAATTCTGGATCAAAACTAACGATTCCACAGCAGGAAGGTAGTAATCAAAAGTATCATTGCCGCTTAAATCTATTTGACTATATTGAATATTTCCTAAGTCTTCTAATAGTAAGAAAGAATTTTTTCTATCTATTTTTATAATTTTAGGAACTTTGACACCCAAGTTCTCTAAATGATAATTAATTAAAATAAAGGCTTCGAGACCCTCTGCTAGTTTTGTAGGATTTTGTTTATTTTTTCTCTGATTATGATTCATTACAACATAAGAGTTGTTATTTGTAATGATTCGTTGGTAAGATCGCTCTGATGCATCGCCCTTCATCCAATTTCTATCTACTACTTCTAAATTACACTGAGCAATAAAGCTATTTAGATGAATATTTCTTTTTAATCTTTTTTCCCAGCTTCCATAACCTGTTATATGAATAATTCTTTTGTTCCGACCGTTATCTTCTATTTTAATTTGAAGTCTATCTTTAGGCAGTTCATCTGAGAATTTTTCTGCCCACTCTATGATTACGACGCCTTCTTCTAACGCTTCGTTAAAACCAATTTCTTCAAGATCTGCGTAATCCTCTATTCTATATAAATCATAATGTGTTATAGGGCATCTTTGTGTTGGATAGGTTTGTGATAGATTAAATGTCGGGCTAGTTACCTCTTGATTATGTTCGCAAACGCTATTTACAATATATTTAGTTAGAGTTGTCTTTCCTGAACCCAATTCACCAATGAGTGATATAAAGTCTCCTTTTTGTAGGATTAATGATACCTCTTTTGCAAGCGCCTCTGTGTCTTTTAGACTATTTATTAAAAATTTATTTTTCATATCAATTGTATTTATAAATTATTTTGTCTTTTAATTGGCAATCTAATTCTAACTCCAAAATCATTGTTGTTATTATTTATAATAGATATCTCTCCATTATGAATCTCAACAAATCTTTTAATTATTGACAACCCAATTCCTGTTGCTGTGAATTCATTATTATCAGTTTTTGTAGATATTGGATTTATTATTGTAGCTATCCCTTGCCATTGATCGTAAGTAACTATTTCAATATGGTTATTTTTCTTATAGATTTTTAATTCAATTTTATTATTTGGAGGTGAGCTATTTATCGTAGTAGTAAGTAAATTCCTAATTATTTTTTGGAAGCAATATTTGTCCATTTCTATTTCTTGAATAGGGTTGTCTATATCAAAAATAATTTTAATATTGTTAAAGCCTAACGTAGAATGAATATCTGATTTAATTATGTCCAATGATTCTTGAATTTTAATATTTTCATAATTTAATTTTAATCCCCCTGAATCAATTGCAGTTAGGTCAAGTATATCATCAATTAGTGAATGTAATTCTTTACTTGAAATTTGAATATCATTTAGATAATCAGCCTGCTTCTTATTTATTTTACCAAAATTTTGATTACTGAGTATTTCTGAAAAACCTATTATATTTGTTAAAGGAGCTCTAAGTTCATAGGAGATATGGCCCATGAATGTATTCTTAATATTACCTGCATCAATTAATGCTTTATTCTTTTCCCTTAAGGCATCCTCTACTTTAGTTTTATCCGTAATATCATTGAAGCTATAAAGAACGGCACTATCTGGCAAAATTACGCTCCTATAGTTTATGGTTTTATCGTTTTTTACTTTAATTTCTCCGGTAATTGCTACCCTATCATTTTCTGAAGAAATAATATTATTGTATATGTTAGACCATAAGTCTTTGTTAACTCCGTTTTCTTCTAGGATATTTATAATACTTTCTATATGAGGTCCTTCATCTAAATAATTTATTTCTAGATTCCATAATTTAGCAAACGAGGGATTGTATAGTTTTAATTTACCATCTGTTCCGAATAAGGCTATGCCTTCATATAAATTTTCTATCGTCTGCTTCTGTATGGTATATAATGTATTGTAATCACTCTGTAGATTTAATTTTTCTGTTAAGTCTTCGTATAGATAAGTAACTCCTCCAATAGGGTTTGGTTGCTTTAGCAACCTAATTGACTTGCCGTCAGGGGTATGCCACCATTCTTCAGAATTAGTATCAAATTCATAAATTTTGAGGTAATCTGATCTCCATTTTTTATAATCAATTTGGTCTGGTATTTGATTCTTATTACGCAAATAATCGAGTATTTCTATATCCGAAGGATTACTTTGAAGCCATTCTTCATTTATTCTCCATAGTTTTACATAGGCCTCATTATAAAAATTTATTTTTTTTTCTTGTGAAAAAATTGCTACAGCTGTTGTAATTTTATCAAGTAAGTGTTGGTGCGCTAATACTTGTTTGTTTAGTATTTCAAATTGATCTTCGCGATTGGTTACATCTATGGCTATATAGCAATTTTTATTATACCTAATAAATTTTGTAACTTCGTAAATATATCTTGATCCGTTAACTACGGTTTTTAATCTAATTTTTTCAGTTGTTATTGCGCTCAATTCATTCTTTTGTATTATTTGAATATTATTTTTAATAATATATCTTTTATCTTTTATATTTAATATTTTTGCATACGTTTTATTAATTGCGATTAGTTTATTGTCTTTATCTGCAACCCACATAATTAAGGGAAGGCTGTCTAAATTTTTTTTAATTACGAATATATTCCATATAAAAAAAATTAAATTAAATTCTATTGTTGGAAATCTTAAATTTTTAATACAGTTAAATGTTTTTATGAGGCAGGAGTTTAGTTCTTTATATTTACGTTTAATAGCTATCGTGATCTTTCTCTTATTAATTGGCTTTGTGTTATAGAAATAAAAGCATATAATAATTATTGATAGTGAGATAATCAAGGATATAGAGAGAATAAGAAATATTAAATTCCCTCCATTTATTGAATTACTTAAATGAATAGATTCTAGCATGTTACTAACACTTTATAATTGAAATAATCATTTATATTTACGAAATACAATGTATCACTAAATCTTATAAAGCTTACATTCATTTCTAATAATGTCGGTAATTAAAAATAGAAATTTTTATGGATAAGTCAGTATCTATAATGATCTGGTTTGTAGGGGCCATCCTCTAAAATGCCAAGATAATCACTTTGTTCTTCAGTTAGCTTGGATAATTTTACTCCTAATTTTTCTAGGTGTAAAGAAGCAACTTTTTCGTCAAGTAATTTTGGTAACATGTGGACATCAATTTTGTATTGACTTGATTTATTCCACAATTCCATTTGCGCAAGAACTTGGTTTGTAAAGGAAGCGCTCATTATAAAGCTAGGATGGCCAGTCGCACAACCAAGATTAACAAGTCTACCCTCTGCTAGGACTATTATTTTTTTACCATCTGGGAATTCAATTTCATCTACTTGTGGTTTTATATTATTCCACTTCAAATTTTTTAAGTGAGATATTTGAATTTCTGCATCAAAGTGTCCAATGTTGCATACTATAGCCCTGTCTTTCATCTTTCTCATGTGATTAAGTGTAATAATATCTTTATTTCCTGTAGCTGTAACGAATATGTCCGCCTTTTCCACGGCATCTTCCATTGTAACGACTTCAAAGCCTTCAAGCGCTGCCTGTAGGGCACAGATAGGATCAATTTCAGTGATGAGGACTCTTGCCCCCGATGCTCTTAATGCTTCTGAAGATCCTTTTCCAACGTCCCCGTAGCCAGCTACGACAACTGTTTTCCCAGCAATCATTACATCTGTGGCTCTTCTTATTCCATCAACCAGGCTTTCGCGACAACCATATAAATTATCAAATTTTGATTTTGTAACAGAATTATTGACGTCGATGGCAGCAAAAGGCAGCCTACCATCCTCATTCATTTGATGAAGACGATTAACTCCTGTGGTAGTCTCCTCCGTCACACCTTTTATATTTTTAAGTATCCTTTTAAACCAGCCAGGAGATTGTTCTAACCTTTTCTTTATTTGAGCAAACAGCACTACCTCCTCTTCATTCTTTGGATTATCTATTACGTGGATGTTTTGCTCAGCGTCAGCCCCTAAAATTACGTAGATTGTTGCATCCCCTCCGTCATCAAGTATCATATTGGGACCATTCTCATCAGGCCAATCAAATATCTTATCTACATAATGCCAATACTCTTCTAAAGTTTCGTCTTTAAATGCAAATACAGGTATATTTTTTTTTGCAATTGCTGCAGCAGCATGGTCTTGGGTAGAAAATATATTACAAGATGCCCAACGGATATCAGCCCCAAGTTCTGCTAATGTTTCAATTAATACAGCAGTTTGAATGGTCATATGCAAACAGCCTGCAATTCTCGCGCCTTTTAGAGGTTTAGAATCTGAAAATTCTTTTCTTATGGACATTAAGCCAGGCATTTCAATTTCAGCTATATCCATTTCTTTTCGTCCAAAATCTGCTAGATCTATATCACGAACTATATAATCAATTTTTTGTGCCATCGTATCTCTCTTGATAGTATTTTTTACAACTGAATAGATTGTAAATTTATTTAACAATTAATTTATTCTTGCTCATTAAAGCAATGCCCAATAAGTTTTACAAGATCCTTTAATGCCTCTTCGGCATCTTCTCCTTTTGCTTTTATGGTAATATAAGAACCCTTACTAGCGCCTAACATTAATAATTCCATAATTGATGTGCCTAGCACGGTTTCATTGTTTTTGCAAACTTCTATAATGCATTGATATTTTGATGCAATTTTTACAAATTCTGCAGAAGCCCTAGCGTGCAAACCCTTTTCATTGATTATCTGAACTGTTTTTTTAAGTTGTTTATTCTTCATCAAGAACCTGGCTTGCAATTGTTATGTATTTTCTACCTGCGTCTTGAGCATTCCTAACTGCAGTATCTAAAGTATTTCTCTCTCTTTCGCTTGCTAGTGTAACAAGCATTGGTAAATTAAAACCTGCAATGACTTCGATTTTTGATTTTTTTAGTGCGGATATTGCTAAATTAGAGGGTGTCCCTCCAAACATATCGGATAAAATTATTACACCATTCCCAGTATCAACACTCTCAATTGATTTTAAAAGATCAGATCTTCTTTCGTTAATGGAATCATTTGATTGTATGGATATTGTTTCAATATTTTTTTGTTCTCCAACGATATGTTCTAGAATTTTTAGTGATTCTGCTGCGAGATTACCGTGTGATACTATAACTATACCAATCATAAGCTAGTCCTTTTATTTTATTAAGTGTCTTTTTATTGTGATTTTAAATACAGCTCCCCTTTTGTCTTTCTCCAAAGTAGAGTTATTTAAAACAGTTATATCTCCACCATGTGATTTTATAATTTGCTTAGCTATTGATAAACCAAGGCCAGAGTGTGTTCCAAATATTTTATCATCCGGTCTATCTGTATAAAATCTATCAAATATTTTATTTATATCAGAACCCTTTATGCCGGGGCCATTGTCTTGTACTGATATTTTTATAAATTCTTTATTGTTGCTTACTTTTATCACAACTGGGTCATTTTTTCTAGAGAAAGACTTTGCGTTATCAAATAAATTCACAAAAACTTGACGCATCCTTTCCTCATGACCGTTAATAATCATTTTTTCTTCTGGTTCGTCTATAGATAAATACAGATGGATTTGTTCGTATTGATTTTTATTCTTTTCAACTTCTACCAAATACCTTATTAACTTTACTAAATTGAATGGAGCTCTATGCTCTAAAGATAATTCTGCATCTAATCTAGAAGCGGCGGATATATCTGTAATTAATCTATCTATTCTGTCAATGTCAGATTGAATTACGTTAATTAGTTTTTTTCTTTCATTCCCATTCTTTACAATTTTGAATGCTTCAATAGCACTGCGTAGGGATGTTAAAGGATTTTTAAGTTCATGAGAAACGTCGGCAGAAAAATTTTCAATGGCTTCAATCCTATCGTATAAACTTTTGGTCATTTCTTTTAATGCAATTGATAAATCTCCTATCTCATCGTTTCTTTGCGAAAAATCTGGTATGTCTTTCCTGTAGCTAATATCTTTTTTAACATTATCTGCAGCAGATGCTAATTGTCGAACTGGTTTTCCAATAGTATGAGATAAGATTAAAGAGAGAATAATCGTTACAAAAGCTGCAACTAAAAAGACTCCGAATATAGCTTTCCTCTCAGAGTTAACAATATTATCTATACCCCCTCCCTGAGTTGTTAAGACGAGGATCCCTAGTGTTGATTGAAATTTTTTTATTGGTACTGCAACTATTACAACTGATTCGTTAGTTTCATTTTTGCTTACTAATGATACTAGCTTTCCATTTAAAGCATTAAAAACAGAATCGTAATGATCATTAGAGTTAATGCTAGGGTTTAGTTCTCTAAATAAGTTTACTTTTTTAATGCTATTGTATATTTTGTAATAAATTGAATTATTTTCAATTAAAGGCACGTCATATTTTTTTATCTGACCTTTTGTAAATAAATTTATTGAATCTAATATTATTTCTTTTTTATCATTGTGTATTATTGTACGCATCCTATTTGGATCAATTAGCTTGGTAATAATTGGCAGGGCTAGCTCTGGATCAATTTGATAAGTTGTATATTTTATAACCTTTGAGCTCATATCTCTGATATCTTCATCTAAATAATAATAACTAATTTTTGATGAGACTGAAGCGCTTGTTGATATAGCTCCTGCTATGATTTGTCCTTGAGTAAGCAAACTTTCTATTTTTGCTTCTATGAGACCCTCCTTGAATTGATTTGTGTATAAAATCCCGCACAATAATATTATTAGAGCGAAAAGATTTAGGGTTATTATCCTTTTTGTAAGGCTAGAAAATAATTTATTGTAAATTGGTACTGATTCCACTTGAGAGCCTTTTTATAAAAAATATACTTATTTTTTAAACGGTCAATGATAGAAAATAATATTTATTGTTCATCTATTTTTATTTTGTAACCTACTCCATAGATTGTTTCTATGGCAGTAAAATCAGAATTTAAGAGTTTAAATTTTTTTCTAATTCTTTTAATATGGCTATCAATTGTTCTATCGTCTAGATATACGTTCTCTTTATATGCCTCGTCCATTAATTGGTCCCTAGATTTTACTACACCAGGCCTATTTAATAAAGATCTCATTAAGAGGAACTCAGTTGATGTGAGGGAAATATTATTCCCTTCCCAAAGACATGTATGTAATTTGGAGCTAAGAACAAGAGATCCGCACTGTATAGTACCGTCTTCTTCCAGGGAAGGTTTAAAAGTTTTGTTAAAATCAACTCTTCTTAAGACAGCTTTTATCCTCTCTAACAAAACCTTTTGTGAGAAAGGTTTGCGGATATAGTCATCCGCTCCCATTTTAAAACCAAAAATTTCATCTAATTCATCATCTTTTGATGTAAGAAAAATTACCGGTACATTATTAAATTCTCTTAATTTTCTGAATAGTTCCATCCCATTCATTCTAGGCATTTTAATGTCCAGAAGAACTATATCAACAGAGTTATTTTTGATTCCCTTCAGTGCAGCGATACCATCTGGGTAAGTATGAATAGTATAACCTTCTGATTCTAATATCATTTTCAATGATACAAGTATATTTTTATCGTCATCTACCAGTGCAATTTTTATCATTAGATAATCCAATTTATTGCTAGTTATTAGATTAATATATATATATAGTCCCATTATGTTAAAATTAAGACTAATGGCAAATATTATTTAAATTCATATTTTAGGGAGACTGACAGTGAATTCTGTAGATATTAACCCAAAGGTTAGCAAAATATATACAAATAACTCAGCAGCTGAGTTAATTCAGCTAGCTTCAATGAAAGAAGAAGGTGTGTTGACTGTAGACGGATCTTTTTCTGTTGAAACCGGACAACATACAGGGAGGTCTCCAAAAGATAAGCATATTATTTGTGATTCCAATACAGAAAACGAAATTTGGTGGGATAATAATGCTAAGATTACAAGAGAAAAATTTGAATTATTAGACTCTGATATGTATGAGCATATGGCAGGCAAAGAGTTATTTATTCAGGATTTATATGCTGGGGCTGATTTGAATGAAAGAATTAAAGTACGTGTTATTACAGAATTTGCATGGCAAGCATTATTTATTCAACATCTTTTAATATTACCTCCAAGAAATGAATTGGATGGTTTTATCCCTGATCTTACTATTATCGATTTGCCAAGCTTTGACACAGATCCAGAAAAGTATGGGGTTAGGACAGAAACTACAATAGCTTGTGATTTTCTAGATGGAAAAATTTTAATTGCAGGCACCTATTATGCAGGTGAAATTAAAAAATCTGTTTTTACTTATTTAAATTATACTCTGCCTGCAAAAGGTATATTCCCAATGCATTGTTCTGCTAATAGTAAAAGTGATGGAAGTGATTCGGCTTTATTTTTTGGTTTATCAGGCACAGGGAAAACTACACTTTCAGCTGATCCAAGTAGGGTATTGGTCGGCGACGATGAACACGGTTGGACTGATGATGGGATATTTAATTTTGAGGACGGGTCATACGCAAAAGCTATTAATTTATCTAAACAAGCTGAACCTCAAATCTATAATGCGGTTAGACAATTTAGTTCTGTTTTGGAGAATGTAGTAGTTGATGAGAATACTAGGGAATTAAATTTTAATGATGGATCGTTAACTGAGAATACTAGAGCTGCTTTCCCCATGAGTTTTGTTGGAAATGTTTCAAAAAGTGGTGTTGCAGGGCACCCAAAAACTGTCATATTATTAACCTGTGATGCTTTTGGTGTCATTCCACCAATTGCTCGTCTATCTCCAGACGAAGCGGTATATCATTTCCTATCTGGGTATACAGCTAAAGTTGCAGGCACTGAAAAAGGTGTTATAGATCCAGTAGCTACATTTTCTACTTGTTTCGCAGCACCATTCTTGCCAAGACATCCAAAAGTATATGGAGATCTCCTGAAACAAAAGATGGAAAAATATAAAGTTAATTTTTGGCTTATCAATACTGGATGGAGTGGCGGACCTGCTGGTGTTGGTACTAGGATGCCAATTGCATTAACTCGCAGTTTACTTAAAGCTGCATTATCAGGAAATTTGGATACCGTGGAGATGAGAAAGGATCAATATTTTGGATTTGATGTTCCTGTTTCTATAAATGGTGATTCAAGTTATCTAAATCCAAAGGAGACATGGGCTGACAAAGATTCTTTTGATTCTTATTCCAAGGATCTGGTAGCAATGTTTAATAAGAATTTTAAGAAATTTGAGGATTCCGTTGATAAATCTGTTATTTCTTCTGGTCCTTCGTCTTTGTAAGTAGTGGGTAGACTCTTCTTAGTGAGCTTCATCCCAATTAGTTGATACTTTTATATCAACTTTAATTGGAACTGATAATTTTATTATCGGTTCTGCTGCAGCTTCCATTGTATATTTTATTAATTCTTTTACTTCTTCTGCTTCGTTATCAGGGCATTCAAAGATTAATTCATCATGAACCGACAAAAGCATTTTTGTATTAATATTTTTATCTAGAAAAACATTATTTATATTAATCATGGCTCTTCTAATTATATCTGCCGCTGACCCTTGGATGGGCGCATTAATCGCCGCTCTTTCTGTAAAAGATCGAATAGCATGATTTTTTGAATTAATATCTTGATAATGGCATTTCCTGCCAAATATTGTTTCTACAAATCCAAATTTATGAGCATATTCTTTTGTTTTATCCATATAATCTTGAATTCCAGGGAACTTTTTGAAATAACTTTCGATATATTTTTGTGATTCTACTCTTGATATAGACAATTGATTTGCGAGACCAAATGCTGAAATTCCATATATTATACCAAAATTTATAGCTTTTGCTTTTTGTCTGGTTTCGGAGTCCATATTTTCTAATGGAATATTAAATATTTCTGATGCTGTGATTGCATGGATATCTAGGTCATCTGAGAAGGCTTTTTTTAGTGACGCAATATCAGCAATGTGTGCAAGGATTCTCAATTCAATCTGACTATAATCTGCAGAGATTAGGCAATTTTTACTTTTTGATATAAATGCTGATCGAATTAGTCGACCTTCCTTAGTTCTTATTGGAATGTTCTGTAGATTAGGGTTAGATGATGATAGTCGGCCTGTTGATGTGGAGGCTAATGAGAAAGAAGTGTGTAATCTATTGGTTTTATTATTGATATACTTTGGCAAGGCATCTGTGTAAGTGGTTTTAAGTTTTGATAATTGCCGCCACTCTAATACGTGATTTGCAATAGGGTGTCCTAATAAAGAAATATTTTCTAGAATATCTGCACCGGTAGCCCACGATCCGGTTTTTGTTTTCTTCCCTCCATCTAGGTTCATTTTTTCAAATAAAATTTCACCTAGTTGCTTTGGACTTCCTATGTTAAATTCTTTACCAGATTCTATAAAAATAGAATTTTCTAGCTTTTTAATCGATAGAGTAAATTTTTCTGATAATTTTTTAAGTATGTTTTGGTCTACTAATATTCCAGAGATATACATTTGAGATAATATTGGAATTAATGGTTTTTCCAATGTATCGTAAACAGGTATCATTTTTTCTACGAACATCTGATTGTTTAAAATTTTCCACAAACGAAGCATACAATCGGTTTTCTGATTTGAATAAGAAGAAGCATCTTCAATGGATATTTTATTGAAAGAAATAGTTGATTTTCCTGATCCAATGAGGTCTTTTTCGTTAGTAATATTAAAATCTAAATATTTTTTTGCTAAGTCAGTTAGATTGTGCATTTCCGTTCCACTGTTGAGAACGTAAGACATAAGCATTATGTCATCTAAGCTGTTAATTTTTATATTTTTCTCTAACAGTAAAATAAAAGAATTTTTAATATTGTGCCCTATTTTCAATATCGAACTATCTTGAATCATTTCTTTTAGTATTTTTAATGCAAAGTCTTCTTTAATTTGATTGGCTACCTTTAAATCAAATACTAAATCTGTAGAAATATGATTTAAGGGAATATATACAGCACTCCCAACTTTATATGACAATGATAAGCCTACTATCTCTGTTGTTAAAAGGTCTTGAGAAGAGGTTTCTAGGTTTATTGACACTATTCCTGAACTTCTTATTTTTTCAATATAGTCTTCTAATTCTTTTTCTTCTTTAATAATTATATATTTCTGGCTATCGAATGGAATTTTTAGAATTTCATCAGTAATAGTCAAAGGATTTTGATTTATATTTACACTACTTAAATCTTTTTCTTTAAGATCTTTTTCAATATTATTGCTAATATTATATTTTCTGCTTACTTTTTCGCTAAAATTTGTTAATTCTAGCTTATTTGAAAAATCTATTAGTTTTTCTGGGTCTATATCTAATGAGGCTAACTTTTCAAGTTCAATTTCTATGGGTACATCTTGTCTGAGTAATGCCAGCTTATATGAGATCCTTGCATTATCTGCGTACTCAATTAGATTTTCGCGACGTTTATTTTGTTTAACTTTTTCTGAATTTTTTAAAACCTCGACAAGCGAACCATACTCATTGATTAATTCAGCTGCTATCTTAATTCCTATTCCAGGAACCCCCGGTATATTATCGGTTGAATCACCCGCTAACGCTTGAACGTCAACAACTTTGTTAGGCATTACCCCAAATTTATTTTTAACAGCCTCCTCGTCAATAAATCTCTCATTTCCAGGCATAGGATCATACATTTTAGTTTTATCATTAACTAACTGCATTAGATCTTTATCGCCAGATATAATGGTTACGTTTGCATTGTAGCTATTGGCTATTTTTGTATATGTGGCAATTAGATCGTCTGCTTCAAAGTTTTTTTGAATTATTGGCTCTAAATTAAAAGCCCGTATAGCATCATGTATCAAGGGAAATTGAGGGATTAGATCTTCAGGAGCAGATTCTCTGTTTGCTTTATATTTTGGATATATTTCATTTCTAAATGTGCTGCCCTTAGGATCAAATATAACCGCAGTATGGGTTGGGAATACCCCGTCTATACCATTATTTATAAGTTTCCACATCATATTACAGAACGCCATTACGGCTCCTGTTGGAGTGCCATCTGAATGAGTAAAGTTATTACCACGAGCTTGTGCGGCTTTATACATAGCAAAGTATGCACGAAAGATAAAAGTTGAACCATCTATAAGGTAAACCCTTGATTCAGAATTTAATGTTTTTTTATTGACCACTTCTATTTCTTTTATCGTTTTATCCTCAATTATTATTTTATTAAAAAAATTAAACCTTTTTTATTATTAGATTATTATTCAGAATCATGGAATAGTATATTTTCTATTATAATTTATAGATTATCTATGAGTGAATTAAATTACAAATTAAAAATCATTTTATAAAGGTTGGTATGACTAGTTCTCAAACAAAATTTGCAATTGAAACAAAGTTACTAAATAAAGTTTATCGCAACAAGAGGTCTTTAACGAATAAACATGCTTTGAAAGATGTGAGTATTGAGATAGAGCATGGTCAGATATATGGCTTGTTAGGGCCTAACGGGGCCGGGAAATCTACATTTATAAATATATTAGGTAATCTTGTTCTAAAAACGTCAGGAGTTGCTAAAATTTGGGGTTATGATATTGAGAAGAATCCTAGGAATGCAAGGTCTGCAATTGGTATAGTACCGCAAGAATTGAATTTAGATCCATTTTTTACTCCAATTGAAGTTTTAGAGACACAAGCAGGTTTATACGGGGTTCCTAAAAAAGATAGACATTCAATGGAACTGCTAAAGACTTTAAGGCTTGAGGACCAAGCACATGCATACGCTCGTTCATTATCTGGAGGAATGAGAAGAAGGTTATTGTTGGCTAAGGCAATGACACATAGTCCGCCAGTTTTAGTTCTTGATGAACCAACGGCCGGTGTAGATATTGAATTAAGACATCAGTTATGGGAATATGTTAAGAAGTTAAATAGAGAAGGAACTACAATACTCTTAACAACACATTATCTAGAAGAAGCACAATCTTTATGTGATAGAATTGGTATTATAAATCATGGAAAAGTAGTTGCAGATGCTCCTACTAAAGATTTAATAAATAGTTTGGACAGGAAACAGGTATTAATAAAAACTGAAAAACCTTTATATGCTTGTCCATCCTTAAAGGGCGTAACTGACGTTATACTAAACGAAGAAAATGTTCTGAATATAATTTATCAGCCTACAAAGATAGATTTTAATTGTATTCTATCTCAATTGCAGGATAAAGAAATCAATATTCAAGACATAATAACAAAAGAAGCAGATCTAGAAGATATATTTTTAGAATTAACAAACACAAATGAGTAAAATAGCAATCTAAACAATAAAAAAGCCAGGTTTAATTAAAAACCTGGCTTTTTTTATTGTTCAAAAAAAATAACTATTTTAGTGTGTTCATAACTATTAAAGCTGCTATTACACCAATTAGTCCTGCACCTGAGAATTGATTTATAAGATCAATCAGGTTGCCTGCAACATTTGCGTTAATAAATGCAAGTGCATCAGGAAATAGAATTTGTAAAACTACTCCTAAGCCTACAACAACTAAAGCAACTTCAATACCGCTTTTCAGCATACTTGTTAAAGATGATAACATTTTATTCTCCCATTAGTTTTTTAAAAAAGTTAAGCAAAATATTACAGCACACAAAGTTTAACTTACAGTGCACTATAAACCGAAAAAATTAGTAATTTATAGCTTATTTACGCACAATAAGGTATGCAACGACCCCTGCAGCAATTAAGCCAACAAGCCCTTCGTTACCAAACTGTGACACTAAACTTCCAATATTTCCAAGGATATCTATTCCGAAGAACAGGACGAAACTATCGCCAAATAAAACTTGGAGTAAGGTCATTAGCGAAACAAGCCAGAGAACCATTTCAAGAGCGCTTGATAGGGTTCCTCTTAATTTATCTAATAATGCTGTCATTACTTCTCCCATTTTTAAAACTATCATACGAAAAAATTATCAATGATAGAATCATTATGTAAAGTCTAATTATTGACTAAAAAATAGTCAAGTGATTAAAAAAGATACAATATTTTTTTAAATCTAAATAGTTGATAAATTATTAATATTTTTTTTATTAAAATTATTTAATTATTAATTAGCCATTATTTTAAGTTAATTTTTTTTTTTCATAAAATTAAGAAAAATCATTTATATTAGATGCTTATTGTAACTTTAATAAGAGGGGTATTTATGAAGCCATTCATTGGAAATAGCATTTTGATTACAGGATGTTCAAGTGGAATAGGTCTATGTGTAGCAAGGGATATGCATGATTTAGGATGGAATGTTGTTGCCGCCTGTAGAAAGAAAAAAGATTCGACCTTTATTCAAGAAAATTATGGAATTAAAAGTGTTGTTATAGATTATGAAAAAGAAGAGACTATTCAATCTGGTATGGAAATAGCATTAAAAAAACTGAATGGCAGGTTAGATGTTTTATTTAACAATGGAGCTTATGCGATGCCAGGAGCTGTAGAGGATATTCCTGTGGATTCTTTACGAAAAATATTTGAAGCGAACTTTTTTGGTTGGCATTTATTAACAAAAGAGGCAATTCCTATAATGAGGAAACAAGGTTTTGGAAGAATAATACAAAATTCATCAGTACTAGGTTTTGCCGCCCTAAGGTATCGAGGTGCTTATAACGCTACTAAATTTGCTTTAGAGGGTTTAACGGATACCTTGAGATTAGAATTATATGATACGGGTATTAAGGTTATTTTAATAGAACCTGGTCCAATAAGAACTAAAATAAGAGAAAATTCATACCCACACTTTAAAAAATCAATAAAATGGAAAGATTCTCCTAACGGATCTATCTATGAAAAATATTTAATTCCAAGATTAGAACAAGTAGATCCTCCAATGGATAGATTCGAACTAATGCCAAGTGCTGTTAGTAAGGCGGTAATTCATGCATGTACTTCAAAGAATCCACATAATAGATATCGCGTAACATTAGCAACAAAAATAATAATGATTTTAAAAAGACTACTAACATCAAAAGCATTTGATTCGATTGCTAGAAAAATATAAGCTATCTTATAATACGCTTCTTATTAATAATTATATTTAAGGAATTTATAAAATGAAATATTTTATAACTTTTATGTTTTTTATGATAACAACTTCTGCATTTGCAAAATGTCCAGATATAGATGAGATGAAAGTAGATAATAGTTTTGGTGTAGAAATTTGTGCTATGCCAGGTGTTAAACAAATTCTTTTAGATCATGCAACTTCAGTCATGGATAAAATACTTGATTATGATCAAGACGGATTAGTTGATAATCAAGATGTAGTTGATACTCTTGTGAAAAGTGGAAGTGTTTATGTTATTTTTAGAAGTGAAAGACAGGAAGATGAGTTTGAAGAGGCTTTTTATGAAGATAACATGGATTACATTGAGGAAGTATGTTTTCCACTTGAAGATGAAAGAGATTATGTTGGATTTGATGAATGCATAGAGCAGTTTGGAACATTCCTCGCAGTTTTTACTAACGAAATGAATACTGGCAAAGGTTGGGATCCAACGATTGAAGAGGCTTTGCATTTAGTAACGCACGCAGGATATGCTCAATTCTATTATGATCAATTTGGTCAACATAAGGATTCATATATTGCTAAATTAATGGATCAGGCAAGAGGGGGTTATTTTGAAAAAAGCCAAAGAAGATACCCTCATGGTTCATATTATACTTATGATGACAGATCATGTTCTTATTCTTGTCAAATTACAGAATTTACCTATTGGTCCATTACATCTTTGAGAGGCCAGCAGGCAAATAGAAAGCTTAAAGATATTAAGGAAGAATGGAAATTAAATACTCCTGAAAAAATGAGAGAAATTGCTCCAGACCTAGTAGCTTTTTTAGAAGACCCTGAATATAAAATAAAATTTTAATTATTTTTTTGATATTTATCTTATTTTTATGCACCCGTAGCTCAGCTGGATAGAGTAGGTGGCTTCGAACCACTTGGTCGGGAGTTCGAATCTCTCCGGGTGCACCATTTTAGAATCTAAGATTTTTTATTAAGAAAATATTTTTTTATTTTATGCAGCATAAAAGCTATGGCCGCTAATCCTATAAACACAAAATTAGCTTGGATATATACGTAATAAATATCAACGCCAAATAATATGTTGGTTTTAGTCCAAAGATTTTGTACCCAATAAATATTTGACAGAATAGGTAAGCTAGCACTTAACACGCCCACGACCAATCCTTTTGATACGAAGGCTATGCTTACTGTTGAAAGATAAACTATAACTCCAAGAATAAATAAAATTCTTGATAATATTCCTTGTATGATTCTCATTTGAAGTCTTCTCTTTATTGTTTTTTAATCTCTATAATGTAACTTTATTATTCTTTGTTAAGGGATGCAATATGTATTGGTTATATTTATTCTTAGCTATAAGCTCTGAAGTATTAGGAACTAGTTTTCTAAAATTATCAAATGGTTTCTCTGTGCTTTATCCTTCACTAATTGCCGTGTGTTGTTTTTTATTTTCTTTTTATTTTTTATCTCTTACTTTAAAATATGTACCCGTAGGTATTATCTATGCTATTTGGTCAGGTGCTGGCATTTTTTTTATTTCTTTGATTGGTATTGTTTTTTTTAAACAAAGTTTAGATATTGCAGCATTGATAGGCATGAGCTTGATAATATTAGGTGTAATCATAATTTATACTTTATCAGACAGTTTAAGAATTAATTGATTATTTTAAGTCAAGGTCAGTTTGAGATACAGAGTGGTTCCATAGTTTATTCCTTAATTCTTTATTCAAGACGATCTTATTAGGATGCTCAATTATCAAAGGATTTCCTTTGTGTTGTTTTAGTGTATCTAATCCTACAAAATCTTTTCCTTTAATTGAGGCATCTAAGCCAGCTTTAATCAAAGGCGCAGCTCCTTTTGAAACATTATGATGACGATTAAGTAACATATACTTCATTTTTAGCTTCAAAGAATATTTTTGGATATTAGTTAGAACAACACCTGGATGTCCTGATACAGCTATTGTTTCGTATTTCTTGTCTTTTAATCTATTGTCAAGTTCATAGGTAAACATTGACCGCATTAATGTGCTGTCTTCATAGACTTTCATCCTATTAAATTTTGCATGTTTCACATATTGGTCTATATTTAATGTTTTTGGCCTGAAGCTAGCAAGGCTTGATGTATTAATTATACGTGAGCCCGGAACTTTTTTCATTAGGTGAATTAATGAATTAGTTAAATAGAAATAGGATAGATAATTAACGCCATATGTTAATTCGTAGCCCTCATTGGTTTCTTTATGGGGAGGAAGGAAAACACCTCCATTGTTAAAAAGATAATTAATATTTTCAAACTGGCTATTTATCGAATGGCAAAATTTTTCCATACTTTCAAAATTAGCGAGGTCACAATGGAGGTATTTTGATTTTTCGCCTAGATATTTTTCTACTTCTTTCCCTTGCTTCTCATTTCTGCAGGCTAGTATTGTGTAAATATTATTTGCAACCAATTGCTTTGCTATTTCTTTTCCTATTCCTGAGTTGGCCCCAGTAACTATTGCTATTTTATTCATATTTTTGTTCCGATCATAATAAAGGGTAATTATTTGAGATATATTATTATTTTCTTACCCATTTTTTAATTAGATTAATAGTCTTTAGTAGTTCAGATTTCCTTTTAAGGGGGTCTTCATGCCGTAGATTTTTTTGAAAGGAACGGCTAAATATTTCGCCTTTTTCAATATTATCTTCAACGTAATCTAAAATATCATTAAACTCTGAATCTTGTATATACTCATAGGAACATCTTTTATAAATATTTTCTAGTCTTTTTACAATAATAGAGATTTCATCGTTAGATTTTATAGATTCCGACCAATCCCCACCGAAGGCAACATTTTTTAGTTGATTTTTTTTATCCATTATGAGAACAAAGTAAGAACAAAATTAAAAAAAATAAAGAAAAAAATTAAAAATGACTATTTTTAGAACGTTATATGTGGATATGGACAGTTTTTTTGCAAGCGTTGAAAAACAATTAGATCCATTTTTAAGAAAAAAACCTGTTGGCATTACAGCAGTAAATCAAGATTCTGGTTGTATAGTTGCCGCAAGTTACGAAGCAAAAGCTTATGGTGTAAAAACAGGAACAAGGGTATATGAAGCAAAAATATTGTGCCCGAATATATTACTAAGAGAAAGTCGTCATAAATTATATGTTAGATATAATCAAAAAATTGCTTCTATTTTAGACGGTATAGCTGAATTAGAAAAAATTAGATCAATTGATGAATTTCAAATTGCATTGGGGGGTGATAGCGCAAGGCTAAAATCTGCTATTAGTTTAGCTGTCCAAATGAAATTAAAGATAAAAGAGTTAATGGGACCTGAAATAACTTTATCAATTGGGATAGCTTCCAATCCTCTGTTAGCAAAAATTGCTAGTAAATTGGATAAACCTGATGGGCTTCAATGGCTTTCTTTTAATAACATGCCTCAGAAAATTAGACATCTAGACCTAGATGATTTACCAGGAATATCAAGGGGATTAAGGTTGCGTCTATGGAAAGCGGGTGTATATGATATCCAGAGTTTGTATAACCTTGATCCTGCTCATGCGAGAATTATATGGAAGTCTATTGAGGGAGAAAGATTTGTTCGGTCATTGCGAGGAGAGAATATTCCGATAGGAAATACAATTCGTAGAAGGTATGGTAATTCAAAAGTCTTGTCTCCTGAATATCGATCAATAAAGAAAGCATATCTTGTTGGTAGATGGTTAATAGAAAAATCATCCGAAAGATTAAGGAAGCATAAATATTGCTCTGGACGTCTAGATATTATTGTCAGGACATCCTCTTTAGGAACATGGGCAGACTCAATAACATTCACACCTTCACAAAATACTTTTTTCTTTTTGGAACAATTTGCAAATCTTTGGGATAAAATGATTGATTCTATTAGACCTCTTTATATAGATTCTCTAGGTGTGCATTTCTCAGACATTATATTTTTAAAAGATAGGTCTGCAGAGTTTTTTATAAGTTTTGAAGCGGGTAAGCAGAATAAAAAAGAGAAACTTTCTTCGTCTATTGATAATTTGAATTTTAGATATGGCAAGAGGGTAGTAAAGTTTGGAATTCACAAAGAACATCCAGGATTTTTTGAGAAAGGTTAACAAATAACTATTTATCATGTTTTTTTAATACAATATAGATCCGTTAAAAATAATTATTTAGTTATTGCTTTATGCATAGCTTAAGTTAGTATTTTTGATTGGGAATAATTAAAATTAATTTAGGAGGATGTTTTTATGGTTTATGAGCTTAGGATTTATCACTGTGTACCAGGTTGTCTGCCAAAGGTTTTGGATAGATTCGAAAACGTAGTATTTGATTTCTGGAATAAGTATGGAATAAAACAAGTTGGTTTTTGGACGACACTTATTGGGGAATCTAATCAAGACATAACTTATATGTTGCAATGGGATTCATTGGCTGATCGTGAAGCTAAATGGGCAGCATTTCAATCGGACCCTGATTGGATAAAAAAAAGAGCAGCAACAGAACCAAATGGACCTTTGGTTCTATCGTATAGTAATTCAATATTAGGTGCCACGGCTTTTTCAAATATCAAGTAGTACTGAATTTATTGTACATAAAATTTTTTTAGAAAGGGAATACTATGTCTAGAAAATTGGATGACAAGACAGATAAATTGTCTTCTAATCGCCCTGTAGCAGAGCACAGTGTAGTTTTAGAGAATGAGAAAATGATTGTTACGCATTGGGTGTTTAAACCTGGAGAGCAAACAGGATGGCATTTGCATGAAATGGACTATATGCCTATACAATTGTCAGAAGGTAAGCTGCTTTTTGAATTTGTTGACGGATCAACGAAAGAAATTAATTATGTACCGAGAACTACTTCTATCGTACGCGCTCCATTAGAGCATAATGCAGTTAATACTAGTGATATTGATGTAGTAGCATTAGAAATTGAGTTTAAAGAATAGAATTATAATATTTAATTGTAGGGAATAGTTTATGGAATCGATTGGTAAATTAGTTGGTAATGTTGCGATTGTAACTGCAGCAGGACAAGGTTTGGGAGAATCTATTGCAAAGACTTTCGCTAGAGAGGGTGCTTTAGTAATTTTAGTTGATATTAATCAGCAAGAGATTCTAAGAGTTAAAGAAGATATTATAGAAGAAGGTGGGAGAGCTGATTTAATGGTCGCCGATCTAACTAAATCTGATCAAGTTAATGATTTGGTAAATGCCGTTGTAAAAGATTATAAAACAATTGATATACTAATTAATGGTGCGGGAGGATTCCAAAAATTTTCTCCGATAAATGAGATTACAGATAGTGACTGGAATGATGTAATTGCATTAAATTTGAATTCTGCGTTTTATTGTTCTAGGGCCGTTTCTAGTATAATGATTGAGAATAAAAAGGGACGCATTATAAGTCTTTCTTCTGGTGCAGGGATTGCTCCGAATCCATACGCTCCTTCTTACATTCCTTATGGTGCAGCTAAAGCAGGATTAATTGGAATGACGAAATTAATGGCTAGAGACATTGGACAATATGGAATTACTGTTAATGTGATAGCGCCCGGAACAGCTCTAACCCCTCGCGTAAAAAGGATTAGAGATCAAGAAAGTCTAGATAATATTGCATCAATGAATCCGATGCGTAATTTAATTGAGCCTAAGGATTGTGCGGAAGCGGCATTGTTTTTAGCGTCTGATGAAGCACGATATATAACTGGGATTACTCTGATGGTAAATGCTGGTAATCTAATATTATAAAGTTAGAAAATTCTTTTAGTGCGGGTATGAATTAGCAATTGAATTTAGGAGAGGTGAGTATAGAATTAGTCTTTTTATAATTTTTTTAAATAACGTGATTTTTATTGAGATATCAAGATAAGTTAAATTCTTGTTATACCTTCGTCCAACTGCTATCTTTGGCTGACTTAGTTATAGCTTCTAATATTGCTACATTCTGGACTCGCTCGATATCATTAAATCTGTATGTCTTATCCTTATTTACTGATAATGCCCATTCTTCTAAATTTGCTTTTATTGTATTTACTGCTGGGAATATTTTAGAAAGGGGCTCTCCATTTGTAACGCATGAGAGCAATTGATTTTCAGCTCCGTACATCGGATGCTTAGTATCTCTTACTTCAACCCACATATTGTCACCAAAAGCTGATAATCTGCAGTAATAGGGGGTTTTAGATATTACAGATAGTTGTCCTGTTGCTCCATTTGTAAATTTCATTAAAACAACAGTTATGTCACCGGTTATAAAATCTAGAACCTGGTTTGCTGTTTGTGCAAAAACGGATTCAACGGTCCCAAAAAGCGATAAGAAGAGATCTGTCATATGTACGCCTGTTCCAGTCATTCCACCAGCAGGAGCTTCTTCTAAAGACCCTCTCCAATTATTAGAATCCAAAGCCGCAAGTATATCGTGCGACCAATTAGCCTCAATATGCATCTTTTTTCCAAATTGTTCAGAGTTTATGATTTTTGATAATTCTTCCATAGCTGGATCAAATCTTCTTTCATGGCCAACGCCTAATACTAAATTAAATTTATTCGCATATGAAATTATATTTTCTGCCGCAATTTTGGTCAAAGCAAGAGGCTTCTCACAGAAAATCTGTTTTCCTGCATAGGCGGCTTCCCTTACTTGCTCTTCATGTTGTGTATTTGGCGTGCAGAGTATAATACCATCAACTAATGGATCGTTTAATAATGCATCATAGCTTCCATAAAGAACTATATTTTTTTCAGTTGTGAATTCTTTATGCTTATCAACGGTTCTAGACGCTGCAGCGACAACATTGATTAGATCACTATCTTCTAATGTCGTTACAAGGTGTCTGCCCCACCATCCGAGTCCAAGTATGCCTATATTTAACATTAAATAACCTAATAATTTTTTTACTTATATTAATTTTAAATAATCTTTATATAATATTATTAATATAACAAAAATATTTTTTGTTATATTAATAATAATTTTTTATCAAGGGTATAAAATATGAAAGCTTTAGTATTGGAATCAAAAGGGACTCCATTTGTGCATAAAAATGTTGAGGACCCTAAGCCTAATGAAAATGAAGCTGTTATAAAAATAGTAGCATGTGGATCTGGACTAACAATACAGCATGTAAGAGCTGGAAGAATAGAGGTAGATTACCCTAGAATTATTGGCCATGAAATTACAGGTGTTATAGAAGAGGTTGGTTCAAATGTAACGAATATTAAGGTAGGTGATGCAGTAACTGCATATTTTTATCTTACATGCGGCCATTGCAAATGGTGCAGAATGAATCGAGAGACACTGTGTGAAAATTTTGGTGGTTATATTGGCAGGCAAATTGATGGCGCTTATGCTGAATATATGAAACTCCCAGCAGAGAATTGTTTAAAGATTCCAGAATCTCTGAATTGGAAAGAATATCCAGCTGAGATTGCGGTGATATGTGATGCTATAGCGACACCTGTTAAAGTTTTAAGACATGCAAGCGTAACTCCAAATGATAAAGTCGTTATTATGGGTGCCGGAGGAGGTCTTGGAATACATATGATTATGATGGCAAAATGGGCGCATTCAACAGTGATTGCAGTTGATATAGCGTCGGATAAATTTGAATCCTGTAAAAATGTTGGCGCTGATTTCTGTGTTAATCCAAGAGATTATAATGACAATGAAATATTTTATGAATTAACAAAGGGGGAAGGGGCTGATGTTGTTATTGATTTTGTATCAAGTACAGAATCTTTGAATCTTGGTTTTTCTATTCTAGGCAGAGGAGGCCGGCTTGTCACTTTAGGTGGAGGAGGGCCAGAAAATGTTGTAAATGCAGCAGCTGGTATGCTTCTTGATAAAGAAGCGGTAGTAATGGGAAGCCGATATGCAACTAAGCAAGAAGTAATTGATTCACTAAACCTTGTTGCAAGAGGTGAGATTTGGCCATTAGTTACTGATATTAGAAAAATGTCAGAAGCAGAAGCTTTGCACGATTGTGTTGAAAAAGGGTCTGTTATTGGTAGAGCTGCATTACTAATTCAGGATTAATTCCTGTTTATTAAAAAAGGATAAAAGTATGAACGGTTTGATTGTATATTTGTCAGGTGAGATACACTCTGATTGGAGAGAGAAGATTGAAAATTTGTCTAAGATAAATAACCTTGATATTTCTTATACAAGTCCAGTAACAATACACGAAAATAGTGATGATTGTGGTGCTTCAATTCTTGGGAATGAAGATAATTCTTTTTGGCATGACCATAAGGGAGCTAAAATAAATGCAATTAGAACAAGAAATCTTATTCAAAAAGCAGATATTGTTGTTGTTAGATTTGGAGAAAAATATAAACAATGGAATGCTGCTTTTGATGCTGGATATGCAGCTGGATTAAATAAACCAATTATAATTATGCATAATCCTGAACACGCCCATGCGTTAAAAGAAGTTGATGCTGCAGCTTTGGCTGTTTCGGAAACGCCAGAACAGGTAGTTAAAATTTTGAAATATGTTTTGGAAGGGATGTTATAGTTTAATAATATTCAGTTTTGATAGCTGCTATGCCATTTTCTCAACAACAGGTATGTGATATAAGTTATAATTAGATAAATTGTTATTCCAATTATTGCTATCAGGAATAATGCTGCAAACATTCTTGGTATATTTAGCCTGTAACCTGATTCTAATATTCTAAAGGCTAATCCAGATCCTACGCCAGCACTTCCAGCTGTAAATTCTGCAACAATTGCCCCTATTAAAGATAATCCTCCTGCTATTCTTATACCCGATAAAATATTCGGAAGTGCGTAGGGTAGTCTTAAATAATAGAGGGTTTGTATTTTATTAGCATTTTGTAATTTAAATAATTCAACTAAATTAGTTTCAACGCTGGTTAGTCCAAAAATAGTATTTGATAATACAGGGAAGAATGCAACTAACCACGCACATATCAATAAAGCTGTTTCAGTTGAATTTGCATAAATAAGAATTAGTGGAGATATAGCTATTATTGGAGTAACTTGAATAATAACTGCTATTGGAAATAAAGCATTTTCTATTGTTTTTGATAAAGAAAATACTATTGCTATAGCAACTCCGCCAAATGTTGCAATAGTAAAGCCCCCAAGTGTAATTTTTATTGTATTCATCATTGATGGATACAATATAGACCAATCAATAATTAATGTTTCTATAACGAATGAAGGTCTTGGTAGTATATAAGCTGGAATATCTTTTGTAATAACTATAATTTCCCATAATAGCATTAGTACTACTATAACAAGAATGGGAAGAAAAATTTTTTGTGATATCTTTTTTTTAAAGCTCATTTATTTATGTTGAATTATTGATGATATTTCTTATCTTCAATTGATCTTTCAAATTATTTAAGTAATATTTCTTTTTCTTTTAATCCAATGCCTTTATTTACATACTTTAATGTATAGGCATCTTTATAATTCAAACTATCACTTAGTATACCTGACTTTACCATTTTATTATAAAAACTTTTTTGTCTTACGTCGGTCATTGAACCTATGCCTAATTCTAGTGAAGATCCAGAGTCGATAATTCCATGTATTTTTAGTTTCTCAATTGAATAAGCAATCTGTTTATCCGTTATATCTGGGTTATGATATTTTATTAATGCATTAGCTTTTTCAGGATTTCCGTATAAATAATTAACCCATCCTATACTAGAAGCATTTATAAAACATTCCACAACATCTGAATTATTGATGACTTGTTCTTCCATGGTCTCGATTGTTGTAGAGTACGAATTGAAACCGTAATCAGATAGAAGAAATACGTTTGGCTCTTCTCCGGTTTTATTCAGAATAGAAAATGGTTCAGAAGTTAGATACCCTTGCTGGCCAGAATTTTTATTGGCAATAAAGGGAGCTGAATTAAAGGTATAAGGTCTTCTTTGTTCTTCTTTAAAATTATGTTCATTTATCATCCACTGATAAAAGCTTACGAAGCCTGTGTCGCTGATATATAGTGGATCAGTTTTTTTTGCATCTTCCCAATTATCCATACCCACATTTTTATGGGTCATTATGATTTGGGGATCTTTTTGAAAATAAGCTGCTACAACCTTAATTGGAATTCCTTGAGACCTTGCAAGGATTGGTTGGATCATGTTCCCGCCCATATAAAAATCAATTTTACCGGCAATTAATTTTGCTCTATTATTAACCTGAGGACCACCTTGAATGATTTCAACGTCTAAACCACATTTAGAATATTCATTGTCTGCTATAGCTTGATAGAAACCGCCATGTTCGGGTTGAGCCAACCAATTGGTTGCGAATAATATCTTTTCATTTGCGTTGGCAAATAATATTGAATTCATGAAAATAAATAGAGATAATGCTATATAGAATTTATACTTCATATTTTTTTACTGACTTAGTTTATTTTAAAAATATTATAATGTGTTATCGTTTATAATATAGTAACTAGAATAATAATATCTAGTTTTATGTTTAATAATTTTTTTATGCAAAAGATGATAATCTTAGTATTATCACTTTCTGTGATATTAAGTTTATATTCTTTATTAAAGATTATTAATCTAGTATGTTGTTTTATAGGTTAATTTACTTACTATTATTATAAATTTTTTGTGATTACAATGTATATATATCTTCCTATTGCTGAAGTCTCTGTGAATATATTTATTATATTTGGAATGGGGGGTTTGGTCGGTTTTTTATCTGGCATGTTTGGAGTCGGAGGAGGGTTTTTGATGACTCCTTTTCTGATATTCTACGGAATTCCCCCTATGGTTGCTGTTGCAACAGAAGCAAACCAGATTGTTGCTTCTTCAATATCGGGTACTATTGCCCACTGGAGAAAATCTGCAGTTGATATGAAAATGGGTTCTGTGCTTTTATTTGGTGGGATCATAGGTTCTTTTATTGGTATTGAACTATTTGTTTATTTAAGGGAAGTTGGCCAAATTGATACATTCATATCAATCTCATATGTCATATTGTTAGGATCAATTGGGTCTTTAACATTAGTAGAAGGTCTTTATTCGTTAATAGCAAAGAAATACAATCTAAAAATTTTTAAGAAGAAAAAAGTAGATAGAAATTGGATATACTTATTACCATTTAGAGTAAAATTTAGAAAGTCTGGTTTATATGTTAGCGTAATACCTCCGATATTAATTGGAATGGTTGTTGGTATTTTGGCAACAATCATGGGTGTTGGTGGTGGATTTATAATGGTTCCAGCTATGATATATATTCTACGAATGCCCACGAATGTTGTGATAGGTACATCATTATATCAAATAGTTTTTGTTACAAGTTTAGTGACTATACTTCATTCATACGAGAATCAGACTGTTGATATGGTGTTAGCAATAATGTTGATGATAGGTGGGGTTATAGGAGTGCAGATAGGCGTATATTTTGGGCATAAATTAAGAGGCGAACAACTTAGATCTTTGCTCGGACTTATTGTATTATTGGTTTGTTTTAAGATGGCTTATGACCTAGCCTTAAGACCAGAAGATATTTTTTCAACGGTTAATATAAGATGATAAAATTAGATATGTTTAGGTATTACTATAAACTTACTTTAATATTAGGATTATTATTTTCAATGGCTACTGAAGTTCATTCTGATGAACTAATTTCTGATATATCTGATAAAAACATATCAATAGAATCGCAGTTTAATGGCAAAGAGCTGTTATTGTATGGGTCTATAGAAACTCAAGGTAAAATTCAATCTGATATTGTTATTACTGTAATAGGCGCTGATCATCCATTGTCCGTAAGAAAGAAGGACAGGAAATATGCTATGTGGATTAATGATTATTCATATAATTATTCTAATGTACCTTTTTATTATTCTGTTTATAGCAATCGTCCTTTAGAAAATATTTTAGATGCAAAGCAGATGAAAGAAAATAGGATTGGGGTTAATAATCTTTCTTTTATAAATCGATCTGAGTTAAGAAGCGAAGATGAAAAGTTAGATTTCTTTGAAGCAATATTAAGGCATAAAAAAGCAGATAGATTATTTTCAGAGGATACGAATGGGGTAACAATAAAGAATAATAAATTATATAAATCTAATATATACCTACCTCCTGGTATAAAAGAAGGCAGGCTAAAGGTAAATATTTTTTTAATAAGGGACGGTAATATTATCAATATCGATTATTTAAATATCTACCTGAATAAAAGGGGTGCTGGTAAAATTGTATACGATATTGCTCATAAAAAACCCTTGATCTATGGGATAATTTCGGTTCTATTTGCATTACTGTTGGGTTGGTCGATGGCAGTTATTGTTAGATATATTTAATATCAAAATTATTATTTATAATTCTTAGATTCAATCCCAACTATCTCTTTAATGGAGTTAAAACCTTGCTCTTTTAACAATGTAGATAGTTCCTTCTTTATGTTAATAGCAACATGAGGACCCTGAAAAACTAGTCCTGTGTAGAGTTGTATTAAACTAGCTCCGGCTTTAATTTTTAAAAAAGCATCGTATCCATTGGCAATTCCGCCTACTCCTATCAAAGGTATTTTCCCCTCTGATATTGTATAGGCTTTAGCTAATAAACGAGTTGATAAATTAAAAAGCGGTTTTCCGGATAGACCCCCATCTTGATGTGAATTTTTTATTTTTCCAACCATGGATTTATCAATAGTTGTATTGGATATGATTAGGCCGTCAATTTTAGAATCTATTGCAGCTTCTATGATATCGGACAGTTCTGTCTGATTTATATCTGGAGATATTTTTAGTAAGATAGGTAAATTACAATTGATAGGTTTCTCTGCACTAATTAAGTTTAATAGTTCGCGGATGTTTTGTTTTTGCTGTAATTTTCTTAAATTAGGCGTGTTCGGAGAAGAAATATTAATAGTTATATAATCAGCTATTTTATAAAATGTTTTGAGACCATATATATAGTCTTCCATCATGTTATCGCTATCTTTATTAGCTCCTATATTAACGCCTAAGACTCCAATTCTTTGTCTATTTTTTAATTTTAATTTTACTTTTTCTGCGCCTTTGCTATTAAAACCTAATCTATTTATCATACCCTCTGCTTCTTCTAGTCGAAATATGCGAGGTTTAGGATTACCTTCTTGTGGTCTGGGTGTAACAGTCCCCACTTCAACAAACCCAAACCCCATTTTCAATAGTTCATTTGGTACCTCTCCGTTCTTATCAAAGCCCGCAGCCATTCCAATGGGGTTGTCAAAAGATAAATTTATAATATTTTGTGAAAGTACATTTGACGATTTTTCTGTATCAATTGGATGTAAGCCGAGCTTTATACCACTTATAGCTATACTGTGCGCTTTCTCAGGGTCGGTTGAAAAAATAGCAGGTTTTATAAACTTATATATATCCATATATTTACAATAATAACTTAAAATTAAGATTTTTCATCTATTTTTTTGTGATTAATTTTCCGTCTAGGGCTTCTTTAATTAATTTTTGAGTTTCTTTAATACCATAAATTGCTACAAAAGAACCAAATCTTGGCCCTTGTTTAAGGCCAAGAAGAACTTCATATATTGCGCTAAACCAATCTTTTAGAGGTTCAAAGGAAAAGTCTTTTCCTACTTGATATATGAGGGTTTGTATTTCTTCGCTATCGGCATTTTTATCGATTTCTCCAATTAATTTAGATAGATTGATTAGCGCTTCCTTTTCTTTTTTTGTTGCTAATCTGTAAACTTTATTTGGTTTAACAAAATCATGAAAATATGAAATGGCATATTCAATCATTTGGTCTAAGAGCGGGTTATTATCAGGATTTGCATTTCCACCAATATAATTTTTTATAAATCCCCATAGTGTATTCTTATCTTCGGAGTTTGAAGCACTAACAAGATTAAGTAGTAGCGAAAATGACACTATATTTTCTATTTTTGGTGGATTTCCCGAATGAATATGCCAAACTGGATTCTCAAATTTTTCTTTTTCTTCTTTAATCTTATGGTAATTCATTAAATGAGTGTTGTATTCATCAACATTTTTAGGAATAATATCAAAATATAGCCTTTTTGCTTTTCTTGGAGATTGGAACATGAATAAGGATAAACTTTCTTGAGTTGCATATTTTAGCCAGGATTCTATCGAAATCCCATTTCCTCTAGATTTCGATATCTTTTCACCATTTTCATCTAAAAATAATTCATAGTTAAATCCTGCTGGTGGAGTGCCTTTTATAATTCTGCATATTTTGCTACTAATCTTTACGGAATCTATTAGATCTTTCCCTGACATCTCGTAATTAACTTTCAGAGCTTTCCATCTCATTGCCCAATCAGCTCTCCATTGTAATTTACATTTCCCTTTTAAAATCGAAACCTCTGTTTCTTTTTTTGTATTAGGGTCAGTAAAGCTAATGGTATTATTTTTGACGTCACATTCATTGATTTTTACCTGCAGAACTTCTCCAGTTATTGGGCATATCGGAAGTATAGGGCTATAGCTAGCTTTACGCTCACTGCCAAGAATTGGAGTGACGGTTGAACAAATTTTATCATGGTTAAGCAATATTAGTTTTAGCGTTTCATCAAAAATCCCTGAAGTATAATAATCCGTAGAACTTACGAATTCATAGGAAAAATTGAATTTGTCCAAGAACATTTTTAATCTAGCGTTATTATATTCGCCAAAGCTATTGTATTCACCAAATGGATCTGGAACTTTAGTAAGAGGCATACCAATATAGGGCAGCATTTTATCTTGATTTGGTATATTTTCTGGCACTTTTCTAAGTGCATCCAGATCATCAGAAAAGCAGATTAGTTTTGTTTTAATTTGATCTCCAGTTATGACTTTGAATGCATTTTGTACCATAAGAGTTCTAGCTACTTCTCCAAATGTACCAATGTGAGGGAGCCCAGAAGGCCCATATCCAGTTTGAAATATAATGGTATTATTGCAATCATCTTCTGATAACTGATCAATTAATTTATTGGCCTCTTGAAACGGCCAGGCTTTGATACCTTCTGTGATATTTTGTGTTATTTTATTCATCTCTAATTACAGTTATTTTTTTATATAAAATTTAATAATATATAAAATTATCCATAAAAATGTTTGGATAATTTTAATGTTTGTGATTGGTATGTTGATCCTATATCTTTTCCATATAATTTTTTTGAATCTTCGGCAAGTTTCTCATATTTTAAACGTGCGACAATTTGTTTATGCTCAAGATAAAAAGGAACATCTAAACTTCTTACTTCTAACACTGCTCGGCTACCTTTTCCTCCGGTTGAAGAGAAGCCAAACCCAGGATCAAAGAAACCTGCATAATGCACACGAAATTCACCCATCGACGGATCAATTGGAACCATCTCTGCTGCAAAATTTGGGGGGATGCTCACTGATTCAGAAGAGGCTAGTATATAAAATTCATTTGGATCAAGTATTATTCTATTTGAGGGATCTTGAATTATGGGATCCCAGTAATCACTAGTTTTGTAATAGTTTATATTATCTACATCGATTGGTGCTGTGTAAGGCTTTGCTCGATAACCAATAATGTCTGAATCACTTTTCAGAGAGATACTCAATTGTAAGCCGTCTCTAATGCTCGCTTTCCCCTCTACTAGGCCAATTCCATTATGAGTTTTACATAGTTCATCGTGTAATTTCATGAGCTCTCTGTCAGATAAAGTAGACCTTTGGGTTTCAAGTTGAGTCGAATTTTTTCTAATAAATCTAATTTGGCTTAGACGGCTCCCTTCTCTAACTTTTATAGAGAATTTATGAGGTGATATCTCTGCATACAGTGGGCCTTTGTAACCAAGTGGAATTGTATCGAAAGCTTGTGTCCCATCAGCTATAACTCTTGTGAAAACATCAATTCTTCCTGTTGAACTTTTAGGGTTAGCAATGGCCCATAAGCTTTCTGGTAGATCTAAATATTCTTGCAATTCAACTAAATAAACACAATTTCTTTCCAAGACAACACCGTCTTCAATATTAAATTCATGGTCAATTAGATCTTTGGCGCATTCTTTAATTGACCTACCTTCGCTTGGGATAAAGCTAGCTCTAATTCTGTAAGCTTTTTTCCCTAATCTTAGATCTAGGCTTGCAGGTTGTATTTGTTGTTTTTTTATTTCATTTATTGATAATAATTTTTTTCTGGCAATGAGTGTTTCAATAAGGTGATCTGGAAGAATTCCACTAGCTCCACTTAAAGATTGCGTTTTTTTTGAGTTGTGAGAATTATCATTTTCTTCTGAATTTATAAGGAGATTTTTATTTATCATTTTATTAAACTTTAATTATACGCGACAGATTTTTCTGGTTAACTTTAGTATATACAAGATTAGTTCTGATAAATAGATATAAATTTAGTAATTAAAGTAATTATTGACCATTAATCACAACCATTATAAGGTAAGATAGTGGTAATTTGGGGCCAGCCAGCTTGCAACCACTTATATAAATCGCTAAATAGGCTGGGTTACTCAACCTAGCTTATAGCTAGGTTTTTTTTTGGAGAAGACTATGAAAGATAAATCTTTTTTATTGAATAGAAGTATGGAAAGTAATTTAATTCACGGAGGAGTTTTGAGATCTCAATTCAACGAGACATCAGAAGCAATATTCCTAACATCTGGTTATGTTTACAATAGCCCTGAAGAAGCAGAAGCTAGATTTAAAGGTGAAAGTGATGGGTATATTTATAGTCGTTACTCTAACCCTAATATCACGATGCTTGAAGATAAATTGTCTATAATGGAAGGATCTGAAGCGGCGCGCTTGACATCAAGTGGCATGGCTGCAGTTTTCAATTCATTATTTACAAATGTTAAGAGCGGCGATCATATAGTTGCTTCGGATGCTCTGTTTGGTTCATCTATTTATATATTGAAAGACTTATTTCCAAAATATAACATAGAGGTAACTCTTGTTAGGGCAACTGATATTGATGCATGGGAGGCTGCGATAAAAGAAAATACAAAATTATTTTTCTTTGAAACTCCTACAAATCCAATGTTAGAAGTTTTAGATATTACTCTTTTGAGTTCGCTTGCAAAATCAAGAAATATTAAAGTCATTGTAGATAATGTTTTCTCAACACCATTAAGACAAAGACCGCTTCAGTTGGGCGCAGATATAGTTGTATATTCAACTACAAAACATATAGATGGACAAGGTAGGTGTCTTGGCGGAGCAATATTAGGTGAAGCTGATTATATTGAAGGTGAATTGCATAATTATCTAAAACACACTGGACCTGCGTTAAGTCCATTTAATGCTTGGGTTATGGTTAAAGGGCTTGAAACCCTTGATGTCAGAACTTCAAGGCACATAGAAAATGCACAATTGATAGCAGACGAATTATCCCTAAACTCTAAAATTAAGAAATTAATCTATCCAGGAAATGATGACCATCCTCAGAAATCAATAATTAACAAACAAATGATTGGAGGAGGGCCAATTGTGACCTTCGAATTGCATGGAGGGAAGTCTAATGCATTTGCATTTTTGAACTCTTTAAATATGATATTAATTTCAAATAATCTTGGAGATGCTAAAAGTTTAATTACCCATCCTTCAACAACTACCCATCAGAAATTAACAGATAAAGAGAAGGGTGTGCTTGGTATTAGCGATTCTGTGTTAAGGTTATCTGTTGGTTTAGAAAATCCAAATGATTTGATTGACGATATAAGCAATGCCCTTAATTCGATATGACTATATTTTGTATATATTTTTCTTAATCTTAATTATATAATTAGAATAATGTATAAATTACTAAGGCTTGCAGATGAATATAAATATAAAAAATGATATTATAATTAATGTTGATCCTGTTTATTTAGAGGATGAATCAGAGCCTGAAGAAGATTATTTCCTATGGGCATATACAATAAATATCTTAAATGAAGGTAAAGAACCAATACAGTTAAGGTCAAGGTATTGGAGAATTACTGATAATCAAGGTATTATGCATGAAGTAAGTGGTGAAGGTGTTGTGGGCGAACAGCCAATATTGAACCCAGGAGAGTCATATGAATATACTAGTGGCGTACCATTAACAACGCCATCCGGAATTATGGTAGGGTCTTACATGATGGAGAATGATATGGGGGAAAGTTTTATTGTAGACATCCCAGCTTTTTCGCTTGATAGTCCGTTTGATTTGCATCAAATACATTAATAAAGTGATTTCATAATAAGATGAATTATCGCCCAATTATAAAAGTTATTGGAATATTTTTAATTATTTTAGGTATGTTTATGTTCATACCTGCTGGTGTTGATATTATTAGTGGCACAAAAGATATAAAAGTTTTTGTGCTTTCTGGTTTAATAACTATTTTAATTGGTGTTGTATTAAATTTATCAGTCTGGGGAAGAAGTGACATTCTAGGCACAAAAGAAGCGTTTATTTTGACAACACTTTCGTGGTTTGTGATTGCTGTATTTTCAGCGATACCATTTTATTTATCGGATATTGGTTTAGATTTTACTGATTCATTTTTCGAGTCTATGTCCGGGATAACGACCACAGGGGCAACGGTTATTGATACTTTAGATGATCAATCACGCGGAATATTAATATGGAGGTCTTTATTGCAATGGTTGGGCGGGATAGGGATTATTGTAATGGCTGTTGCGGTATTGCCGATGTTACAAATTGGTGGTATGCAGCTATTTAGGTTGGAATCATCTGATGCATCAGATAAAATCTTGCCAAGAGCTACACAAATTGCTGGTTCATTAACATTATTGTACTTATCTCTTACATTACTATGCACTCTCGCATATAAATTTTCTGGTATGGGCTTATTTGATTCACTCGCACACTCAATGACAACAATATCAACTGGCGGATATTCAACTCACAATGAATCATTTAAATATTTTGACAATGTTACAATTGACTATATGGCAATTATTTTTATGATATTAGGAAGTTTGCCTTTTGTATTATATCTTCATTTGATAAGAGGGAAAGCCTCCACGTTTTACAAAGATACACAAGTTATCGCATTCATAGTAACATTGCTTATAATAGTCTCTATAACATGTTTATATTTATATTTTAATAATTTTGGTAATAATTCTGAGATATTGAGAATTGTATCTTTTAATATCGTGTCGATAATGACAGGCACGGGTTTCGTAACTGATAATTATATGGAATGGGGCTCTTTTGCTGTTATTATTTTTTTCTTTATTATGTTTATTGGAGGTTGTGCGGGCTCAACTTCTTGTGGAATTAAAATATTTAGATTTCAAGTGTTGTTTCAGCACATAAAAATACAACTTAAGAAAATCTCCTACCCCAATGCAATACTCGTTCCACAATATAATAGAAAAGAGATTCCTGATGGCGCTTCGCGATCTGTAATGGCATTCTTTTTGTTATTCTTCTTATCATTTGTTTTACTATCTTCCGTTTTAAGTTTTATGGGTTTAGACACAATCACAGCACTATCAGCGGCAGCAAGTGCGCTTGCTAATGTTGGGCCCGGTTTAGGTGATACCGTTGGTCCTTCTGGTTCATATTCATCTCTGTCTATGGGTGTTAAATGGGTTCTTTCATTTGGTATGTTGCTGGGTAGACTTGAATTATTTACTGTCTTGGTAATATTAACACCATATTTTTGGAGAAAGTAAAATTATTAAAGAATTAAATATTGAGTCATTATTAGTTGAGCAAAGAAGAATATTATTAGACTTAATATCTTTTGATACAACGAGTTGTAATTCAAATATTGGAATTGTTAATTTTATAGTATCTTATTTTGAAAAGTTTAATATAAACCCAACTTTAGTTAAGGATGTAAAGGCAAAAAAAGCTGCGATTTATGCAACTATTGGACCTAATATTGAAGGTGGGGTCGTCTTTTCAGCTCACACTGATACAGTGCCTGCTAACCCAAAGGAATGGAAATATAATCCATTAAAGATGACCGAATTCAATCGTCGCTATTATGGTTTGGGATCGGTTGATATGAAGGGTTTTATTTCAATTATCTTATCAATGATACCTTATTTTCAACACATCGCTTCAGTTCGCCCAATCCATATTGCATTATCTTATGATGAAGAGGTTGGATGTCTTGGCGTGCGTCCTTTACTGAAAAGTATGCAACAAGAAATAGCAAAGCCATACTTAGTGATTGTTGGTGAGCCAACGGAGCAGATAGTTGTTAATAGCCATAAAAGTTGTTATACATTTAATACAATATTCAAAGGGAAAGAAGCTCATTCAAGTAATCCAAATTGGGGGCTTAATTCTATAATATACGGGGCAATGTTTATTGACAAACTTAGTAAAATTAGCAAAGACATATTACTAGAAGAAAAAAGAAACAATAACTTTATCCCTCCAAATACTACCATTAATATAGGAAAAATATCTGGAGGCAAGGCACATAATATAGTACCTAGTTTTTGTGAAATTATATGGAATTTAAGGGTTTTGCCAGATACAAATCTTGATGTCATTATTCAAAAAATAGAGAATATTAGGCTAGAAATTTTAGAAAAGCATATGCAACCTCTTTATAAAGATGCAGACATAAAGACAGAAATGACAAGCAGCATCTTGCCATTAGATACTAAAATTGATTCTTCAGTATTAATTTTCATGAAGAAAATATTAAGTGATGATAGGATTGAATCGGTTTCGTATGGAACTGATGGTGGATTTTTTAGTCAAATTGGATGGCCGACATTGATTTGTGGTCCAGGTAGCATAAAACAGGCCCATCAACCTAATGAGTATATTAATATAGACGATATAGAAAATTATATGAATTTCGTATTTAAATTAGTGAACGAACTTAACGCTTAACTTTGTAATCTTTTCCGCAAAATTCGCACTTTATAACTATATTTCCATCAATTGTAATATCTTCTATATCATCCTCAGTAAAAGATTTTAAAAGAGACTCTATTTTATTTTTAGAGCACTGACATGAATGCTTTAATTTAATAGGACTATATACAGTTGTATCATACTCATTAAAAAGCCTGTAAAGAAGGTCCTCTGCATTGAGAGAGAGGTCTATTAATTCATCATAAGTGACTGTATCTAGGAGATGAGTTGTGGTGTTCCATAGATCGTTGTCTTCTATGGTTTGGTTATCCTGGTTTGGCATTTTTTGTAGAATGATTCCTCCAGATATCCATTTTTCTTTTTGTCCATAATATTTTACTTTGCCACACGCAAGAAATAGTTTTGTAGGTATTTGTTCTGAATCTTGGAAATATGAATAAGCAGAGGACACTAAGTTTCCATTTTTTAGCTGAGTTATGCCTTGGTAATTTTCCATTTCATGCCCTTGATCTATTGTCATTGCCATATGACCATTCCCTAGTAATTGTCTTGTATCAGCTATTATTTTTTCTTCTTTAAAATGGGCATAAGCTCTTATGCTTCCGGGTGTTTTAAAATCAGCGATTAATAGATTGATTGGTCCGTCTGAATTTATTTGACATGTAAACTTACCATCAAACTTAAGAGCACTACCAAGCATAGAGCTGAGTGCAATCGTTTCCCCTAAAATAACATTAACTTTTTCGGGATATTCGTGTTGGGATAAAATGTTATTAACAACATTGCCTGACTTAAATATTCTTCCTCGAACACTATTCCTCCCAAGTGAGAAGGGTGTAATAACATCATCCTTGATATTTTCTTTAATAAGTTTAGAGGGTTCCAATAAATCAGACCTTCATTCCCATACACCATGCAATAATTGCTTTTTGCACATGCAATCTATTTTCAGCTTCGTCCCATATAACTGACTGTTGTCCATCTATTACCTCTTCTGTAACTTCTTCGCCTCTGTGTGCCGGTAAGCAATGCATAAATATAGCATTTGGAGATGCTATTTTCATTAAATCATTATTTACTTGAAACGGTTGTAAGAGTTGTTTTTTTCTTTCTGTATTTTTGTCTCCCATTGAAGCCCATGTATCGGTTATTACACAATCAGCATTTTCAATTGCTTTCTCTGGAATACTGGTTAAGAAAATTTTACCATTTTTTTTCTTGGCTGCTTCAGTTATACTAACAGACGGCTGTAAATCATCTGGACATGCTAAGTGCAGTTCAAAATTAAACTTATCAGATGCTTCTATCCATGTATTGGCAACATTATTTCCGTCACCACACCACGCAATCTTTTTTCCTTGAATACTACCAATCTTTTCTTCAAATGTCATGATATCTGCCATAATTTGACAAGGGTGATTAAGATCAGATAATCCATTTATCACTGGTATTGTTGCATTATTGGCAAATTCAATTAGATCAGTATGGTTAGAAGATCTTATTATAATTGCGTTTACATATCTCGATAATACATGAGCTGTATCACTAACGGTTTCGCCTCTGCCTAACTGCGTTTCTCCAGCAGGTAAAAATAGACTAGAGGCACCCAATTGATTAATAGCGACTTCAAAAGAAACTCTCGTGCGCGTAGAGGGTTTTTCGAACATCATGGCAATAGATTTTTTAGATGCTAATTTTGAATATTCATTAGTACTTGAATTCAAATCATTTTTAAGTATATGAGCGTTAGTAATTATTTGTTTAAGATCAGTTGATTCGATCTCGGATAAATTAATAAAGTGTCTTAATTTTGTATTTTTCATATTATTTCTTATTTTTAATGTTTTCACAACATTTAGATATAATCTTTGTAACCTCTAATATTTCTTTTTCGTTAATAGTTAGTGGTGGAAGTAATCTTAATACATTTTCTCCCGCACCAACGCTAAGTATTTTATTTTTAAATAATTCGTCAGATAAGACAGTATTTTTAATATTACACTCTAATCCTATCATTAATCCTTTTCCTCTTATACTAGAGATTATTTCTGGATAATCTTTGCAAATTATTTTTAAATTTTTATGAAATAATGATGAATTAATATTTACTTTTTCTAGGAAGTTTCTTTCTTGAATAATATCTAGTACAGCATTGCCAACAGCCATCCCAAGAGGGTTTCCACCAAAAGTTGATCCATGAGTACCTGGAATTAATCCTCTTGATGCTTCCTCTGTCATTAAACAAGCGCCCATTGGGAATCCGCCGCCGATACCTTTTGCGACTGCCATTATATCTGGCCTTACATTTGCCCATTCATGAGCGAATAATTTTCCTGTCCTACCCATCCCACACTGCACTTCATCTAAAATTAGCAATAGATTATTGTCTTTTGTAATTTTTCTTAATTCTTTTAAAAAATCATTATCAATTACTCTAATTCCTCCTTCACCTTGGATTGGCTCTATTAATATTGCAGCTGTTGTGTCCCCAATTATTTCTTTTAAAAGCTCAATATTGTGTATTGGAATACTATCAAACCCTTCTAATGGAGTCCCAAACCCCTCTAGATGGTTAGGATTATTTGCTGCTGATATTGTCCCTAGTGTTCGACCATGAAAGGCTCCTTGAAATGTTATAATTCTGGTCTTATCTTTATCTCCTAATGAGAAATGATACTTTCGCGCAGCTTTTATACTAGCCTCAACGGCTTCAGCTCCTGAGTTACAAAAAAATACTTTATCAGCGAATGATAGATCGGTTAATCTGTTGGCTAGCAATTCTTGCTCTGGAATTCTATAGAGATTCGAAACATGCCATAATTTATTTGCCTGTTCGATTAATTTATCAATGAGATGTTTGTTTGAATGCCCAACGGCATTTACTGCAATGCCGCTAGCAAGATCATAATATCTTTCTCCACTTTCTGTGTACAGGTATATTCCTTTACCAGATTCAAAGGTTATAGGATTTCTATTATATGTATTTGCTACCGATGAACTCATCATTACCTCTATTAAATAAAAAACCACCAAATCAATGGCGGATAATTTTGGAAATAACTACTTTAACCTTGATTTTATTTAAGTCAATCTTTTGTATATTTATGATTTTACTTTATAGCCTCTGCTGATCATTGAGTAACATATGATAAAGAGGATAATATTTAATATAAATAAAAATAATCCACCAAACAGGATATTGCTATCAGCATATCCTGTTATCCCATATCTAAAACCATCAATCGCATGGAAAAAAGGATTAAATTTTGCATATTGATAAACGCCATCGGGCAAATCTTTTATTGAGTAAAATGTACCAGATAAGAATGTCATAGGAGTGATAATAAAATTTGTAATAGTCCCCATATGATCAAATTTCTCTGCCCATAATCCACCGGAAATGCCAATTAGAGCCATCATTAGAGAGCCCATAACAGCAAAGAAGAATGTTATAAATATATTATGTATCGTGAAGTTGGTGAACAGAGAAATGATAAAAAAACCTATAATAGCTAAAAGAATGCCTCTTGCAATTCCACCTAGCGCATAACCTGTTGTAACCTCAATTGAATTTAGTGGGGGCATTAAAATATCAATTATAACACCCTGAACTTTTGCGCTCACTATCGAAGAAGAGGTATTTGCAAAAGAATTTTGTAAAACAACCATCATTATTAGCCCGGGGGCAAGAAAATTAACGAAAGGTAACCCACCAATTTCAGGTCGAGTTTTTCCAATTGCAACACTGAAAACAAATAAAAATAATAGACTGGTTACGATTGGGCCAAATATCGTTTGTTGCCAAACTTTTAGAAATCTCCGGACCTCTCTTGATATCAAAGTCCACAGTCCTAACCAGTTAACTCTACCAAAGGATCTTAATGTTTTTTTCTCAACGCGCTGATTCATTTTTTTTCTCTAATTTGTAATGATTTATACAATTTATCTTTGGGATAAACAACACTAAAAGATTGCTGTATGAATAGCATATATAGTATTATCATAAATAGAAACATTCTATATGTAGAATACATAAATTTTATTACTATTATTAATACTATTAAGGGAAAAGACATGGCTTGGACAGATGATAGAGTAAAAATTCTTAAAAAATTATGGTCTGAAGGTCTTAGTGCAAGTCAAATCGCTAATAAGATTGGTGATGTGACAAGGAATGCAGTCATAGGTAAAGTTCATAGATTAGGTCTAGAAGGTAGAGCAAAATCAATAAGAAGTAGTGATTTATCAGTCAGTCAACTAAAATCCAATGTAGTTTCTGTAACATATTCTGGTAATTTAGCTCTTAAAGCTATTATTGACCCTATAAATGATGTGATATCTGTTGGTCAGTCTATAACACAAGGGTTTGAGGCGGTGCAGATTTCACCAGGCGAGCACGTTACAATACTTACTCTCAATGAAAATAGGTGCAAATGGCCTATAGGAGATCCAAGTGATGCAGATTTTCATTTTTGTGGCCACGAGCCAAAGAGTAAGGCGCCGTATTGTACAGAACATTCCAAAGTTGCATTTAAGCCATTAAGGCTTAGGAAATAGTAAGAAAAATTAGACAGTTAGTTGGTAAGATACTGGAATCCACTTATATTGTCCTTTTTCTTTCCCTATGTAGCCAATTGATGGGAAAGGCATGTGATAACCGATAATTGGTATTTTATCATTAAAAACCATTTCAAGTATTTTTTTTCTTGTAATAACAGCTTGTTCTTTATCGTCATCAAACGCGACATGCCATTCGGGTACTTGAAGTGATACAACATAATGATTTGTGACGTCAGCAGTAATTAATAATTGTTTGTTCTCGCTTTCCAAGTAGTAAGCCATGTGACCATTTGAATGACCAAATGCTTCTAACGCAGTTATTCCACTGACAACATCTTGTCCACTTTCAATAAATCGCATTCTGTCTGACAGTGGCAAGCATATTTTATCAAAAAGTTTTTTGTTTGGAATTCTCTGTTCTGGTACAAAGTCTCCATTTTTCCAAAAATCATATTCAACTCTACCTATAACTATCTCAGCATTTGGAAAATAGTTATCATTTATGAGCTCTAATCCACCAATATGGTCAGGATGGCAATGGGTAATTACAATATAATCAATATCAGCATGGTCGTAGCCTGCTTTTTCTAAAAGATACATAAGCTGGCCTTTATTTTCATTGTTAAGGTTGCCATTTCCAGTATCAAATAGAATTAGATATTTACCTGTATTAACTAAAGTGGGGGTAAATCCATGCTCAAATCTTTTTGCAGGTAGATTATTTTCGATTGCTAGTTTATGTAATAATTTCTCATCAATATTATTCCCGAATATTGGATAAGGGCCGTCCCTTGATATAGTGCTATCTAAAAATGTTGCAATCTCAAAATCACCTAAAGTAAACCTATAAGTGTCAGGACGAATTATACCAAGCTTCTTTTTGTTCATTTTATATCCCCAAATTACTCTTAATTTATTTTAAATATTTCGATATTGACGCTTTATATTCTTTTGAAGACGAAAGCTTTTCTAAGTAGTCTTTCTCTAAGACTTTCACCTTATCATAGTTATTGTTATCACTGAGTGTTTTTAACGCATTTCTATAGGCTTCCAAGGCAGCAAAATATGGTATATGTCCAGGTAAGCTTATGTTTATGCCATACGATGATAATTGTTTTAGGCTTAGTAGATCCGGAGAGACTCCTCCTAATATTATAGGTATTGCAAAACTACTTCCTAAAGTTTTAACATCATCTATATTATCAATATTAGGAAAAAACAAAGCGTCAGCCCCCACATTTTGATATGCTTTCCCGCGTTTTAATGCTTCCTCAATACCAAGGTATTTAGTCGAACTGGTTCTAGCTATTATCATCATCGAAGGATTTTTTTTTGCATTAACTGCAGCGTCAATTTTAGATGTCGCTTCTTCTATTGATATAAAATCTGGTACATCTGTTTTTTTGAATGGTAGGGGCAGATTAGTGTCTTCAATTGATATTCCTGAAGCACCAGCATGCTCAAGTTCTTCAACAGATCTCATGACATTTAATGCATTCCCATAGCCATGGTCTGCATCGATTATTATAGGCATAGAACAAGATCTTTTTATTCGCCTAACTGCATCACTTAATTCAGTTATTGAAAGTAACATTAAATCTGGTACAGACAGAAGATTTAATGACATTACCATTCCAGGTACAATGCCTACTTTATAGTTAAGGCTCTCTGCAATTTTACCTGACATAGGATCGAATACAGTAGCAGGATGCACACAGCTTGCTTCACTTAAAGTTTTGCGAAGAGATTCATTAGTATTATTTATTCTATTCATTATTAATCCTTAAAAATGATACTTCAATTATTATATGATATTAGCGAGAGATAAGCATGTAACCATGCTTCATATTTTTTTGCATGGGCATTTGTGTCAGATAATATTCTATATAATAATTTCTCAGCTAATCTTCAAGAGGCTTCCAATCGTCTTTTTTTTCATCCCATTGATCAAAAATACTCTGGGCAGCTTTAAGTGCATGATTGGTTTTTGGGAATCCTATGTAAGGAGAACACTGAAGTATTACTTCTATTAATTCGTCCCTAGTAGCCCCTCGATTTAAAGCGCCCCTTACATGAAGGCCAACTTCATGCGGTAAGTCTTGCGCTGCTGCTGCTGCCATGACAATCATTTCACGAGTTTTTAAATCTAAATTAGGTCGATCCCATATTGTGCCAAAACAATAATCATGTATTGCGTCGGCGTGAGTAGGACAAATTTTATAAAGATCTTCCCACCTTTCTAAACCTTCTTTACCAAAAGATTCATCCCTAATTTTTTTACCTTTTTTATATCTTTCGCTACTCATTGAATTCTCCTTTTTAAATTAGCCTTTTATTAAATAGTTATTTTTCATAAAAATCTATATATGATTTTATGTTTTTTATACTTTCTGCATTGCATATAGCTCTTCCAATTGCTCTTGCTAACGTATCTGCTGCCAGAGTGCCAAGTTCAGTAATAGAATTTTCTCTTGGACCCGATAATTTTATATTATTATTTGAAATAGTAAATACTACATCCCCATCTAACGGAGTATTAATGGGCCTAATTGATCTAGCTAAACCCGCTTGTGACATTATAGCAAGTCTTTTAAGTTCTACTGTACTTAAGTCAGCGTTGGTTGCAATAATTGCTATTGTAGTGTTCTCTCTAGGTTTCTGGGCTGTGTTTTCTAATTTTGTATCTTTTAAAGCGTCGATAAAAGAAGGTTTTTTATAAGAACGATCAGACGAAAGATCGGAAGTATTGAATTCATTGTTAATTTCGAAAGGAGCGCCCCATAAGATGTTTGTTCCAGGAATTACTGTTGATCCAATTGAATTTACCACTACCAATGCTCCAATAACTAACTCGCCGTCAATTGTTATTGATGCGCTGCCGATCCCACCTTTTAACTTTCCTGCTATCGCACCCATTCCTGCTCCATAGTTTCCTAAAGGAAAGTCAATTTTTGCATTTTTGTAAGCTTCTACTCCAAGTTCATAGTAAGGGGAGATTGAATTCCAATTTTTATTTCCACCATTTTTTAGATCAAACAAACAAGCTGTAGGTATAATTGGAGCTGAAATTGGCGACCCATCAATTTTATAGCCAATATTTTTATGTCCAATTAGTGAAGTTATAGCACTCGCTGAATCAAGTCCGTATACAGATCCTCCTGAAATTACTAAGGCATTAATTTCATTCACCGTATTAATTGGGTCCAATAGATCTAATTCACGGCTTGCAGGAGCTCCTCCGCGAATATCGCATGAAGCAATAAACTTTTGACTGGGAACTAATGCCGTAACCCCCGTGATAATATCTTTATCCTCTGAATTACCAACCATTAATCCGCCAACATCTGTTATTAGATTATTTTTACCAGGACATTTTTTACCAGAAAAATTTATCATTTTATTATACATATTTAAAATTAAATACTTATTGATGATATTTAGTCAACACTTGGTTGACTTGTTACTAGAGTGCTTCTATATAAATATAATATTTTATTTTATATTAAATTATTGATCGTTATATAATTTTATATTAATTGTCTTTAGAATGATATATTAATAATCTATAGATAATCTATTTTTTATATTTTTTGGAGTTATTGTTTTGAAACGTACATACCAACCAAGTGTTCTAGTAAGAAAAAGACGTCACGGTTTTCGTTCACGTAAAGCTACAAGTGGTGGATTGAGAGTAATAGCTAGACGTCGTGCTAAAGGACGTAAGCGTTTATCTGCTTAAAATTTCCAGCCACATATTAGGCGTCTAAATCAATGGAATACTTAAAAAGTAGAAGAGAATACTTAAGAGCGTCCGGTAAGGGCGCAAAGTGTATAACGCCATCATTTATTATACTTGCTTACCATCATGGAGATTGTGATCAGAAGAATCCTAGGGCTGGATTTACAGCTTCTAAAAAAATCGGTAATGCAGTAATTAGAAATAGAGCAAAAAGAAGATTAAAAGAAGCTGTTAGAATTTCGCTAGATGAAAATGCAAGAGAATATTATGATTATGTTCTTATAGCGAGAAAATATATAAATAATTATTCTTTTAATAGTATTTTAAAAGATTTAGAAAAATCTCTAAACAAACTTCATTGAAAGATTTATAATAACTTAAATTAATATCCGGACTAAATAGAAAATGAATGAACAACGTAATTTTATCTTAGCTATAGGCCTTTCAATTGCAGTGCTAGTTGTATGGCAATTCTTTATTGGAAACCCTCAATTAGAACAGAAAGATCTTGAAGCCAGATTAGTTACTGAGGAGTCTAGTAAATTATTAGTTGAAAATTCAAGTATCTCTATCCCATTCCCAGAGAATGTAGGAAATTCAATAAACGTACCTCCTGCTAACGTAGTTTTAGATAATACAATAGATATTTCCGCAGTTCAGAATATTCCAAGGGTTGAAATTAATACAGATAGTTTGACAGGATCTATATCACTATTGGGCGGGAAAATTGATGACTTAAATTTAAAAAATTATAGAGTAGACCTAGACCCAGGAAGTGAACTTGTAAAAATTTTATCGCCACTTGGAACGTCTAGCCCTTATTATGTTCACCATGGTTGGGTTGAGGCCTCTGGCAAAGACATAACACTCCCTTCAGAGAATACGCTATGGAGCTTAGAAGAAGGAAGCGTCCTTACGTCAACTAATCCAATAGTAATGTCTTGGGATAATGGTAATGGTTTAACTTTTAAAAGAAAGATAATGGTTGATGAAGATTTTGCATTTACCATTGATCAACAAGTTTACAATAATACTGATTCTACTGTAGATTTGTTTCCTTATGCCCTTATTTCTAGGCATGGTATACCAGAAGATCTTTTAAATTTCTTTATTCTGCATGAAGGGTTTATTGGCGTGTTAGGTGAAGAGGGAGAGAAAAAAGCAGATTATGATGATATAGCAGATGAAACTGAGGTTTATAACGATATAATGGGCGGTTGGTTAGGTTTTACAGATAAAAATTGGGCAACAGTTATTGCCCCAGATCCTAATATGCAATATCAAGGAAGATATACATCAAGTAATAATGGGAATATTTTTCAAACAGATTTTCTTGGTTCAAAAATTTCGATAAATAAAGGCGAAACTGCCACTTCAACTTCTTATGTTTTTTCGGGTGCCAAAAGAGTTAACATCCTTGATAAATATGAGGATACTTACAGTTTGTTAAATCTTGATTTATTAGTAGACTGGGGATGGTTTTATTTTATAACTAAGCCATTGTTTTATTTATTAAGTTGGTTAAATAGCATTTTTGGTAATTATGGAGTGGCTATATTATTTGCCACTGTCATTATAAAGTTATTTTTCTTTCCTCTTGCAAATAAAGCTTACAAATCAATGAGCGCGATGAAGAAACTTCAACCTGAAATGGCGGCAATAAGAGAAAAATTTAAAGGCGATAGACCCAAGCAACAGCAGGCTCTTATGCAAATGTATAGAGATGAAAAAATAAATCCGATGTCAGGTTGTTTGCCTATAATTATCCAGATACCTGTTTTCTTTGCTTTGTATAAGGTTTTATTTTGTACAATTGAGATGAGACACGAACCTTTTTTTGGTTGGATAGTTGATCTATCCGTACAAGATCCGACTTCAATATTTAATCTTTTTGGATTAATCCCATGGTCGCCTCCTTCATTTTTAGTAATTGGAGTTTGGCCAATTATAATGGGATTTACAATGTTTGTTCAGATGAAATTAAATCCATCCCCACCAGATCCAATACAGCAAAAAATCTTTACCTGGATGCCAGTTGCATTTACATTCTTATTGGCACAATTTTCAGCTGGTCTTGTTGTTTATTGGGCATGGAACAATACTTTGTCTAGTTTGCAGCAATATGTAATTATGAAAAGAATGGGAGTGAAAGTAGAGCTTTGGTCGAATATTCAGAACATATACAAGAAGAGTCAAAAAAAGAAGACCCAGTAATTTCAAAGAGTGACTTTTCTCTTAATGAATTGCGTGCTGGTGAGAAATTGTTTGCAAGATCATCAGAATTTATTTTGTCTGTTGTTGAGAATAATGGATTTCCAGATATATCACTGCCTGAAATTGCATTTGCAGGACGATCAAATGTTGGAAAATCAAGCTTAATTAATTCTTTAGTTGGTATGAAGAAATTAGCCCGTGTTTCAAATACACCGGGACGTACGCAGACTATAAATTTTTTTAATCAGAATGATGCCCTGGTTCTCGTAGATTTACCTGGTTTTGGTTATGCAAAGGCAAGTAAAGAAGATATAACTAGATGGAAAACTCTTACCTTTGATTACTTAAGAGGAAGAGTTAAATTAGAGTGTGTGTTTTTATTAATTGATTCTAGACACGGTATAAAACCAATTGATATTGAAGTAATGAATATATTAGACGAAGCAGCTGTTTCGTATCAAATTGTTCTTACTAAATTAGACAAAGTAAAAAAAGAAAGTCTTAATTCTTTGTGTAATAATACGAATTCTATAATATCAAAACATGGTGCGGCTAGACCATTTTTTCACTTAACATCGTCAAAAGATAATATAGGATTAGATTTACTTAGATCAACTATTTTTAAGTTAATATAGATTATATTTTGCAGAGGTAATTTATAAAATGAATAATATAACATCGCTTACAAGAGCACAAATTATAGCAGAAGCACTTCCGTTTATGCAAAATTATAGCGGAGAATATATAGTAGTGAAATATGGCGGTCATGCTATGGGTGATAGTATATTATCTACTTCTTTTGCGCAAAATATTGTCATGTTAAAGCAAGCAGGAATGAAGCCTATAGTTGTTCATGGCGGAGGTCCTCAGATAGGTGAAATGTTGAATAGTTTGGGGATAGAAAGTCAGTTCGTCAATGGACTAAGGGTTACAGATAGAAAAACTATAGAGGTTGTAGAAGAGGTTCTAGCTGGAACTATAAATAAGAAAATAGTGAGTGATATTAATAGCTCTGGTGGCAAATCCATTGGTATTTCTGGAAAAGATGGACCATTAATTCTTGCTCGGAAGCTGAATAAGAAAACATATAAGACAGATTCGAATGTAGAGAAGGTTATTGATCTTGGGTATGTTGGTGAACCGGAATTGATCAATCCAGAGAAACTAGTAAGGCTTTGTGATTCTGGTTTTATTCCCATTATTGCTCCAATTGGTATCGACAAGAATAATGTTACTTATAATATAAATGCAGATACAGCTGCTGGAGCAATAGCAGGATCCTTAGGAGCTAAAAGACTTCTTATGTTAACGGACATAAGGGGAGTTCTAGATCAGGAAGGTAATTTGATAAAGGACCTTTCAAAGAACACGGCCAATGATTTAATTAATAATGGTACGATTAAAGGAGGTATGATTCCAAAGATTGAAACATGCTTGGATGCTATTAGTTCTGGTGTAGAAAAAGCGGTTATTCTTGATGGAAGAGTTTTGAACGCAATAATCTTAGAGTTATTCACAGAGGATGGAAGTGGTACATTATTATCTTAATTCTTTTTTTTAAAATTGAGATAATAATTAGATAATTAAAAACATAAATTTATAAGGTTTTAAAAATGAATTCTGAACTAATGAGTATAATAAACAGTGCGTTTGAAAAGACAAATATTGAGCCTAACGAGATTAAAGCGGTTGATGAAACTCTTAATTTATTAGATTGCGGTGAAATTAGAGTTTGCGAAAAGATAAATGGTGAGTGGTCAGTAAACCAATGGATAAAAAAAGCAATATTATTAAGTTTCAGGACTAATAAAAATTCTACGTTGGCTGGGCCTTATGCAACTTGGTTTGATAAGGTTCCAGGGAAAACAGTTGGATGGACAGAAGAGAAATACAAAGAAGCAGGCTTTAGATATGTACCAAATGGTGTTGTTAGGAAATCGGCATATATAGGCAAAAATGTAGTTTTAATGCCTAGCTTTGTAAATATCGGAGCATATGTTGATGAAGGTACAATGATTGACACTTGGGCAACTGTTGGCTCTTGCGCTCAAATAGGTAAAAACTGTCATATCTCTGGTGGCGCAGGAATTGGTGGTGTTCTTGAACCCCTTCAAGCAAACCCTGTTATAATAGAGGATAATTGTTTCATTGGAGCAAGGTCAGAAGTTGCGGAGGGTGTAATAATTGGAGAAGGTAGCGTTTTATCAATGGGGGTATACATTGGCTCTTCTACAAAAATAGTAGATAGACAATCTGGAAAGGTGATTTATGGTAAGGTCCCTCCTTACTCTGTGGTTGTCCCAGGAAATTTAGAAACAAGTTCTGTTGGTGAAATCCAGAATAATAAGTTATCTTTATATTGCGCTGTAATTGTTAAAACAGTTGATCAGAAGACTAGAGAAAAAACATCGACTAACGATTTATTGAGATTATAATTATTTCTAATAATAAAAAACATGAAATGAAGTGTATAAATTGAGTTTAGAAAACACATTAAAATCTTTTATTCAATGCGAAAGCATCACACCAAATGCTAAACAGGCACTTGATTTCATTGAAAAAATTTTAAGTGAAAGTGATTTTTATATAAAAAGATTAACTTTTAACTCTGAAGACACCTACCCAGTTGACAATCTTTATGCTTCCTTTGGTAAAGGTTCGCCTCACTTATGTTTTGCTGGTCATGTTGATGTTGTACCATATGGCGACATAAGCCAATGGTCATGTGTACCGTTTGAAGGTGAAACAAAGAATGGTAGAATTTATGGTCGTGGAGCTGAAGATATGAAGGGTTCGATTATAGCTTGGATTTTTGCTATGCTTGAACATATTAAAGATAAAAAAAATTTTAAGGGCACTATTAGTATACTCCTTACTGGAGATGAGGAGGGGTTGGCAATTAATGGAACCACTAAAGTTTTAGAATGGTTGAAAAATAATAATATAAATATTGATTCTTGTATTGTTGGAGAGCCAACAAATATTAAGGCAGTAGGGGATACAATAAAAGTTGGTCGTAGGGGGAGCTTGTCATGCGAACTTAAAGTGAATGGCGAACAAGGTCATGTTGCTTATCCAGATAAAGCGAGCAGTCCAATTCCTGTTTTAATAAAATTATTGGATAAATTAATAAATACTCCTATAGATAGTGGTAATGATAATTTTATTGCAAGCAATTTAGAGGTTACATCAATAGATATTGGCAATGAAGCTATGAATATAATTCCTTCCGAAGCTCAAGCCGTATTTAACATCAGATATAATAATTTATGGGATGAAACATCACTTTTTTCTTGGTTATACGACAAACTGAATGATGTGAGTTTAGATTCCTTTAAAGATATAAATTGGAATTTAACAATAAAATCTTCTGCAAACTCGTTTTTAACCAAAGAGGGTAAGTTTTCATCTTTAATATTGGACTCAATATTTAAAATTACTGGTTTGAAAGCGAATATATCAACTGGTGGAGGTACTTCAGACGCCAGATTTATATCACAATACTGTCCGGTTGTAGAATTTGGTCTTGTTGGAAGGACTATGCATCAGGTGGATGAGAATATTTCTCTTGATGAATTAAAGCAACTAAAGTCTATTTATCAACATAGCATTGTTAATTATTTTGAAAATTTTTAGCTTTAAATTTTTGCTATTCAGATTATTTTAGATAATCTATTTTATCAAGATAAAGTCCATGAGCCGAAGCGACTGGTCCGCATTGTGACCTATCTTGTGATTTAAGAATTTTACTAACCCTATCTATAGGCCAATCATTTTCTCCAATTTTTAATAAAGTACCAACCATGGAACGAACCTGTCGATGAAGAAAAGATTTTGCGTTAAAGTAAATATTAATTTCATCTTCCATTACTTCTATAGAGGAACTGTCCAGAGTTTTTATTGGAGATTTTGATTGGCAATGCGCTGATCGGAAAGCGGTGAAGTCATGTTTGCCAATAAATAATTTTGCAGCCATTTGCATATTCTCGGTATTTAATTTTCTTGGTACGTGTAATGCTCGATTTTTTTTAAGAGAAAGATGGCCATTCCTATTAATTATTTTATAAACATAATATCTTTTGATTGCTGAAAATCTAGCATCGAAATCACACTCAGTTTTTTCGACTTTAATGATTGTTATCGGATTTGGACGCAGGTGATAGTTTATTGCGTTTAATATCGTATTCTCATCCCATTTATCATCTAAATCTATATGTGCAACTTGTGCATTTGCATGAACACCAGAATCTGTTCTTCCCGCTCCATTAACGCTAACATAAGTGTTTGTAAATTTTTGTATTGCATCTGATATACACCCCTGTACTGTAGCTAAATTATCCTGTATTTGCCAACCGTGGAATGGCGTTCCATCATACTCTATTGTTAATTTGTATCTCATAAAAATTCACTAATATTCATACCCTTTGAAATATTCATACCTCTTAGAAAGGATATGTTATCCATTGGATTTTTTCCAGGCCTCTGAAGTCTTGTTAGTTTAACGGCACCTTTTTTGCAGGCGATTGTTAACTCATTGTCTAAGAGTTCGCCAGGCCTACCATTTTTATTTACAACTTCAGACGAGAGAACTTTTATTCTAATAGTTTCTTTCTCAGTTTTATATTCAAACCATGCTGATGGGTTTGGGCTCAGACCTCTTATGTGATTATGAACCTCACTGGCATTTTTATTAAATAAAATTTGTGTTTCACTCTTTTCAATTTTTTTTGCATAACTAATATCTATTTTATTCTGAGGTTTAAAATCAGCAGTTCCAGTAGAAATTAAATTAAGAGCTTTAACAATTAAATTTGCACCAACATCTGATAAATCACTACTTAATTCACCATATGTAATATTTTCAGGAATATTAATTATTTCAGATAAACATATATCACCAGTATCCAAACCTGCGTCAACTCTAATGATATTTACTGCAGTTGATTTGTCTCCGTTTATTAATGTTCTTTGTATAGGAGATGCGCCTCTCCATCTTGGCAATATTGAGGGATGTATGTTTAAAAAACCATATTTTGTTGCATTTAATATTTCGTTTGGGATTAATTGTCCAAAAGAGACAACAATTCCAATGTCTGCATTTAAACTTTTTAAATAATTGATTTCATCTTCGCTTGTAATTTTTTCAGGGGATCTGACAATTAAATTTTTTTCTCCCGCAGCATTTTGTATCGGGGAAGGATTCTTTTTCAAGCCACGGCCTGACAATCGTGGCGGTTGAGTATAAACAACTGATATATTGTGCCCAGCATCATGTATTTTGCAAAGAGCTGGTACTGCAAAATCAGATGTTCCCATAAATATAATCTTGAATTTCATTTAGTTAGTTTCTGTTTAGATAATTTAATAAATTTACGAGTAATTTTTTCACGTTTCAGTCTTGATATATGGTCTATAAAGAGTTTGCCGTTTAGATGATCTATTTCATGCTGAATGCATGTTGCCATTAGACCTTCGCATTCCAGAATTTGTTTTTTACCGTTTAAATCCATATATTGAACCACACAAGTTGAAAATCTTTCAACATCTTCTGAAAAATCGGGAATTGATAAACAACCTTCTTCATAGATACTTTTCTCATTAGATTTTGATATAATTTCTGGATTTATGAATTTTATCAGTACTTTTTTATCTTCTTCTTTAGAACAATCCATGACTACAAGTCTTTTCTTTATTCCAACTTGAACTGCGGCAAGACCTATTCCTGGCGCATCGTACATTGTTTCTGCCATATTATTTAATATTTCTATTATTTCCTCACTAATGTTTTTTACCGGTTCGGATTTTTCGCGTAATATTTTATTAGGCAGAGTTAAAATGTTATAGATTGTCATAATTTTTATTCAATTTATTAATTTAAGTTTGTATTTAATTATATTAGAATGAAATATCTATGTATAGTGGTAATAAATAAAATATAACAGGTATGGGAATCGATGCTAAATGATCAATTGGTAGTAATAAATTTGTTGATTATACTTGTTATAATTATCGTTATTGCAGGAGTATTTTATTTAAATATTTTAAAAAAAAATAAAGATAATGACATTAAGGGTCAAATATCATTGATAACGGATCTTCATAATGAACTGACTGGCAGATTAATGGCACTTGCCGACACTTCCTCTGGTAATCACGAAAACTTAAAAAACTCATTTGATCAAAGAATAGATCAAATGATGACAAAGCTCTCACAGAACTTATCTGAAAACTCAAATAAGACAGGAGAAAATCTAACTAAATTAAACGAAAGACTTGCTGTTATTGATAATGCACAAAAAAATATAACAGAATTATCATCCAAAGTAGTTAGCTTACAAGATATCTTAAGCAATAAACAAGAGCGCGGAGCGTATGGTCAGGGTAGAATGGAAGCTATTATAGTGGATAGTTTGCCATTTAAATCTTATTCATTTCAGTTTACATTAACTAATGGAAAGAGACCTGATTGTATTATCAGAATGCCAGATTCAAATGAGGTTCTTGTAATTGATTCTAAATTTCCACTCGAATCCTTTACCGCACTAAAATCTGCAAATAATAGTTTAGATATAAAAACTGCAGAATCAAGAATCCGAATTGACATTAGTAAACATCTAACGGATATTTCTGAGAAATATACTATACCAGGAGAAGTTAGGGATCCTTTAATGATGTTTGTTCCTTCTGAATCCATATATGCAGACTTATACGAACAATTTAGCGATCTTATTCAGAAAGCTTATAAATTAAAAATCATTATAGTATCCCCAAATATGATGATGCTTACTGTTCAAACTATGCAATCTCTAATAAGGGACAACCAAATGCAAGACCAAGCGAATGTCATAAGGTCCGAAGTAAGTAAAATGATTTCAGATGTCGAAAGATTATCAAATAGGGTTTCTGGTCTACAAAAGCATTTTAATCTAGCAAACCAAGATTTAGAAAAAATTGTTATATCTTCAGATAAGATAACAAGCAGCGGCCGTAAGTTGGAATCTTTGGAATTTGACGAAGAGAAAAAAACTAAGAGTATAGAATCAGCGCTATAATTATTAATCCGTTATACTTCTTGCTGCGATTGCTTGGCTTAATGTGCCATCATCTAAATAATCTAATTCCCCTCCAACAGGAACGCCATGTGCAACTTTAGTAATTTTAATATTCCTATTACTTATAAGTTCAGAGACAACGTGTATAGTAGCCTGTCCATCAATAGTTGCATTTAGGGCTAATATGACTTCTTTAATATCGGTATTATTAACCCTACTAATCAATTTTTTAATGTTTAATTCTTCAGGTCCAATACCATCTAGCGCATTTAATACACCGCCTAAAACATGGTAATGACAATTTATTGCATTAGCTCTTTCAAGTGCCCATAAATCTGAAACTTCTTCAACAACACAAATGATTGTAGAATCGCGTTTTAGATCTTGGCATATACTACAAGGATTAATGACATCTACATTATCACAAATGTCACAAGTTTCTATTTTTTCTGATATTTCTATAAAAGATTTTTTAAGAGGATCAAGTAATTGGTTTCGTTTTTTTATTATCGTTAAAGCAGCTCTTCTTGCAGATCGCGGACCTAATCCTGGGAGTTTCGATAGAAGTTTAATAAAAGTTTCTATTTCAGGTCCTACTGATGATTTCATTGTACTATAGCCCTAGGTTGCCTAAGTTGAAACCAGGAGGAATAGGAAGGTCTCCAGCTACTTCTTTCATTCTTTTTGCAACCTCAATATTAGCTTTAGATTTTGCGTCACTATAAGCTGCAATGATTAGATCTTCTACAATCTCTTTTTCGCTTGCAATTAGTATTGAGGGATCAAGGTCTATATTTTTTATGTCTCCGCCACCATTTATTTTAACAGTTACTAATCCGCCCCCCGAAGTTCCTTCAATCTCTATTAGAGATATATTTTCTTGCATTGATTTCATTTTTTCTTGTAGTTTTTCAGCCTGTTTCATTATTCCAAATATATTAGACATATAATATTTCCTTGATTAGTATTATTTTCTTATATTAATCTTTATTGATAATTTTGGCATTAGGAAAATAATTTTTAAAATTTTCTACTGTTAAATCATTTTTATTTATTGGCTTATCGTGAATGTTTGTAACATTAATATTCCAATTTAAGGAAGTAGCTTTTTCAAGTGTTGATTTAAAATTATTTATTATATCGTCCGGATAACCGTTGAGTAGTTCAATCTCAATATAACCCTCTTTGTATTTAACTAGTTTTATATAATTATCAATAAGACCAATTAATCTTATATCATGATCACCAACAATTGAGATTGCTTCTTCATATGTTTTAGGTTTTATTGCCTTATCAATATTCACCACATCTTCATGAGGATAATGGCTAATGGTTTTATTCTTTGCGATGATTTTGGATTCTAAGTTATTAATAATATCATTGATAGGCGGAAGTTGAGATGAGTAGCATAATTTAACCAGAAGCATCTCCATTGACATAAAGGCATTGAAAGAATATTCAATTTCTTTATAACCTTTTAAAAGCATTTGCCACATATGAACTAAAGAAGACATTTCGATGGTATCAATGAATTTACTAGCATCAGTAAATTGTTCTTTTGTTAAATTAAATGAAGAATTGTTTACTTTGTTGATTTTAATTAATGTGAAAGCATGGGATATTTCAGCAAGATCAGTAAGAATTGTAAGCGGTTCCAGGCCATTTTTATAGCTTTGTTTAATTTTTTCTAGAGCCTCATCTATTTTTCCAAGTATTATTGCTTTAAACAAGTCTATAATAAAACCTTGATCAGAATAATTTAACATATTGTAAATTTTCTCATATGTTATATTGCTTTCACACAAAACAATCGCTTGATCAAGAAGTGATAGAGCGTCTCTAACGGAACCATCAGAGGCTTTGGATATTGCAGATAAAGATAATTTATCAGAGGTCACATTTTCTTTTTTTATTATTTTTTTTAGATACTCTTCGAGTAGATCTTGGCTAATTCTTTGCAGGTTAAATCTTTGACATCTTGATATTACTGTAATCGGAATTTTTCTAATCTCAGTAGTTGCAAAGATAAATTTAACATGTTCTGGAGGTTCTTCTAATATTTTCAATAAACCGTTAAAGGCCTGTCTAGATAACATGTGGACTTCATCTATAATGAATATTTTATATTTAGCTAAGGAAGGTTTTGTTTGAGCTAGTCCAATTATTTCACGTATGTTGTCAATACCAGTATTAGATGCGGCGTCCATTTCGAATACGTCCGGATGCCTAGACTCCATTATAGCTTCGCAATTAAGTCCAATTTTATTTATATCAACTGTCGGTGTTTCTTTATTCTTTTCTAATGAGTAATTTAAAGCCCTAGCCAATATCCTAGCAGTTGTTGTTTTACCAATTCCCCTGATACCATTTAGCATATATGCCTGCGGTATTCTTCCTGAATTAAATGAATTAATCAGTGTTTGTACCATTGTATCTTGGCCAATTAATTCCGTAAAATTAGTTGGCCTATATTTGCGTGCAAGGACTTTATAATTTTTATATAATTTATTATCTTCTGAAGGGCTTATATCAATCATGGATTTTTTCTCATTATATTATTTCAATTTTTTATTTTAATTTGCATTATTTAATAATAGAAAAATAACCAATAGGTGAGAAGTTGAACGAATAACCCATACTATAATCGTTAGAGCTGCTTCTTTCCAGATCTGACTCGGTTGGCGACAAATACGCCTATTGCCAACTTCTCAATACCTATTATAGCAAAGGGTGAGAAATGTGCTACATTCTTCTTCTGTAATTGTATAATTAATTAACAAAAATAGATTTATACTAGCTTGTTCTAGGGGCTGTTAACAAATTTTCTACTTTTACTCTCTTCTTCAATTTTTATCCTTAGCTCACTAGCATGATAAACTCCTAATATCCTAAGTTCATTGGAGAAAAAATCAAGTTCTTCTAAAGCTAAACGAACATTATTATCACTAGGATGCCCTTCAATATCAACATAGAACTGTGCCGCCGCAAAACTTCCGCCCACAATATAAGATTCTAATTTTGTCATATTAACATTATTTGTAGAAAACCCACCCATTGCTTTGTAAAGAGCTGCAGGCACATTCCTAACGCGGAAGACTAAACTGGTAATAGTTGGTCCTTTATTTGGTTCAGCGTCATCAGGTTCTGAAGATAGTATAATAAATCTAGTAGTATTATGATCCGCATCCTCAATATTTTTTTCTAATATTTTTAGGTTATATGTTTTTGCTGCTAGCTCGCTTGCTATAACAGCAATAGTGGGATCATTATTTTCAGAAATTATTTTTGCTGAACCGGCGGTATCAGCGGCAACTATTTGCTTTAGATTCAACTTTCTTATGATATTCCTGCATTGGCCGAGAGCATGCCTATGACTCATTATATGACTTATTTGTTCTAGGTTAGTATCTTTTACGGCAATCAGTTGATGTCTGATAGGTAAAAAGAACTCATCAACTATATACAGATTTGAAGTAGGAAGTAAGTAATGAATATCCGCAACGCGCCCTGCGAGAGAGTTCTCAATAGGTATCATAGCGTATTGGACTTTTCCTTCCTCAACACACGCGAATGCGTCCTCAAATGTTTGAGCGGGGATTGCTTCCATATTCGGATATTTATTGATGCATGCTATATGTGAATAAGCACCTTTTTCTCCCTGAAAGACTATTTTATTATCTTTTCCATTCATTTTTTATCTTTCGATTGATTTTCAATCAGTTCTTTTGCTTTTTTAAAATCTTCAATTGTATCAACTCCAATTATATTGTCTTTAATTAAAATTATATTAATTTTTAAATTATTTTCCAATGCTCTTATTTGTTCAAGATTTTCTCTTTCTTCTAACGCTGTTTGGCTACTTAAAATAAATTTTTCTAGGGCATGGCGCTTGTACATATAAAGGCCAATATGTTCATAATAGCTTCCTTTGCCGAATGGTATTGGTGATCTAGAAAAATACAAAGCAGGAGATTCTGAACCTAAAGTTGTTAAGTTAGTAGCAACTTTAACAACATTTGAATCTTCAATATCTTTCTTATTTGTAATTTTTTTACCAAATGTAATTATATCTGCATCCGTTTTCTTGATTTTTTCAATTGCTAAATTAATAATATTTGGATCGATTGTTGGGATATCCCCTTGCAGATTCATAATATAAGAATAGCTCCCCTCTAATTCAGTCTTTAGCAGTGCTTCATATATTCTATCTGATCCTGTTTTATGGTCAGTCCTGGTTTTTATGGCTTGCCCACCCCGTCCTACTATTTCTTTTATTATGTCATCAGAATCAGTCGCTACAATGACTTTGTCGGCAATAGACTTAATGGCTTTCTCCCAAATATGGACAATCATAGGTTTATTATCAATGACCATGAGAGGTTTTCCAGGCAAGCGGGTAGCTGCCATTCTAGCCGGTATTATGATCATTGTTTCTTTATTTTTAATCATTTTTTTACCTTGATTCACATATTTATAAAATATTTACTTGATTGTAGTGAAACTAGAAATTATTAGTAATAATTATTATTTATATAAATTTTAATTAATTTAATACTATAAGTAAAATAACTTAATTGGAAGTGGTGAATTATGGATAATTTTGAAGTTAATAAAATTGTTGGTGCGGTCCTTGGAACTGCGTTATTTGTGCTATGCCTTGGTTTTCTTGCAGATATGATTTATGCAACTCCGAAGCTGGAAAAGCAGGCATATATTGTTGAAACTCTGGTTGCCGATACACTCGAGAACTCTGACACAGATAATATTGTTGTCGAAGGACCAAGTTTAACTGAATTATTAAGTTTAGCTAGTTCTGAAAAAGGAAAGAACGTTTCAAAAAAATGCGCATCTTGTCATAATTTTGAAGCAGGAATGCCTAATAAAGTGGGCCCAAATCTTTATGGCATTGTCGATAGGAAAATAGCATCTGTTGCTGAATTTTCTTACTCGTCCGCTTTATCTGAAAAGTTTGAAGAGGGAGATTTGTGGAATTTTGAGAGCCTAGATTCATTCTTAGAGTCTCCAAAAAAATGGGTTCCTGGAACTAATATGAGTTTCGCAGGTATAAAGAAACCAAAAGATAGAGCTAATATTATAGCTTATTTATTAGAAATTTCACCTGAATCTAATTCTAAGATTATTAATAACTAAGTTTAAATAATTATTTTTTGTAAATAGAGTGCTATTTTTAATTGTTGTAACAACAATTAATACGTGTCATCTTTCTTGTAATAAATTGATTATTTTTTACTAAATTTAATATGAGGAAGTGTGGTTTCCATTATAAAGACATTAATTATTTTTTTTGTTTGCGCATACAATGTATCAGTTGCATCTTCGAGCCAAGATCAATGGACACATGGGCTAACGTTAGGCGATAGCCTAAAATATAATCAAGATTTTAAAAATTTTGATTATGTTAATCCAGAGTCTCCAAAGGGAGGTAAAATAAGGCGAGCGGTAGTTGGAACTTTTGATACGTTAAATCCATTTAATATAAAAGGTACTCCTGCATACGGATCTTTTGATATTTACGACACCTTAATGACTGGATCTGATGATGAGCCATTTTCTTACTATGGATTGATCGCTGAGAGCGTTTCATATCCTGATGACTATTCCTACGTTACTTACAAGATGAGAAAGAATGCAAAGTGGCATGACGGACAATCTATAACTTCTGAAGATGTAGTTTGGAGTTTAAATACTCTGAAAGAAAATCATCCACATTATAAGTTTTATTATAAAAACATCTTGCGTGTTGAAAAAATATCTGACTATGAAGTTAAATTTTATTTTGATCAAAAAGGAAATAGGGAATTACCATTAATTACAGGTCAATTTCCTATATTGCCCAAACATTACTGGGAGAGCAAAGATCCTGATGGATTAGTAAGAGATTTTGGAAATTCAACTCTAGAATTTCCGCTTGGATCAGGTCCGTATAAATTTTCAGAAATATCTGCAGGAAGAAATATCAAGTACGAAAGAGTTAAAAATTACTGGGCAAAGGATCTTCCTGTGAGTAGGGGGCTATATAACTTCAATCAGATAATTTTTGAATATTTTAGAGACCCCACTGTTCTATTGGAGGCATTTAAAGCAGGAGAAATAGATTTTGTGTTTGAGAACTCTGCTAAAAGATGGGTAACAGGCTATGATTCAAAGGCATTGCTTGATGGAAAAATGAAGTTAGAAGTATTTGAAAGTAAAAATGTGCAAGGGATGCAAGCTTTTGTATTCAACACAAGAAGAAATAAATTCAAGGATGTAAAGGTTAGAAAAGCATTTAATTTAGCTTTTGATTTCGAGTGGTTAAATGAAAATATATTTTATAATCAGTATAAAAGAATTGATAGTTATTTTGATAATTCAGAGTTGGAGTCAAGAGGAGCTGCTGTTGACGAGGAGTTAGAAATATTAATAAATATGAGTAACTCTTTATCTAGTGAAGTCTTTACGGATATTTATCAAAATTCAATTGGAGGAAACTCTAAAAATAATCGAAATAATCTAAGAGAAGCCAGTATTTTATTAAAGGAATCTGGTTGGTCCCTAGAAGATGGTAGATTATTAAACTCCTTTACAAATGAAACGTTCAAAGTTGAATTCTTAATTTCGCAAAGTGATATGGAGAGAATTATAAATCCCTATATTAAAAATTTAAGGCTTCTTGGTATTGAAGCTAACATTAGAGTAGTGGATATAACTCAGTATCAGCAACGTATAGATAATTTTGATTTTGATATAATAATAGATAATTTTCCTCAATCCCTATCGCCAGGGAACGAACAAAGAGATTATTGGGGATCAGAATCTGCTGGATTAGCAGGATCTAGAAATACTATAGGTATTGAAGATGAAGCTGTAGATAAATTGATTAATCGAATTATATTTGCAAAAGATCGCTCAGAGCTAGTTGCTGCTACCAAGGCCTTGGATAGGGTTCTAAAATTGAATTATTTTGTTGTTCCGCATTACTATTCCTCGGGCACAAGAACTGCTAGGTGGGATAAGTTTGACCACGCAGATATTATTCCTGGTTATAATTTTAATTTATCCACTTGGTGGGAAAAGTCTAATTAAGGATTCTTAAATTATAACAAGGGTATAATTCAATTATGGTATTATATATATTTAAAAGAATCTTATTTTTTATTCCCACTATATTTGGCATTATGGCAATAAGTTTTGCTATTATTCAATTCGCACCAGGGGGACCTGTTGAAAGAATTATTGCTCAAATATCAGGGGCTGAAGTTTCAGCTACGTCAAGAATATCGGGAGCAAATATTACAGATTTTGGAATTGAAAGTTCTAACAATACAACCGGAGACAATAAATATAGAGGTGGGCAGGGTTTGGACCCAGAGTTTATTTTGGAATTAGAAAGACAATTTGGTTTTGACAAACCTCCATTGGAAAGATTCTTCTTTATGATCTCGAATTATCTTAGATTTGATTTTGGAGATAGTTACTACCGTGACATATCTGTAATTGATTTAATTATAGAAAAGCTACCAGTTTCCATATCTTTAGGATTATGGATGACATTCTTGTCATATATAATTTCTATCCCACTTGGTATTTTAAAGGCGATAAAAGACGGTTCAAAGTTTGATATATGGACTTCTGGTGTTGTTATATTCAGTTACGCAATTCCAGGATTTTTATTTGCAATACTGTTGATTATTTTATTTTCAGGAGGAAGCTATTTAGATTGGTTTCCTCTAAGGGGGCTTGTGTCAGATAACTATAATGAATTATCTTTTTATGGAAAAATTATTGACTATCTTTGGCATATAACATTACCGGTTCTATCAATGGTTTTGGGTGCATTTGCAACAACAACCCTTTTAACTAAGAATTCTTTTCTTGATGAAATAGAAAAACAATACGTTTTAACTGCTAGAGCCAAGGGGCTAAATCAAAGTCAAGTTCTTAGAAGACATATCTTTCGAAATGCAATGTTGATAATAATAGCTGGTTTCCCTTCTGCATTTATTGCGGCTTTCTTTACGGGATCTTTGTTAATAGAGACTATATTTTCCTTGGACGGTTTAGGTTTATTAAGTTTTGAATCAATTATTAATAGAGATTATTCTGTCGTTTTTGCGAGTTTATATATTTTTTCATTACTTGGGCTAGTGGTTAACCTATTATCTGATCTTGCTTATCATTGGATCGATCCACGTATAGATTTTGAGAAAAGAGAACTTTAAGGATAACCAAAGAACTAATAAAAACGGGAATTATGGAAAAATTTAATTTTTATAAATTTTCTCCTCTGGCAATAAGGAGAATAAAAAACTTTAGAGCGAATAAAAGGGGCCTCTGGTCATTACGTATTTTTTCTATAATATTTATTATTTCTATGTTTGCAGAGTTTTTTATGAACGACAGACCTCTCTTGATGTTTTACAAAGGTGAAATGCTTGCTCCAGTATTTTTTGATTATCCTGAAGAAAAATTTGGCGGCTTTCTAGCTAAAACTGATTATAGAGACCCGATGATTTCTGAGGAGATATCTGATAATGGTTGGATAATATGGCCGCCTATTCGTTACCATTATTCAACTATAAATTATGAGTTACCTGTACCAGCGCCATCGCCGCCTACATATATGATTAATAAAGATGACAGATGTGTAAGTTATAATAACTACGCCAACGATAAAGATTGTACAATTTGGAATTGGAATTGGCTTGGCACTGACGATCAGGGTAGAGATGTATTGGCTCGTTTAATATATGGATTTAGATTATCAATATTATTTGGATTAGTGTTAACCTCACTATCATCACTGATTGGGATAATGGCTGGAGCTCTCCAGGGATATTTTGGCGGCTTAGTAGATTTAATCTCACAGAGATTTATTGAAGTCTGGACCTCAATTCCATCTCTATATTTACTTATTATAATTTCTTCTGTAATTGTTCCTAGTTTCTGGCTTTTACTTTTTATACTTTTATTATTTTCCTGGGTTTCTTTGGTTGGAGTTGTTAGGGCAGAATTTTTAAGGGCTAGGAATTTTGAATACGTCACAGCTGCTAGAGCATTGGGTGTTGCAAACTTTAAGATAATGTTTAAACATTTACTACCCAATGCAATGGTTGCAACATTAACTTTTGTTCCTTTTCTATTAAATGGATCAATAGTAACCCTTACATCGTTAGACTTTTTAGGATTCGGTTTGCCACCTGGTTCGCCATCACTTGGTGAATTATTAGCGCAAGGAAAGAACAATATACACGCTCCTTGGCTCGGTCTTTCAGGTTTTTTTGGGATTGCTATTATTTTAAGTTTATTAATATTTATAGGAGAATCGGTAAGGGATGCATTTGATCCAAGAAAGATTTTTAAATGACAAATAATATTATTATAAAAAAAAATCTACTAGAAATATCAAATTTATCATTGTCTTTTATGCAAGATAATAATGAGATTAATATCTTAGATAATGTGAATTTTAAAATAAGGAAAAAGCAGACTATTTCTTTGGTTGGAGAGTCTGGTTCCGGGAAATCTTTAACTGCACTTTCTATCATGGGATTGCTTCCTAGTTCAGCTATTCTTAGCAAATCAAGCAAGGTAGTATTTGATTCAGAAAATTTAATAAAAGTTTCTTCTAGGGATATGGACAAGATTAGAGGAAATGAGATATCAATGATTTTTCAGGAGCCTTTGTCTTCCCTGAATCCATTACATAGAATTCAAAAACAAATAGCTGAGATAATTGTATTACATAAAGGAAATTCCTATAAGTCAGCAAAATCATTAACAATTGAATTAATGCATAAGGTGGGTATAAAAAACGTACCTGATAAATTAGAGAGTTTCCCACACCAATTATCTGGGGGTGAGCGGCAAAGAATTATGATTGCCATAGCTATAGCAAATGAGCCAAAATTACTAATAGCAGATGAACCAACTACTGCATTAGATGTTACAACACAATTTAAGGTACTTAAATTGTTGAAGAAATTACAAGATGAAATAGGGATGTCAATATTACTTATAACGCATGACCTAGGTATAGTAAAAAATTTTTCTGATGAAGTTTGTGTTATGAAAGATGGTGTAATAGTTGAGAATAATGATACCGAAAAGATACTATTAAAACCTCAGCATGATTACACAAGACATCTACTTGGCTCACAATTAGAGAAAAATTATGAAAAAGACTTGTCTTCATCAGAATGTATATTGAAAGTGGATAATTTAAAGGTTTGGTACCCAATAAAAAAAGGTATATTTAATCGAAGATCCCATTACTTAAAAGCCGTTGATGATGTATCTTTTCTTCTGCGCAAGGGAGAGGTTTTGGGAATAGTTGGCGAATCTGGATCAGGAAAAACAACATTAGGGCTTGCTATCGTAAGATTAATATCAAGTAAGGGAAAGATACGTTTCAATCAAGATTATATAGATAACAAATCATTTAGAGAATTAAGAAAATATCGACGTGATATTCAAGTTGTTTTTCAGGATCCCTATGGATCGCTATCTCCAAGGATGACTATAGAGCAAATAGTCGAAGAAGGTTTGATAGCTCAAAAAATAAATCTAACTAAAAGCGAGAGACTGCTTGCCGTGTGTAACGTTTTAAGTGATGTTGGTATCGATATTTCAGCTAAAGATCGTTACCCGCACGAATTTTCTGGAGGCCAAAGGCAAAGGATAGCTATTGCACGTGCCTTAATTTTAAAACCAAAATTTATTATGCTAGATGAGCCAACGAGTTCTTTGGACGTCTCTATACAATTGCAAATTATTAAATTATTGCAAAATTTACGCATTAAATATGATTTGTCATATATTTTCATTAGCCATGATTTGAAAGTTATAAATTCTATTGCAGATAAAGTTATTGTAATGAATAAAGGGAAAATAATTGAATACGGGAGTGCAACGGATATTCTTCAGAATCCAAAAAATGATTATACGAAGGAATTAGTTTCTTCGTCGTTAAGTATTAATAGTTAGATATAATATTTGATAATATTATGATGAAATCCTCTTGATTTCACAAATCTTGTTGCTATTTTGGCTTATTCTACTATCGGCATCTGTAAGTTTTTCAATTCTTGTATCCATTGAGAAGCTATTGGCATGAATTATATTTTTATCGGACACCATGATGCCAACATGTCCTTCCCAAAAGATAAGATCTCCTCTTTTTAGATTATTAAAATAGGTTTCTAATGGGATATTTTTACCCAACACTTGCTTTTGTAGTTCGCTATCTCTAGGACACTCATAACCTGAATTCATTAACGATAATTGTACCAATCCAGAACAATCAATCCCAAAACTTGTTCTTCCTCCCCATTTGTAGGGTGTGTTTGTAAACTTAATTGCTGTGTCTATATAATTGTTATTTTTTTTTGATTTTAGATCTATATGCCTAGTAAAGACATAACTATCATTATTTAGCTTTGAAAAACCTCTAACTTCATCAACCACTGTTATTAATGAATTGATGCTTAAAATACCTGTTGTTACTGATTTTATATCTGGTTTAGAATACATATATGTTCTTAATTCTGAAACAT